>MTLE01000004.1_pt2 | contig 162282 bp, 147 predicted proteins | sample 1982461 | NCBI WGS metagenome assembly MTLE01 (sample SAMN05712605, study PRJNA340218) | biofilm metagenome | isolation source: sample SPL anode biofilm adapted to -200 mV | place: USA | collected 2012-02-03
AGCGTAAGCGGTGCACGCACGGTCGCTGTTCAACGCGCTGCAGCTGCCATGCACCGCAGTAGCAGAAGGGTTGTTCGCTGCACACATGCCTGACCCCCTCCAACCTCCCCCTAACAGGTGGAGGCGTTCGCTAGGTTTGGTAACGGAATGTTCACCACCGTACTGATATTAGCACGTTCCTTCCCCTCGCGGGGCATAGCAGGATGGGATCGTAGAAATGGTGATGAGGAATTCAACCGTTGGTAGTGAAACGAATAATTGCGTTTCTGCCTTTTAAAAATTGCTTTAAGCCTTTGTGCTATTGGCATCACCGCTCTGCTCATACGAATGCGAGCATTTTAAAGTTCGCACAAAAACGTGTTCGATGCAACTTACCATTTAGTGATGCTACCTGTTCAACTTAATCAAGCATCAGGAATTACAGGTTCAACCAGCTTTTTCAGCTTGTCAAGTGATTCTTGCCATCCTAAATAGCACATCTCTGTGGGTATTACCGACGGGATGCCTTCCTGTAAAATTTTGAGCTCAGTCCCGCAAGACACCTGGTTAAACCAAAAAGTCGTTGTCATCTCTTCGGGTAGGTTGGGATCATCAAATTTGTCTGTGTGCTTAATAAGCTCGTTGGGTTTGATTTCCAAAAACTTTCCACCGAACAATTGCTCATTCCCTGTTGAGAAGTTTATAAACGACATTTTGTAGCTGCCACCTACCTTAAAGTCCATATGGTGAACGCTACACAAAAAGCCGTATGGTGGAATCCAATTGGCATAAGCGCTGGGGTCGGAGAAAGCGCGGAAAACCTTTTCGGGAGTTGCTTTTAGCACTCGGTGTAGTGTTATGCTGTTGCTTGACATATGCTACTTTTTTGTGAGGTTAGCTGTTAATTCATGGCTCCGATGTTCCAAATATGCTACCGCTGGTTAGCGGTAGGTGTGCCTACTTTTTCACCAACTTGTATTTCAAGTGTGTTGTCAAGTTTGATGGTATTACTTCCACAATATGAATATCATATTTGTCTTTGTCAATTCCGTCAAACAGTCGGATACCACTTCCTAAAAAAACAGGGGCAATATGGATGAAAAATTCGTCCACAAGTCCTGCGTTGAGATATTGCTGAATAGTGTTGGCACCACCTTGTATTCTTATGTCCTTTCCTTTGGCTGATTGTTTTGCTTTTTCCAACGCACTGTGTATTCCGTCGTTGATGAAATAAAAAGTTGTAGTCCCCTTTTGAACCCAAGGTTCCCGTTTTTCGTGCGTCAGCACATAAACATCTGCTTCGTACAAATCTTCTACCCAGGAAACTTCGCCTTCTTCAAACATCCGCTTTCCCATAATGTAAGAACCAGTTCTTGCAAACACATCATCAATTAATTTACTGTCGGCACCGTATTCTTCACCGCCTTCCATTTTGATGTGCTTCCAAAATGCTTTTTGCTTAAACATCCACTGGTGTATTTTTCCTGAAACGCCACCCATTGGATTGTTTGGATTTCTGTTGTCGCCGGCGAAAAAGCCATCAAGCGATATTCCACAGTCAAATATAATCTTGCTCATATTTTATTGTGCGTCAGAGTTGGTAGTAGTTCGTTAGTTCGATTGCTAGGGCGTAGCACGACAACTGCCGCTAGCTTATTAATCCATTCGATAAAGCTCTATATATGAACCCAGAGCGGTATGTATTGTTCAGCTTTTTCGCATGAAATTCCCAAACATTTTGTTGCTATAAACATGGTTTAGGCTAACTTCCCCGCACTTCAGGGCGGGGTAGGAGCAAGCGGCGCAAGCGTAAGCGGTGCACGCACGGTCGCTGTTCAACGCGCTGCAGCTGCCATGCACCGCAATAGCAAAAGGGAATTAATAAGAAGTCAAAGGAGTTAAAGAAGTTAGAGAATTCAGAGAGTGCAACCGAATATACAGACGCAAGGATTCGCGCCTCCATTATGCCGATAAATTAATTCGATCCGATGTAGGGATGAAGGATTTTTCGCCCCAAACCCAACCTCGGAGAGGTTGCATGTTTGTAGCCGGGGGTGTCAACCCCAAGAAAGGGAACGCCCCTAGCGTAAGCGGTGCACGCACGGTCGCTGTTCAACGCGCTGCAGCTGCCATGCACCGCAATAGCAAAACGGTTGTTCGCTGCACACATGCCTGACCCCCTCCAACCTCCCCCTAACAGGTGGAGGCGCTCGCTAGGCTTGGTAACGGAATGTTCACCACCATACTGGTATTAGCACGTTCCTTCCCCTCGCAGGGGAAGGGTAGGATGGGGGCGTGGAAATGATGATGAGGAATTCAACCATTGGTATTAGCTCGTTTAATGGTGCTTCTACCTTAAGTTTTCTGCTGTTTCTAGGGCAATTATCCGTTTTATGAAATAGTTGAAAAAGTCTGGATTGTGCTTTAAAAGCCCTCTTGCAAATAGGGATTCTTCCAACTGATTGGGATTCGACTTTGAGTCGATAATGTCGAGAATCAATGAATCGCCGTGCGCTATAGAATCAAGTGTAGTATAAAACCGGCTTTCGCTGATTAGCTTTATGTATGGTTTTGACTTGGTATCCTGAATCAAGGAATCAATATTTGAAGTTTGATCTTTCTTCTCTATTGGTATAATGGATTGAACAAGGTTATCGTTTTTGAATTTGAAGTTTACCATACCATCGTCAAACCATACGGTATCGGCATAAACGGTGTCGTATTTGGCAAATAAGTCGCTCTTCTCATACCTCAGCATTTTTAGTGAATCTATTTTCCAATGGTGCTTAAGTGTATTGTTTGAGATATCCGTTAAGTATGCTTTGTATTTAAAAGCTAGGTTGTTGCCGGAATAGTTTGAGTTTAGGAAATCTTCAAAATCTTGAACTATCTCATTGAGATAATCCGTTTCTTGCTTTCCTAAAACGTTCTCAAACCTTTTGATAGTGTTCGAATTATTAATGCTGCTAACCCTGCTTTGTTGGAAGGCGGTAAGCAATGGCAGGAATATCACTAGGAGGATGATTCTCATAAGTGCTATTTTTTGTGGGTTAGCGGTTCCATTGTTATAGCGGTTGGGGAGTTTTTTTTCCGTAAGTTTAGCTGGCGAGGCTGCCTACTCTTTACTTTGCAGTCTGCGATTACGAATGAGTAAAAATGCGTTTACCGCCATTAATCCCATAAGTGAAATGTAAGAGACTTTTTCTATTGTTGTTCCTTGAAAATCTTCATTAATGCCATTATATAAAATCCATAGAACAAAAAGAATGTTGCCAACTATTGCAGCCAATGAAAGTATTCCTGTAAATGATGATTTTTCGTTTTTCATTGTCATTATTTTAAGTTTTGTTTTTTAGCTATGAATAAGACTATTAAGATAGCCATCCATGATAACAATGGAACCACTAGAAAGTTAAAAGCAGGTTTTGTCTGTGAAGTTGTTAATACTCCGCTATAAACAGTCAATGAAACAACTGTTAAAACCAACATTGCTATGTAAAACCAAGAATGTGCTTTCGCTGTCCACTTTTTTGTAAGTATGGTTGCAAGAAGAAGTCCAACGAAAGGTGATGTTACCCATGTTGTAAAAAGTACAATCAGAATAATTGATTTTTGATTACTTCCTGCAATGAACATATAGCAGAGCGAACCAATTGCCCCTACCAACAAGGTTATCAAAGCGATTGTTCGCAAGGAACTTTGTCCAGATTTATTTTTCTCTATCATGTTGCAACTTTTTTGTTGTTAGTCTTGTGCTGAGTCGTTACGGATTGCGGCTACCGTCCCTGTGGTTGGGAGAGCTGAGGAGTTAACGGTAGCTATCGAATCGCTACGATAAAAACGAACCAACGTAGTAAAAATTTTCTTGTCAGCATTATTTAACCCACCTAGCTGAACTGCCTGTTAGCAATGGGGGTTTGTTGTCCAAGCAAAAACGGAAATTCGTTATGGTGACGTTTTAACGGATGGTATTTGCCAGTCCAAATGTGCCGACTGTTCTATTCTTTTATTGTCTCACCACCCTTTTTGTCTGCCTCCGCTGGTTCCCAAAGCTCTATTTTGTTGCCTTCTGCGTCCATAATATGAACAAACTTTCCATAGTCGTAGGTCGCAATGCTGTCAAGTATGGTTACGCCGTTTTCCCTGAGCTTGCTTACAAGTCCTTCAATATTCTGGACTATGTAATTAATCATAAAATCCTTTTTGGATGGGGCGAAATACGCATCTCCTTTTTTGAAGGGGCTCCATTGAAGAGAGTTAATCTCGTCGGGTTTGTTAACGTTTCTGGATTCAAAACTCGACGAACCCCATTCGTTGATTTCGAGCCCTAAGTTCTTGGCATACCACTCTCTCGTTTCCTTTGGATTGTCGGAAAAAAAGAAAATCCCGCCAATGCCAGTTACCTTAGGGGTAGTATCGTTTGTGGTCTCATTTTTTTGCTCTTCCATATTCTTAGCTATTTTATTTGGTGAGTTGCAGCTTGCAAGAGCTGTTGCAATCGAGATTGTTATTACTAGCCTAATCATTTTGTCTTTTTTTCCGGTATATTAAGAGTTACTGCGTACCGTCATTGTGGATGGAAAGAATTGTAAGTTCATTCCGCGTTATTCTCAATTTGTTTCCACCTAGCTTTGATATTTTCCTCTCCATCGAAATAGCTTACATTTGAGTTTTTACCATAAATCTCAAATGTTGGGGCTATTAGTATCTTATCCGAATCGGGATACTCCGCCACATCATATCCAAAGGAGGTTCTTATGTCTAAATATACGCAAGCCTCAGTTGTGTGATTATATAGCTGATGTGCCCCTGTTTCCCCTTTTTCAAAAAATACAAGATCTCCGCTATTTACAATCTCTAATCCATTTGGGGTTCTCAAAGTGGCAGAGCCGGAAATAATCATAAATAGTTCCTCAGCATATCTGTGGAAATGGTAAGGAGCGGAATACTGGTCAGGATTTAATTGTCTTAGGTCGAAGTTTAAATTTTCAGGATTTAGCCCCTTTTTTGCTCTTGATATATCTGTGAATATTTTGAAATTATCAATCTTATTGGGACTTTCTTGAAATTCTCTTTGGTTTGCCTTTAGTATTGTTGCCATATTCTTAACATTAAAATTTCTAGGTAAACAAATAAACTATTCTGTTGTTTGGCTAGTCCGTTCATCTGCTGCGAAATAGCTCGCGCTATGTAATGAGAGAAATTTCGGTGATGCGTAAGTACCCCACAAGAATAACCAACCCCGCGAGAGCAAAAGACGCCTGAACACACCATGAGGTAGGAGACGTTTTTACATTCTTGATTCTGGTAAATATCCATTCTCAATTAAGTCAATTCTATTCTCAACTTCAATTGCTTTGCCATCTTTTATAACCATTTTTCTATCTGAAACCTCGAGAACATCGCGATAATAATGGTCTGTGATTATGATACCCTTATCCTTTTTTAATTCAGATAGAAGTTCCGTTATTGAATCCTGAAATAAAGGTTCTACCATAGAAAATGGTTCATCGAGCATTAAAAATTTATGCGGTAGTCTCGAAATCAGCAGTATTTCAAAGTATCTTCTTTCTCCCAATGACAATGTCCCTATTCTTTGTCGCTCAAATTTAGCAATCCGTTGATCATAAAAAATTTTGTTCTGATCGTTTCCATCCTTATAATACATTGGAATCACATCCCGAACTGTTAAGTTATTTGGCAAAAAGCTTTCTTGGGGTAAATAAGAAATGGTCATCAATTTAATATTGGATGAAGGATTAAATTGTTCATTGTCAATGAATATTTCTTGATAATCAGCAGGCAAAACACCAAATAGAATTTTTAATAGTGTCGATTTTCCACATCCATTACGTCCAAATATTCCTAAGATTTCTCCAGTTTTTACTCTGAGAGAAGTATTAGAGAGTACTACTGTTTTTTTGAATTTCTTGGATATTTTATTTACTATAAGCTCACTCATCTATAACGTTTTTAATAGTAAAATCAATGCTATAGTTGCTATGATTAAATTGATAACCAGAGAATTGATTATCAATCTTTGCTTTGAAATCCCAAGGTTATAATAAAAGTAGTATTGGTGCCCGTGAAATTGCTTATAGCACAATAAGCCAATGGCTAATCCATATGTTGGTAATGATACTATTCCAGCAAGCGGGTTAATCAAAAAGCACAATATTGAAAATGCAAGATTATAGCGTGTTGAATCAACGTAAAACTTCAGAAATGCTCTATTCATTCTATTATTAAATTAGCAATACTAAACTACTTCCAAGACAGTTGAGCCCAATCGCCTAGTTATTACATATATGGTAAGGTTGTATATGCTCACCCACCCATATCGATATGTTTTGTAAGGCTTTTACAGCGTAACATTCGAACTTACTCTTTTCTGCATTCAAAGTAAGTGTAATTCCAAAGTATTCTATTACAGTTGCTTTCAAATCCAATTTTTTAGTATGTTTCGCAAGCCATGACCTATCAGTCTAATCCCCTAAACCGCTATCTCCCTAATCTTCTATCTCCCCCTCACCAAACCGTAGCGTAACCACCGTACCTTCGCCCGGCGTGGAGCTTAGCGTAATGGTGCCGCCATGCAGCCGCATCAGCTGGCGCGAGAGGCTGAGCCCAATGCCCGAGCCATCCTTTCGGGTGGAGAAGAAGGGGATAAACACCTTGTCGTGCAGTTCGGGCGGTATGCCCACGCCGTTGTCGGCTACAGTAATGGAGAGCCGGTTGTTGTCGTCCAGCTGGGCAATGAGCAGAATTCTACCCTCGGCTACACCCTCAAGGGCATAGATGGCGTTGCCCACCAAATTCAGGAGGATTTGCTCCACCATACCTCGGTCGGCGGTTAGCCGCACGGTACCGTTCGCCACCTTCACCTCCAGCTTTACGTTACTCTGCTGCAGCTTCTCAGCCAAGAGCCGCTGAATGCTGCCAAAGAGTTCTCCTACACCAAAGGTGGTAAACACGGGCTGGGGGAGAAGGGTGAGGTTACGGAACCGCGTAACAAAATCGACCATGCCGTGGCTTCGATCCTCCAGAATGTGCAGCCCGGTGGCAATGTCGGCAACCATGTCGTCGGTAAGCTCTTCAGCCTTTTTGGTGCTACCTTCCTGATTCACGAGAAATTCTCCAAGCGTAGCAATGGTAGAGCTCATGGGGCCCACGGAGTTCATCAGCTCGTGGGTGAGCACGCGAATGAGCTTTTGCCAGCTCTCCAGCTCCTTTTCGTCGAGCTCGTTGCGGATATTCTGCAGCGATACCAGCGTAATCTTCTGGTCGAGTATGCGAATCCAAGTGGCCTTTACTGAGAGCTGCATCAGCTCGCTCCTCTGGTAGAGGCTTACCAGTCTTGGCTCCGAGGGTTTTAGCTGCCGGAGTAGGGAGGAGAGCCCGGGCTTTACGGTGTCGAGGTCGGTGATGCGAAACAGGTTTGCCTTCTTCAGCAGCTCCGAGGCAGCGCTATTGAAAAGGGTAACCTTGCCATCGTCGGTGAAGCCGATAATGCCAATACCTATGTGCTCCACCAGCGCCTTGAAGTATTGGTTCTGGTTCTGGTTCTCGATTTTAATCTGCTGAATGGTTTTGTTTATGTTGTCCAGCTGCTGGTAGAGGTTCGAAAAGGCAGAATGGCTCTTTCTGTGCGAAAAAACTAGGCTGGAGTCTTGGCTGTGAACGGCCTCGAAGAACGACTCCAAATCCTTGTTCAGCTTATTGAGGCTTCGAACAAGCAGGAATACCTGAATGGTCAGCAGCAGCGTTACGTTGGCTACAATCAGCACATCGCGCATCCAGAGTATGCATGCCGCCAGCAGTAGGCTGTTCGCTACAATCCCCACAACCCGTATCCAGATGTTTATGTAGAATCTTTTTAGTAGCATGGTAGGTAATTAGGTGATTAGCATATTAGGGGTTTAGGAAAAGGCTATAGGCAGTAGGAGCACAATTCCCAACTCATAACTCATAACTCATAACTCCTCACAATCCATAGCGTTCAATTTTCCGGTAGAGCGTTTGCCGGCCAATGTTGAGCTCCCGAGCTACGTTGGATATGTTGCCCTTGTGGCGCTTGATGGAGGCGGCAATTAGCAGCTTTTCGGCCTCCTCAAGGCTCATGGGGGTGTTCCCAAATTCAACCATTTCGCCCTGCTCCTGTAGAAAGAAATCTTCCGGTTCTAGCACGCTGCGATCGCACAGTATCACGGCTCGCTCCATGGCGTGCTTGAGCTCCCTCACGTTGCCCGGCCAGGGGTGCTGCAGCAGCTGTTCGGCCGCCTTGTTTCCAAGCGTGAGGTTTGGCTTACCATACTTTGTTGCGAATTTTTGCAGGTAGTGGTTGGCAATGAGCAGAATATCGTTGTCCCGTTCACGTAGGGGTGGGAGGGTTATCTCTATGGTGTTGATGCGGTAGAGCAGGTCTTCCCTAAATTCTCCCTGCTGAACCAGCTCGCGAAGGTTTTTGTTGGTGGCGCAAATCAGCCTAACATCCACCGGAACAGGTCGGCTTTCGCCCAGCGGTGTCACCTCGTGGTTTTGAATGGCGGCCAGCAGCTTGGCCTGCATGGCTGCGGAGAGGTTGCCTATTTCGTCAAGGAAGAGCGTTCCGCCCGAGGCCGTTTGAAAGCGTCCGGTGCGGCTCTCCTTTGCGTCCGTAAAGGCTCCCTTGGCGTGTCCAAAGAGCTCGCTCTCAAAGAGCGTATGGCTCAGCGAGCCAAGGTCTACACCTAGGAAAATCTTGCTTGCACGGGTCGATTGCCTGTGAATTTCGCGGGCAACCAGCTCCTTGCCTGTTCCGTTTTCGCCAAGAATAAGAATGCTTGCCTCGGTGGCGGCAACCTTTTTAATGGTGTTAAATACGCTCTCCATGGCTGGCGATTTTCCTAAAAATTCTCCCAGATTGTGCGATGCATCCTCCTGCAGCTGTTGTTGCTGTCCTTTCGCCTCCTTCAGCTCTCTCCGAGTTTTTCGAAGGGCGAGACCGCTTTGGATGGTGGCCAGCAGCTTCTGGTTATCCCAGGGTTTGAGCACAAAATCGGTGGCACCCTCCTTCATGGCGTTTACCGCGAGCTCCACGTCGCCGTAGGCCGTAATGAGAATTACCACCATCTGCGGGTCGCTTTTCAGAATTTCCCGCATCCAGAAAAGGCCCTCGTTACCGCTATTGATGCCAGCGGTGAAGTTCATGTCGAGCAGCACCAAATCAACTTGTTCACTCTTAATGAGCGAAGGGATTTGGTTGGGGTTGCTACAGGTAATTACGCGCGAAAGCTTGTGCTTTAGAAAGAGCTCCAGCGAACCAAGCACACTTTTGTTATCGTCTACTATGAGGATGGTACCCATGGGAGAAGTTGAAATATTGTGGTATTTAAAGTTTCTACGGCAATACGTTTGCAAGTTAGCGTTTTTCTGGCAGGTGTTTAGCTGTTAGGGCTGCCGCTGCACAACTTCGGACTCCCGACTTCGGACTTCGGACGTCGAACTTTTTACCTCCTCCTTCTCCACCTGTCCCATTCTAACACATGCGTTGGATGATTTTGGAACAGATGGTTTATTTAGGTGTTCTCCAATTTTACTTATTGTGTTGAAAATCAGTTGCCATTTTGTTGTGGCACAGCAGTTGCTTAATGGCAGAAGAAGTTTTTTCCAACATCAATAAACAGGGTTAGCCATGATACTAACAAACCTTAAAATTGCCTTCCGAAATCTCCTCAGGAGTAAAGGCTACAGCTTTATTAACATTTTTGGGCTGGCTATTGGTATGGCCACCACCATACTACTGCTGCTCTGGGTCAGCTTTGAGCTCAGCTGGGATAAGTTTTACCCCAACACCAAGCAGCTATACGAGGTGGTATCGCTCCAGACATGGGATGGTGGTAAGCACCCAATTCCCAATCTTCCGGGACCGCTCATCGATGTGGTAAAGGAGAAGTATCCTGAGGTTAAGATGGCTGCCAACTGTAACACCTTTGGGCAGAAGATGCTCATGCGCTACAATAATTTTGAAAGGTTCATTTCGGTAAACCATGTTGACCCCGATTTCTTGAAAATATTCTCCATACATCTCATTAAGGGTAGCATTAGCTCGGCTCTTTCGGATCCTCACTCCATCATACTTTCCGAAAAGATGGCTACCGAAATCTTTGGGAACGACGATCCCATGGGAAAAATAATTACAGTGGATAATAAAACTCCGCTAACGGTTACGGGTGTAATGGAAAACCCACGAGAAAATACCATTTTTAATTATTCCTGCCTTGTTCCTTTCGAGTTTCTCCGCCAGCAAAATCCATACCTTCGCGACTCGTGGGGCAATCATAGCTACTTTGGTTTTGCTGAGGTAAACAAGGGGGTAAACGTGGACTCGCTCAACAAGAAGATGAGTACATTTTTTAGCGATTATGTGGACAAGTCAGACACCCTACGTTCCATATTTCTATTCCCGGTGGATAAGGTGCATCTCTACTACTACGACGGGACGCCAACGCAGATGAAGCAGGTTGGGATGTTCTCCATTATTGCCATCTTCATTTTGCTCATTGCCTGCTTCAACTTTATGAACCTTTCCACCGCGAGGGCGGCCAAGCGTGCGAAGGAGATTGGGTTGAAGAAAACGGTTGGGGCCTCCCGCTGGCGCCTGATAGCACAGTTTATGGGTGAGTCGTTGCTGATAACCTTTATTGCAGTGAACTTTGCGCTGGTATTGGCCCGGCTGTTCCTTCCAGCTTTTAACACCATGATGGACCGAAATCTGGAAATAGATTACTCCAGCTCCAGCTTTTGGATACTGGTGGTGGGAGTTACGTTGGTAACCGGAGTCCTCGCCGGTGCCTATCCCGCTTTTTATCTCACCAAATTCCGTCCAATCAACGTTTTGAAAGGCAATACAACTAGAGGTCAGAGTGGAAAGCGGTTTCGACAAGTTTTGGTCGTGCTTCAGTATACGTTATCCATTGCATTGGTCGTGTCCACTCTTGTGGTGAGCCTACAAATACGCTACCTACAGAACATGGATATGGGAATGGATATTCACAATATTGTTGCCGTGCCTCTTACTGGTAGCATGGTCGAAAAGAGCGATCTCATTCGTAAGCAGCTGCAGGAAGATCCCTCCATTCAAACGGCATCGTTTGCCTCGCATATTCCCTGTGAGGCCTACACCAACGGTTGGGGTAACGACTGGGAGGGAAAGGATCCCAACTACAATCCTTTGGTAACCTACATGACTGGTGATTTTAACTTTTTTAAAACGTTCAAAATTAAAATGGCTGAGGGGCGCTATTTCACAGAAGCGACGCAGCAGTCCGACTCCAATGCCGTGGTTATTAATGAGACTTTTGCGAAGATGATAACTAAGGGTTCTGCCATTGGCGTGTTGATAAAGCGTGGTGATGGTAACTTTCGAGTTGTTGGGGTGGTAAAGGACTTTAACTTTACCCATGTAAGCCGGAAGATAGGCCCACTAATGATGTTTAGTCCCAGTAGTGGATATTATAATTATCTTTTTGTTAGGGTAGATCCTAAGAATAAGGGACAGGCGTTAACCACCATCCAGCGGGTGTGCAGCGCTCAGAATCCCGACTTTCCCGTGAGCACCTTCTTTGTGGACGATTACCTCAGCAAAATGTATGCAGGTGATAAGAAATCTATGACCATACTGCTTTACTTCTCCGTGCTGGCAATTATAATCTCGTCGCTGGGTCTTATTGGGCTGGCCTCCTTTATGGCAGAGGAGCGCACCAAGGAGATAGGGGTTCGCAAGATTCTGGGTGCTTCAGTTGGGAATTTGGTAGGGCTATTCTCCTACGACTTTACCAAGTGGGTATTGGTATCGAACTTACTGGCCCTACCGCTAGCCTGGTATTTTATGAGGGGGTGGCTTCAAAACTTTGCCTATAGAATTTCCATGCCATGGTGGGTGTTTGGAACTGTTGCCATTATGGTTTTTGTGATTGCCTTCCTTACTGTGGCTTACCAAAGCTACCGGTCGGCTGCCCAAAATCCGGTGGAGAGCATTAAGTATGAGTAAAATGGAGGTTATATGAAGTTAGAACAAGGTTGACGAAGTTAGACGAATTCAATAGAATAAAGAGACGCACGGCTATGCGTCTCTTTATTCTATTGATACAATGATGCTGACTCAAGAGCAAAAACACTTATTTCAATGCATACTCCACCGCCATCTCGGCGTGAATACGGGTGGTATCGAAAACTGGAACGGCAACGTCGGCCTGATGCACCAACAGCGGAATCTCAGTGCAGCCCAGAATTACTCCTTGAGCACCATGGGAAACTAAACTATCAATAATTTGGAGGTATCGTTCTTTCGATGGCTTCTTAATTTCCCCAAGGCAGAGTTCGTTGTAAATGATTTCATGAACGCTGTTACGCTCCTCCTCGTTGGGAATGGTCACGGCAATGCCGTGCTTTTGGGTGAGGCGCCCCTTGTAGAAGTCCTGCTCCATGGTAAACTTTGTTCCCAGCAGCCCAACGTTGGTAATGCCCTTGGCGGTAACCTGCTGAGCTGTAGCATCTGCAATGTGGAGAATGGGAATGCTGATGCTTGCCTGAACCTCATTGGCCATGCGGTGCATGGTGTTGGTGCAGATAACCACGAATTCGGCACCTCCCTTTTCGAGCCGTTGGGCAGCATCAACCATAATCTGGGTGAGCCTGTCCCAATCCCCCATATGCTGAAGGTGCTGGATTTGGTCAAAATCTACGGAGTACATCATGCATTGGGCGGAGTGCAGACCCCCCAACTTCTCCTTCACCTTTTCGTTAATAATTCGGTAGTACTCCAGCGACGATTCCCAGCTCATTCCACCAATTAGTCCAATAGTTTTCATCTTGCGCTGCCTTTACGTGCCTAAAAGTTCATATTCAGTCCCAACGAGAATGTTCTGGCACGTGGATAGCCATATTGGTCAATGCCGGTTGCCTGCTCAGGATCTATGCCGCTGTAGTTGGTAATTACAAAGGCGTTCTGAATGGTGGCTGATAACCGAATTGCAGCCCTCCTGTTCCAATCATTTTTAAATGAGTAACCAAGCGTAATGTAGTCCATGCGGAAGAAGGAGGCGTTCTCAACATAGTAGTCAGAGAGGTATTGGGCAGTAGTAAACTTTGTTTTGTTTACCGATTTGGAGACGTTTAATAAGTAGTCGTACTGATAAATCATATGGAAATAGCTATCGGCGGCAACATTGTTATAAACGTAATTACCGAGGCTTAATCTACCGGAGAATGCAAAGTCCCAATTCCGGTAGCTGAGCTGCGAGGAAATGCCCATTATCCAATCGGGTTCCGCCTTTTTGTAGTGACGAAGGTTGTAATAATTGTAAGGATTGGAAGTCTCAACTGGGTTTCCGTTGCTGTCATAATCCTGCTCGTATACGTAGAATGAGTTTCTGGGATAGCCGGTGCTTTGTATCATAACTTTATCCCAGCCGTTAACATAACCTGTTTGCAACCCCTGATAGCTTGTTAAGCCAGGTAAATTTATGGATTGTATCCTATTTCTATTGAAGGCTGCATTAAAGCCCAGATTCCAATTCCAATTATCGGTGGAGATTGCAACAGCGTTAATGCATAACTCAACCCCCGTATTTCTGATTTTACCTGCTTTGATCATGGTTGGTTGAAATGAGACTGTGGGCATAAAAAAAAGGTCGCTGCTCGTTTTAGAATAGAAATCGATGGAACCATAAATTCGATTTTGGAATAGGCCATAGTCGGCTCCAAAATTTATGGTTGATATCTTTTCCCTCTTAGCGTTAGGATCAATGGCTCCACCAAAGGAGGTGCCAAATTGCCAGTTGGAGCCAGTGAGCCCATATCCGGCTTTTAGATCAAGTTTTGAAATAGTTTTATTATTCTGTAAAAATGCCTCATCCTTCATTTTCCACTTTAGCGATGCGACATAGGAGAGCCCTCCTTTATTCCCATCAGCAAATCGATCATCGGTTTCTCTCCGTATGCAAACATTTAGGAGATATTTATCCTTAATGGAGTATCCTGCTCGTGCATATATTGAACCTAATCGTTCATCGACGCTATAGGACGAATTATTGAATATTGTTTGAGGTATAATGCTTGCCCGATAATTATCTGCCGTGAGCGAATTATTGGTATTGGATGTACCTATTGAAAGATCGAGTTGACTTGAAAAGGAGTCCAACTTTTTGCTATAGTTGAAAGATAGATCCCAAACTTCGCTCTTCATGGTTTGGTTTACTTCCTGCCTTATTCCTTTTTCTCCGTTGGTGAAATACAACCAGGTTGCAGCAGTATCGATTAGCTTATGCTCCTTGGTGCTAACGTAATCTTCTCCATAGCTGAAAACTACTCTCATTTCAGGAGAGGATAGTAGCCAATATTCTGCTGTTACGTTACCTATGTATCTATCAGCGTTTACCCTGTCGTTGGTTAGGTTGAGCAAGGCAACTGGATTCGCAGGAGGCCATGATGATGTACTTGTCAAAGCAAAGTAGCTTCCGTCGCCATTCTTAATTGGTTGGGTTGGATCAAATTGTATGGCATTTCTAACTACACTTTCGGGTGCAATCCTTTCTCTGCTAAATATCCCATTTAATGTCATACTAATTTTGAGGTGGTCGTCTAAAAAAGTTGGAGTGAGCGACATTGCCGCGGTAGTTCTATTATTGTTCGATGTTTTAATAATGCCATCCTGGTTGGTCCTGCCAACTGCAACACGGTAGGGAATATTCTTTAACGACCCTGAAACGTCCACGTGATGGTCCTGACTAATGGCTGTTCGGTAAATTTCGTTTTGCCAGTTGGTGTTGGCATTTCCAAGAAGGTTAATAACACCTGGTGTGCTGGAGAAATGGTCGTAAACAAGGTTTCGAAACTCATTGCCCGAAAAAACCTCCACCTGCTTGGGCAGATTCGACACGCCCAACTTACCGGAGTAGCTTACGCTTAGCTGCTTGGTTCCCCTTTTTGTGGTGATTACAATGGCCCCGTGAGCCGCTCTGTCGCCATAGAGTGCCACGGTCCAAGCGTCCTTCATCACCGTAACGGTGGCAATGTCGTTGGGGTTTATGTTGATATATCCGTTTACAATGGGAACGTCGTCCACAATGTAAAGCGGGCTGTTGTCGGTTAAAAAGGTGCTTATGCCCCGGTTTTGAATGGTAAATCCACCGCTAGGTTTTCCGCTGTTGGAGGTTATTCTTAGACCAGCTACCTTCCCGAGGATTAGCTCTTCTGGCATTACAATTAACCCCTGGTTGAAGTCTTTGGAATCTAGGGTAATGGTATTGCCAATGGAGTCGCCTTGTGAGGTAGGAGCGGGGTAATTGTTAACTCTCACTATTGTTGTATCGGGTAGCGGCGTAATCATTTGGGCGCTCACCAAATTGCATAATAGGAGGAAGAATGTTATAGGGAGGAGGTAGGTTGGTTTGATTGTAAACGAATTCATTTCATAGATAGGATGAAGCCCGATTTATAATTTGGATTGGGTAAACGAATTTAATAATTTTTTTAATACATCGATTTTAAAAGTTGAATTTTAATGTTGGTAAGGAAGTGTTTAACAGGTTAACGAGTTGGCGATGTAGAGCACTTTCCTGATTTGGCATTACACAAATTTTCAAGGTGTTTACATGTGGTAATACAGGGTAAAGGGCGGTTGTCTAAAGGTAAACTTCTGTTCAATATTGAACTTTTTCAATCTATAACCAGTAACCAAAAAAGCCAGCCCCGCTTTACCGATTAAAGCGTGAGCTGGCTTATGTATGAAAGTGCTTTCGCTATATGCTATGCGTTAGCCAAGGGCTTCTTTTTGGGCTGTACGTCAAACCGCACCGTTTTATCCCACACATTACCTTCTTTCTTAATGTTATCGATGTAGAAAGCCTTGAACATTATGAATATCCATAGCTGACAGTAGGTGAAGTACATTATCAGAATTAGGGCAATATTTCGCGGTGTATCCTCCTTGTCGAAAGATATGGCCAGCGTAATTTCAAACATAAACAGCACGATGGCCATCACCCAAATGATGGAGTAGGGGCCTGGCAGTGGTATGGTGATAATGCTGAGTAGGCTGAGCACAAACAGGATATCGGAAATGATAATGGCAAAGAAGAATATGTAGTATAGCGCCATGGTGTAGAACAGGTCGAGTCCAAGCCGCTTGTTCTTAAAGTGCGGAATTTTTTTGAAAAATTTGGCAATTACGTAGTTGTTACCGCGTACCCACCTAACACGCTGCTTTATCCACACCTTCCACGTTTCGGGTTCCTGCTCCCAGGTTATGGCGTAGGGGCAGAACTTAATCTTATATCCCAGCTCGTAAATACGGATGCTCAGCTCAGAATCCTCGGTTAACGCCTCTTCGTCCCAGCCATCGAGCTCATCTATTAGCCACTTCCACATCACAAAGTTGGTACCCGGAAGGGTGGCAATGTTGTGCATCTGCCAGCGTCCGGCCTGCAGCATCGACTGAAAGCTGAGCGTTTCGATGTTAATGAACCGGGTGAGCAGATTGCGTGCCTTATTAACGGTTCTGAACTTTCCAATCACAGCACCATACTCCTTGTTCGACATCAAGTTCACCACCAAATAGTGCAGCGACATAGGGTCGGGAGTGTTGTCGGCATCGTAAATGGCAATTACCTCCGATTTGGCCTGCTTAATGGCAAGGTTTAGCGCCCGTGATTTGCCCTTACCGCCCTGTCCCACTGGCACGTCGTACAAAACTACGCGGGCATCGTTGGCTGCATATCCCTCAATTATCTCCTTGGTGCGGTCCTTCGAACCGTCGTTAATCACCATTATCTTGAGCTTATCCTTTGGATACTTCAGGTTAAGCATGGCCTCAATGGTGTAGGAGATTACCTTTTCCTCGTTGTGCGCAGGGATAAGAATGGTGCAGGAGGGGAATTCTGTATACTCCTGGTTGTCGATTTTCTTCTTCTCCAGTAGGGACTTCACGTAGTTTACATACCCATACACGCTAAAGATGAATTGGTATGCAATCATGAACCAGATTAGGATAACGCTTACAAGGAATATTACCTCAATAAATGACATAGGGTATGTTTTAGATCGTTTTTAGTCTACTTTTCCAATCTTTTGCGCAGCAGTTTTAGCGCTAAATACATTATCACCAGCAACGATACTGCCAGAAAGCCATAGATGGCTATGGCGCTAATGGACCATAGGCTAGTAAGGTTAATGTTGTAGGTAAACTTGTCACCGGTAACCACCTCCACCTTGTGCTGGCCGCTGGGTAGCATTACTGCAAATCCATCGTTGCCTGTGAGCACCTCAAACTTGTAGGCATGCCCATCAACGGTTATGGCTGTTGGTTCCCGATTAAATGAGGCATAGGCTCGCTCGTAGCTTGTGTAGCTGAAGCTTACCTGACGCATATCGTACTTTATATCGAGCAGGTTACCGGTAAAGGAGAGCAGCTGAGGTTGCAGCTCCACTGTCGAAAACTGAGAAGAATTCTCGGAAACCGTGATGTTATGCTCACCAGCAGGAATGAGGAAGTTGTTTTCACGGTAGCCAATAACATCCTGACCATCCACCTGAATCACCTTAATTTTCTTGGGTAGCTGCAGCACAAAGGAGTATGGCGAGTTCACTTTGTAGCCATCCTCCGTGTAGTCGTATTTTACGGGTGCCGAGCTGGCATACGAAAAGTAGGGCATATCTTCTGGGTTGCAGGTAGCTTCGCTATAGATGGTGAATCGTGGTGCTCCAGTTGCCGCTGAGTTTATCATTTGGTAGCTCTCTATGCCAGTTTGGATGAGCGTAGGGAACGAGGTCACCTGGTTCTTATCTCTAAAGGAGAGAATGTTCAAGTCTACCATTAACTTTTCTGGTTCGGCCATACGCTCGGCATAGTACTTGCCAAAAGCGGCATACCGTGAAGGGTCGGTGGACCACATGCTCTGTGGATCTTCCGGCTGTAGGTAGCAGTGGTATTTCTTCTGCAGCTCTAGCATCTTGTCGGAACTCGAGCCGTGGTAGGTCATAATTTCGGGCGAGAAGTAGGTATCCATAAAGGTTACAATTACCCCGAAACCCTTCTTGGTTTTGGCGTAGTCGCTTATGGCCTGTAGGAAGCGATCGTGAATCTCCGCAATCTTGTTCACCCGGTAGTTTACCACATCGGATTTTGCCTTGGGGTTGTTCTGCCAGTAGTATTCCGACTGCTTGTTGAAGATTTGCCTCATGTCGAAGCCATACTTCCTTTGGAATTCGGCCCGAGCAGACGGGTGCATGGGGGTGAACTTTTCCGGTTCGGAGAAACCTTTTCCGGCTTCAAAGTATACCTCACCAAGGTTTACACCGTCCCAGTCGTACTCCTTGAGAAAGTTCATGTAATCCTGTATGGCTGTTTTCAAACAGGCCTCATCAGTGAGGGCAATGGGGTAGCGCCACGATGGCCGAACATCCTTGCCGAGATAGTTTTTCTCGCGCCATTCTGGGTGCTGCTCCCAAAATTTTTGGTTCACCTGTGGTGGCTCCAACCAGGCATACGCGAGCATACCGTTGGCGTGAGCTAAGCGAATAATACGCTTATAGTCGTAGTTGTACTTTGGATACTGATGCCATCCGGCAATGTGAATGGTACGAATACCCTCCTTCGACCACATTTTTATCAGATTCTCCACGCTGCTGTTTTGGCGAAGCCCTGGGTCGAAGTAAACCTCCAAATTTTCCCGTTTTACCACGGGTTGCAGCTGGCAGAACCGTTTGATATACTCCATCACAAATGGGAAACGGCTGTATCCCTCCATCGACAGTGGGTCGAATAGCGTGCTGAAGTAGATTACCTTTCCTTTTCCAATTTTCCGTCCTACTGCAACGGGCAAGCTGGTAACTGCGTCCTCGGCGAAAACTTCGTCGTCATCGTTCGACTCGAATTTTGGTGCCCTAACACCTTCGTACCAGGATATTATCTCCTCGGGGTAGTAGCTGTCACGTATTTGGTGAATGGGAATGTCGGAGTTTAGAAACTTAAATCCGAGGTGCTCAATCAGCTTGTTTTTTCCATCGGTGATTAAGGTTCCTCCGTCTTCGACAAAGTGCAGTATGTTTTGCTTTTCAAAATACGACAGGGAGTCAACAGCAGCAAAGGGAACCACCAGAAGATTTTGGCCATTGTATTGAATATCGGCCTTGCCCACAAAAACGGTGTCTACGTTGATATTCAAACTCTTGAATATGGATACCAGCGATGACTGATCGTTGTAAGCAGCCCCTCGTGCCTGAGGGTTCCAACACACGCCAACTCTCGCCTCCTTCCATCTTTCATTGCTGGTTTTATTGGCAATGTACGTTCTGGTTTTCTGCACTACCTTGTCAATAAAGGTTGGTTCCTTTAGGTGGAACTCCACCCCTTCGGCAACGTAAAGCTCTCCTTTAGTAAGGGTAACATCCTTTTTTACCACCCCGTTGTAGCGCTGGTCGCTGGTGATGTTTTTAACTATCTGTGATTTATCGTTGAAGTAACGTTCGTTAAGGAAAGACTCATCCAGCGTGAGCTCATACGATTTTGGATCATCTCCGGTTAAGGTTATCTTGTCGGGCAGCTTTACCCAGTTATCGTCGTCCCTAAGATCTATGAAGTTGAAATTTTCCTTCTTCAGCCCCTCTACCAACTTTTTAAGCAGCGAAATATTTAGAAATGGGTGAAAGAAGGCGCAGGCCACACCGTCTCTTACCTTGTTAATGGCCATGGCATTTTTGATGATACGGTTAACGGCCACCATGCTGGTATCGATGGAGGGGCTCAGCGGAACATAGCCCAGATTCTCGGGATAGATTTTTTGCCCGTAGATATCTTTCTGAATGATGTAGGGAAAGTACTGTCCGTAATCGAAATTGTCGATAACCATTCGCTGCTCCACCGCAGTGCTGAAGTATTTGGAAATGGCGGTGTAGGCTTTGATGGTTCCCATGTAGTGGGGCGTTTCCCAAGCAATGGGGAAGAGGTTGTTCTTGTAAAACTCGTTGAGTCCGAGCTCAATTTTTTTGGAAAAGTCCTCCACGTTCTCACCCACGATGGGTGCATTGGCGGTCATATTCCAGAACTCGGCATCATCGGTGGAAACTCCTTTGTATTGGTGAGTTACACCGTGCATAACAATGGAGCCGCCATTGCGAACCATATACTTAAGCGCATCTACCAGCTCGGGGCGATCCGATAGCCTTACATACCGGCCTTCTGATGGATTTACGTAAATAGGAACTACGCCAACCAGAAATGGAATACCCTGCTCTGAGAGGTAGTCGGCAATGTCACGAAGCTCGTTGGGATCGTTTAGTGCGGTAACGTCCTCAATGCGGATTATCGCCTGGTGGTTTACCGGATGGTTTTCTCCAAGAATATCGTGTAGCTTATCGGCAAAGTATAGGTAGCGGTCGGTTTCGGTGGCACCCAAAAATGGCAGATCGGCTACGTAGGTCAGGTTGCCCGACTGCACCATGTAGGGTATGGCGTTATTCTTGCCTTTGGCTGTGATGGCTGTTGCCCATACGGCTACCTTTTTTTTGTCTATTACCTTTACTATGTTGATGTCGCTAGTACCCTTGGTGAAAATATCATTTCCCACCTTAACTGCAGTGTAGGGTGATGCTGCATCGTGCGCTGTGACGGTGAAACCATAACGCTGAGCCACGGCAGGGTTTTGAGCAAAATCAATGAACCCCGTATTTATCCATACTATGGGTTTAGTAGAGGTGAGCACATCGTTGCTGAAGGTTCTTGGCACTTGATCGTTAGCGGAATAGCCAATGTAGAAAACGAAGTCATACTGGCTTATTTCGTGCGCTTTGTAGGTGGTCATACCCTCAATGGTCACCTCGGTTTTAAAGTGCCCAAGCAGTTGAGCCATCTCTCTTCCCATGGCGGTGGGAAGATTCTTTACATCGTACTTGCCTTCCACAAGCACAAGCACTTTTTTAGTTGGAATGGTTTGTCCATAAGCGGTGAGCATACTTCCCGAAAGTAGAAGTATGAAAAGGCACAGGAGCAGTTTTCTCATATTAATATGTAGGTTGTGGGGTTCTTTCAATCAAAAGAAACTAGTTATTTGGAGGGGTTAAACTCCTCTACGGCCTCGTTGGCCAGCCCAAAGTAGTTCTTGATTATCTTAATGGTTCGTTCGGCAGATAATCCATCACCATAAGGGTTTGTGGCGTTTGCCATCTTTTGGTACTCAAGCTTATTCTCAATCAGCGTATTGGCTGTGCTGAAAATTACCTCCTCATCCAATCCAACCAACTTTACCGTTCCAAAGGTAACTGCGTCGGGACGTTCGGTTACTGAGCGTAGGCATAGGATGGGAATGCCAAAGTGTGGTCCCTCTTCCTGCACACCTCCTGAATCGGTCAGTATGAGGAACGAATTGGCCATGGTATTCACAAAGTCAAGGTAGTCAAGCGGTTCAATCAGCTTAATATTTGGAGTATTCTCGAGGATTGGCACCACGGCCTCCCTCACGATGGGGTTTTTGTGAAGCGGGAACACAAAGTTTAGCTCTGGGTATTTTACAGCCAAGCGCTTAATGGCCCTAGCTGCACCTTCCATGGGACTTCCCCAATTTTCGCGGCGGTGCATGGTTATGAGCACTATCTTTTTGTTCTCATCAATGATGGCTTTCAGCTCGGGAACGGCAAATTCGTAACCCTCCTTAACCGAGTACTCCAGCGCGTCTACAACGGTGTTACCTGTTACAAAAATATTCTTGGGATTGGTGTTTTCGAGGAGTAGCGACTGCTTAGCCGTTTCGGTGGGAGCAAAGTGGAGGTCGGTGATACAGCCTGTGATACGCCGGTTAATCTCCTCGGGGAATGGGTTCATTTTGTCGTTGGTGCGGAGGCCTGCCTCAATATGCCCAACCGGAATTTGTCGGTAAAAGGCGGCTAAGCTGCCAATGCAAGTGGTGGTGGTATCGCCCTGAACCAAAACCATATCGGGCTTTTCCTTTTCAAAAATCTCGTCTAACCCAGTGACGATTTTTGCGGTTAGGCTTGCCAGCGTTTGCTTTGGCGACATGATGTTGAGGTCGTAGCTGGGCTTGATGTTAAATACTTCCAATACCTGATCTAGCATCTGCCGGTGCTGGGCCGTGGCAATGGGTAATACTTCGAAGAAATCGGAATTCTTTTGCAACTCCAGAATAATGGGTGCCATTTTTATCGTGTCGGGACGCGTGCCGAACACAACTGCTATTTTCTTCTTGATCATTTAACGCAATGATTAACAAATGTTTGTTTTGTTCTGAATAGGGCAATAATGGAGTGTAAAGGAAGTTATTTTTTGGTTCCGCTATTCTCCTGTTATAAAAATAGTTATGGCTTTAACAATATTTATGAATTATTAATAATTTACCCAAATTAGATACAATGTTCAGATGTATATTTTTGACAATCATTACTCTATGTTGTTTGCTTTAGGCCGATGGATATGTGTAGTGACTACCGCCCGAGTGTGCCCTGCAAAATAGGGGAAGAACCTTACTTCGTAGATGCTCTCTTTTGTTTTGGGGTTCATTTACAGCGCTTTTAATAATAATTAGCTGTGAATTGCAGCTGGTTTTCGGTTAGATTACCTAACATTAGCATCTTGTATTAACCTCTTAGCATAACCCAAAACTACTGCAAATGAAAGGATTAATGTTTACCATCAGCTTTGCTGCACTGCTTCTTAGCGCTATTATGGTAAGTGCCCAATCGAGCTACCGCATAGTCAACAGGATACCAGTGGTGGGCGATGGCGGCTGGGACTACCTCACCTTTGATGAGGCGAACAACCGGTTATTTATTTCGCACGCCACCATGGCACAGGCCATTGATCTTAAATCGGGCAAGGTTGTTGGTACCATTCCCGATACCAAGGGGATTCACGGAGTTGCCATTGCCGATGACCTGAACAGGGGCTTTACCAGCAATGGGCGCGATTCCTCCGTAACCGTATTTAACCTCACTACCCTGCAGGTGATTGAAACGGTGAAAATCCCGGCTAAAAACCCCGATGCCATTCTTTACGATCAGTTTTCGCAAAAGGTGTTTACTTTCAATGGAGGAAGCAACACCTCCACGGTAATCGATGCCAAGAGCAATAAGGTTCTTGCAACCATTCCGCTCGATGGAAAGCCTGAGTTTTCGGTAACCGACGGCAACGGAAAGATATTCGTGAATATTGAGAATAAGAGCGTTATTAACGTAATTAGCACTGCTTGCCTTGAGGTTGTTCAGCGTTGGTCCATTGTGCCGGGCGACGAACCTAGTGGATTGGCTCTTGATAATATAAATCACCGTTTGTTCAGCGTTTGCAGCAATAGGTTAATGATTGTATCCGATGCCGAAACAGGGAAGGTGGTTGCTACCCTACCCATTGGTGACCACTGCGATGGCGTTGCCTTCGACCCAGTGCTTAATAGGGCCTACAGCTCCAATGGAGATGGCACCATAACAGTTGTTCAGGAGGAGAATGCCAACACCTTTAAGGTGATTGAAACCATTCCTACTCAGCGCGGTGCCCGTACCATTACGGTGGACAAAACTACGCACCACTTATACCTTTCTGTTGCGGAGTATGAGGCTGCACCTACCGAAAAGCACCATCGTTCCGCAATTAAGCCGGGAACATTTGTGGTTTTGGATGTTGCCCCGGTTAAGTAGCTCAAATCGAAAAAGATTAACCAGCCAAAAAATAGAAAAACTACCGGCACAAACCATTTGGTCAGTGTCGGTAGTTTATTATTAGCCCTACAGCTATCCGTAGATCTCCTTTTTTACCTCCTGTAAATTTAGCTTATCCAACGTTGCTTTTAGGGGGATTGATGTTTCTGGATCCCACTCCATGGCTGCAAAGTAGGCCTTTTTTGCATCATCCCACATCAAAACGTTTGGGCTGTATGCATTTGGGCCATCTTTCATGGCTGGGTTTCCTCTAGCGCGTTCGGGCATTCTAATTTTAGGTACATCAATATTCTCGCGCAGGTTAAACGCATGCCTAATGGTCTTAATTCGCTGACCTACGAGTAGGTAATCGTCTAGGGAATTATCCCATCCGGTAGTGGCATTTATCCAATCCACGAAGGGAACCAAGGGGCCTAAGTAAAACCCAAAATTGCAAAGCCCCATGGCATTGATGATGTCTTCCCCGCAGCTCGCGTTCTTAAGTGAAGTGCCCATTTCGCTATCGGTAGACTGGTACGATAGATTGTATTTGGGCTGGAATTTCAGCTTCTGGTAAAACTTATTGAGCACCTTTGAATGAAGTGCCAGCTCCTTCTTCTCCTTCTCGAGGTAGTCGTCGATGCCGGCAAATGTGCTGGTGTGCCTTCCTGGTGTTGGTTCGGTTTCGTAGCCAACGCCCAGTCCCAATCCACCCTCCTTGTTTCGGGAATCGTGCATTGGCAACTCCTGTCCGTGCACGTGCATGGCAGTAAATGCCTTGTCTTCCAGGTTGAGGTGTATTAAGGCTTCGCGTAAGCCATCTTTTAGCATGGCACCAAATCCTTCATTGTTGGCCATCTGCTCTACCAGCTTAACCACCGTCTCGTTGTTTCCCCACTCCAGCTTTAACCCACCGGTGGTCTTGGAGTCGATGAACTTTTGCTCGTAGGCTTCAAAGGCCCAGTTTACAGTGGTGGCACAGCTGATGGTATCGAGCCCAGCTCTGTTGCACAGCTCATTTACCATAAAGATGCTTTCAACATCGTCGTTGAGCAGCTGAACTCCAAATCCGCACAGGGTTTCATATTCGGGTCGATGCGTCTCCTTCAGCAACTTTTTCCCCGGAACTTCACAAATTCCACCACACCCGAAGGGGCACCCGTAGCAGGCGTACTTTTCGCGTTCATACTTGGTTACCTCAAAAGCGTTGATTTTATCCGCTACTTCAGGAGGGAAGTCCTTGGAGCCTACTCCAACCCAGTTTTTTACCGGTGAATCACCGCTTTCAGCAGAATCGGTTAGGGTTCCTGCTGTTCCACAGTTCTTCATCGTCTTCCCAAAATCGTTGAGGTTGTTAACTAGGTCGGTAAGCAAATCGGTGGTGTGCTTCCAAACCTTGTCGGCATTGTGAACTTCCACCAAATGAGTTCCCTTTACGCACAAAGCTTTCAGGTTTTTGGAACCCATCAGCGCCCCGAAACCGCTTCTGCCAGCTAGCCGACCTTTGGCGTTTACCACACCAGAGATGAGCGACAGATTCTCTCCACTTGAGCCGATACATATCACCTTGTAGTCGGCGCCATGCACCTGCTTAAGCTTCTCCTCGGTGTCGACGGCATCAACCTTTTGCCAGAGGTGCGACGCATCCTCGAATACTACCTTTTTGTCGTTGAGCACGATGTAGACGGGCTTCTGGCTTTTACCAACGATGAATATTCCATCGTATCCGGCATTCTTAATGGCGGGGGCAAAGTCCCCACCACAGTTGGAATCGCCCCAGGTGCCAGTGAGTGGGCTCTTTCCGGCCAATATCCATCGACCATTAAAGGCCGCTCTTCCGTTGGTCAGCAAGCCGCTCATCACCGCAAGAATATTATCGGGATCAAAGCGCGATAGTCCGGGCTTTTGCCTGTCGTAGATAATTTTGGCCGCTAGGCCATATCCACCGATAAAGAGCTCGTACACTTCGTCGTTAATGACCTCCTCTTGCGATGTTTTGTCGGTAAGGTTTATCCATAAAATCTTACCATGGTATCCTTTTTTTGCCATAGCTTCAGCTTATGTCAATCGTGAACAGAGCTACTTAGTCATCCACACGGTTTTGAATTCTGTCGACATATTTACCTGAAACCACCTATTGTTTTTTAAGGTGTCCTGCCATGTGGTGTCTGCTGCGCCGTGGTATGGAGGATAGGCATATTCACGTGTTGAGTCGTCGTGGTTGAGGAGATACTCAACGTTAGGATACTTGCTTGTTGAGGTTAAGTGAAACATACCAAAATCGCCAGTAGTGTTCCCAAAGGCAAATACGGGCACCTTTCCTATGTGGGAGTATATGTTTAGACTCTTTCCGTTCTTGTCATCCTTTGGAGGAAAAATTCCTTTGCTAATGATGAATTGCGTGCGCTTAGCGGTGGTGTCATACGAAGGGGTCAGTATTTGGTAGGTTCCAATCAGATGCTCCCTATCTAGCGCAATGGTTTGGGGACAAACGCTCCAAATTACTCCCTGAACTGAACCGGAAACAATATATACGGTGAACTGCTTTGATTTTAAGTACTGTATGAGCTCCAGCATTGGCTGGTAGAACATGTCCGACAGTGTAACATGGTACTTCTGGTCCTTCGTTCTCGAGAGGTAGGCTCTTGCCGAATCGATGTAGACCTCATTATCTACGCCAACATAGGCTTTCCAAACCATCGAATCGATGTAGTTGATAGGGTATGCCCAGTGGTTTAATACAGAGGTATCGGCGGGGTTTATTGCCAACTTTCTTGCATACTGGTATTCGGGATACTTCAACAATTTGGGGTTTGCGGCTGATTGCTGGTTTAGCCCATTTACCGCAGCATACATTTCGAACCACAGCGGTGTTTCGCAGGCAATGGTACCGTCCATGTCGAAAACGGCGATGCGGTCGTCAACAGGAATTGAGCTTACGCTGTTCTCAAGGTAGTTTACTATCGATTTTTTAACATCGGTATTATTCCACGAAGGTAGTGGGTCGCCTTGCTGCTTTGCCTGATTGCATGAGGAGAAGAGGAGCAGCAACGAAGCAGATACGATGGCTGTAATATGTAACGTTTTCATAAGTTTTATCTTTTTAAATTAACAATTGCATTGCGTGAGGTCCTTACTGTAATGTGGGTTTCACCGGTCTGTTGATGTAGTTTTCCATGTGCGAAAGGGGCAGGGTAATGAACGGGGCATTCCATCCACCAACGCGAACCATGATATCGGCATACTTGAGCAGCTTGTCGGATGCTATGGATTGATTTTCAATTAGGTTGGATGCCTTCGCAATCTCGTATATTTCTTGATACTGCGACGATGCGATGGTTAGCGTAAGCATGCCTCCCTGCTTCTCCACAAATGTTTTGATAATATTTTCAAGCAACGCATCCGATTCTAGGCAGATGTCGGTGATGACGCCTGCAGCAAACCGGTTTAGACCTAGGTGGCTGAACGTTTCCATGAGCTGCGCCGGTGCTGAGTTCCACGTGCCAGAGGCTGGCGTAAAGTTGGGTGCCAACGGATCGCCTGTGTTTCGCGCTGCAGAGGCTGCATTTCCGGCTCCTTGCCAGTTGTATTGCTCAAAGGTACCTAGCCCAGCCGTGAACTTGAGGTCGAAGTTTGGGAGGGTGGATCGAAGCGCCTTGCCGTAGTATCCGGCAATGGCACGCAATGCCCATACCTGCTTGTCGTCGTCACCCTTAGGATCGAGGAATACCTTGTAGGATAGATCTTTTGACTTGTTTACAGCCTCGTAGAAGGTGTCCAGAATAAACTTGGCTATGCCGTCCGTTTGGCTACCGTTTCCAAACTGTGGCGTATTGGTGAAGAGGTCAACCTTAATGGAATCGAACAACCTCTGGGTCTTGAAATCGCCAGTATCGCCCGCAGTGAAATTGTAGCGCAGGGCGCTGAGCACATCGGAATACTTATACTTCTTCTTGTCGAACACCCACTCTTTAATGGCAGCCATTGTGTTAATCATGTCGGGAACACCGCCCAGAACAGTTCCGCCAAGGTTGTATTCGGCTCCACCCCACGATTTGTCACGACCCGTTTCTAGGCATGTTCCAAAGAGGGCAGAAACGAGCGGGGTGGGAACAACGAACTCTGTTGTCATGTAGTACATGCACATGGAAAGTGCCGACTGATCAACGAAGAATTGAATCTGGCTGGCGAGGGCCTTTTTTAGGTCGTCAAAACTAGCTATTTCACCAGTGTCTATGCTCAGCTTTTGACCACGAAGTAGCTCCGGATTGGAGGTTAACGCCGCACCGCGGTTTAGGCTACATTCCAAAATGGTCATTCCGTTAATCATTCCGAAGGTCCACTCACTCACCCCGTTCAAAACTGGCTCCCAGCAGCCATCAACACAGTAGTCGTTGGCCAGCTGCTGATACTTTTTCAGCTTATCGGGGTCGGTTTCACCATACGACATGGCTCCGGTTAGTGCCGGAATCATCACCTCGTCGTTCAGTATGTATGGAAGGTTCTTGGTTTGCTTAATCGATTCGGCTACGGCGTTGTATAGTTCCTTGGGGCTGTTTTTGTGAAGTCTAACGTAGATTCCCGGCGTGGAAAGATTCACGTTTCTAAAGGCATCAAGAATAAGGTAGGTGCAGTCGTTGGTAGCATCTTTTCCTTCGGGTGTTTTACCACCAATGATGATGTTTTGCAGAAAGTTGTTTAGGCCAGCTCTCTGGTCGAGATAGTAGGGGTGGATACCCAGCGCCGCATTGTAGTCCATGTGGTCCTGCTCCACAAGGTACTGGGTGGTAAGATTTAACCGTCCTGCTGCTTTTATGATGAAGTTTTCAACCAGCTCCCGGGCGAAGGCCTTGTTGGGCTCTTGCTGTAGATAAGGGTTGAGAACTTGGTCCATCCGTCCAAGCGACATGTAGTCGTTGGTGGCGTGGAGGCAGCAGTGCACCATCCAGATGCTGTGCATGGCTTCGTAGAAGGTGTCGGCAGGTTTAGCTGGAACTTTTTTGCATATGCGGGCCAGCTCCATAAGCTCAGCCTTTCGCTTTTCATCCTTGCAGGCTTTTGCATTCTCCTCCGCAAGCGTGGAAAAGCGGTATGAGTAGTCAATTACTGCATTGCACGAGATAATTACAGCTTTGTAAAACGCCTTGGTGTCGTAGGCATCTTCTATTCCCATCATCCGCTTGGGATGCAGCTTCTCCTCGGCAAATTTCACAATGCTGAGCAGTCCGTTTTTCAGCACCCGCTCATAGTTGATGGTATTGTGACCCAGCAACGCCATTTCGGTCTTGTTGGTGGATGAGCCAACGCGAAGCTCATCCTCGGTGAGGTAGTTGGGAAATACCTTGCCCAAGCCGTTTGACCCCATGGGGATGGTGCCGGCAAATAGATCTCCATCCTCAATTTCGAAGCAGTGTGTGTTGCCAAAGTCCTTGGTATTGCACATCGCCTTTAGCATCTCGTCGATGCCGTGGGCCCTTCTAACAATTACGTGCTCGTTGGGATACAACTTGGCAACGTTGGGGAGTTTGTTTTTGTCGAACCATTCCGTCGACCTGTTCTCGAAACCTCTCTTTACAAGGTTTTCACGTAGCTTGGCGATACGTGGGCTTAATTCTTGCTTCATCGTTTTTGGTTTTAAATGGTGGTTAATAGTTGAGATAATGGGAGACATGCTGAAACATTTTCTCCGCCTGGTTTTTATCGTAATCAACCATGGGTGATTGCCCCATGGCTTTATAGTAGTGGGAACTTTCTGGGTTGTGCGGTAGTAGCTCTACTTTCTTTATACCATATTTTTGCAACAGTTCACAAACACCATCAAGGTAAGCCTCGGTGGTGGTGATTGCCGGAATCACTGGGATGCGTACTATGATATCTGCATTGGCCAGCTGGGTGAGGTAGTTCAGCGTTTCGAGGGTTTTATTCTTGAGGTATTCGGCCTGCTCGTTCTTTTTGCTGGTCACCAGCCTTAGCCCCACCAGCCAGGTATCGATAAACGGATGAACCGCTTGAATGTGTTTAATGGGAACAATTCCAGATGTTTCTAGTGCCGTATGAATACCCGATTCCTTACACATTTTGGCGAAAGCGGAAAGCGGTTCAGCCTGAAGAAGCGGTTCTCCACCGCTGAAGGTTATTCCCCCATCATTCCCTAAAAGTTCCAGCTGGGGTTTCACCATTTCAAACAGCCGGGTGACCTCCATCTTTGTGGTTGGAAGAATGAGTGCGCCGCTGTGCTTTAGCTGCGACGATTGTGGACAGGCATCCACGCAAGCACCGCAGTGGGTGCAATTTTCCCTTTTCAACGTGTGGACGTTGCCGCTGATGAGGTGCACATTGTTGGGGCAGGTAGCTTGGCAGCGGCCACATTTTTTGCACAAGCCATCGAAGTAAAGAATGGGGCTCTCTGTGGGCTGGGAGTGGGGCGAGTGACACCAGCTGCAATCGAGATGGCAGCCCTGTAAAAATAGGGCTACCCGTTTGCCGGGACCATCGGTTTCGGATAGCCAGCTAATGTGGAAGTAAGAAAGATATTTGTCCATTGTTTCCCCGTAATCTTTTTACAATATCAATAGCGGTATGGCAATGGTATTTCTTCTGCAAACAGGAATCCTGTAACCAAGTAATAGTGGTTGGGGAGGTTTACACGTTAGTGTTCCCAACAACTACTGTATAGTTCAGGAATCTTGTTAACCTGGAGCGCTTTGGCATCCGGGGTAAAAGAATTACTTTATTGCGTTTATACTTACTTAGCGATAGTGTCAATAAGTGTGCGAATACACGGCTTATTGCGGGTATTTGCTTATGGTGAAAAGCAAAATGTGTTTGTTTGATTGCGGCCTACCAAAGCTATGACTTTTTTTTATGATATATGCAATATCGTATGTAAAAAATATGGTGATAAGCATCAAATAGTGGTGTAGGGTTTACGTCAACCACAAGGTGTGAGATTTTTCGTTTCAGAGGGCTGTGAAATGCAAATCCACAAAGTGAGAGAAAGTAAAAAGGGAGATATTTCTAGTGCTTTGGCAAAACCGTGGTTAAAAGGGAATATGAATGGGAGAGAGGAGGCTGTTAATGCTTGCAGCGTTGATCTTGTGTGGGGTTGTTGCGTGACAATTGGTTTGTTCTAAATGGGGCGCTTTATCAGCTTCTTTTCCCTGTTAGTAATCAATTGAAAAGCAACTATTCCTCCCAGAATTATTAATCCTCCCGTAATCTCCTTTAAATTCAACTTTTCGGAGGCAAAGATCCATGCAAATAGGGCTGCAAAAACGGGTTCTAGGGTAAAGATTAGGGCTACCGTAACTGTATCTACATGCTTTTGTGCCCAAACCGAAACAAAGTAGCAAAAGAGTGTTCCCACAAATCCAAGGTATAGCAATGCAAGGGCTGCGTTTGTGGAGAGACCAAAGGAAACGGGTTGAGTAGTGGTATACAGCAGGATGCTAAAAACAGAAGCAAATAGAAATTGAAACCCAATGAGTGAAAATACCTCGGTTGTTTTCACGTATTTCCCCGATAAAACGAGGTGCCATGCCAACGAAAAAGCGGTAATTAGTGTAATCAAGTCTCCAATATTTAGCACCGTTTCGCTATCGTAGGTGAGAAGGTACACCCCCGCCAGCACTACAAGAAAGATGATTGTCTCCTCTACTTTCAGCCTTCTTTTAAAGAAGATGAAGAGCAGCATGGGAACAATAATTACTCCTGCGCTTGTTATAAATGCGCTATGCCCACTACTGGTATATTTTAGTCCAATGGTTTGCGATGCGTATGTGGTTGCCAGCAGTATGCCCAATACCATTCCCTTTAGCAGGGTTTTATAGTTCAACAAACTCTTCCTGTCCTTGAAAAGGATAAATAGGAGCATAGAAACAGCCGCAATAAAGGTTCTGATGAATACAATGTAGTACTCATTGACCGTAGCCACGGTGTCCTTAATTATGAAAAAGGTTGAACCCCAGATAATCGCAGTAAGTACTAGCAGGAAAATTTTCATTTAATTGTTCATTAACATATCGTTGTCATTGCTTCCTCGGTGAGGTGACCTAGCTACAAATTGCTACCTTATTCCACGTTGAAAATCGCCTAAAAGTTAAAGCCATAGGCTGTTTAGCTATCGGCTCTTTTGCTACTCTACTATTCGTATTGATCGGGTTTTACAGTAATTGTCAACAGGTAAACGCCAGCTTTATCTCTATAGTAATAATTTATCGTTGTTTTATTGTCCCTCAGTGTTTTCATCTCTGGGGTTGTTTTGACTAAATTAACAATCTTTGGTTCAAGGTATTGCTTCAAATTATCAATATTCATGGAGTCCTTTACCATGTTTACGAGAGTGTAGTTGTACTGAAAAACGTTGTGGGGTAGTGCAATGGTGTTATCGAGCCTAGTTTCTCTGTCGAACATCATTGGACAGTTCATATTCATTTGGTTTGCCACTTCTACCAAGACCTTTTCGTAGGCTGGTTCCTTAAAGAGTCCAATAATGGCATTCCCCGCGAAATCGCCTATTACCGCAAAAATGGCGAATGCTACTGTAAAGCCTATCCAATATTTTAATCCTCTAGCTTTATTGGTTTTTGTCTTTACATTTTCTTCAACAGTTGTCGTGCAAACCAGAGCCTTAAAATCATCAAATGTTTTGTCTGAGTTTTTGCTTGCCCAATCGTGAAAGTTGTTCTCCAGCTTTTTGTTGCAATTTGAACAGAGCATTTGATACTCCGTTTTTACCTCGTTATAATGCCCGCATTTGTTGCATTTCAAAAAGTGCATACTCAAAGAAATTATGGTTAAGAATACCGTTATGTTGTTTTAATAGATGGGTTACAACGCTATGGTTGTGCAGCGTGCGGGGTTTAAGCGCACTCCCAAATACAACATAAAGATAGCAGAAAGCAATATACCTTGCAATCACCCGAGGCCCCAGAGTCACGATATACACCAGAGAGGAGCATACCGACGTTCTCCCCCTAGTTCGGCAGGCATCTTTTGGCTAAGAATGCTATGCCTTTAGCGGTTGGTTCGGGCTATTTGTAGACGATTAAATTTACATTCGGCGGTTGTGGTGTGTTGCAGAAGCAGGGCACCTCCAGCCCGAATTGTCTTCTTGGTATATGCTAACCCATGCCAAAGAGCACTTTTAGCTGAAAATAACAATCTTACTTAGAGGTAATCGAGGTGCTTTTTTATATTTGCACCCTTGTTTTTGGAATCTATCCGATGTTACCGTGAATGCCCGGGTAAGACCGGTTCCTAAGATTATTTGAACCAAATTAGATACTTAAAATGTCACATTCAGAGCTTATTGACTTAACTATTCTTGCAGTATTGACTCTGGGATTTTTTGCTTTTTTGCTAAGTGAAAAAGTACACATCTCCTCTATTCCAATACTCATTGTTCTTGGATTCCTATTTGGTCCCGTGTTTGGCCTTATTCCCAACAGCCAGGGACACACCATTTTTAACTATGCCCGTGTTTTAGGACTGGTGCTCATATTGTATACCGAGGGTCATAATTTGAAATGGGCCATAATTAAAAAGCACTTGGCTACCATTGGGATACTGGATACCATAGGCTTGATTTTAACAGCCGCCATTAGCGGGGTTCTGTTTTCCTATCTGTTCAACCTGCCATTGGGTGCCGGCTTCCTTTTCGGAACCATTGTTTCGGCAACCGACCCTGCAACGCTGATTCCACTTTTTAAGCAAAACAAGGTCGACGAAAACATCAAAACCGTTATTGTTACTGAATCCATTTTTAATGACCCGTTGGGCATCGTGTTGAGTACACTGGCCATTGCCATGGTTGCTCCTCACGCCAACCAGGCACATCTCATTGAGAAGATTGCACATTTTACGACTATTTACCCGGCTGGAGCTATATACTTCCTCTACGTAATGATCTCTGCTATGGCACTTGGTCTTGGGCTGGGGGCTGTTGGTTACTGGATCATACGCTGGTTGAAACCGGGACTTTTCCCCCAAATATTCGGTGTAGCCATTGCATTTGGAGGTTTCCTTATTGGTGAAGCAGCCCAAACATCGGGTTATCTGGTTGCCACCGTCATTGGTATTGTTTTTGGAAACCATGCCCTTGTGTTTAAAAGATGGAATGAACACGCTGGGTTCAATAAGTTTGTGAAGGAGGAGATGCATTTTAACGAAATCATCTCCGATATGGCCAGCGTATTCATCTTTATTTTGTTCGGTGCTACCGTTAACATATCCATTCTCAATGAGACACTGGTAAAAGGGATTTTGATTGCCTTAGGGGTTGTTTTTATTGCCCGCCCCATTGCCTCTTTAGCCATTCTTCCGTTGAAAAAATGGACGTTCAAGGAGTATCTCTTTATATCTCTTGAAGGGCCCCGGGGTGTTGTTCCTGCTGCATTGGCGGGAGTTCCACTAGCCATCGGATTTATGAATCACAATCAGACCCTGATTGATTGGGGCCAAGTTATTCTCTCGGCTACCATCATGACCGTTTTGATTTCCGTATTGGCCGAAACACTTTGGGTAAAACCGCTCACCAAGAAATTGTTAAGCCACAAAAAATAACCGGTATCGTCTACTGGTGATACAAGCACCAAAAGGGTTCAAATAAGGCCTTTTTGGTGTTTTTTTTTATTTGTAATGCTGTAGCTGCTTTTGGACTAGCTTGGACAGCAAGGAGAACATGCCTACGCCATTTGGGTTATCCCAACCTTCGGTCTCGCAGAGGCCAAACGTTGGTAGTCGCAACTTACTCGATAAGTTGCCGTTTATTATTGCTTTTTCACATTTTCCATTCTCAATCTATTTACAGTCGTGTCTGTTTATACAACGGTCGGCGGTTTAAATTGTTAGGGAATTAATAGCCAACGGCGTCATCCCACGTTAAAAACAACTAAAATACTAAAAAATTCCGTATCTGCATCATCAGTCCCAGTAGGCTAAACCGCTTGCGTGCCCTCTACTTTATACTGTATTTCACCTGATTCTTTTTACCTGTTTTTTCAAACAAGTTTAATTCAACGCCTTTCCTTAAATCTCTGCTTGCTGTTGCAGTTGATATATCTTTAAACACATTCATGTAATCTTTTCTTGAGAACTCGCTAATTCCAAGTGATATAAAGTAGTCTATTCTATCCTTGTCTGTAAGCACTCTATTGTTATAATTTAGCAACTCTTCAAGAGACTTATTTATAACATTTAGCATATATTCAATGAATTCTGTAGATCCCCCTGTTTTATCACTCCTTGCCAATGCTTTGTAATATTCTTGCTGAGATTGACTGATAAGCGTTTCGAAGGGTAAAAACTCAAATACAGGATATTCATTCATTAGGATTACTGTTTGCCATAATCTTCCCATCCTCCCGTTTCCATCAATAAAAGGATGAATAAATTCCATTTCATAGTGGAAAACACAACTCTTTATGAGAGGCAATTCATCTTTGCTTTTCAAATATCTAAATAAATCATTCATTAGATATGGGACGTTTTCAGCAGGTGGTGCTACGTGCGCGACTTTTGAACCCTGATAAATACCAACACCCTGATTTCTGAATTTTCCTGCGCCATCAACAATGCCTTGCATGAGTATTCCATGCGCCTTCAGAAACGATTTAACAGATGAGAATTCAAAGCCTTCAATGTTTTCATAAACCTTAATTGCATTAACAACTTCAAGAATATCTTTCTTCGGGCCTAAAACTCTTTTGTTTTCAATAATTGCAGTCACTTGCTCCTGGGTTAGTGTATTACCTTCAATTTTCAAAGAGGAGTGAATGGTCTTAATCTTGTTTTGTTTTCTTAATTGAGGAGAAGGCTTATTAAGGAAGTTTGCATTCACGACTCCTAATTTTTCTGAAATAGAACTAATCAGGAGAAGTATCTTGGCTGTAATCTCATAAGGTGGTTTCATTGATACTATCATTTGATACTATCAAAGATACGGGTAATCCATTAACTACCAAATTCGAAATGCTATGGGGCACAGCATTGGCCGGTATGAAACGCGCTGGAGTGCGGAGCTGCATCTGTATCCCGCGTGCCGAACTTGCTGCGAGACGAGACATTGAACACGCTACAAACCCCGCTAATACTTATGAGCCCTTGTTAGCGGTATTGGGCCTTGTTAATTCCATATACCATTCATTTCTGTCAGGATAATGGGCTTGTTATCAGTTATTACAATAGTATGTTCATGCTGTGCCATATAACCACCTCTATTCCCTACTAAAGTCCAACCATCATTTAGAGTCTCGGCAAAGGTAGATGTTGTTGATATAAATGTTTCAATTGCCACAACAGAATTCTTTCTAAACCGTCTTTGGTCATACCTATCTTTGTAATTAAGCAAATCATCAGGTTGTTCGTGAAGATTTCTTCCGATTCCGTGTCCACCAAGATTCTTAATTACTTTGTATCCCATTTTTTTTGCTTCACTTTCCATTAAGTGTCCAATGTACGAAATACGCACCCCACCTTTAATATTGTCAATGGCTTTCTTCAAAACAATTTTTGATGCATTTACTAATTCTTGGTGCTTATGAATGTCTTCACCAAGTACAAATGACCCACCATTATCTGCCCAAAATCCATTTAATTCAGCAGAAACATCAATATTAATCAAATCGCCCTCGTTTAAAACTCTTTTATCAGAAGGTATTCCGTGGCAAAACTCATTATTGACACTAATACAATTATGTCCGGGAAAGCCATAAGTAAGCTTGGGTGCGGATTTTGCCCCAAAATCAGAAAGAATTTTTGCTCCAAAGTCATCAAGCTCTTTTGTTGTCATACCTGGTTGCGCAAATTTTGTCATTTCCTTTAGCGCATATGCAACTGCTTCACTAGCCTTTTGCATTCCAATCAACTCGAATTCCTTTGTTATTGACATATTTTAAAACTTTTTACAATTCTTAATACTTGTGTGCGTCTTTTTAGCCTTACCGCTAACTCGTTAATATATCCGGTAAAACCGCATATACACGCCCATATTGGACAGTATTATGCCGCTTCAGCTATATAATACCCAACTTAACAATATAATTTGTGAATGGTTGAAGGGGAAATCAATCTTTTTGGACTACTATTCAGCCATATGGATTTACCCTTACTGGACTGGGGTGCTATTTTGGATAGCACGGAGAACTTGCCCTAGCCGGCTGTGTTTTTACAACCAATGGCCTCGTAGAGTCCAACCCTTGGTTATAGTAACCGGAACAATAGGGCATAGCGCACAGTAGAGAGGGGGAGTTCTCCCCGTCAGCTTAGGTGGCGGGGAGAACTCCTTTTGATTAGTAAACGCTGTATTTATTTTAATTCTTTGGTACTAATATGCACAAATCCAAGTGCGAGATTGTTCGTATTTAATTCATATATTTTCTCATTATGATAAGAAGAATTTCGAATCTCCATTTTCAATTTGTTGAAATCCCAAATTCCTGACTCTTTAAAACTAAAATCATAACCATCACCACAATGATCATTGCAACTCGTACTAATATTACTTATGCAAGATATAATTTGAAAAATTTGACTTTTTTTAATTTTTAAGTTTTTATCGAAGCCAACGAAGACTAGAAATTCTTCTAAGCCATTACCGCAGTATTGTGTATAAGAAGTTTCTCCCCTCGAATCATAACTAACAAGCACTAAATAATAGGTTCCATTATTATCCTTAATTTCCATAAATTCATCAAGCGTGGGATTAAAGTTGAAATAATTGGAAAATTCGCCTTCAATAAGTTCATTCTTTATGGTTCTAATTAAAGGATATTTATTGTAAATATATGTTGATTGGTTTTCAATTCTTTTAAGATTAACGGGGAGTTCTTTATTTGACTCAATATTTTTCCAAGTGCCAACCAACCCATTACTATCGATGTTTGCAGTTATTATTGCTTTGACTGTATCATTGTCAAATTCTCTGAGATTGATTGAATCATTGACTAATATATTTGAGGAGCTGTTCTTTGGAACTATTTTTTCTCCAGTTAACTTAATCGGGATTTTTACTCTTTCATAATAGTAACTGCCAAATATTTCATCCGCATTATTGTAATAAATAGACATAGTTATTGGATAACTACTAATAAAACCTTCATACACCTTATCTCGGTATATATTTATTAAGGTAAATTTAATTTCTTGTGAAAAGAGTAGTTTAGATAGAAATACAATTGTCAAAATTAAAATAATAGATTTTTTCATACGGTTATCATTAGCGTTGTTTACCAACGGTCGGTGGTTTGGGTTGTTGGGGAGTTAATAGCCAACGGCATCATCCTACGTTAAAAACAACTAAAGTACTAAAAAATTCCGTATCTGCATCATTAGTCCCAGTAGGCGTAAGTACGTGTTACCGCAAGTTTTTTATAGTGGTGGTAATTGTTCAAAAATAATATCAATATTCTCTTGCTTTTTGTCTCGGAAAAATATTCTAACGATATTAATAGGTTCATTAAAAAAACGAATTGTGTCTATTCTTATTAATTTCATTTCTCCTCTTATTTCTTCAGAAAGTTCTAGTTTCTTTTTACCTACAAACATTTCTAAACTATATGGTTTGGCAATATTTATTTTACTCAACGAATCTTTGAAAATAATTATTGAATCTAGTTTTATAATTATTTTTCTGTCATGAATAATTGAGTCACTATCCAATGCTATTCCAATATTAAAAACTTTTTTATTCTTATTATGTGCTTTAGGAATTCTATCATACACGTAAAAAACACACAATAAAGTAACTATAAGTATACTTATTGATATTTGCCAAGAATTTTCTGGTATCTTATAATGTCTTTTTCTCATAAAATTTGCGGTAACTTGCTTGTAAATACTGTAAAGTTGTATATACTCGTCCCTATTGGTATGTATTGTGCAGCTTTAGCTGTATAATACCTAAATCTACAATTAATTTGTAAATGATTGAGGGGAGAATCAACCTTTTTTGGACTACCGCTCATCCATATGGTTTTAGCCTTGCTGGACTGGGGTGCTATTTTGGATAGCACGGAGAACTTGCCCTAGCCGGCTGTGTTTTTACAACCAAAGGCCTCGTAGAGGCCAAACGTTGGTAGCTGCAACCGGAATAGTAGCGAGCAGCGCTCCGTAGGTGCGCAACCGTTGCGTCGACAGTATATTCAACCGATTTGTCGCGCACCTACGGAGCGCAAGAACCGCTGCGCATCTTAGGACTACCAACGTATGGCTCCTACGGAGCCACGCAGTTAACAATCGTTCGGGGTAATGCTAAACTTTTTGTAAAATTCCTACGGAGTATCGTTACTGTTTTTTACAATACTTCATTCCTGTCCGACGGCAGGCAGGGCCTACGGCGAAGGTCTCTTCACCATTATAAAATCAAATTGGTCAATAGTAGAATGGTAAACCATTAGAAATATTATGATGACTACCACGGAATTTCTCCAGCGTCTTCAAAATATCCGCCACTTGTGCCGGTTTCATCTAACATGGCCAGCTTAACAATAATCTGGGAGGCCTCCTGCACTGTTCTTTGACCTTTGCCCTCATTCATATCCGTAATGGTGTAGCCTGGTGCAGCAGCATTAATTTTTATGGGTGTATTCTTTAATTCTTTTGCGAATTGAATGGTTAATGCATTAAGAGCAGCCTTTGAGCTGTTGTAGGCGAGCTGTATTCTGGTGGAGTCTGAACCGCTGCTTCTTGTTAGCGAACCTTGTCCGCTCGAAACATTGACAATCCTACCCCCAGTAGATTTCTTTAGTAAAGGAAGCATTGCGGTAATCATGGCGAAAGCGCCGAAAAAATTAACCTCGAATGTTTCTCTTAAAGTTGTGAGCTTAAGCTGGCTTGGCAATACCCCTTTTTCGAGAAAAACACCTGCATTGTTAATAAGAATATCGAGGTGTCCATACTCTTTCTCAATGAATTTGACTGCGTTATCAATGGTATTCTGGCTTGTAACATCAAGCACTATTAATTGAGCATCAATACCCTCTTCTTTTAAAGCATCCACTGCTTTTTGGCCACGTTCTTTATCCCTTATTCCAAGAAGTACTTTATAGCCTAATTTCCCCAATTGTCTTGATGTTTCAAAACCGATACCCTTATTTGCTCCTGTAACCAGTGCTATTTTATCTTTATCCATGAGTAATAGATTTTCAACGTTACTTAAACCAGCCAGTCAGAAAATCTTGGCACTTATGAAGCTTAAATTCCGTGATTCGATACTCTTGAATGCCTGCTTTTACCAAAGGGTCATCATTACAAAATTTCTCTATATCGTCACATTTTACTATGATAATTCCACCTCCAACACCAATTTTGGGACCTGAAACAAGAACGGATCCATCTTTAAACCCTATATTCAGATATTCTAGATGAGCCTCAATCGCTTCTTCCATTTCTTTTTGTTCCGGAAGATTTTTCACGAACGAACCTTCTAACGTGTAATATTTATTTTCTTTCATAATTTACCTCCAGTGTTTGTAGTGTAGTAAAATCGTAAAAAAGAGCTTGTTCAGTTCTGTTTTTTGTCCGCCTGTTACTCAATTGAATAAAAAGTCCTCTACAAGTTTTAAATACCTTTCTGTCTCTTCATACATTGGCGCGTGTCCCGAAAATTGCATTTCTGCAAACGTTGCAGCGGGAATTAGCGAGGCGATTTCTTGTCCGTATTTTGGAGGATTTAAACCGTCATACTTTCCGCTTATTACAAGTGTTGGGGCAGTAATACTTGGTAAATCTTTCCTGAAATCAAAGTTTGTTATGGCCTTATTGGCAGCGGCAAATTGTTCTGGCGTTAAATCTGTTTCAAAAACGTCAAGGTGGTGTTGCATTATCTCAGTGTTGTAAGCGAAATATTCCAGTAAAGTCAAAATAGTTTCGTGAAAATTCTTCCCCTTAATTTCTTCTGCGTGTTCGCTGAACAATATTTGCAAGGATGAAGTAAGTCCATTGGATTTTGGAACAGTTAATATCAACTTTTCAATCCTTTCAGGTGCAGCAATGGCAACACCTTGTGCAATATAGCTTCCCATTGAAACACCAAGCAAATACGTTTTTTCAATATCGTAAAAATCCATAATGCCCAACACGTCATTTATGTGGTCCTGCAAAGTGTATTCCGTTGGTTTTTCGCTTTGTCCATGTCCTCGAACGTCAAACGTAATTGTTTTGAAATGCTTAGAAAGAGGATTTATGATGATGTCTAATTGCCTACAGCTACCACCTAAACCGTGGATAAGCAGCAATGGTTTTCCGTTTCCCTTTGCACTTAGGTTTAAATCGATACCGTTTATTTTTGTTAATGCCATTTTGTAAAAATATTAATATTTGACTTTGCAAGTGCCTTGATGTGCGGTCTAGAATTGCCTGTAACTTGCCTGAATATACGGAAACCGTATAATACTCAAATCAACAATATAGTTTGTAAATGGTTGGATGGGGAACCAACCTTTTTTGGACTACTATTCATCTTAATTTCAAAATAACCTTTTTGCTTTGTACTCACGTGCTCTTTTTCTTAATTCCAAGTCATAAATATTCAAAGTATCAATACTATAAAACTCTTTCAAGGGTTTATCATGTTTTTCCATTCGTGTAAGAATAACTTTTTTAGTTTCTTCTTCGGAAACAAATTTAAATTCTATTTCAATTTTATTCGGATTATCAATAGTTACATTCATTCTAGAATTTCTTGTCAAAATGTTATTACCGTCAATTTGATAGGAACTGTAAAATGGCCCAGCACCTATATCAGCAATTGCTTCAATCATTAATGAATCATTGAAAAAAACTTCATGATATTTAATTATAGCAGAATCATTCTTGTAAACTGTATCAATAAAGAACCAGTTTCCCTTTAAAAACCCTATATCAAGATGCTGCTGATTCTGACAAAAAGAATGGGAATAAGTCAAAAAGGCAATACAAAGTACAAAATAATATTTCTTCAGTTTCATAAGCTATGCTTTACGGTTTGGCTATGCCCAGTAAGGGATTTCAAAGCACCTCCGTTTCAATTTATTACTAATTTTCATTACTTGCACTTACTTGCAATTTACCACTAAAACCCTTATTGGGTATAGCTTTTGTTGTAAGGCGTTTTTTATTCATAAACTAATGGTTCGCTATATTTCTTAAATATTTTCCGCAATCTACAAACATTCCAGAATTTTAATTCATGCAAAAAATCTCTATTCTTCTTTGTGATTGAAACAATAAATTTTTCATCTACAACAATACCTTGATAAGGTTCTTTAAAGTCATATCGTATGTGTTCTATTTTAATATTTAGGCGAGACCAAGATAATCCTTTCACTTTGACATCTTCCCATTTATAAGTATCGCCTTGCTTACTATAATTCTCACCAAATCTTTTAATTATTTCAGGTAATATTGGCTTACTTGGATTTATAAATCTAATATCTTGTGAATATCTTGGGTTTCCTTCTGAACGAATTGTTATTCCAAAGAAAATATTTTTTTTCTGACCATAAATCTGACCTGACATAATAAGAAATGCTAAAATCAAAAAAATACTGTATCTCTTCATTAATTTATATTTTAAAATGCCTTACAACTCGTTTATATATCCGAAAAAACTGTATATACACCCGTATTGGTATGTATTGTGCAGTTTTAGCTGTATAATATACAAATCTATAATTAATTTATGAAATATTGAATGTAGAACCAATGTTTTTTGGACTACCACTCAACCATATGGTTTTGTCCTCGCTTGCCAGAACTGCTATTTTGGTCTGGTTTGGACAGCACCGATTGCATTCCCTAGCCAGCAGGGGTTCTCCCAGCCGATGGCCTCGTAGAGGCCAAACGTTGGTAGCAGCAACCTACTCGATTAGTCGCCGTTTATTATTGCTTTTTCACATTTTCCATTCTCAATCTACTTGCAGTTGTGCCTGTTTACATAACTACCAACGTTGAGTGTATGCAGCGTGCGGGTTTTCGTGGCCACTTTATTATCCACGGTTACTACCCTTGCCAGCGAGTTTCGAACTTGCCAATTGTTCTGAACCCTGTATGATGTATATACAGGGTTAGCGGTAGTTTTTTAATGAAGAAACTCATTTATCAAGGTCATCAATATATTTGTCTGCTCAGGATAAACTACGTGTCCGCAAAATGGAATATGTGCTAAGTGTGAATTTGGAATTAATTCGGATAAATCAAAGACCGTTTTCTTTTTCACCAGATGGTCATTTTCGCCACGAACAATAAGTGTTGAACAGGCTATATTCATTACTTTCTCATTTGGATAACCACTTTCCTTTTCATCAATCCACATTTGCACTAAAGATGCTGTCAATTTTTCAAAATCAGGTTCAGGATTCAACATTTTGTAAGCAGCATAAGTCTCCGGAAATCGCTCCTTCCATTTCGATGAGGTTATTCTAGTCAGAATTTCTCTGGTGTCCCTAGCATTTTGGGAATTCCAACGTGCCCCTATTGTTATTAATTTAGAGATTCTAATGTTAGAAAAACATGCTAATCTATAAGCGGCTATACCTCCATCACTTATCCCAATTACAGACAAATTATCTGATAGGTTCATTGATTTGAGAACTTCTTCAATATCTTTTTGGATACGTTCATAAGTTAAGCGTTCATTTCCCAAGGTAGATTTTCCCTGTCCACGACTGTCTATGCCTATTATCCTGAATTCCTGATTTAACAATGGAATAAGATTGTTAAAATCTTCCAAATTTCCAAATCCGCCGTGCAGTAGTAATAGTGGTTTCTTTTCGGGATTACCCGTTTCTTCAAAATAGATTTTTGCTGAATCAACTTCGATGTGTTTTCCTTTTTTGTGATTAAATTCTATCATGCGCTTTTCAGTTTATCTCAAAATTACCACTAACGGTCACTTGTATGTGGTCGGGCGGGATTTCGATAGAAATCATGTCAGACCCGCAGGAAAGTGGGCGCAAGGTCTGACTTGTCAGACCGCTGAAACCCCCGCCTGCCATATACAATTTGTTATGCGTTCGATTTTTATTTCTTTATCCATTTTTCTTCAATATTTTCTCTTTCCGCACAAACTCCTTCTGGCATGTCTGCTAATTCGTTTATTGAATTATCAATGATTGTTGCCTCTTCCAGACTAATTAATTTAATTTCTTCATCTAAGTGTCCGTTCGCACCACACGTAAATTCCCAACTTGAATCATCGTCGTGGGAAACAAATAATATTGGTTTGCTTCTTGCCATCACGTGAACACAAATGAAGCAGGCGGTATTCCTTTTCTCTTTGAATTTATATTCTGATTTACTCATTTTTCCCTGTCAAAAAGTTAAACTCGGATTTGTCAACCTCTTTTGTATATTGTTTTTGTTTACCTGATTTGTCCGCAAAACCAACAACTACAAAATCTTTAAAAATTAATAATCTAAAATCACTGCCTATCAATGAAATGTCTGGTGTTGCCCAAGATGCAATTGAACTTTCCCAACCGGCAGGATTATTTTTAAACCAGTTTTTTAATTTGTCAATTATTTTTGAGTCGGCATTTATTTTTGTTACCGATGAACTGTCCAAAACAAGATTACCATTAGGATTGATTTTCAACTCAAACCGTTTCTCGTTTTTAAGAATTTCTTCAAAATCTAGATTTTGTCCGCATGAGATTGTGAAAATCAAGAGTAGGAATCCAATATTTTTAATCATTTTATTCATGCAGGTTCGGTTCTTTTAAATTGACGCATAACTTGCTTATATATACGAAAGAACTGTATATACCCACCCATATTGGTATGTATTGTGCAGCTTTAACTGTATAATACCCAAATCTACAATTAATTTATAGATGGTTGAGGGGAGAACCAACCTTTTTTGGACTACCACTCAGCATATGGTTTTAGCCTTGCAGGCAAGGACTGCTATTTTGGTCTGGTTTGGACAGCACCGATTGCATGCCCTAGCCAGCTGGGGTTCTCCCAGCCGATGGCCCCGTAGAGGCTCGATTCTGGTTAGCTTTTCCTTCTCAATATTTTAACTATCCGATTATACATTATTTCTGACATATTCCAATTATACCCATCGAAGTTTACCGTGTTTGTAAATTGTATGACCACAGCATCCAGTTCCTTATGATATTTGGCTATAGTTTGGTATCCCGGTATCAAACCTGTGTGCTCATACTTGTAAATTGAGGAATAAATTTCTTGTTCTTTTTTATCTCTAAAAACAGAACCATCATTTAACGCTCGTATGAATATGCTTAAATCTTCTGCTGTTGCCAGTATTGAGCCTATATTATCCGTTTTTAAGTCCTTACCATACCCCACATAGTAACCGCTCATCACATCATCAATATTCACATCTTGAATTGAGCCAAAAGTATGTTTTAGGTTCAATGGGTTTAAAATTTCTTCCTGAATGTATTGGAATCTGCCATATCCAAGAACTCTATCCATTATTCTGCCCAGTAATAAGTAGTTGGTGTTGGAGTATTCATAAGCTTCATCGGGTTTAAAGTTTGCCGGTTTATCTAAAATCAAAGCAAGTTGTTCATCTTCGGTCTCTTTTGGAGCTGCCCAATACATATAGGTGTCGGTAAAGTTCGGAATACCACTTCTATGCTGTACCAACATTCTCAAAGTGATTTTATCGGCATATTCTATTCTGCCTTTCAATTCGGGCAAATAGTATGAAAGTGTTTTGTCCAGTGATAATTTGCCATCCCTTACCAATTTTGCAACTGCTACCGCATTATACAGTTTGCTTACACTGGCTATTTTAAACAATGCCTTGGGGTCGGCTGGAATTTTGTTTTCCCTGTTTTTGTAACCCGAAGTATAAAATTCGCATTTATTTCCGGTTTTGTTTACACAAACAACTATGCCATCAAATCCATAATCCGCAGCTTTATCAACCTGTTCCTGAACGGTGTTTGGAAGTGGTTTTATCCAGGCAGCCACAATAGGCCACGGAACAAAATACAAGGAGATTACTGTTCCCAAGAACAGTAAAATTCTAATTATCCGTTTTGATTTGTTTTTCGTCATTTTATTGTCTGCACGGTGCTGTTTCAAAATTGCCTCAACTCCATAAAATGTATGCATTGTTGGCGGTTGCTTTTATCTTTACCTTATTTTCTTCATCCTCATTAATTGTTTCTGCTGAGTTTCAATTGTTAGCAAACTATCTTTTAATTCTTTAATCTTGTGTGTAAAAGTCATGCCTTTAGTAGTAATTATTAAAGTTTGATTTTTAGTATCTATCTTAAAAGTTCCTCCTAATCGGCTAACAACTGAATCACCCTTTGAATATAAAGTCATTTCGTATTTTCCATTTTTAGAAAAAACTACATGGTCAGTTACATTCATGCCGGTATTATCAACAACATCTAATGATGTCCATGTTCCATAGATCTCGTCAGTATTTAGCCCTCTACAAGAGAACAAAATCAATAAGCCTATAAATATTAAAGTTGTACGTATCATAGCTTTTTAAAATTACCGCCAACTTGTTCATCTATACGGAAAAACTGTATATACCTACCCATATTGGTATGTATTATGCAGCTTTAGCTGTATAATACCCAAATCTACAATTAATTTGTAAATGGTTGGATGGAGAACCAACCTTTTTTGGACTACCACTCAGCATATGGTTTTAGCCTTTCTTGCCAGGACTGCTATTTTGGACTGGTTTGGATAGCACGGAGAACATGCCCTCACCAGCTGTTTTAATAACTCATAGCCTCGCAGAGGCCAAACGTTGGTAGCCGTAACCTACTCGATTAGTCGCCGTTTATTATTGCTTTTTCACATTTTCCATTCTCAATCTACTTGCAGTTGTGCCTGTTTACATTACTACCAACGGTTGCTTGCAAGTTTTCGTTGCGGATTTCGAAGAGCGTCAATGTCCGGTAGGGCATGACGGTCAAGAAAGGAGCGGAGACAATGCACCGCACGAACCCCGCATTGCAATTTGCAAATTGTTAGCAATTGATTTTTATTATTTTTATTCATCAAATATTTGATCTCTTATTACTGAATATTTAGGATTTGTATAATTGTCAATATTCCGAAAAATGAGATTAAACCTTGAATTTGTATTGGTTACCTTGAAAACAGTTCCCGAACCTTTATATATAAATAATGAATCTTCGGCTCTGGACAAATAGTTATTTTTTAGATAAAGTCCTAAAAGTCTTTCTATAAACGATGATATTAGTTTTTCCTCACTATGGTTGAGAACTTTTTCTTTCTCCGAGACTACAATTCTATATTTATCAGTTTCATCTGCAGGACTATGAATTGCAGTTAATTTGTCGCACGAAATTGAGTCAATCATTAATTGAGCCAGTATTTTATTGTTTTCATTTCTTCTTAGGAAGATTGATTCTCGGTGTCCTCCCCATTCTCCATACTCGGAAAATTCAACAAATATTTTTAGTGTGTCGACTTTATTTACTATGCCAAGCAAGTCATCATTTTCACTGTCAATGAAATTATTTGTTCCATTTGTCAGTGAGAATTGATTTTTTTTGTTGTTACCAGAACAAGCAATTAATAAGATTAATCCAATTAGTAAAACAGCTTTTTGCATTGATTTAAATTTGTTGCTAACGTTTCCGTGGCAAGAAATGTTGGGGAGTAAACAACCGAACATCTGTCCCACGTTAAACAGTTACTAAAGTACTAAAAACTTGCTTATCTGCGTATCAGCCCCAATATTTTTTGCCACGTGTTATGCACCGTTTTTTAATAACTTCTTTATGTTTATAAATCTTACGCTTTTACCATCAATATTTCTCCATTTAACTCCAATTATTATCAGCGAACCATCTTCCATTTCAGTAAAATCCACTGATTCACATGCATGGTCACCTCCATTATTCCAAAAGCCTTTAAATTTGTAATTATTATCAAGTTCAACTAATAGATATCCTAAATTATGATTGGTTGAGCCCATTAAATATTTATGGCTAATGCCATTTAAACCCTTTTTTATCCAAAAGTGTTCTATTTCACTTGGTAGTATAATCGTATTTAATTCCTTCTGGTTTTGATAAACATTTCTGAATATTTGCAGGGTGTCATTATTTGCAGGTGTGCATGAAATCAAACCATTATCCTGAAACAATAATCGATTGTTTGGCGATTCATAGGAGTTCAGAATTTTGCCATGCGAACTTATTTCAAAAATATTTTTCCCTTCATACTTTTTCCATTCTTTTCTTCTTTTCTTGAAGCCCTCATAATGAGATGAGGCATATATTTTATGGTTGTTTTGAACAAGATTATATCCAAATGTGTCAAATTTTTTTCGCTTATCTAACGCCTTTGTCCATTTTCTCTTACCTTTTTGTGAAACCTTGGTTATGTACAAATCATTGTCCATTTCAGCAATTCTAAAAAACTCAAGTCTTCGCTGCCCAAACTCAAGTTTTCTATTTTGAATTGGGATAAGTCTTTCGGATTCAAGTAATATATAAATATTGTTTAAACTATCTAGAATTACATCTGAAATAGTGGTTTCCATTTTATTACGAAATTCCTTTTCCCATAATATTTTACCATCAAGGCTAACGTTAGCAACCCAAAATTTATTCATTTCGACTTTTTCACCGACGGCTATAATGGTATAGTCGTTACACAGTTTAATTTGGTTTACCCTTTTGTCTTTAAATATTATTTCCCATTCTTTTTCTAGCTTTTCGTTGAGTTTGAAAATACTACCGCTACTTACATGAGCCTTTTCGTCATAAATTTTCTGTTTTTCGAAGTATTCCTTGTTAAAATCAATAGGTGTTTTGTATTGGTTAGGAAATGTAATTGAGAATTTAGTTGATATTATCAAAGAACCATTTTTGAGCCCAATCAAACTTGTCGGCTCATATGCTCCATAAGAAATTTCATTATTTGCACTGTCCTTATAAAAAAAATTGACCTCTTGAACATCTTTCGAATTATTAAATAATTCTTGTGATTTCAAGGTTGAAAAGCAAAATATAAAAGTAATTATAAAAATCTGTCTCATAAAATGGTGCATAACTCACTTATCTATACGTAAAAACTGTATATACCCACCCATATTGGTATGTATTATGCAGCTTTAGCTGTACAATACCCAAATCTACAATTAATTTATCGATAGTAATTGGAAATTAATCGTTTTTGGATTGGCTTGCACAGCGAACATGCTCTAGTCAGCTGTTTTTACAACTCACTGCTTGGTTGAGGCCAAATGTTGGTCGCAACGCACAGTAGAGTGGGTGAGTTCTCCCCGTCAGCTTAGCTGGCGGGGCAATCTACTCAGCTAGCGGGTCGTTGTTTTTTGTTCGTCATTAGCATATTCTAAAATGTCACCGGGTTGGCATTCTAATACATTACAAATTGCCTCCAAGGTGCTAAATCTAATTGCCTTTGCTTTACCTGTCTTTAATATTGAAAGGTTCGATAAGGTCAATCCAACTTTATCAGATAGCTCATTAAGCGACATTTTTCGCTTTGCCATCATTACATCTAGGTTTACTATGATTGGCATAGCTTATACCGTTAAATCGTTTTCGTTTTGAATATCTACTCCTTTTTTGAAAATGGTTGCAATAATATAGATTACAGCAGCCATCAGAATAAATGCTTGACTATCTACCCAAAACTGACTGAGCTTGTCTATTTCATAACCGTGATGTGACAAATTTTTTGCCGTTTCTCTTGCTATGAAACTTAAAATTCCTATGGAGAAAGTATAGTAGCTGATTTGCTTAATTTTTTTGGCTGCAAAACTGCTAAATGGCTTTGCCAAATCTAATTTGTATAGTAATTCTATTACAATATAGAAAAGCATTGCCTTTAATACGGAAATGGATATTGCAAAACTATACATACCATAGTAAGCCCATTTGCTTTGTTGATACATACTGCTCAAATCAAGCTTTTGATACAGCTTAGCCACAATTTCAGGCTTAAATACACTATAAGCAAAGTTTACGATCAGGCCACCTGCTTCTATGCACAAGCCGACAAAAATTAGCCAAGCTACAATGTGCAAGGCTTTAAATACGAGGTTGTTTCCTTTTGACATAGCTTATATGAGTTAAAATGATATCGCAAAAATACAAAACATATTATCGATAATCAATAAATATGTGCCGTATTTCGGAAAATATTTTTTGATATTGCAATGAATTTACGACAAGTCGTTGATTGTATGCGATTTATTTTTGAGCGTATATCTTCGAATAGGAAGGTTGGGTTTGTTTGTGGTGTGTTTATCTTGGGCTACTGTCGGGTTGTTGTTGTTTCTTTGTCATTCGTTTCTCGGTTCATAGTAGAGAATTACCGCTCCACCGTTAAAGGTTTTACTCTTAACGAGTTTAAAAATAGTCCTGTCGTATATGTTTTCAAATAGTGGCAAACCGTTTCCCTCAACAACCGGATAGATGCAAAGTTGGAATTCATCAATCATGTTAAGTTTCATTAGCTGTATGATTAAGCTGCGGCTACCCACAAGAATGTCTTTACCCGGTTGTTGCCTGAGTTCTAAAACTTCCTCATTTAAATCACGCTTTGCTACTGTTGCACTTTTCCATTCAACATTGTTCAGCGTATGGGAAAAAACAATTTTGGGAATCTTGTCAATAGCCAGAGCAAAGTCATTCATAGATTTTTCTTCTGAAGGGTTTTCTAAAAGTGTTCGCCAAAACTCCATAAGTTGGTACGTTGTTCTACCATATAGAATTACGTCTCCCTGGCCCAGTAGCTCTGTGTAATGTTGATGTATCTCCTCATCAGGTATTCCGGCCGTATGGTCGCAAAACCCGTCAAGTGTCATATTTATTGCTGCAATTACCTTTCTCATACTTCGTTTCCTGCTGTTAAGCTTGTCAATCTACTGTTTGTAAAAATTCAAACTTCCGTTTTCGTTGGGGTGTCTGCTACAATGAACGCTAAACGGTCACTTGTATGTGGTCGGGCGGGATTTCGAAGAGAAATCCTGTCAGACCCGCAGGAAAGTGGGCACGAGGTCTGACTTGTCAGACCGCTAAAACCCCCGCCTGCCATATACAATTTGTTAGGCATTGTATTTTATTTTAAATTCAATATGAAGTGAAAGATTTTCTTTTTGTTTCCATTGTAAGAATAATCTGCTTCATAATACTCGATACCATGATTTGTTTGTTTTATTTTCAAAGAATCATTTATGTATTCATCACATTCTATGACATTTTTATATTCCTTTAAATTCACATTTTGAGTTTTTCTGCTATTTCCCATAATAATAAAACCAGAATCGTCAATTTCGGTTAGGTAGCTTAATAATTGATGAGATGTCTCAAGGTAGTCATTTCTGCCCCATACTTTAAACTCAAATATCTTTCGATTGATTGAAGTTGATTTTAATGTTAAGTCAGTTCGACCTATTTTACTTTCTTCTTCCGAGCTAACTTGGTATTTCATTCCAAGCATTCTGAAAAATTCTGACCGATAATCATCTTCTAAGAGTTTTGTGTTTTTGTCAGACTTATAATCTGTCCAGAATTTTGGAGGCTTTCTTTCTAGTAAGTTTAATGCAACTGAAATATCATTGATTAATTGTTTTTCATCAATGAATTGGACAAATTCAACATCTTTCGAATAAGAAGCATTTGCTGTAAAGATAATTTCTGTAATCTCAGGGGAGTTGTCCATTAACGGGTAAATCAATAAGACTGCATTTCTAATTTTTTGTTTTTGTTCTGCAGTTAATGTATTTAATTGTGCTGTTTGTCTCGGAGGCGAAATTATTTCGAAGGTCGAAAGAGTTGAAAATAGTCGAGAACCATATGAACTACTTTCATTTAGATTATGTGTCGACAATGATAATAACTCCGCAATGTCAGGGTCAGTTACAGATAAAATTTCGATAAGTGTTTGTATGATATTGTCCATTTATGTCTTTGTTAATATAATGCCTAACTCGTTTATATATACGGAAAAGCTGTATATCCCCACCCATATTGGTATGTATTGTACGGTTTTAGCTGTATAATACCCAAATCTACAATTAATTTGTAAATGGTTGGATGGAGAACCAACCTTTTTTGAACTAACGCTCAGCAATATGGTTTTAGCCTTGCTTGCCCTCGCCAGCTGGATTCTCCCAACCCACCGCCTCGTAGAGGCCAAACGTTGGTAGCAGCAACCGGAACGGTAGCGAACAGCGCGCCGTAGGTGCGCAACCACACACCATTGCCACAAAAGCCAAAGGCCCCGTTCAGGAGCCTTTGGTTAGGTTTGGTTGCTGCGTGTGCTATTCCGCAGGGGTGGTGTCCGGCTTAGGGTTGCGAATACCCGCCTCGGCGGCGGCCAGCCGCTGCTGTATGGAGGTTAGTAGGCCGTGCCATACTGCATCGGCATTCAGGCTATCCATGGCCTCCACATACTTAATAAAGCCCGTTAGTGCAAGTTGAAGCGATTTACGCTGGGCGCTGGCGCTCGCAATGTCGCTAGCCGAGGCACGCTCCGTGGTGCGGTCGGTGCTAACGGCCTCAAACGCTGACTGGGCATCGCCAAGCGCGCTTATCCACGGCTGCAGCCCCAGCGCTTGAATGTTGGCAGCGTATTCCGGCTTGCCTAGGTCGCTCAGCAGCTTGTGGATTTTTCCCGACTCCTCGTCGAGCGGTAGCACCTCAAGCCTGGTGCCGTGCATGTTCAGCACTGCAAGCATATTCCGCGCTGCTGTTTGGATTGCGCTATCCCACGAGTAGGTGAGGGCCAGCGTAAAGGTGCGTAGCCCCACCAGCCGATTGTCGCGGCTCTCGTCGGCAGCCTGCACCTTGGCGGTGTAGGTGCTGCCCCGCAGCTTGTTGTACCCCAGTGTGTAGCTCTCCTTGCTGCTCTTGAGCGCCGCAAGCAGCGCGCAACCGGTAACTTCTGCCTTGCCTGTGGCTTCGGCATCGTTAATAATTTCGCCCGATACCGACTCTAGCGTGGCAACGGGTAATCGCGTTAAATTTGCCATACGTAACTGTTTTTGGGTGAATATTAAGGTTGCTTGCTAAGCCGTTTGGTATCACTTTGGTGCTCCCTGAGTGGGAGATGGGGCCATGGGCAAGAAAAAAGTGCTGCATTGCGAAATCAGAAAGCCCAGCTACTGGTAGTTGGTCAAAAATACCGTAGTCAGAGAGCCCAACCACCAGTCGTTTATCATTCTGTTGGTGGACATATTGTCCAACCACTGGTCGTTCATCAAAACTACAGCAGTCAGAAAGCCAAACCACTGGTCGTTCGTCAATAGTACCGCAGTCAGAGAGCCCAGCGACAGGTTGTTCATCGTTCCGATTGCAAAATTTTTGACCAACCACTGGTTGTTCACCATTCTTAATTGCAAACAGCTTAACCAACGGAACCCCGTAGCAAAAAGCAGCTCTTTGGTTGCAGGTAAGGCAAACCGGCGGCATTGGCCTCGCCGGCGGGTTGGCAATTCCCGTAGTGGGAACAGAAGGCGGCCAACCCAATGCAGCAAAAAATCCCATGAAATCAAATAACCTCACCCCATGCGCAAGGGGCCGAAGCGCTACCAAACAAGCTTACGGTAAACAAGTTATGGATATTTTGTAATACGGCGCAAGTTTTTTTTGAAGTTTTTTTGGAGGGAGGTAGGTGGAGAAGCGATGGTAAGGGTTGGAGAGGAGGGGGGGAGGCTACTCGATTAGCGGTTTTTATTTTTATTCATTATCTTTTTGTAGTAATCATCAAATGTCTCAAACTTGGATTGAAAATTAATCATTCCGTATAATATTTCGACAATATTATCTCTTAATCCAAAATTCTGCAATTGTTTATAATCGGAAATCACCGCATTTAATAACTCTTTATCGTCACTACAAACAAATCTTTTTGCTTGATGAAAGATGCAAGCATTAATTGTATGTAATAATGTTGTCTCAAAAAATTTAGGAACATTTTCATTTATAATTAGTAATCGATACTTACTAATCGGGAAAATAATCCTTTTAAATATTTGATTTAAACTAAAGTTTTCATTCAAAGTAATAATTGGCATATCTCCTGTTATTAATCCTTGATGTGTATCGTTTAAGTTGAATAAATGCCACTTATCAAGTAATTCAATTATTTCATTAATGTTTGAATCTAAGAGTGGGTAAATTACCTTAAATATTTTTTGAGTCTGTTTATCTGCCAAAACAGATTTTATTATCTCTGGAATTTCATCATCAGTTAAAATTTCCCCTGTTTCCGCGTTTTTAATATGAAAATACTTATTTGAAAATCCGTCATTCTTAACTATTTCTTCAACTGATGAATTAGAATATGGACTTCTCCAGTATAAATGTGTAATAAACCACAATAAGTCAAATCTTTCACTATTATTTAAGTCTGAATTTTTATCAACAGTAAAATTTCTGATTTTATTAAAAATACTTGAACATTTAGTATCTAATGGTGTGTAAAATGTCTCTTCATATGTAAACTTTATCTGATTATCAAAAATAAAGTTGTTCAGATTATTCTCATAGAACTTACTTTTAGGATTTGCTAATGGTAAGAAATCATTTTCCAGTTTATCATAAACATGAATTAGTTGTTTTCTATCTGAAAATCCATTAAGATAGAAAACAGGTAAATAGTGATGTTTTTTTGAATATTTCTCTATGTTAAAATCGTCCATAAATATCTACGATAAAGCAGTTTTTATAATAACTGCTGACGGTTGACTATGCCACATGTTATCTGCAATTATTCCATTTCTCAAATTTTACAACTTGAAAAGGTAGAAAACTTTCATTGTTATTAGTATGTATTTTTCGTCCAACGAGAGCAATTATTTTTAAAGGAGTTTCCTTTGCGTTGACAGTGTGAAATTTGAAAGGCTGATTTGTCAGACTTCGAATAATTGTTTCTTGCGTTTCGTTGGGGAGTATACTTAACAACTCATTATACTGGTCTCTGTCAAAATCAAATGTCCCCAAAAATTTAGTATCTTCCAATCCTTGAATTCCAAATACGTCGTTAATAGTGTATGTATTCTCATCTAACCTTATTATGCTATTAATATCCTTAACGTAAAAAGTTAATGGTTCGGTCAGTAATTCTATATCTCCAACTTTCATAAGGAAAAGCCCTAAGTCCAATACAAAGTCCTTTAAATGAGGCTTTATTACAAATTCTGGCAATAAGTGTTTCTTTAATTCCTTCCAGTTTTCTTTTAAGTTTTTAACTTCAAAACTTAAGATTGGAGTATGTTGTCTTGTATTAAAGATTACCATTTCTCTTCCGTTGCACAACCCATAGAGTTCACTTTGTATTTCAGGATGCATTGCATAACTATATGCTTGAAATACGTTCTTCCCAGTTTTAATATCTTCGGTAGGCCTTTTGGCATCTAGTACCCAATAATTTTTGTTTTCAATTTCGAATGTGTAATCTGGAATTATATTGACATTATACTGCTTTGTTCCAAAATAGTAAAAAGGATGTTTCAGAGCCTTACTCCTTATTATTTTGTTCTTACTTGATGCACTGTAACCAAGTTTTTTAAGAATAGGATAAATTATCTCTTCTCTAACAGCATCTTCCTTGAACTCTGGACTGTCAAGTAATGCAAAGTTGAAGTCCTTGAAAATATCTTCAAAATCATCATTCTCAATTAACTGGTTTAAATAGTCTAATTCCATTGATTTAGGTCATTTTATTATAGCACGCACAGTTTGGCCATATCGCGTGTTACCGCCTAGTGGTTTTTCATTCTTAATTAAACAGTAGATATTTCCCAAATACCTACTCGCATTAGTTTCTTAATTCCTTCCATATTATTCAAATCTGACAAGTAAACTAATCTTGTTCGAACCTTCGAAGACTCAAATTTTCCAATTGTCATTCCATCTTTAAAAGAGTCTTCATACTTATCATAAAATCCTTTCAAATACTCTTCAGGAACTGATGTTTTATCGTTTATAGCAAAATCAATTAATTTATCATCTGGATTTGATAAAGGGTCAAATTTGAACCAACATGTGTAAAAACCGTGGGGTTTAATTACACCTAAATCTTTAATTTTATCTATGTCCATTTCTTCTGGATAAGGTCTTCCATCTTTATCAATTTTGGTAGTCCAACCAATTGATTGAAATGCTTTAAAAAAGTCCATCTGTTCTCCACAAATGAGGAAATAGGCCTTTCTTTTCGACTCAGATTCAGTAAAAAGTTTAAGTCTAAGTAAATCATTAAGAATCCTTTGTTTTTCGTCAGGATTCTCAGTGTATCCTTGCCTTACATATTTAAACTCCATAGCAACTTCATAGCGTTCAGCACCTAAAACGGAAAAGAATCTCAAGTCCAATCTTTTCCATTTTAGATTTGGATGTGCTCTATCTAACCAGATTTCACTTACATCTATTTTAGTGCCTATAAATTCTGACACTGGATAAATAATGGAATTTTCAGTAAGTACATAACCACGTTCTACAGCAGAAACATAATTTAACCAGCTATGTAGTGCTGTGCCCACATGTATTTGAAATAAATCTGAAGTCATCATTAAAACCTTAACGAATCAGTAGGCAGTAAAGGTCTCAATGGAAGTTCATTGATACCAGTAGTAATAATTCTTGTCCAAGGATTATCCAAATGAATTTCCACATACTGATTATGACCAATATTACCTACATATTGAGACACTGCTGCATCCATAAATTCTTTTGGATTTGGTTTATTTAAACCACCAACTAAAATTGCCATTTTACCAACAGTTTTTCCACTTACAATAAATGGCTGTTCGAAAATTTGTACTTCATTCATTACTTATATTTTTTGATAATTACTTTTCAATTTGTCACTATCGTTTCTGCCTTTTTACACTTGGCGGTAACTTGCTTATATCCCCACCTTTTGGTGTGTTTTATTTTCTATCGAATGTATAACATATTTCACAGATATTCAACATAAGTCTCTTTTTTTCAAGATACTTATTATTCAAGCGTATATACTTCCATATTTTTTTACTGCTCTAGTGTTCACTCAATTCTTGAATACGGTGTAGCTCTACCTCCTAAACCCCACCACGGTAATATCGTCCACCTGGGCATGGCTGCCCATCCAGCGGCTTAGGGCATCATCCAGCAGGGTGTGCTGCTGCTCAATGGGCTCGGTGGCAATGGAGGCCAGCAGCTGCTTCAGGTTCTTCGACATATACTTTCGGCCGCTGTCCCCACCGGTTTGGTCGGCAAAGCCATCGGAGTAGAGGTAAATGGTGTCGCTCGGTGCAAGTGCCACGGTGTGGTTGGTGAAGCTGGCCTCCTCGCGGGGATGTATGCCAATGGGCATCCGGTCGGCCTTCACCTCGAGTATCTCGCCGTTGCGGATTACCACCAGCGAGTTGTAGGCCCCGGCGTAGTGGAGCTCCTCGGCTCCCTCCTTTATGGTAACAAGGGCTATGTCCATGCCGTCGCGGGCGGTAACCTCGCGCTCGTTTTGCCGGAGGGCCAGCTTTACGCGGGTGCGGAGCTCGTTGAGCACCTCGGCGGGTGAGCAGCGGCACGCCTGTCCCACAATTTCGTTGAGCAGCGTAATGCCCAGCAGGCTCATAAAGGCGCCCGGTACGCCATGGCCCGTGCAGTCGGCCACGGCAAGGTAGGTGGTTTGGTCCACCGTTTTGCACCAGTAAAAGTCGCCGCTCACAATATCCTTGGGGTGGAAAAACACAAAGTGGGAGGGAATCTGCTCCTTCAGCAGCTGTGCCGATGGGAGAAGGGCGAGCTGTATCTGGCGGGCGTAGTTTATGCTATCCACAATGTCCTTGTTCTGCTTGGCAATCTGGTCGCGCTGGAAGGTAACGGTGTCGCGCTGCGCTTCAATCTCCTCCTTTTGGGCGTTCACCTCCTCGTGCAGCTCCTTGAGCTTGGCGTAGCTCTCGGCCAGCTCCCGGTTCTTCTCCTCAATCTGGTGCTCGTAGCTTTGCCCAATGCGCCGCGCAATAAAGGAGGCGGCAAAGGCGAGTATGAGGCCAAGAATAAGCGAACCCCATATGTAGTTGCGCCGAATCATGGCCAGCTCGTTACGCATCAGGTTAATGTTCTGGTGGGCGGCAATGCGCCACGGTGTTCCCTTAACCCGCTCCAGGTAGGCAATGTCGGTGCGCATCTTCCCCTGGGTGAATATTCCGGCAATGGGGCCCGGCGTTTTCATCTCCACGGCGGCAGCCACATTTTTTCGGTTATCAATGTCGAAGGTGAAGTCGGCCGGAATCATGAGCCCCACCATTTTGGCGTCGGGGTGGCACACCAGCTTCTCCTTTTGCGTATCGAACATGCAGAGAAAGCCGCGGTCGAACTCCGTTCCCTGAATGGTTTGCTGGAATCGCTTCTGCACGGTGTCCATGGGCATGCCGTTGGCCAGCTCGCTCTCCAGGAGCCGCGCCGTGCTCTGCGCCTGCCGCTTGTTTACGTCGAGCTGCAGGTTCACATACTTGTTCTCAATGTAGCGAAGGGAAATATTTATTCCGGTAAATCCGACAATAAACACCACGAATCCTACACCCAGAAAGGTGTAGAGGTAGAGTAGGGTTTTGCGTTTCATAGGCCAGTATTTAGTACACCCAATATCCATCAAATATGGGAGAAACGCAACAGCGGCTGCTTTGTTAAGCTGCTTATGCTCTACACAATGCCAATTTGGTCGCGCAGGTAGCTTTTTGCCAGCAGGGTGGCCTTGGTGAGGTTCGAAATGCGGTAGCGCTGCTTGGCCACCTCGCGAGCGTTGGCCCTCTTTATCTTTTTAAAGAGCTGCAGGTAGTAGCGGTAGGCGAGGTAAACACCCAATCGGGCGCCGGGCTTGAGCGCCACAATTCCCTTGTAGGCCTCGTTGAAGTCGTGCTGAATATCCTTCTCAATGCATTCCTTAGCCTCTTCGGTAAAGTTGGTGAAATCCACACCCGGGAAGTAGGTCCGGCCCAGCTGCTGGTAATCGGCCCTAATGTCGCGCAGGAAGTTCACCTTTTGAAAGGCCTCGCCGAGCTTACGGGCAGGGTATTTTAACGATTCGTAGCCCTCAGGATCGTCGCTGTAGAAAACCTTTAGGCACATCAGCCCAACCACTTCTGCCGAACCGTAAATGTAGCTGCTAATCTCGGAGCTGTTGTAATTCTTCTTTTGCAGGTCGGTCTCCATGGAGTTTAGGAATGCATCAATGAGCTCCCGGTCGATGCCACAGCGGTTAGCCACCAGCTGAAAGCTCTGCAGTATGGGGTTGGTGCTTATACCTTCGTTCAGCGCACGGTAGGTCTCCTCCCTAAAGCGGTAGAAGAGGTCGGACTGGTTGTAGCAGAGAAAGCTGTCCACAATTTCGTCGGCAAGGCGTACAAAGCCATAGATGGCGTAAATATCGTCACGATACTTTGGTGAAACCATCCTAACACCCAATGAGAATGAGGTGCTGTAGGCTCTGGTGGTTACCTTGCTCATTTTGAGGCAAGTTTTATCGTATAGTTCCATATCGTTCTACAATTTGTTCGGTTACAAGCTTCGAGGAGATTACGGCCATGGGTAGTCCAGTGCCGGGAACGGTGCTGCTTCCAACGTAAAATACGTTGGTGAACTTCTCGTCGGTATTGCGTGGACGAAAGGCTCCTATTTGGTTGAGGTCGTGGGCCAATCCAAGGCCGCTTCCTTGATACAGATTAAACATATTTTGCCAATCGGTGGGGTCCAGAATGGTTTTGGTTACCATGTGCTTCTGAATATCAAAGTCTACCCTTAGCGAAAGGTCGTTTAGGATATCGTTGGCCAGCTGCTCGCGATCGCTCCAGTCGGGCTTGTAGCGCAGATCGGGCACGGGACATAAAATAAAGAGGTTCTCGTGTCCTTCGGGAGCTGTGTTGGGGTTGCTCTTGCTGCTGGCGTTCACGTAGTAGTATGGCTTATTTAGGCTGATGGAGTTCTTGAACACCTTTCCTGCATACTCCTCAAAATTGTTGCGGAGGTAGTAGTTGTGGTGGGCCATATTTTCAATCTTGCCCTTCACGCCAACGTACATGGTAAATGGGGCCAACGTCCACTTTTGCTTATCGAGCTTTTGTGTCGAAAACTCCTTGCGGCCAAACACCTTGCCCCTGAAAAAGGCTGCGTCGCTGTTGATTACAAAGAGGTCGGCCTCCCAGCGCTTGCCGTTTTGGTCAACTAGTGCAGAGAGTTCTCCCTTCTCCTCCTCAAAACCAACAATCTCGGTGTGGTAGGTAATGGGGATGTTGAACTTTTCCAGCTCCTTGAGCAGCCCCACCACAATTTGATACATGCCGCCCTCCACGTTGTGGTAGCCATCGTGCACCAGCTCGGTGTAGGTCAGCAGGCTATATACTGCTGGGGTATCGAAGGGGGTGGCTCCAAGAAAGAATGCCACCAACGAAAAAATTACCTTAACCTCATAGGATGAAAAATGGCGATTGAGCTCGCTCCACATGCTGCGCAGCATCATGGGGGCATGCTTAATGGGAACGGTGGTGAGGGTGGCCAGAAAGTGTGGTAGCGACCTAAAATTTCTTCGGATAACCTTGTCCTCGGTATCGTGAAACAGGGTGCCGGCCTTTTCCAGAAAGCGTGCCATTTTCGCCTCAAAGTTGGGCTCAATGTCCTTGAACTCATTGGCGAGCTTGGCTAAATCTTTATATATAAGGTAGTTTTTGTTGTTGCCAGCAAAATTTACGGAATAGAGAGGGTCCAGCTCAATAAACTTAAAGGGCATCTCTATACCGCAGTAGTTCACAAATTCGGTAAACTCGTAGCTCATGCTGAAAAACGAGGGAGCCATATCGAAGGTGAAGCCATCCTTCTCGAGCTGGTTTAGCCTCCCACCTGCCTGCTTATACTTTTCAACCATCTCTACCTGGTATCCATTCACGGCAAGTCGCAAGGCAGTTGTGAGACCTCCAAGACCTGTTCCAACAATTAGTGCTTTTTTTCGCATGGTAGCTTATTATTTTTGGTGACCTAACTTGTTGTTTTTCTAGATAAACAATTAATGTTGTTTATTGTTTAAATAAATGTTTTAAACAAATGTTTTCTTCACCGTAATTTTCTCCCGCTTTATATTAATTCCTAAATTTATGGAAATGAATTACCAAAGTCAATGGAAGGCAAAAGGATAGGAATTGTAGGCAGCGGAATAGCTGGTTTAGCAGCGGCCATACGGTTTGCATCGGCCGGACATCGTGTTGAGGTGTATGAGCAGGCTTCGGTGGCCGGAGGTAAGCTCAACCAGCTGCAGGGTTGTAGTTACCGTTTCGATACCGGCCCATCGCTTTTTACGCTACCCGAGCTGGTGGAGGAGCTTTTTGTCTTGGCCGGTAAGCGGCGCGAGGAGTATATCACCTTCAGCAAGCTGGATTTGGTGACTCGCTATTTCTTTCCTGATGGCTTGGTGCTCAACGCATACGCTTCTCCTGAGAAATTTGCCGACGAGTGCCACGCTAAGGTGGGAGAGGCTCGCGAAAATATTGTGTCATACCTTGCCTCCTGCCGCGATTTGTACGAGGCAACTGCAAATCTTTTTCTTTTTTCACCCTTCCCATCACGGGAGGCTTTTCAACGTCCCGAAGCAAAGCGGCTGGCCGCACATCCCGGTAAACTACGCGCGTTTACCACCATGCATAGGGTAAATAGAAGTAGTTTTGACGACAAGCGATTGGTGCAGCTGTTCGATAGGTATGCAACCTACAATGGATCCAACCCTTACCGTGCACCGGGAACGCTAACCATGATTCCACACCTTGAGCACAACGTGGGCGCTTACTTTCCAACTGGAGGAATGCGGCAAATTTCAGTGGCGTTGGAGGCGCTTGCTCGCGATTTGGGCGTAACCTTTCATTTCAACAGCCCCGTTGAGCAAATTTTGGTCGGGAAGGAGGGAGCACATGGTCTGGTGGTTGATAAAAGAAGCATACCATTTGATGTGGTAATAAACGATACCGACATCTTCTATGCGTATCCAACCCTGCTTTCGACCATAAAGTTGCCTTGGATATACAAGCGGCAGCAGCCCTCTACCTCGGCCATGATTTTCTACTGGGGGGTTCGAGGAGTGCATCCACAGCTGGATTTGCACAACATACTTTTCGCAGAGAACTACCGTAAGGAGTTTGGGGAGATGGAGCGAGGCCGAATTTCAGTTGACCCTACGGTGTACATATTTATTAGCTCTCGAATGGTAAAAAGCGATGCACCCGAGGGATGCGAGAACTGGTTTACCATGATTAACGTTCCTCCCGATACGGGCCAGAGTTGGCCCCATTTGGTGAAAGAGTGTAGGGTAAACATCCTGTCCAAAATCAAGGCCATTCTCGGCGTGGACCTTACGGGCAAAATAGAGTTTGAGCGAGTGGTTGACCCACCTACTATTGCGAAAAATACCTCATCGTTTGGTGGGGCGCTTTATGGAATTAGCTCCAATGGCATGATGGCGGCCTTTAGCCGCCACCCCAATCACCGGAAAAGCATACCCGGGTTATACTTTGTAGGTGGTAGTGTCCACCCCGGTGGTGGCATTCCCCTTTGCTTAGCCTCCGCTAAGATAGTGAGTAGGCTATCGGGTGAAGAGTGAGAACTATTACTTGAACGTTTATGAATAGCGCTAGCGTGAATAATGAGCATAGTGGTGTAAAGGAGAAGTTCCTGAAGCAAGCGGTGATAGCCTTATCCTTGATCCATCTGGTGGGGGTAGTGGGCATTGCCATCAGCCTAAATACTCCGGAACTGTTTTCGCTCAGCTGGGTCTTTGTGCTCGTTAGCTTGGGTCTTCTGGCTCTTTTTCACAACCCTTTTCGGTGGAACCAGTTAGTACCTGCAATAGCCATCGTGGCCATTGGTTTTTTTGCTGAAGTTATTGGGGTAAAAACGGGTGTGCTGTTTGGGCACTATTACTACGGTACCTCTCTGGGCATAAAGATTTTCGGCGTTCCTCTTATTATTGGGCTAAATTGGCTAATGCTTACCTATGCCACCAGAATTCTTGCTCAGAAGCTTGTTTCGTATAGGGCTATGCAGGTTATTCTGGGTGCGCTGCTTATGGTTGGCTACGATTTTTTACTTGAGATACCCGCCCAACGACTCAACATGTGGCATTGGGTAAAGGGAGCACCCGATTATCATAATTTTTTGGGCTGGTTATTAGTTGCCGCCATAACCCATACTGTGCTTGCAAATAGTGAGCTGGTGTTTAGAAACAGATTGGCTTTACCACTCTTTGTAATTCAGCTCTGTTTTTTTGGGTTGTTATCGGCCACATTTATGTTTATGTGATGGGCGAAAGCTGAAAAGGGATTCTATTGGTTTTAGCAATTAACCTTGATGAAAAGAACAATGATAAAGGCAAATCATAGCAAATCGTACGAGTGGTTCTTTGGGAATTACATAAATTTTATCCTTAAGCACCATTTTAGGCAGATTAGCATCACAGGACATGTGGAGCACGACGGAAGTCCTATTTTGGTTGTGGGCAACCACTTTAGCTGGTGGGATGGATTTTTTATCTACTACCTCAACCACCGCTATTTTCATAGAAAGCTATACGTAATGATGCTGGAGGAGCAGCTTCAAAAGCGCATGTTTTTCTCCCGCATAGGAGCCTTCTCCATTCAGCCGGGCACCAAGTCGGTGGTGGAGTCGCTGGCATACACCGTGGAGCAATGCAAGAGTCCGGATAATTTGGTTGCACTTTTCCCACAGGGTGAAATTAAAAGTGCCTACACCTCCCATTTCAGGTTTGAGAAGGGGTTGCGCTTTATCCTCAATAGGTCAGCTTCGCAGCTTAAGCTGGTGTTTGTGGCCTCTTTGGTGGATTACTACTCCCATCCAAAACCATCGCTCACCATTGCCATGGAGGAGTATGTGGATTGGGGAACGCCAGAGATTAAGAGGGTGGAGGAGGCTTACAACGATTTTTTCCGCAGGACAGCTCAACGTCAGGACGCACTTTATCGCTAGAGCTATGGTTTATGTTGCTTGGTTTGCCTTTGGTTTGATGTCGCTACGATTTTTTGTGGCATTTTTCAACTTAGTTACCCAGCCTTACCTTTCGCGAGGAAAATCTGCGGATGAACCACTTGTTTCGGTGCTGATCCCAGCTCGTAACGAGGCGAAAAACATTTCCAACCTTCTGCACAGCTTGGCAAGGTTAGAGTATGCTAACCTAGAAGTGCTGGTTTACGACGACGATTCAACTGACGGAACGGCTCAAATTGTATCGGACTACAAAATGGTATTTCCGCTTCGGGTTATACGTGGGAGCACTCTTCCCCAAGGTTGGTTAGGGAAGAGCCATGCATGCCATTCCCTTGCCGCCGAAGCGAAGGGGGAATACCTGCTTTTTCTCGACTCAGACGTTACGGTTGGTTCCGATTTGGTTGGACGTTTGGTCTATTATATGCGCCGTAAGCATTTAGCGCTTATATCCATTTTCCCGTTTCAGGTTATGGTTACTCGTGGCGAAAAGATGGTGGTGCCAGTAATGCATTGGATTTTGGTCAGCTTTCTCCCCCTCTTACTGGTGCGTATTACTCGAAAAATATCGCTCTCGGCCGCTAATGGTCAGCTAATGTTTTTTGATGCTGCAACCTACAGAAAGAATCAGTGGCACCAGCAGGTTAAAAGCGTCAGGGTGGAAGATATTGCCATTGCTCGGCTGGTAAAGGGAGCAAGGCTTAAAATGGCCACTCTGCTAAGTAGGGGTGAGGTTAGTTGCAGAATGTATGGGAGCTATTCCGAAGCGGTGGCTGGACTATCCCGCAGCGTTAGCGCCTTTTTTGGTGAGAGCCATCTCGCTATGGTGCTCTTTAGCCTCTTTTCCACCCTTGGCGTTGCACTCGTTTTTCTTTTTGTATCTCCTACCTTTGGCCTTATTTACTTGCTTTTGATGCTCACTCTTCGGGTGATAGTTTCTATAGCTGCTGAACAATCTTTGTTGTTTAATGTTTCTAGTATTATTGTTCAACACTTTGCTTTTTTGCAAATGGTTACAAAATCGTTAACTAGTAAGTTTAGAGGGAAAACAGAATGGAAAGGAAGAGAACTATCGGCTTAGTAGTGGCATTATTGATGATATTTTCGGTTGATGCAAGTGCATCATCGAATGCAGCAGTTTTGGCTAACTACCGCTGCGTGCTTTACAGCAGCTACGTAAGCGGAAGGGTGACCGATTGGGGTAAGCTGCTACCAGCAATGGAAAAATCGTATCAGGAAAACGGAGGCGACGATTTGCTGCTGGAAATAGCGCGAACCCATTATGGCTTGGTGGCCTTTCTTATCAACAACAATGGCGAAGATGAGGCGGAGCCCTACCTAAAGCAAGGGCTGGCGGAGGTGGAGCAGCTGCTTACCCGCAACCCTTCCAACGCCGAGGCGATGGCGCTAAAGGCCTCGTTCACCGCTTTTCGCATTGCCATAAGCCCATACCTAGGACCTTTTCTGGGCCCTCGCAGCTTGGGGTATATCGACGAGGCCATGAGGCTCGATGGTAAGAATCCCTATGTGCTCATCGACAAGGCTAACGCAAAGCAGTTCACCCCGGGAATATTTGGCGGTGACTTGGATGAGGCCGTGGGGTACTACAAGCAATCCATTGCTGCCTTCGAGCGGATGGACCCTTCGGAGTGCCGATGGGTTTACCTCAATGCGCTGGCCAACCTTGGCACCTGCTACGAAAAGATGGGGCAGTATGCTAACGCGGAGGCCACCTACCGTAAGGCGCTTGCCATAGCGCCCAACTTCGACTGGGTTAAGAATTTTCTGCTACCCAAACTACAAAAGAGGTTGGCAAAAACTTAGTCATCAACTTCGTAAGGAGCGCTGTGAAAGTTAAAAAAGAGTTAAAAGTTGAATTGTGGATTAGGTACCGATAAACATTTCTACTTTTGAACCGTTTAAAAGGCATATCAACTTGTCATGGTGATTAAAAGAGTTTTGCTCAGTGTAATGGTTTCGCTGCTGCTGCTAGTTTCGGCAAGCGGAGTTACCGTTGTGCAGCATTACTGCCACGGCAAGCTTATGGCTGAGGCCTTATATAAAACTCCGCCTCACTGCTGTGGCGATAGCTGTCCATACTGCAGCGATAAGGTGGTTTCCTTGCGGCTATCCGATTCTTTCCAACTTTCGGCCAACTATGTTGATTTTGGTAACAGCTGGTTGGTGGTAATTCCGCAATACTTTATCAGCGACGAAGGTCAGCCACTGTTTGCATTCAATAGCTTAACTATTTCACCAAAGGAGAGCCCCCCGCTGATTGTTTCTCAACCAGCACTTTCTAAAATTCAGGTTTTTCGCATTTGATTTCTTGTTGTAATTCAGGTGTTGTGGCTTAACGTGCCCTGCTGCCATTTATTGGCGTTGCATGTGCGTTAAAGTTGCTACCCGCTTTTAACTTCCAACTTTCTGCCTGTAGGGCAGAGCGGTTGCGTCGTTCGTGAAGCTTGGTTTTTACCTTGAAACAACATGAAATGAGATATATTATTGATTTCTTTTTGAAGAACAGGTTGGTGACCTTTCTGTTGCTGGCGCTGTTTATGGCGTGGGGTGTTTCGGTGGCTCCCTTTAACTGGAACTTTTCGCTCCTGCCACGCAATCCGGTGCCGGTGGATGCCATTCCCGATATTGGTGAGAACCAACAGATAGTGGCTACCGAGTGGATGGGGCGTTCGCCACAGGATATACAGGAGCAGATAACCTATCCGCTCACCACCTCGCTGCTTGGTATTCCGGGGGTAAAAACCATCCGCAGCACCTCCATGTTTGGCATGTCGTTTATCTACATCATTTTCAACGACGATGTCGATTTCTACTGGAGCCGTTCCCGCATTCTGGAGAAGTTGAGCTCGCTTCCAGCAGGAACATTGCCAGATGGGGTTAAACCCAGCCTAGGGCCCGATGCCACAGCGCTAGGGCAGGTCTACTGGTACACGCTGGAAGGGCGAAACCCCAAGACGGGAAAACCAACGGGCGGATGGAATCCGGAAGAGCTTAGAACCATACAGGACTATACCGTAAAGTATGGCTTAGCCACCGCCGAAGGGGTTTCGGAGGTAGCTTCGGTTGGAGGCTTTGTAAAGGAGTATCAGGTCGACATCAATCCTAATGCGCTCAAGGCTTACCAGATTTCGGTAATGGATGTGATGAAGGCGGTGCAGAACTGCAACCTCGACGTTGGTGCCGAAACGGTGGAGCTCAACAGGGTGGAGTATGTGGTACGGGGCCTTGGGTATATTAAGTCGCTCTCCGACCTAGAGGAGGCGGTGGTGGCGCTGCACAACGGTGTTCCCGTTCGCATAAAGGATGTGGCCCACGTAACGTTTGGACCTGCTACCCGCCGTGGTGGCTTGGACAAGGGAGGCGTAGAGGCAGTGGGTGGCGTTGTTGTTGCTCGCTATGGTTCCAATCCGCTGGAGGTTATCTCCAACGTTAAAAAGAAAATTGCGGAGATGGAGCCAGGATTGCCATCAAAGAAGTTGGCCGATGGTACCATCTCCAAAGTTACCGTGGTTCCCTTTTACGATAGAACTGGCCTAATCAAGGAGACCATTGGTACGCTGGAATCGGCCCTCTCGCACGAAATTCTCATCAGCATCATAGTTATCATTGTGCTTGTGCTCAACTTGCGGGCATCCCTCATTATTTCCGGTTTGCTCCCCATTGCGGTGCTGGTCACCTTTATTGCCATGCGCTACTTTGGCGTGGATGCCAACATTGTGGCGCTATCGGGTATTGCCATTGCCATTGGCGTAATGGTGGATGTGGGCATAGTATTCGTGGAGAATATACTGCGGCATCTGGAGATGCCCGAAAATGCCAACGCCAAGGGTGAGCGGCTCCGGCTAATTATTTCCGAGGCCATCGTCGAAGTCTCCTCGGCCATCACCACAGCCTTGGCTACCACGGTGGTGAGCTTCCTTCCCGTTTTTGCCATGCAGGCTGCGGAGGGAAAGATGTTTCGACCGCTGGCTTTCACAAAAACCTTTGCCCTGCTTGCCTCCTTTGTGTTGGGCGTGGTGGTGCTGCCTGCACTTGCGCAGCTCATATTCTCAATCCGATTGGATACCAAAAAGGTTAAGATTGTTTGGAATAGTTTTCTACTCCTTTTGGGAGCATTCTTCATAATTTACTGGGGCAGCTGGATTGCTCTAGCGCTGATTGCCTTTGGCGTGAATAACCTTCTGGAAAACCGTTGGCCCGAACGGTATAAAAAGGTTCCCGAGTGGCTCAACTACGGCATTGTTCTAGCCATTGCCATATACTACCTAACCATTGAATGGTTGCCGCTGGGTGCGAACGTCAGCGCGTTTGGAAACTTCCTTTTTGTATCGTTGCTGGTGGGCTCAATACTAACCATCCTTATGCTGATGGTTCACTACTACGAACCTGTGCTTCGCTGGTGCCTTGCCAACAAGAAGAAGTTTCTGATGATTCCGGTATTTACCGTTCTATTCGGGCTGCTGATATGGCTCGGGTTTAATAGAGTATTTGGCTTTGTGGCCAATGGTGCTGAGCATGTTGGGGTAAAGTTGCGAACCACCTGGCTGTGGAGCAAAACGGACAAACTTTTTCCGGGCATTGGCAAGGAGTTTATGCCAAGTTTGGACGAAGGTTCATTCCTGCTGATGCCTTCGAGCATGCCGCACGCCGGGGTTGAGCAAAACTTACGCTACATAGAGCAGCTGGATAAACGTCTGTCCACAATTCCCGAAGTGGATATGGCCGTTGGAAAGTGGGGTAGAGTTAACTCTGCGCTCGACCCGGCCAACATTCAGATGTTCGAGAATGTGATAAACTATAAGCCGGAATATGTCCTCGATGAGGATGGCCACCGAATGCGCTTTAAGGTGGATGATAACGGTAGCTTTGTGCTGCGCGATGGCTCAACATATAATCTGGCCCAAGGTTTTCGGAAGATTGATGCCAGTAAGCTGATTGCCGACCCTCATGGCGAGTATTTTAGGCAGTGGAGGCCTACCATTAAGTCACCCGACGATATTTGGAAGGAGATAGTGAATGTGTCGCAGCTGCCAGGATTAACCTCGGCACCAAAGCTTCAACCCATACAAACACGTTTGGTTATGCTCTCCACGGGAATGAGGGCACCCATGGGTATTAAGGTATTTGGACCCGACGTGGAGACAATTGAGAAGGTGGGCATTGAGCTGGGCGACTTGCTGAAGCAGGTTCCTTCGGTAGAACCATCGTCGGTGTTTGCCGAGCGGGGCGTAGGGGCTCCCTACCTTGTAATTAAGCTGAATAGGTCCGCGCTGGCGCGCTATGGCCTCACGGTGAAGGAGGTTCAGAATGTGATTAGCGTTGCCGTTGGTGGAATGGAGCTAACCCGAACGGTGGAGGGGAGGGAGCGTTTTGCCGTGAGGGTGCGCTATGCCCGCGAGCGGAGAAGCACTCCCGATGAGCTGCAGAACATTTTGGTCCCAACCATGCTTGGCCCGCAGGTTCCGCTGGGTGAGCTAGCCGACATTGAATACCAGCGAGGCGCCCAGATGATTAGGAGCGAGGACACATTTCTCACCAGCTACGTAACCTTCGATAAAAAGCCGGGCCATGCCGAAGTGGACGTGGTGGAGGATGCTCAGCGATTTCTTAAGCAGAAGATTGCCGATGGAACGCTGGTTCTTCCAGCAGGGGTTTCCTACAAGTTTGCCGGGAACTATGAGCAGGAGCAGCGCGCTTCCAAGCGGCTGGCGCTGGTAATCCCCATCAGCTTGCTGCTGGTATTCCTACTCCTCTTCTTCCAGTTTAAAACGGTTACGGCTTCGGCCATTCACTTCTCTGGCGTATTTGTAGCTTTTGCGGGTGGATTCATTATGCTGTGGCTCTACGGACAGGGGTGGTTCATGAACTTCTCCATCGCGGGCAGTAACATGCGCGAGCTGTTCCAGATGCACACCATCAACCTTAGCGTTGCGGTATGGGTTGGCTTTATTGCTCTATTTGGCATTGCCACCGACGATGGTGTAATCATGGGAACCTACATTCATCAGGTTTTTGAGAAACGCAATCCGGCAACGGTCCACGATGTTCGCGAGGCGGTGGTGGAGGCAGGGAAGAAGAGGGTTCGTCCAGCCATGATGACAACGGCGGTTGCGGTTATAGCTCTTCTTCCGGTACTAACCTCTACGGGTAAAGGGGCCGATATCATGGTTCCAATGGCCATTCCCACTTTTGGTGGCATGGTTATTCAGCTTATGACCATGTATGTGGTGCCGGTGCTGCAGAGCCTCTGGCGCGAAGGTGCTGTAAAGCGCTCTCTTCGTCAGAATGCTTTGGAGGTAGGGAATCAATCATAAATTATTGAAGTATGAAGACTTTACAGCTATTCAAACATATGGGCAATTGGGCTGGCGTCCTGTTTCTCCTACTTTTGGGCACTATCTCAATGGGGGTCAACGCTCAAGTTTCAGACTCCTTGAGCACTTACCTACAGCTAGCCGCTCAAAATAGCCCAATGCTGAAATCTCGGTTTATGGAGTATTCCGCTGCGCTGGAAAAGGTGCCGCAGGTGGGGGCTCTTCCCGACCCGCAGCTAACCTTTAGCGCATACGTAAAGCCCATGGAGCTAATGGGAGGTAACCAGGTTGCCACCATTCAGCTCATGCAGATGTTTCCTTGGTTTGGGACCTTGGCTGCGGCGCGCGATGAGATGTCGATGATGGCAAAAGCTAAGCTGCAGCAGGTTGAGTTGGAAAAGCAACAGCTGTTTTATGAAGTAAAGCAGCAGTGGTTTTCCCTCTACCTCAACAAGGAGAATATACAGGTCACCCAGCAGAGCGTTGCACTTTTAAAGGTGCTTGAAAATATTGTGCTTGCTCAGTATTCAGCTGGTGGTGGAGCTCCAGCTAACACCGTTTCGTCGATGGGGAAAGGCACCACCTCTGCTAGTGTGGGCGGTACAATGAGTGGAGCAATGAATGGTGGTGCACCTAAGGGAAATTCAACAGGGATGAGCCCTTCCGCTGGGGGAGGCATGGGGGTGGGCACAAGCCTAGCCGACCTGCTAAGCATTAGGATGCAGCTAAAGGATTTGGAGAACAGGTTGCAGCTATACACCGATAGGCAAAATACGCTTACGGTAAAGTTTAACTCCCTCCTCAATAGGGAATCGGATACCCCCGTAGCTCTGCCAGATACGGTGCTCGCCATGAGCACAAAGGTGAGCATGGATGCACTGCTCGATACCATTTTAGCCAATAATCCCATGGTTAAAATGTTTTCTGCCGAAGGAGAAAGCTACGGAGCCATGGCAAAAAAGGCATCACGAATGGGTTACCCCATGGTTGGGCTAGGCTTCAGCTACATGGTTATCAATCCTCGTAGCGGTAACGCATCACCAATGAATGGTAACGACATGGTGATGCCCATGGTATCGGTTACCCTACCCATCTACCGAAAAAAGTATGGAGCCATGCGCCGCGAGGCCGAGCTGCTGCAGCAGTCTGCTACCGATGCCACCGATGATGCACGAAACAAGCTTACTGCAGAATTTGCCCAGGCAAAGGAGATGTTCCGTGACGCCAATCGCAGAGTGACGCTGAATGAGGAGCAGGCAACCCTAGCCGGACAAACGCTTAACCTGTTGCTGGCCGGGTATTCTGTATCTACCTCCTCTCTTAACGATGTGCTTCGTATGGAGCAGCAGCTGCTCGATTACCGGTTTGCCACCGTTCAAGCCGTTGTCGATCAGCAGCTGGCCGTGGCAATGCTTGAAAAGCTTGCTGCACAGCCATTTTATGAATCAAAGGACACTGGTCGCTAGTGTCGTACAATGCAACAATTGAAACTACTGTTATGAAGACAATTCTTTCAAACAAGTATATTAGAGCAACCCTGCTGGTGGTCGCTGGAATTTTTGTGGGATGGCTGTTTTTTTCGGGCCCTTCGCATGAGCATAAAGCTGCTGCCATACCTGCAGTGGATACGGTAAAGAAAACCATCTGGACCTGTGCCATGCACCCACAGATTAGGGAGGATAAGCCGGGCAAGTGTCCCATTTGCGGCATGGAGCTTATTCCATTAGTGCAAGGTACATCTGCGGCTATTGACCCCAATGCCATTAGCCTCTCTGCCGATGCTGTTGCGCTTGCCAACGTGGAAACGTCGGTAGTTCGCAAAGGGGTAGCCACAAAGCAGCTGAGCCTTTACGGTAGCGTCGCTCCCGATGAGCAGCTGCTCCAAACATTGCCGTCGCACGTTTCGGGACGTATCGAGAAGCTTTACGTTAACATTACCGGAGTGACAATTAAGAAGGGGCAGGCCATTGCCGAAGTATACTCTCCTGAGCTTGTAACGGCCCAGCAAGAGCTGCTGGAGGCAGCAAAAATGGCTTCATCCTATCCCGCAGCGCTTCAGGCTGCCAAGGAAAAGCTCCTTCGTTGGAAGCTTACGGCCGGTCAAATTGACAACATCCTGAAAACGGGTACCGTAAAAACCAACTTTACCATTTACGCCTCGGCAGGAGGGGTGATAGTCTCTCTTCGGGTTAGCGAGGGCGACTATGTAAATGTTGGAAGTCCACTCTTTGATATTGCCGATTTAAGCCGCGTGTGGGCTCTATTCGATGCCTATGAACCCGATATCCCCTGGATTCAAAAAGGGGATGTAGTTACTTTTTCGCTGCAATCGCTGCCGGGGAGACAGCTTTCGGGAAAGGTGGACTTTATCGATCCCGTGGTTGACCCAACCACCCGCGTGGCCCATGTGCGGGTGAATGTGGATAACCGTTCGGGTATGCTTAAGCCGGGTATGTTTCTCAACGGTGAAATTAGTGGACGACTTCCAGGTAATGCCGAGGAAGTAATGGTTCCCGCATCGGCGGTGCTTTGGACTGGCCGACGCTCGGTGGTGTATGTAAAGTTGCCCGGTACAGAGGAACCCTCGTTTGTAATGCGGGAGGTGGTGTTGGGGGCCGACCTTGGTGGCGCTTATGTTATTGAGAAGGGCCTTTCGGCTGGAGAAGAGGTGGTTACCAATGGTGTGTTTAGCGTTGATGCCGCTGCTCAGCTGGCCGGCAAGCCAAGCATGATGGAACCGCAGGGTGGCAAAACGAATGCTATGCCCGGAATGGATATGCCGGGTGATGCCAAGTCGGATAGCCACTCTGAAAACCAACCAGTAGGCAATACTAACGAAAAGCCTGCCAAAACCGCAGCAAGCATGGATTTTACCATGCAACTCAATACCGTATTTGACAAATACATTGTGTTAAAAAATGCGTTCGTGCAAAGCGATGTAAAAAAGGTAAAACAAGCGGCTCAAAATGTACAGCAAGCCCTTTCGAAAGTCGATATGAAGTTGCTGACTGGAGATGCCCATGCTCAATGGATGGATATTTTGGGTAACCTTAATAAACAATTGAAAATCATGGTGTCATCTGGTAATATTGAAGACCAGCGCATTGCTTTTTCAAATTTTAGCGACCAGTTCTATAAAGCAATAAAAACCTTTGGCCTAATGGGAAAGACTGCTTATCACCAATTCTGTCCTATGGCTTTCGGGAACAAAGGTGCATTCTGGTTAAGTGAGAAAAAGAGTATTGAAAACCCCTACGTTGGTGATGTCATGCTCACCTGTGGCGAAACCAAGGAGGTTATCAAGTAGATTAATAGGAAAAGTTTTTTAGTGTTTATAAATTATTGTTAACCTTTAATTCACAGATTATGAGAACAAAAGTGTTAAGTTTAGTTTCATTGTTCGTGTTTGGAGCAATGACCGTTTTTGCTCAGAGCAAAACCGACAAGTTTAAAGTGTATGGTACCTGCGATATGTGTAAAACTCGTATCGAAAAGGCCGCTATGGCAGTACCTGGGGTAACAAAGGCTACCTGGAACAAGGATTCTGAAATGATGGATGTTGTTTTCGATAGCCAAAAGACTAACGACGATAATATTCAAAAGGCTATTGCTGCCGTTGGTCACGACACCCAAAAGTATCGTGCCTCCGATGCAGTGTACGACAAGTTACCTGCATGCTGTCATTACGATCGCGCACCGATGGTGACAAAGGCCGCGACTCCAATGAAAAAGCACAAGTAGCACAAGTGGAGGTCTGTCGATTGACAGACCTCTTTTTTTGCTCATTATTCGCTATCTTTCTACCTCAGAAAAAACATTGATTACCATGGGAAAAACAGATACAAAGCAGCTGATATACGGATGCATGGGATTGGGTGGCGGTTGGAATAGCAACGCCGTTACCGCTGCCGATGAGCAGCAGGCTGAGGCTGCCATTGAAGCCGCGCTAAGCGTTGGAATAACCATTTTCGACCACGCCGATATTTATGGGAGGGGAAAGTCGGAGGAGGTGTTTGGACGAGTTTTAAAGCGTCGTCCCGAGTTGCGGGCGAAGATGGTGTTGCAGTCAAAAACTGGCATCTGTATTGGAGGTGCTCCCGATGGCACCAACATCTATAACCTAAGCCGAAGCTACATCATACAGCAGGTTGGAGTTATTCTAAAACGCCTTTCCACCGACCATCTCGACATCCTCCTGCTGCACCGACCCGATGTGCTGATGAGGGGGGAGGAGGTGGCAGAGGCATTCACCTACCTTAAGCAGCAGGGAATGGTAAAACGGTTTGGCGTAAGCAATATGAGCGTTGGCCAAGTTACCTACCTTCAGCATTTTTGGACCGAACCGTTGGTGGCAAACCAGCTGCAGCTGGGCTTGGGACATACCCTTATGCTCGATCAGGCCGTTTCGGTGAACACCAGCTTGGTTGCGGTTGATAGCGGCATGGAGGGAATGTTGGAGTATGCCCAGCTGCACCACATGGCCATTCAAGCCTGGAGTGCGCTCGACAAGGGCATCTACACCGCAGTTTCGCCTCAGCATACCCCTGTGCAGCGCGCAGCAGCAGAGATGGTTGCACAGCTAGCCCAAAAGTATGGTACTACCCCAACAGCCATTGTGCTTGCCTGGCTCATGATGATTCCTGGGAATGTGCAACCCATAATTGGCACCACAAAGGTTAACCGTATTCTGGCTTGTAATGGGGCAACCACCACCCAGCTTACCCGCGAGGAGTGGTATGGCCTTTGGATTACAGCACGAGGACAGAAACTACCATAAATTTTTTGCTTAAGGGTTGCCAATGAAAAAAGTTTGCTACATTTGTTCGTAATTTAACGAACGGTTAGTGGATAAAAAGGATATAATTTCAGCAGAGCAGCAGCGACTTGCCCGTTATGCCAAGGCCATGGGACATCCCATTCGCATGTACGTGCTGGAGTTGCTATCGAAGCAAAATTGCTGCTATAGCGGCGACCTTTCGGAGGAGCTTCCCATTGTAAAATCCACCCTTTCTCAACACTTGAAAGAGCTGAGAGATGCTGGCCTCATACAGGGTGAAATTGAAGCGCCGCGCATTCGTTACTGCATTAATAAGGAGAACTGGAAAGATGCTCAGGATCTGTTTCGAAAATTCCTGCAGCTGTAAAATTTTTTAACCATATAGTTCGTTGTTTTGCGAACTACGAAAAATAATGAGGAGCCATGAACATTAAAGTATTAGGAAGCGGTTGCACCAAGTGCAAGGCGCTTGAGAAGGTTACCCGTGAAGCCGTTGCCGAAATGGGCATTAGCGCTGAGGTTGAAAAGGTTGAGGACATCCAGAAGATTATGGGCTACGGGGTGATGCGAACCCCCGCATTGGTTATCAACGAAAAGGTGGTGCTCAGTGGCCGTCTGCCCTCGCTGTCGGAGGTAAAGGAGATTATTTCGAAGAATCAGTAAATAACCTGGGCATTTGGAGTGCATTGGTGGCTTCCATTGATGACGTAATTTCTGGACCATGCAAGAGCAGTTTCTTTGCCTTAATTTTTAATCCAATTCCAAAATGAAAGCAACTAAATTAGTTCTACTTTTTGCTCTTATTGCCGCAGCTATTTCGAGCAATGGACAAAATGTAAAGAAGGTGACACCTGCCAAAACACCTACCGTTGAGGCATACTACTTCCACTTTACAGCACGCTGTGCAACCTGCTTAGCCGTTGAAGCGCAGACCGAGGGAGACATCAATGCCCTTTACCCTGAGTTGGTAAAAAATGGCACCATCACCTTTAAGTCCATTAATCTGGATGATGCTACAAGCAAATCCTTGGCCGACAAGCTGAAGGTTTCGGGGCAAACTCTCCTTTTTGTGACAGGAGGTAAACAGGTAAACCTTACCAACGAAGGATTTCTCTACGCAAAGTCGAATCCAGAGAAGCTAAAGGAGATTATTAAGCAACAGGTGGATGGAATGTTGAGGTAGATTGGATATCCGCTATTAAAATTTTGATTCTCATACTTATTAATCTTCAAATTATCCAATAGCCCATGTCCGAAATTCTGAATGGTATTCTTGAGAGCAACACGGCTCCATGGCTATCGGCGTTGGTGCTTGGGTTGATGACCGCCATTAGCCCATGTCCACTGGCAACCAACATCACTGCAGTAGGCTACATTGGTAAGGATTTGGAGAGTCGAAACCGGGTGTTCCTCAATGGGGTGTTTTACACATTAGGCCGGTCGATAACCTACACGGTTATTCCGCTCCTCATTTTTCTTGGCGCGAATCAGTTCCAATTCTCCGGGTTTTTTCAGCGGTATGGGGAGAAGTTTATTGGGCCAGTTCTCATCTTCATTGGGTTGCTGATGCTCGATGTTATTCACCTGTCGTTGAGGGGAACGGGACGCTATGCCGAGAAGTTTCAGAATAGAACCGCTTGGCGTTATTGGGATTCGCTGCTTCTTGGGGTTGTTTTTGCCCTCGCCTTTTGCCCGTATAGCGGGGTGCTCTACTTTGGCATGCTGGTGCCCATGACCGTCACCAGTGCCTCTGGACTTTTCCTCCCGCTCATTTTTGCCGTGGCCACGGGTATTCCTGTAATCGTTTTTGCTTGGATTCTCGCTTTTGCGGTTTCTGAAGTGGGAACGGTTTACCGGCGTATCAAAATTTTTGAGCTCTGGTTTAGACGTGTGGTAGCCCTTCTGTTTTTGGTGGTAGGTGTTTACTACATTATGCATGCGTTCTGGGGTATTTGGTAATCATTGCCCCACATAAAATATTGAGTTGAAATGAAAAAGAGTATTTGGATTCCGGTTGCGCTGCTGCCCATTTGGTTTCTGGTTTACCACTATCTTCAGCCGGTAACCGATTGGCTTATCGATTCGGTGCTGGGGTTGGAGAAGGGAACACACCTGACCGAGGCGCTTAGGTTTTTCATTTTCGAGCTCCCAAAGGTGCTGCTGCTGCTTACCCTCATCATCTTCTTTGTGGGGATTGTACGTTCCTACTTTTCGGCGGAGCGAACTCGGAAAATACTGGAGGGCAAGTCGGAGTTCACGGGAAATGTGCTGGCTGCCATCCTAGGTATTGTTACCCCATTTTGCTCCTGCTCGGCCATTCCACTCTTTTTGGGCTTTGTGGAGTCGGGGGTACCGCTGGGCGTAACCTTCTCGTTCCTAATTGCTGCTCCCATGATTAACGAGGTGGCGGTGGTGCTGCTGTTTGGCCTGTTTGGCTGGAAGGTGGCTTTGATATACGTGATAACCGGATTGGTGATTGCCATTGCTGCCGGATGGACCATTGGCAAGCTAAAGTTGGAGCGGTGGGTGCAAGATTGGGTATATCAAACTCGCCTTGGCGAGATGAACGGAGAGGAGGAGGTAAACGGCCTATCGTCGCGCATTCGGTTTGGCTACGATGCCGTTCGGGAAATTGTGGGAAAGGTGTGGATATACGTTGCCATTGGTATTGGCGTGGGGGCTGCAGCGCATGGCTACGTGCCACAGGACTTTATGGCTGCGCTCATGGGTAAGTCGGCGTGGTATAGCGTGCCGCTCTCCATACTTATTGGGGTGCCGCTCTACTCCAATGCTGCCGGGATAATCCCCATTGTGTCGGTGTTGCTCGAAAAGGGTGCCTCGCTGGGAACCTCCCTAGCCTTTATGATGTCGGTTATTGCGCTCTCCTTACCGGAGATGATAATCCTACGGAAGGTGCTCAAGCTCCCCTTTATTCTCACCTTTGCGGGCATAGTAGCCTTTGGCATAATGGTGGTGGGGTATCTGTTTAACTTTATCTTCTGAGACAGTTACAAAGAAGTGATGGGAAAGTCACGAGTGACTGATGTGACTTGAAGGTGACATGTTAAAAGTTAAGGGAAAAGTGCAGTGGTCTGCCTACAGCCTTTTTTCAGCACCCCAGCGGGGTGCAATCTTTATAGGAATGCATTGATATAATGAGCAGGCGGTGCACTCACAAAAGTTGCTCAACGTACAAAAACAACCATGCACCGCGATCACCAAAAGGTGGCAAAAGAGAATGGAGACCTACGTGATGTGAATTAACTCCTCCATTTATCTCTGTGCCTAATCATGACAGGGTTTTCAATTGGTTGAAGCAACTACTTTTGCCACAGCTGTTGCAAGTCAGACGGAACAACCTGACCGGCTATTTCGACGGTTCCTGTTCAACGTTATTCTCATTTGCCAAGGCTGCTTTCTTGCCAATAGGCTACAGGGGGGCTATGTTTGCTTTTTGGCTGGTTTAGGGCGCACGGACAGCATGTCCGTGCGAGCTGAGATGTTAGTGGCTGGGCTTTGGCATTAAGCAAATTTCTTAATGGCTTCAGGACTTACTGGCGTGAAGAAGTTAATTAAATTGCCGTCCGTATCACGAAATAGTAATGAACGATTGCCCCAAGGCATTGTAGTCGGTTTCTGAACAATGTCGTTGGTTAAATCTTTAATCCTTTCGTATTCTTTATCCACATTTTCAACGAGGAATTCTATAATTACACTTTTGTTAGCGGCTGGTTGAGCAACTCCCTCTCCAAAAAAAGCTAATGTTCGAGTGCTTCCAATTGCCAAAGTGAAAGAACTCGTAACTATCTCTGCGAAGTCGTCTGTTAACCATTTTGCTTCGATACCGGTTGCTTTTTCAAAAAATTGAACTAACGTTTTAATGTTAGCGGTGATAATTCTTAATGATGTTAAATTCATGTTTTTCATTTTTCTTTTGTTTTAATTGTGTGTGAATCAATTTATGAACAAAAGTAAAATGGCGTTATGACAAGGGTATGTCAGGGGTTCTAAAGTTTTTTTCTTTATCGTCTAAATATTCCTTTAGGGTCAGCTTGTGAGGAGTAAAGCTTAAATCAAGAGGTTCAATTCTTAAAATTCTACTTAGACGAAACATTCTGTAATCCTTCCTTAGCCGGCAAAAGGCAATAAGTGTCCAACTCTCTTGTAGGTTGTAATACAAAGCAAATGGTTCTATGTCCCGTTTTGTAATTTCGTCTTTGCCTTCTGAATGATAGGTGATATTCAAAACCTTAAAAGTTGTCACTGCGTTTTGTATTAATGTTAAAGAATTACTCATGCTTGTGTTTGGCATAGCCGGGCTAACGGCAATCCTTTTGGAGAGCAAATCTGTCTTCTCTTTTGTTGAAAACAACAGAATGGCTTTTATTTTATTTACTGCCCCTGTATATTCTTTAATAAGAGAACTATCTCTGTTTTTCAGCACTAATTGTTCGGCAGTGATTAAAGCGTTTGCCTCGTTTTCGGTAAACATAACCGGAGGAATTCTATATCCTTCCATCAGTGAATATCCTTTTCCGTCTTCTGTCAATATGGGAATACCCGCCTGCTCCAATGCTTTTATATCTCTATAAATTGTTCTAACGCTAACTCCAAATTTTTCAGCAAGAGTTGTTGAAGTTAATACCCTTTTCGTTTGCAGTTGGGTTAAAATTGCAGTCAGACGGGAAACTCTTTTTATGTCGTTATTATTCATTGGTTGTCCTATTATTTAGAATAGCTGCCTCGTCAGCCTTGCGGCTAAAGGTCACTTGCAAGTTGTCGTTGCGGATTTCGATGCTCGTTCCTGTCCGGTGGGACGGAACGATGTTGTGAGAATCCAGCGTACGACGAACCACAAACCCCGCAATGCAATTTACAATTTGTTAGGCAAAGTGTTTTTATATCTTAATTTTCTTTTCAAGTAATTATCTAAGAACTCTTTACTATCTTCCTTTTCAAAAATATGCACGTCCATTGTATTGTTTTCTTTAATCTTAATATGGTCATAAAATTCTTTATCTCCTTTTCCTTCAATTTTATAATTAATTACTAGTCCGTTAATCAAAAACATATATGAAATATTATCACCATCTTTAATTGGTATTGGATTCGAAATCATTTTAGTTGGAACTTCATTATTCTCAGTTAGTACAAATAACCCGACAGGATAATCATCGGATTCACCGGGAATATTTTCATAAATCATTTTGCCAATTCTTTTTTCATGTTCTATACCTAATGACAGCGAATCGAAAATTTTTTGACGAGAAATTGATGCTCGCCAAATTATTGACAGTAAAAAGAGTTTGAATTTAGAATAGTTTACATTTTCTAAATGTATAAATCTCTGATTTAATTGATTTGTTCTTTTCTCATAGGTTGGATACATGTCTTGATTACCTTTTCCTCCCCATATAACAATACTCGAATAACTCTCTAAATTCCCCAAGATTTTATTATCACAGTCCTCACATAAGATATTTGAATCATAAAATCCATTCGGTAATAATTTTTTCTTTTGGAACTTGATTAAATCTAAAGGTGCAATAAAATGTTTTTCATCAAAAAGTCCATTATACATAAAATCAGGGATGATATGAGACCGTTTCAATAATCTCTTCTCTTTATTACATAATTTGCACTTCATTTTTTCAACATTTTGCCTAACTCATTTATATAGATACCTTTTCCCAGAAAAGGTGCACATATCCACCCCATATTGGAAATATTGTATACCTTTTTTCTCGGAGTGGTGTATTTTAATCTTTTAAAAATAGCAATTTTTTGTTGCTATATGTTGTCAAATGAGCTTTTTACTCTTTGCAGGCTCTTCGAGGAAGTAAGATTTTTTGGTCCCTTGGTTCAGTTCCATTCTTTTGCTTCCTCTAACTCCTTTCTTTATTTCTTTCGGTGATTGCGGTGCATGGCAGGCAGGTAGATTTTTATGCCATTCCAGCGTGCACCGCTCGCGCTTGGCTCTTTATTTCCGGGGGCTAGCGCCCCCGGCTACAAATATTCAACCCCTTCAGGGTTGCTATACAATAATTCTACGCGCGATAATATATTGGGGCGAAAAACATTTCGTCCCTTCGGTTGATATGCTTCTTTTACTTCTTTTACTTCTTTTACTTCTTTTACTTCTTTTGCTCCCTCTAACTTCCTCCAACTTCTTTCTTTATTTCTTTCGGTGATTGCGGTGCATGGCATGCAGGTAGATTTTTATGCCATTCCAGCGTGCACCGCTCGCGTTTGGGAACCTCGGGCACCCATGGCTAAAGCCATGGGCTATGAAGATGCAACCCCGCGGGGGTTGTTATACAATAATTCTATGCACGGCAATAGATGGTGGCGAAAAATATTTCGTCCCTTCGGTTGATATACTTCTTTTGCTTCCTCTAACTCCTTCCAACTTCCTCTAACTCCTTTCTGTGATTGCGGTGCATGGCAGGGAGGTAGATTTTTATACCATTCCAGCGTGCACCGCTCGCGTTTGGGAACCTCGGACACCCATGGCTAAAGCCATGGGCTATGAAGATGCAACCCCGCTGGGGTTGCCATACAATAATTCTATGCGTGGCTATAGATGGTGGCGAAAAACATTTCGTCCCTTCGGTTGATATACTTCTTTTGCTTCCTCTAACTCCTTTCTTTATTCCTTTCGGTGATTGCGGTGCATGGCAGGCAGGTAGATTTTTATTCCATTCCAGCGTGCACCGCTCGCGCTTGGGAACCTCTGGCACCCATGGCTAAAGCCATGGGCTATGAAGATGCAATCCTGCTGGGGTTGTATACAATAATTCTATGCGTGGCAATAGATGGTGGCGATCTGTTCAATTCTTTTAATTCTTTAACCCAGCTATCGCGGGATTTTCGCTGTGCTGAGACTTCTTTTACTTCTTTTACTTCTTTTACTTCTTTTACTTCTTCTAATCCGTCGGGAGCGGGATCTTCGCTTCGCTACGACTTCCTCTAACTTCCTCTAACTTCCTCTAACTCCTTTCTTTACTCCTTTCGGTGATTGCGGTGCATGGCATGCAGGTAGATTTTTATACCATTCTAGCGTGCACCGCTCGCGTTTGGGAACCTTGGACACCCATGGCTAAAGCCATGGGCTATGAAGGTGCAACCCCGCTGGGGTCGTTATACAATAATTCTATGCGCGTCAATAGATGGTGGCGAAAAACATTTCGTCCCTTCGGTTGATATGCTTCTTTTACTTCTTTTGCTTCCTCTAACTTCCTCTAACTCCTTTCTTTATTTCTTTCGGTGATTGCGGTGCATGGCATGCAGGTAGATTTTTATTCCATTCCAGCGTGCACCGCTCGCGTTTGGGAACCTCGGACACCCATGGCTAAAGCCATGGGCTATGAAGATGCAACCCCGCTGGGGTTGCCATACAATAATTCTATGCGCGGCAATAGATTGGGGCGAAATGCATTTATCGGCAAAAAAGGAGACACATGATCGTGTGTCTCCTACATTCTGTTCAATTCTCTTAATTCTTTAACCACGCTATCGCGGGATCTTCGCTTCGCTACGACTTCCTCTAACTCCCGTTTAACTTCCGAATCTTTTAACCTTTTTTAAGGAACTCTGCGGCACAGCTCTGCCATAATTTGGCCTACTTTTGCCCTGCAAATTAATTCTCACTTCTTATGGACGATGGCCCTTTTAGTAGAAAGAATGCAGTAACAACCACGCATCAATAGGGGGCGAGTAGCGGTTTGCCTCTCTTTTGTTGCATAAATTGAGGCATTACCAATGATTAAAGTTGCAAAGAAAATTGGCTCCACCTTTACCAACGGGGGTGGGCTAAACCAAGGGGCTACCGTGCGGTTACGGCAGGCAGCTCAGTTTTCCACTACACACCTCTATGACTTTCTTGAGGCCAAGCCGGAGGGGCTAACCGCCGAGGAGGTTGAGCTAAGGCAGGAACAGTATGGGCAAAACGATGTGAGGCACGATAGGCCTCCAACGTGGTACCGGCAGCTGCTCGACGCCTTTATCAACCCCTTTGTGGGTATACTGGTGCTCATTGCCGTTGTTTCGTTCATTATCGATGTGTGGCTGGCTCCACCAGCAGAGAAGGAGTATAAAACGGTGGTGGTGGTCTCCATTATGGTGCTCATAAGCTCCATGCTCCGCTTTGTGCAGGAGTTTAAGAGCAGCCGTGCTGCCGAGCGGTTGAAGAGCATGGTAAAAACCACCGCTACAGTGCATCGCCAGCCTACCGGTCGACAGGAGGTGGTGATTGGCGAGCTGGTTCCCGGCGACATCATATTCCTCTCCGCCGGCGATATGATTCCAGCCGATTGCCGCATCCTCCAGTCGAAGGACCTCTTTGTAAACCAGTCGGTGCTTACCGGCGAGGCATTGCCCGTAGAAAAGCGTGACCAGCCTGTGGATATTGCCAGTAAGCAGTCTACGCTGGAGCTCACAAACCTTTGCTTCATGGGCACCAACGTGGAGAGCGGAACGGCCACGGCAATTGTTGTGAACACGGGCAATCTGACCTACTTTGGCAGCATCACCAGCACCCTATCGGGCAAGCGTGCCGAAACCAGCTTCGACAAGGGTATTAAGAAGATAAGCTGGCTGCTTATCCGCTTCATGGTGGTGATGGTGCCGCTCATTTTTCTTATCAACGGCCTGGTGAAGGGTAACTGGTTCGATGCGCTGCTCTTTGCCATTGCGGTGGCCGTGGGCTTAACCCCCGAAATGCTGCCCATGATAGTTACGGCAAACCTTGCCAAAGGAGCTGTGAACATGAGCAAGCGTAAGGTTATTGTGAAGCGGCTCAACGCCATTCAGAACCTGGGTGCCATGGACGTGCTCTGCACCGACAAAACGGGAACGCTTACCCTCGATAAAATTGTGCTGGAGCGCCACCTCAACGTGATGGGCTACGACGATCACGAGGTGCTGAAGTGGGCCTACCTCAACAGCTACCACCAAACCGGTCTCAAAAGTTTGCTCGACATGGCTATTCTGCAGCACGTGGAGCTGCACGATACCATGGTGGAGGAGCGCTACGAGAAGGTGGATGAGATACCGTTCGACTTTATGCGGCGGCGGCTCTCCGTTATTCTTCGGCAGAGCAATGGAAAGCACCTGCTCATTTGCAAGGGAGCCGTGGAGGAGATGCTGGACATGTGCAGCTTAGTGTACGACCCAGGCGACGATAACCAGCTGCAGATTGCCTCCGACGAGGTAGTTCCACTTGAGGCCGATATTAAGGCCGAGGTGCTTCAGCAGGCCAAGAAGTTAAATGAGGATGGCATGCGGGTGCTGCTCGTGGCCGTTAAGTTTTTTGAGGATCGCGAGCTCAACTACTCCGTAGCTGACGAGCAAGATATGCTTCTAATAGGCTTGATTGGTTTTTTAGACCCGGCAAAGCCATCGGCTAGTGAAGCGGTACAGTCGCTGCACGAGCTTGGGGTGGAGGTAAAGGTGCTCACTGGTGATAACGAGATTGTAACAGGTAAAATTTGCCGGGAGGTGGGCATACCCGTTAGCACCATCATGCTGGGCAGCGAGCTGGAGCAGCTCACCGACAGCGCGCTACGGGATCGCATCAACGATATTAGCATATTTGCCAAGCTAAGTCCAGACCAGAAAATACGTGTGGTGCAGAATCTACAGGCTATGGGGCACACCGTTGGCTTTATGGGCGATGGCATTAACGATGCCGGAGCGCTTCGCGTGGCCGATGTGGGTATATCGGTGGATACCGCCACCGACATCTCCAAGGAGAGCGCCGACATCATTTTGTTGGAAAAGGACCTTACCGTTCTTCGGAAGGGGATTGTGTATGGTCGTCGCACCTTTGGAAATATACTGAAGTATATTAAGATGACCGCCAGCAGTAACTTTGGCAATATGTTTAGCATGCTTGGCGCCAGCATATTTCTCCCGTTTTTACCCATGCTTCCGGCCCAGCTGCTGTTGCAGAATCTACTTTACGATATGTCCCAGATCTCCATTCCGCTCGATACGGTCGATAGGGAGTATATCGACAGGCCAAGGAAGTGGGACACCTCCGGGATAACCCGGTTTATTCTATACATCGGGCCCATCAGCTCTGTTTTCGACTACGCCACCTTTGCCCTGATGTTTTTCTTCTTCAAGGCATCGTCTCCCGAGCATCAAAGTCTTTTCCAGAGCGGATGGTTCGTGGAGGGGCTGCTGTCACAGACGCTCATTGTGCATCTAATTCGCACCCGTAGGGTTCCCTTCTTCCAAAGCTGGGCCACCCCACCGGTTATTCTGCTTACGCTGCTCATTATGACCATTGGCATTGCAATTCCCATGATGCCCTGGGCGGGAGCAATGGGACTTCAGCCTCTACCGCCCATTTACTTCCTCTTTTTGCTGTTAATTCTGGTTTCGTATGCCCTGCTAACCCAGGTTGTTAAGGGGTGGTTTATTCGGAAATTTCACGATTTTTAGGAGTATTCAGCAGAGGATTTGAACTTTGCAAGCGGTTGTTAAGCTCGTCGAGTCGCAGCTATTTACCCACAGAATGGGTTAGATAGCTGCTCTTTTTTGAAATAGTTTGTCTTGTTTTTTGGGCATGTATATTAAACACGCTAAGTTCAATGTGTGGGTATCGACTATGCTGTAATTGTTAGAATTACAGCATAATAATGATTATTGTGTTAAATGTGAATAGGTGTATTTTGAAAATTTTTGACTTTTTTCTTGCTTTTGGAGAAACGACATATTACTTTTGTAAGTAAATGATTACATTCATCAATTAAAATGGAACGACAGAACACAGACGTAAGGCAGGAGCAGATAAAGCAAGCGGTGCTGGACATTATCTACGCCGACGGGCTTAAGAACTTATCCACGCGGAATCTGGCAAAGCGTATAGGCCTTAGCGAGGGGGCCATTTTTCGGCATTTTGCCACCAAGCAGGATATCATCCTCTCCATTATTGGCGATGTTCAAAGCGATTTTATAGGCGAGCTTCGGCGGATTGCCACCTCCGAGATTGCCCCGGCCGAGCGGTTGGAGAAGTTTATTTGCGCCACCATTCGCTACCTTGTCAAGAATAAGGGCATTACCATGTTGCTCTTTTCGGAGGCCTCGCACAACAATGATGCGGAGCTGAAGAGCAGCCTGCAGCAAATCTTTAATAATCAGAAGCAGCTGGTTAGCAAAATTATTCTCGATGGCATTGCTGCTGGGCTGTGGGATGAAGGCATACCCGTTGAGAATGTCGCCATGCTTTACATGGGAATACCAATATCGCTCAACATTGAGATGATTTTGGGCGGTGGAGTATTCCATGAGGATAACTTTTGCTCGCGAATGCTGATGCTGTTGCTTAAGGTGCTTAGTAAATAATTTTTTTTGAACAAATAGTAAGTAATCACTTACATAAATTTAGCGTTATGGTTTATGGAGCTGTTTTTTTCATAATCGCCGTTGCCTCCTTCGTTTTTGCCATGCTAGGGTTGGGAGGAGGAATGGTGTATGTGCCGGTATTGAACTGGGCCGGGTTCGACATGGTTTCTGTCGCAATCCCCTTGGGCTTACTGCTTAATGGTTTAAACACGGCACTGGTACTCATCCCTTTTGCCCGCAAGAAGATGGTGGACTGGAAGGGAGGCGCAGTGATGGCTGCTGCTGCGCTAATCGCCTCACCGTTGGGCGCAATGGCTAGCGTGCACATGCCGGTAAAGACTCTTAAGATTCTTTTTGCCGCCATGGTAGTAATTGCTGCCCTACGAACACTTTGGGTATCGGCAAGCGCAGAGCCTGACTCCATGCTATCGCTTCGCAAGCGTAGCACAATCGGTTTTTTTGTTGGCTCATTTGCGGGATTTATTGGTGGAATGCTGGGTATTGGCGGTGGCTTTATTATTGCTCCAATTCTAATGATGATGGGGTATAAGACCAAGGAAGCTGCTGCTACCACGGCATTTGTGGTAACGTTTTCCTCCCTGTCGGGTTACCTCGGGCATGTGTCGCAGGGACACATGAACTGGTGGCTTACGGCAATTGTGGTGGTGGCGGTTATCATTGGCTCCCAGCTGGGAGGATCGTATATGACCAAAAAGGCAAAGTCGAAGCAGGTGAAGATTGCCTATGCGGTGGTGCTGCTACTTATTGCTACTAAAATGATTTATGGTGTAATTGCTTAGCTATGAAAACAGTATTGCAAGCGTTAATGGGGGTAACAACAATGCTTCTTACCTCAACTATGGCCTACTCACAGGAGAAAGGCACAATGGAGTGGAATGGATACATTCAAACTCGGCTGAGCAGCAATTTCGATAAGTCAACCGAGTTTACCATCCGACGGGCCAAGCTGTGGGTAAACGGTACTTTGCCCCAAGCCGACTACATTACCTACAAAGTTCAGCTGGTATACCGCTCGTTTAAGGATGATGCGCTGATGTTTCAGGATGCCTACGCTAACCTAAGGCTCGGAAGCTACGGTTCACTGCGTGCAGGTCGTTTTGTTCCCGACTTTATGCTGCAGCGTGGTCAGCCAGACTATAAGATTCCGGTATTGGAACGGGCTGCCGTTATAAATGGCTTAATACATAATGAAAAGCAGATGGCGCGTGAAATTGGAGCGCAGTACACATTTCAGAGTGATGGATCACCGCTGCACTTCAGCTTGGGTCTGTTTAATGCCAACGTTGACAAGCCAGAGCATAGTAAAGATAATTCGCTGCTTGTAACCTCCCGTGCCTCTGTAAAAGTATTTAATGCTGGTGAAAAGTGGCTGGTTCTTGGTGCTTCTGCGGCCTACAGGCATCTGAACAATACCAGCTTAACCACCATATACAAGGCCGACAGCCTTCTTTCGGGAAATGATTTCCGTTGGGGACTGGAAGCCCAGCTGCACTTCAATAGCCTTGAATTACAGGGTGAATTTGTTCAGGCAAATATAAATAGTGATGTAGCCAATGGTTACTATGGCTTGGCAACTTGGTCGTTTGCCCATAAGTACCAATCGGTTGTCTTTACCGAAAAGTACGACGACCTCAACCCTGCTACGAGTAACAACGCCTGGTATGGCATAGGATTCAACTACCAAATTTCAGGGAGGACCAAGCTGATGGCCGATTTCAAGGGGAGTACCATAATGGGACGTAGCGTAAAGGGCGGTGATATACAGCTGCAGGTATTTTTCAACTAAGGTTTTCATTGTGAAGTTTGATGCATAGCTAGTGCGATAGATGTTTTATTCACAAATAGTTCAGTTTGTTTAACCTAATAAATTACTGTTATGATTAATCCAAAAGATTGGCTCGAATTCGGGCAAAAATTTCACGGACACAAATGCCCTGCTATGCCCATGGGCTTAAGAGTAGGTGCTGCTGCAATGAATGCACTGGGTGTTGAACGCGCCAAGGATGGTCAGCTCGTTGCTTTTGTTGACCTAGGTGAAGACCATTGCGCTACCTGCTATGGCGACGGTTTACAGGTAATTCTTGGAACCACCTTTGGCAAGGGAAATATCAAGAAAACTCACAAGGGGAAGTGGGCCGTTACCGTTGTTGAGCGTGCCACTGGCAGGGCTGTAAGGGTAACTCCCACAGCAGAAGCCATGCTTAACAATAAAAAGTCTGCTTTCTTTACCGAATACCGTATGGTTGGTAAGCCAGCAAGTACGGTGCCAGCAGAGGTGGTTGATCCTTTAGTCCTGAGCGTAATGAGTGCGCCCGATGAGAAGCTATTCTCCGTTTCTCCCATTTTTGAATACAAGCTTGAACCCAAGAAGGATAGCTTCAATGGTTTTGTTTGCGAGGAGTGTGGAGAAATGACAGTCATGGAGTATGGCCGCATAAAGGGCGATAAGAAGGTTTGTATCGATTGCCTAAACAAGTAAAGGTTCCTTACATTGTTGTTCTCCAGCTTATTGCAGCTTAATTAATTTACAGTATGGTTGCCTAGCTGATAAATACAGCTCATTTACAGCCATCGGAGACGATTGTTGGCGGCAACCAGTAAATGAGATGCTTGCAAATTTTTTTTGAAGAACGGAACAATCAGAGAAATCTATGAAAAGTTGAGCTTGTTCGATTAATGACGTTCCAAAAAAACTAAAGCTATGAGCGAAAAATTTGATGTACTAGTCATTGGAGGAGGTCCTGGTGGAACTCCCGCTGCAATGCAATTGGCTGCAAGCGGAAAAAAGGTACTACTTGCAGAGGAATCAGGAAAACTTGGTGGCGCATGCCTGTTTGTGGGATGCATCCCTTCAAAAATAATTAAGCATGGCGCTGATGCTTTTTTCTCGTACGAGAAGAAGGCTACCGCCACCTCTAATTCAAAAGCCGCCTTGGCCGAATCGTGGGAATCCATCCGCAAAAGCATGGAGCGTATCCTTAATGGTCGCTCTTCGGCAGCCATCCAGCAAGTCAGCCGATTACCCATTACTTTTGTGGCAGGAAAAGCACGGTTCATCTCCAGCAATGAGGTGGAGATAAACAATGCACGGTATGAATTTGACAAAGCTATAATAGCCACCGGAGCGCACTCATTTGTTCCTCCATTCAAAGGAAATGGTGCAAAAGAGGTGCTCACCAGTGAGGTGTTGTTTCAACAGCCAACATTGCCCGCGTCCATGATGATTGTTGGCGGTGGCCCCATTGGCATTGAATTGGCACAGATGTTGGCAAAGCTTCACGTGAAGTGCACCATCGTGGAGATGATGCCGAGCCTCCTATCTGGAGTGGTGGAACCCGAATTTGCCGAAGGCATTACCAAAAAGTTGCAGGAGACGGGAATTGGGGTATACACTCATTCAAAGGTTGAAGAGATTAACAAGGTTGATGGTGAGTTTCAAACCGTATTTGTAGATGCTGATGGAAAAACTCAGCAGCTTCTCACCGAGAAGGTGTTGGTTGTTACGGGTAAGGTGTCTTCCCTTGAAGGGCTGAACCTGGAGGCAACGGGTGTACGATTCGAGAGAAACGGCATTGTGGTGAATGAGTTCTTGGAAACCAATGTGGCTGGGATTTATGCAACGGGAGATGTGGTGCTGGGCGCTCCCAAATTTGCCCATACCGCCACCTACGATGCCCATATTGTTGCGACCAATATACTGCGCGGAAACATTAGCAAGGCTTGTTTTACGAAGAACTCTTGGGTGCTATTCTCCGACCCTGAAATAGCCGCCGCAGGCTTTACCGAAGCAGAAGCGGTGAAAGCAGGTTTTGATGTGGTAACCGGAACGCACGACTATAAGGTGGATGCCATGGCGCAAATTAGTGGCGATACGTTTGGTTTCCTGAAGTTTGTAGTCAATAGGAGTAATCAGGAAATTCTGGGTGTTCATATCTTTATCAATGGTGCTGCTTCGCTGAGCGGAGAGGCCGCCTTGATTGTTTCCAGAAAATTGACGCTGATGGATGTGGCACAAGCCATTCATCCACACCCAACACTTACCGAGGCTTTTGCACTGTTGGCAATGAAAATGTTGTCTGGACTGCAGGCCCAAGCGCACTAAATTTCGCTTGACACAGCTGTAAAAATTGGAGACGTGCTTCCGAATGTTAAAGGAACGTTCAGCTGAGTATTGGAGAAATAACAGCATGGAGTAGTGTAAGAATATTGATGGTAACGGGGCGTAGCTTGCGCTTCAATAACCCTTGCTTCAGCAAGTTTAACGATGGCCGAGATTTATCTTGGCCATCGTTTGTTTTTACCTCTTTGATGTCGTATGTTTACGACATTAAACATTGTTACAGTGACAAACAACAAAGCGGAAGAGTTTAGCCTTGAGCAGCAAGAGCTGGCGTTAATAGGAAAGGTGCTGGCGCATCCGGCAAGGATAGCCATAATTGAGCTTCTTGCCCAAAAAAAGGAGATACGAACGGGCAACATATCCGATTACTTACCGCTGGGCAGAACAACGGTGTCGCAGCACCTAAAAGAACTCAAGGAGATGGGGATTATTAGGGGAACCATTGATGGCCTTAAAGTTCACTACTGCCTCGATGTGGAGCGACTTGCCGCTATGCAGCGCAGGCTCAATGATTTCTTTGGCTCTGCCCAGAGTGACTTCATCTGCTCGTGCAATTAATGGCTGGCAATAATGGAAAAGTTGTTCTTACAGCAGGGGTTCTATAGCGGGGGATTTCTAAACTTCACGCCCAAGGAGGCGCTTCGGGAGGTTCTGGAGAATAGGGCTACCCTAGTCGACGTGAGGGAAGTTTCCCTCACAGGTTACAAGCGGTTTGGCGTTTCGGCGGTAGTTTACCTGCCGTATAGCCAGCTGGGCGAAACTTGTGAGACTCTTTCACGCACGGAACCTCTAATTGTTGCTGATTCCGTGGGGCTTCGTAGCCACGAGGCCATGGTGTTCTTAAAGGAGAGAGGGTTTACAAATATAGCCAATCTTGCAGGCGGCATTGTGGAGTGGGAGCGCGATGGTTTGCCGCTGAGCATTGATAGTAGTGAGCAGCTCGATGGCTCCTGCATGTGTCAGCTCAGACCACGAAACAAAAAGTAGTAGTAACGCAAAATAGAGTAGCACAAAATGAAGATTCTAATTCTTTGCACAGGAAATAGCTGTCGAAGCCAGATGGCGCATGGTTTTCTACAATCGTTCGACAAGGATATTACCGTTCGTTCGGCCGGCACGGCAGCCACCGGAATGCTCAACCCCCAGGCAGTGGCCGTAATGAAGGAGGTTGGCGTAGACATTAGTCACCACACCTCCAACTCGGTGGAAAAATACTTGGGTGAGGAGTGGGACTACGTGATTACCGTTTGTGGCGGAGCCAACGAGAGCTGCCCGGCATTTACTGGAAAGGTGAAGCATCGCTGGCACATTGGCTTCGACGACCCCTCGCACGCCGTTGGCTCGGAGGAGTTTATCTGGAGTGAGTTCCGACGGGTGAGGGATGAGATTCGCGAGGCATTCCTCTCCTTCTACCGCAGCCAGGTGCTGGGGATACATGAGTGTGGAAAGTAATTTGAAAATTGATTAATTTGAGGATTTGAAAATTACTGCCGATGCAAAGTTGAAGATTATGAGAAACGACAAGGAGAATCTTATTGTTGAAAAGACTTTTCAATTTGCAATCAAGATAGTACAGTATTGTGAATTGCTTGAGGAGAATAAGAAATGTGTTGTTGCTAGGCAATTGTTACGTTCTGGAACTTCAATTGGAGCAAATGTAAGGGAAGCTCAAAACGCAGAGAGTAAGGCAGATTTTATCCATAAATTCAAGATAGCACTCAAGGAAGTGGAGGAGACAGAGTATTGGCTTTTGATTTGTAAAAATACTCCGTCCTATCCATTTAGTGAAGAGTTGTTGATGGAAGTAAACGCTATTTTAAAAATTCTTTCGAAAATAGTTAGCACATCAAAACGGACTTGATTGTTCTTGAAGTTGATGTTTGTAAAATATTAATATTCAAATTGTTAATATTCAAATTGTTAATATTCAAATTTTCAAATTGTATATGCGGACTCGTCTTAAATTCCTCGATCGTTACCTCACGCTGTGGATATTTTTGGCCATGTTTGTTGGGGTGTTTGCCGGATGGGTAAATCCAGATGTGGCAAAATTTTGGAACAGCATGTCCAGCGGAACCACCAACATACCCATTGCCATTGGGCTTATTGTGATGATGTATCCTCCCTTGGCTAAGGTAAGGTATGAGGAGCTGGGTGATGTTTTCCGGAATACAAAAATACTGAGCCTTTCGCTGGTGCAGAACTGGGTAGTGGGACCATTGCTGATGTTTGGTCTTGCTATACTATTCTTCAAACTCTTTCCGGGCGAGAATAACGCCAATTTGCCCTACATGTATGGCATAATCCTCATTGGTCTGGCCCGCTGCATTGCCATGGTTATTGTGTGGAACGACTTGGCCCGTGGCGACACCCAGTATGCTGCCGGGCTGGTGGCCTTTAACTCCATTTTTCAGGTGCTCTTTTTTTCGGTGTATGCCTACTTTTTTATTGCCTTGCTGCCCGGGTGGTTTGGGCTACCGGTGAATGATGCGGTGGCGGCTATTACCATTGGTCAGATTGCCGAGAGCGTATTTATTTACCTTGGGATACCCTTTATTGCTGGATTTCTTACCCGGTTTATCCTTATCAGGGTGAAGAGCAAGGAGTGGTACCATACGCGGTTCGTGCCACGCATAAGTCCGCTTACGCTTATTGCCCTGCTCTTTACCATTGTGGTGATGTTCTCGCTAAAGGGCGAGTATATAGTGCGGATTCCGCTTGACGTGCTTATCATCGCCATCCCGCTGCTGATTTACTTTCTGGTGATGTTTCTTACTTCATTTTTCATGAGCAAACGGGTGGGGGCCACCTACGAGCAATCGGTAACGTTATCGTTCACCGCTGCCAGCAACAACTTCGAGCTGGCCATTGCTGTGGCCATTGCCGTATTCGGCATAGGCTCTGGTGAGGCCTTTGCCGCCGTAATTGGACCGCTGGTAGAGGTTCCCGTGATGATTGGGCTGGTAAATGTGGCCTTTTGGTTTAAGCGGCGATATTTTGCCTAGGGCAGGTGAATTTACGCACGATTCACTGTTTCTATTTCCTTGGAGAGAGGCAAAAATCCGTAGATACCTTCCGCCAATTACTGCTTCCTTCAGAAATGATGTGGTGGCACTTGGGCAACAGTCCACTCTTTTAACGCTGAAAGGCAATAGGTAGAATATTAAACAAGTAGTAATTCAAAACGATTTAACAGGCTTTCTTAAAGATGTTGAGATTGCCAATTTGGGTAATCAATAGTCTTGTAATTAATTCAATTATTTATTACCTTTGTTTAACAATAGGCTAATTAGTTGTTAATATTACTGATTTGAATACTGAAAATGCAATAATCCTTTATAAAATACGCACTCTCGAACCAAACCTAATTTTCAACCTACAGCCATGAAAAGAGTAATGCTATTTTTTGCTGGAATCTTACTTTTCACGCATTGCTTCTCCCAGAACGATTCAATTAGCGATATCCCAAGGAAAATGCTCAGACCCTATTTTGAGAATGGAGTTGACTTTATGCGTAACAGCTATTTTAAGGAGAAGTATGCGACACAGTAGATGTACTACTATGGTTTTGGATTTCAGATAGGTCACCCTTCTGCTCATAAAACAATTCCCTACGCGCAGTTCACCTATTCTAAGTTTACCATGTCTCAAAAAAATGGCGCTGGATATGTTGCCGATAGCACCCTGTCCATAGGCCAAATAAGTGGTGGATTCATCATTCCCATTAAGAGAATTAATAAGGTTTACCTAACAGCAAAAGTTGGCTACACCTACGCCATTGTGAAGGAATCATTTCTAAAAATTAATGAGGGAGCTCGAGGTTTTATCGTTGGGTTTGGTGCAGAAACCAAGCTAGTTGGAAAATCACGAGTTTATATCAATTTCTCCTACAATTTTCAAAAAACCTCAAAGTCAGCGCTTAGCGATTTCGATTTGACACGGCTGTCGCTGGGTTTTGTGATATAGCCCATTAAAGGATAGTGCAGCGCGTTGTCTCAACCTTTTTTTTGATCGTCCTTGTCCTACCGGACGTTGACGTTCTCCAAAATCTGCAACGACAACTTACAAGTGACCGTTATCTACTCACAAAGACAACCACGATGAAACAATTAAATAGGCTGGTCTTACTGCTGCTCTTTACCTTGTATTGCAGCTATTCTTTCTCTCAAAGCAGCCAGAACTACAAGGCAATAATGGTTGGTTCGGATAGACCTATTAGCAACCATTGTAATGACTCCTGTGTAGTAGAATTTAAGGATTATACTGTTATTACTAAAAACCACAAAGAGGCATGTGGCGAATATATAGTAGTGGTAAATAAGAAAGATGGGAGAAGGATGAACATAGATGTGAACGATGAGTATGATGCACAATATTTCAGTGGAATGCACGGTGATAAGGTCATAATTGATGTTGGAACTGGAACTATAAGATGTAATTTCATATATGATTTAAAGCAACGAGAGGTTGTTGATTCTATTGATGGCATTCTTGATGACTCAAAAATACTGGATGACAAGCTTTACTATATGACATGGATGGATGCAGAAAAGGTCAAAGCATTGAAGTTACCAGCGTGCGACAATGTAGGTCTAGAGAATAGTGGATATTTTGAAGAATACTACTACGATTTTAAGACTCGTAAGATTATTTCGACAGGAAAATATAAATGTTTAAAATAGATTTCCTCTCGCCAATAGCGTATTTGTTGCATTTGGGCTAATGATGCTTTGGCATGCTCAATGCTTTTTCCTTATTGTCTGTATCGACTTTCGTAGGGTTTTAGCACAAAGAGCCTGAAGAACAGTAGCCCGGCAGCGCCCACAGCGGCATTTACCCAAAAGATAAACGAGAGGGAGATGTGCTCTGCAATCAATCCTGCCATAATCATTCCGAAGCCCATGCCAAGGTCAACTGCGGTGTAAAGCGTTGAGTTGGCTGCTCCACGGTGTATGGAGTCGGCGAGGTTGTTCACCATCGACTGGAAGGTTGGGAAAATTACCCCGTTGCCAAATCCAATAACGATGGCCGAGAGAAAGAATAGCAGCGGGCTTTTTGCCATGGCCAGCATGGGAAATCCTATCATGAGCAGAATCAGGCATAGCGTAATAATCTTTCGTGGGCCATTCCGGTCGAATACCTTCCCAGCAGTAAGCCGTGCCGCCGCAATACCAATGGAGAAAATGAGGAAGTATAGGGAGGTGTTCTTGATGCCTATCTCCTGACCGTAGAGGGCAATAAACGAAAGCAGCCCACCGTAGGCAATCATGGTGATAAATACGTTTATCGACGGCTGGATGGAGTTTTTGTCGAACAGGCTGTTCCACTTTAGCGCTATCCGTTTGCCAACTACAAACCGTTTGCGCAGGTGCACACTGTAGGCACACGCAAGGCTTGCAGCGCTTATTATGCAGCCCGAAATAAACATGGCCGTGTAGCCCCAGTGGTGGCATACAAATAGTCCAATAATTGGACCAACGGACATCCCGAGGGTTGTAGATAGGGCAAAGTATCCAATGCCTTCACCTCTTTTGGCTACAGGAATAATATCAACGGCAATGGTCGACCCCGAAACGGTGGTAAATCCCCAAACCAGGCCCTGCGCAAACCGGAGCAAAATTATGGATGCAATGGTTATGGCAACTAAGTACCCTGCAAATAGCAAGGTGTAGATAACTAAAGCCAACAGGAAAATGGTGCGGCGTCCAAATCGGTCTAGCGCAAAACCCGAAAACGGACGCACCATTACCGAGGCAATGGTGTATACCCCAACCACTACACCCACCTGCACTTTTGAGGCATGTAGGTTGTTGACCAAATAGATGGGCAGGGCCGACAGTATGGCGTAGTAGGTGATGTACATCAAAAAGTTGGACAGTATCAGGAATATCAAATCTTTATTCCATATCCTCTCATTCATGGCATTGATGCTTGGAAAACGAAGCTGCAAACTTATTAATAAAAAGCGGAGGTTGTTACTAATATTTTTCTTATCAATGCAAGCGCTGGTTAGCGTAGTCGCTTGCTTCCACTAATACTCTTTATCAATATATTAATTCATATATTTGTGCTAGGGGTTGGGTGATCAGTTCCATACTTCCCGCTTTGAAGGGTTAATTTGGGTTACCCAGCCCGTTGAGGTGCTCTGTGAAATGTCAATGTTCAAGGAAGATTGCTTTATGTGACTTAATTGTACTACAGAAAGGAAGAGCCATGAAGAAAAGTATAATCAGGAATTTTTTCATCTATTCCCTCTCTTTTGGTTTTTTGATGGGCATTATTTTTCGTGTGGTAACCCCTCTCTTTGTAACCTTTAAGTCTGCTCGGCTCGATTTCATCTTTACCTGCATGTGCATTGTGGCTGGACTCTGCGTGGGAGTGGCCTCTTTTTTCATTGGCAAGGTTATACTCATACGAACCATATCTAAGGTTAAGATTTATGCCCAGGAGCTGCTGGATGGGAAATTCTACAACAACCTAAACATCGACTCGAACGACGAGATTGGTGAGCTGGCTGTTTGCATGTCGCAAATGGTGGAAAAGCTTAGGCGAATTCTGGACAGCATTAACCACGGCGCGGAGGAAATTGCCTCTGCTAGCCAGCAAATACGTTCAGGTGCTCAGCAGCTATCCCATGGGGCCAAAACCCAGGAGGCTGCCGCGGAGGAGATCTCCCAGTCGATGGCGCAGATGAATACCAACAACCAGCAGAATATTGAAAACGCCATTCAGCAGGTATCGTCCAATGCCAAGCAGAGCCTGGATTTGATGGGGAAATCGGCGCAGAGCAGCATTGCCTCCATTACCGATATTGCAGATAAAATATCGGTAATCAACGACATTGCCATGCAGATTAATATTTTGGCTCTTAATGCGGCCATTGAGGCCGCTCGTGCCGGTAGCCATGGAAAGGGCTTTTCCGTAGTGGCAGCCGAGGTTCGCCATCTCGCCGAAAGGAGCAAGACGGCAGCAAACGAAATTGCCTCCATTTCCCAAAAAAGTATGGGTATTACCGAGGCGGCAGGCAAGCTGATAAACGAGCTAATCCCTGAAATAGAGGAGACCTCGGCGCTGGTGCAAAAGATGGCCTCCGATGGCAATGAGCAAAAATCGGAGATGGAGCAGGTTAACAGCTCGCTGCACGACCTTAACCGGGTGATTAAGCAGAACGTGGCTGCCTCGGAGGAGCTCACCGCAAGCTCGGAGTCGTTTGCCAGCAAGGCGGCATACCTTAAGGAGCTCATAAGCTTTTTCAAGGTTGATGGGGGGAGGTAATTACCTCCTGTATAAAACGCAATTCACTGGTTTATTGGGCTTATTCCTAGGGAATTCACTTGTTTGCTTTTAGTTAATTTTTATATTTGTGTATTGTGTGATTTTATCACACATATAAATGAGTTAGGCAACAACCCTAAGAAACAACATACAGCATGAAAAGACTTATAAAATCTGAATGGTTCCCCTTAATTACGACTTGTGTAATTGGATTTGGATATTATTTTATCGTAAAAGGACGATTTGACTTCTCCGATAAGATTTTTCAGTTTGTGATAGGTTCAGGATTGATTGTTTGGCTTATTCAAAAAACATTTGAATCATATATGACAAAAAAGTTTGAGTTATATAAAAATGAATTACAGCTTAAATCAAATGAGCATAAATTAACTTTAGACAAAGACTTAAAGGACTATGAATCAAAATTGAATTTGTTTATTAATAAGTCAAACCTTTTACATCAAAGACGCTTAGATATTTTATCAGAACTTTATCAAAAATTGGTTTTTCTCAATCGGACAATGTTTGAAATGACTCGATTAGTAAAATTTGTTTATGCAGGTGAAGATAGTGATGCTTCTGAAAACAAACGGATAATGGATGCTGGATTGGCTTACAATGAATTTTCAGAGTACTTTGATAAAAATAAAATCTACTTTTCGACAGATATATGTGATTTGATTGTAAAACTAAAAAAGGAATTTTGGGATAGTTATAATGACTATACATTTCGGAGTAAGTTTAATATACCACCATCAGATATGACATATCAACAAGCTAAAGATGCTGCAAAAAAGATTGATGATGATGTTCCAAAAATCCTTGAGATTATAGAAAAAGAATTTAGAAAATTAGTAGGAGTGATTGATGAAAAATAATAAAGGGCAGTTGCCAACACACAATATAGCCAATAAGGGGTTCTGTGGTATGCGAAGGATTGTTGCTCGCTTCAATTGTTGTATAACCTGACAAGTAATCATCCGCAATCAGCAACTTTTCATACCGCCAACGTTATGTGGCATTTTAAAAAAACTATACAACCATGATAGATATTGAAAGACGAAAAAAATTGGCATATCATTTAAGGCAACTTTCTGTTGGATTAATAAGCAATGGTGAATTCGAAAAGAGAATAATGGATGATGTTACTTATGGACATCTTCCAGAACAGTATTATAGAGCAAAAGAAGCAGAAAATGATGATTCTGTGATTAGACCAATTTTAGAATTTTCATGGTGTTTATACAATGATACATACAATCATAAATTAAAAGGTAACCATAAATTGTCTGATACTCAGATTAACGAAATTGCAAGATATATTTTATTTCTGCATTCTGATTTTGAGTATGATTGGACTTATGTCGATTTTATAAATCCTATAATTCGTTTTTCATTTAAAGATATTCTAAAAAGTATCATGACTCTTGGACAACATTACAGAGAGCTAAACCTAAAGAGAGAGGACGAGTTTGAATTAATGAAAAAGTCTGGTGATTTTGAATATTGGCCCTTTAAGAGCAAGGCTGATTATGAACGACAATTAAAGAAACAACCATATTTAGTAGGACAATAAAAAACGCTACATAATATGCAATATACAAAATTTGGGTTTTATAGGTTAACAAAGGTTGTGGCTCTCATTAAGTGCCATGCATCTTGATAGGAAATCTCCCGCAATTGGCAACTTTTCATACCGCCGACCGTTAGCCACAAGATTGACCTGTCCTAAAAAACGGCTACACAACACGTAGCAATTATGTATAAATCTACGGTGTAGTGGGGCGTTACAGCGACGGAGCTAGTTTGTTTCTTCACCTTAGGCTCTGCCTTTGCTGTCCCTTATTTCAAGATCCATTTTTGTAGCACCAAATCTCGGATAATGCCCCTCCCAGCTTTTGAATAGCCTCCGCTGTACCGTTCCACAAGCGTCCATTTTCAATGTTAACCTAACGTTACCTGCGTGGCTGGGCATAGGTTTTCCTCGGTTTTTCCGGCCATTTCAGCCATTCCATCCCCGAATAATTCAGAAATACTTCATGGGTAATTAATGTTCAGTTAATGCGTTAACCACAATTTTGCAGCAAATTAATGCGCCCAACTCATTGTAATGGAAATTCTTTTAAAGAACGTATGGCCCAAAAAAACAAAACAAAGATAGTTGCCCTAACTATTTTTATGTTACCAACAACGCTTACCAAAGCACAAACTACCACTCCTTCTCAGCCAACCACCAACGCCACCACTTCTCAACTGCCAGCTACCTACACAGCAACTTCCGATTTCAAACCTTTGGGAAAGGTGTGGGGCTATGCATTTGGTGATTACTATCTGAAAACACATGCCGACTCCCTCAACCGTGGAAAGACGCAGTATGCCGGAAAGCTTTACCCAAAGGATTTTAATGCCTTTGACTTTCGTAGGATATACCTTGGATACCGTTACAACATAAGCGAGGATTTCTCCACGGAGTTAATACTGGCCCACGAGGGTGATGTTGTGAGCGGAACTGGTGACCGCATGGTTTACGTTAAGGCGGCCAACCTGCGCTGGAAAAACATTGTTCCCAACAACGACCTCGTTATTGGACAAACGGCTACACCCTCTTTCGCAATGATGTCGGAAAAGGTTTGGGGCTACCGTAGTGTTGAAAAAACTGTTGCCGACATGCGAGGATTTGGCGGCTCTACCGACATGGGCGTGGCATGGCAAGGAACGCTGGATGCCAATGGAAGCTATGGCTACAACTTTATGGTTGGAAATGGCACCGGCCAGAAGCTGGAGAACAACAGGTATAAAAAGTTCTACGGTGAGGTATACGCCAAGCTGATGGATCAAAAAGTAATTCTTGACCTTACCAGCGACCGTGAGATTTCTTCCCCGAGCCAATCCAAAACAACCGTTAAGGGGTTTATAGCCTACCAAACGGATCCCATAACAGCGGGCATTGAGGTGGTTACTCAGGTGCAAAAGAACTACAAGGTGGACTCCATTAATGGTTCCGAGGTGAATGCCAACGTTGTTCCATTTGCCTTCAGTGCCTTTCTAAGGGGGCAAATCATTAAGAACAAGTTGAACTTTTTTGCCCGATACGATAGCTATAACCCGGACACCAAGTATAGCAGCACCGATCGCTATCCCGTGGCAAAGCCATATACGGTTAACCTCTACACCGAGAAGTTTTTTACGGGCGGGCTTGATTATACCCCCACCAAGAATGTACACTTCATGCCCAACGTATGGCTGAACTCCTACAAGAGCAAGCTGGATAATGTTTCTGGCCTAGCCAAGAGCAACTATGACATGACTGTGAGACTTACCTTCTATGTTATTTTTAAGTAATGGAATATAAATGCACACTAATATGAGACAGATGAAAATTAACAAATTATTCTGGGGTTTAGCCGCAGTGCTTGCCCTAGCATCCTGCTCTGGGAATCAAAAAACTAATAATAGCGGAAGCCAAGAATTGATTGGCGCCGGAGCAACCTTTCCTTACCCACTATACTCAAAAATGTTTGATGAGTATAATAAGGCAAATGGTGTAAAAATTAACTACCAATCCATTGGTTCGGGTGGCGGAATAAAGCAGCTACAGAACAAAACCGTTGATTTTGGCGCTTCTGATGCACCGCTGAGTGATGACGAGATGAAATCGATGCCATCGCCAATTATCCACGTTCCAACCTGCCTTGGTGCCGTAATGATTACCTACAACCTGAATGGAAATCCTCAGCTGAAGCTCACCCCCGACGTGATTGCCGACATTTTTCTTGGCAAAATCACCAAGTGGAACGACCCACGGCTAACCGCTCTTAATCCATCGGCCAACCTTCCCAACCTAGCCATTTCGGTGGTTCACCGTTCCGATGGAAGTGGAACTACCTACGTGTTTTCCGACTACCTAAGCAAGGTAAGCAGCGACTGGAGTGCCGGTCCTGGTAAAGGAAAGGCGCTAAACTGGCCTGTAGGCATAGGAGCAAAGGGCAACGAAGGTGTTGGAGGAATGGTAAAGCAAATACCCGGAAGCATTGGCTACGTTGAGCTTGCCTATGTTATGCAGAACAAGATGGCATCGGCAATGATTCAGAATAAATCTGGGGCGTTCATTGAGGCATCCATTCCATCCATTAGCGCAGCAGCAGCAGTAGCACTTCCCGAAGATTTGAGAGTTTCTCTTACCAATACCGATGCTAAGGATGGTTACCCCATTAGCAGCTTTACCTACATTATTCTGTATGTAAACCAATCGTACGATAATAGAAGCGAAGAGCAGGCAAAGGCCACAGTATCCCTCATTCGTTGGATGATCACCACTGGTCAGCAGTATGCACCAGGGCTTATTTACGCACCGCTGCCAAAGGAGGCACAGGATGCAGCTCTAAACCAGCTTAAGAAGGTAAATTTTGCAGGCACATCTTTAATGTAAAAAGCCTCCTGCATGAAGGTTATAAGCGTAGTGCTCCGGTATTTGGGGCACACGCTTATGACTTTTTTAGAAATTTATCGAACTGTTTGAAGAAGAAATAGCGCGATAATTGTTTAAAATGAAACACATTTAGAATGCTTCAGCAAGTCCATTCCAAAATTAATGTAAGAAGGCTAAACATACGGGAGGCTGCATTTCGTAAAACACTCTCCTTGTCGGCAATCCTAATCATAGTCCTTCTGATAAGCATTTTTTTTACTCTTCTTGTATCGTCCCTTCCATCAATTCAGGCACTTGGCTTCAAATTCCTCTATCAGAAGGTTTGGGATCCCGTTTCGAGTGAGTTTGGTGCTCTTCCTTTTTTGGTGGGCACGTTGATGACCTCGGCGTTGGCCATTCTTATTTCAACACCCTTTGCTCTGGCCATTGGGCTCTTTTTGGGGGAATACTATCCGCGGGGTTGGATAAGTGGATTAATAAAAAATGCAGTGGAGCTCTTGGCCGGAATTCCCTCCGTAATATTGGGTTTTTGGGGAATATTCACCATAGTTCCCATTGTGCGCGCCATTGAAATGAGGATGGGGGCCGTTCCCTCTGGAGTAGGAATACTTGCCGCTTCACTAATATTGGCCATTATGATTACGCCGTTTTCGGCATCGCTTATCCGGTTGGTGGTTAGCATGGTTCCCTTGCATTTAAAGGAGGCAGCCTATGCCCTTGGGGCCACCCGCTTCGAGGTGATTCGGTATGTAGTCATTCCACACATCAGGTCTGGTCTGTCGGCAGGCATTTTGCTGGCTCTTGGCAGGGCCCTTGGTGAAACCATGGCCGTTACCATGCTTATTGGGAATACTCAAATTATCCCCAAAAGTATTTTCGATACGGGAAACACCATGGCGAGCGTTATTGCCAACGAATTTACCGAGGCAACGGGGAAAATCTATTTTTCGGCACTCATCGAAACGGGTCTAGTGTTGTTTGTGGTAACCACAATCATCAATATTATTGGGGTGAGAATCATTAAGAGATTTGAAATCAGATGAAAAAGTACTTTACTTTTAGGGAGGTTCGTAACTGGATCTTCAAGTTTTTAATAATCCTTCTATCGCTTCTTTCGGTAATACCGCTGGTGGCCATCTTGGTTTATATTTTCAAACAGGGCATTTCTGTCATCAACTGGAACTTCCTCACCAGCCTTCCAAAACCAGTGGGAGAGATGGGAGGGGGAATTTTTAATGCCATTGTAGGAAGCATCATGATTATTTCGGTTGCGGCACTGATTGCAATTCCGATAGGTGTTACCACAGGCGTATATTTTTCCGAGCAATCGCGCACCCGGGTCTACAACCTAGCGCACCTTGCGGTGGATGTGCTGCAGGGTATTCCCTCCATTGTGATAGGAATTATCATATACCTGTGGTTTGTTAAGCCATTCGGCACCTTTACCTCCCTGTCGGGGAGCATTGCGCTTGCCATTATGATGCTTCCCTCCATAATTAAGTCGACGGAGGAAACGCTGAAAATGGTTCCATCCTCCTTTAAGGAAGCTGCACTATCGCTGGGAGTTCCCTACTATAAAACCATCATTAGCGTTATAATTCCGGCGGGGTTAAGCGGCATACTGAATGGGATAGTCCTTGGCATTGCCCGGGTTGCCGGCGAAACGGCTCCTCTGCTCTTTACCGCCTTTGGGAATCCATTTCTCAACACCAATATACTGAAACCAACCGCCAGCTTACCCCTTGTAATCTTCAACTATGCCACAAGCCCGTACGAAGATTGGCATAACTTGGCTTGGGGAGCCTCATTTATACTTGTGGTAATTATCCTATTTCTGAACATTCTGACAAAATTAGCCGAGAAAAGATGGAAAGTACAATTTTAAGAACGGAAAACCTCAATGCTTTTTTTGGAGAGGCACACGTATTAAAAGACGTAAGTATCGAGATTCCAAAGAATACCATTACTGCCATAATGGGGCCTTCCGGCTGTGGGAAATCTACGTTTATTCGCTGCATAAACCGCATGCACGAGCTTAATGAACATGCCTACTCAACAGGAAAGATTTACATCAACAATGAAGATATTTTCAGCTACAATGCTACGCTCTTGAGGAGAAGTGTTGGAATGGTTTTTCAGCGTCCCAATCCATTTAATACCATGAGCATTTATGAAAATGTTATTGCTGGATATACGCTCAACAGGTATAAGCTGTCGAAATCGGAGAAGGAGGAGTTGGTGGAGGAGTCGCTGAGAAAGGCGGTGCTTTGGGATGAGGTTAAGGACAATCTGCACAAAAAGGGAACCTTTCTGTCGGGTGGTCAGCAGCAGCGGTTGTGCATTGCCCGCTCCATAGCAATGAAACCATCTGTTCTACTGCTCGATGAACCCACCTCGGCTTTGGATCCCATTTCCACTGCCAAGATTGAAGAGCTGCTGCTCGCCCTGAAGAGCAACTACACGATTGTAATTGTTACCCATAACATGCAGCAGGCAGGACGGATAAGCGATGATACCGCCTTTTTTTACATGGGTGAGCTTACGGAGTGGGATAAGACAAAGACCATATTCACCAATCCCAAAAAGGTGCAAACACAAAACTACATCACCGGACGGTTTGGCTAGAGTTTCGGTTTTGGGATTTTTCAGTATTGGGGAGCTAATGCCACTAGTCCTAAGCCACTTTTCCGCTTTTGAACCGATAAAAAACTGCGAAAATGAGTAACATTGCAAAACAAACAAACGATTCTGAGACCAATATGACACACCTTGAAACTGAGCTGCTGCGCTTGAAAAAAGATATGGTTGAGATGTGGGATACCGTGATCAATCAGGTTCAAAAGGCGAGGGCCGTTGTAGAGTTGGGGAACAAGGATTTAATCAACGAAATGGCTACAGGGGAGAAGCTCATTGATGCCTTTGAGCTAAAGGTCGACATGGACTGTGAAAACTTTCTTGCACTATTTTCTCCGGTGGCCAACGATCTTCGACTTGTTCTTGCCATCCTTAAGATCAATTACAACCTAGAGCGCATTGGTGATTTTGCTTGGAGCACGGCTAAGGTCATCCGTGAAATGGAAAATCCAACTACCAGCGAGAGTTTGGAGAAAACGAATCTTATTCTGATGCTCGATACCGCCATCCTGATGCTCAAAACTGCTCTGGAAGCTTTCGAGACCGACGACAACAATTTGGCCAGTACAATTTTCGAAAAGGACAAGATACTTGACGATAACAATAAGAATGCTAACCAAATAATTTCCGAGCTCATAAAGCAGCATCCTGAGGATATAACAAACTTCCTAAGCATGTTTACCATTATCAAGAAGCTGGAGAGAATTGGCGATCACACCAAAAATATTGCCGAGGAGATCATTTTCTTTGTTGAGGCAAAGGTGATTCGGCACAATAGGAAGAAGAGCAAGTAAGTAAGTAGGTAATTAAGAGGTAGATAGGCAGTAGGAAAGCCTTAGCATCGCTTGGGTCTTCTGACTTCGGTCTTCCGACTTCCGACTTCTATTCTCGAACGACCTTCTTCAACCCCTTAGCGCTGCAGGTGGCTCCAGCGGAGCAACCGCAGCATCCTCCTCCGCCATGGTGCGGCTTAAAGGTGAGCGATTTGTAGAGGCCGTAAGCAGCATAGGTGGCGGCGGCAAATACGGCTGTAAGGGCGAGTATATCTTGTAGCATGGTTCGAACTTTTTACAATAAACAATTCATATTGGCTAAGGTTTAGCCCCAAATAAGGCTTCCTATCTGGAAGGTGGCAAAGGCCATCAGCCAGGCAAACCCCGTAGTGTAAACTATGGTAAATAGGGCCCACTTCCAGCTACCCGACTCCTTCTTTATGGCAGCAATCACCGCGATGCAGGGGAAGTAGATGAGAATAAATACCAGAAAGGCCAGTGCAGAAATGGGGGTAAACACCGTTTGCCCAATCTTTGGTCCGGTTTGATATCGTTCCGTTCGTAGCTTATCAATGAGCTTATTTGAGTCTTCGCCGTTGTCCACCTGGTAGAGCACTCCCAGCGTGCTCACCACAATCTCCTTGGCGGCCACACCCGATACCAAGCTTACCCCCATTTTCCAGTCGAAGCCGAGCGGTCGGATAGCTGGTTCAATCAGCTTGCCGATTTGGCCTAGGTACGACTGTGCCTGATGTTCCGCATCTTTTTGTATCTCCAAGGTGTGTATCTCCTGTCGCAGCTCCGGCGAAGGTTCGCCTTGATTTTTTGCACTTGTCAGCTGCTCCGTTTTGGCCGTTATCAGCGCATCGTAGGGTTTGCTGTAGCTCACACTTTTGGGGTAGTACTCCAGCGCCCAGATGAGGATAACGGCAACCAGAATTACGCCCCCCATCTTGTTCAGATACTGGGAGCCCTTAAGCCACATGTGCTTTACCGTTGAGCGCATGGTGGGAATTCGGTAGGGTGGGAGTTCCATCACAAAAGGAACCTCTTCCGAGCGGAACAGGGTTCGCTTGAAAACCAGCGCAGCGCCAACGGCCATCAGAATTCCTAGCAGGTAGATGGCAAAAAGGACCGTTCCGGCATGGGTTGGAAATATGGCGCCAATAATGAGAATGTATACCGGAAGCCTGGCGCTGCAGCTCATAAATGGGTTGATGAGCATGGTGAGCAGCCGGTTATTCCTGTTTTCGATGGTCCGTGTTGCCATGATTGCTGGCACGTTACATCCAAAGCCCATGATGAGCGGAATGAACGATTTGCCGTGCAGCCCAATCTTGTGCATTATCTTGTCCATTATAAAGGCGGCGCGGGCCATGTAGCCCGTATCCTCCAGCACCGAGATAAAGAAGAAGAGGATGAGTATGTTTGGTAAAAAAACAATTACGCTACCCACGCCACCAATCACGCCACCAATGAGCAGGTCCTTAAACGCTCCTGAGGGAAGGTGATTCTGTAGCAATGACGAAATAAACTCTACACCATCCTGAATCCAGTTCATGGGATACTCGCCAAGAGTGAAGGTGGAGTAAAACATGAGCCACATGAAGAAGATGAAGATTGGAAAGCCAAATACCTTGTGGGTAAGGAAGGTGTCGATCACGTCGGTGGCACGTCGGCGGGTATGAATACCCTCGCGGAAAGTCTCCTTAAGTGCTCCAGCTATGAAGCCGTACTTGGCATCGGTTATAACTGTTTCGCTGTCCTCTGCCATGGCGGATTCTAGCCGTGTAATCTCCTTGGATGCGGTGTCGAGTATCTCCTCCTTGTTGGAGCATCCCTCAATAACTTTTTTCGAGTGTTTGTCCTTTTCCAGCAGCTTAATGGCGAGAAACCGTGTGGAGTATTTGCTGGTAACTTTAAGGTTTTCCCCCTCCTTGAGCCGTTTTTGCACTGCTGCTATGGATTGCTCTACCTCCTCACCATAGTTAATGTGCACGTGGCGGGTGGTTTTATCCTTGTCGGAATATACGTTTATGGCCGTGTCGAAAAGTTCGGTAATGCCCTTTCCTTTGCTCCCTACGGTTGGAACAATGGGAATACCCATCATCTTTCCCAGCGATTGATAGTCGAAGCGGTCGCCGCTCTTCTCCAGCTCGTCGTACATGTTGAGGGCAATAATTACCTTCACGTCCATATCGATAAGCTGGGTGGTGAGGTAGAGGTTGCGCTCTAGGTTGGAGGCGTCCACTACGTTGATGATAATATCAGGGATTGTTTCGGCAATGTAGCTGCGCACAAATACCTCCTCCGGGGTGTAAGCCGTAAGTGAGTAGGTTCCGGGTAGGTCGGTGATGTTGAACAAAAAACCTTTATGACGGAAGTGCGCCTCCTTGGAGTCGACAGTAACGCCGGAGTAGTTCCCCACGCGCTCGTTGGAACCGGAGGCAAAGTTGAAGAGGGTGGTTTTTCCGGCGTTAGGGTTTCCCACCAACGCTACGTTTATTGTTTTGCCCATCACCTTGGCCGACACGTGAAGGTCATCTTCGGTGATGGTTCCGTTGTAACCATCAAAGCTAAGTTTTACAGCCTCTTCTTTGGTTGCCACCTCCACCAGAGCGGCCTCGCTTCGCCGCAGCGACACATCGTAGCCCATAATGTTGTACTCAATGGGATCCTTCAGTGGGGCATTCTTTACTACGGTAACCTTTTTCCCCTTTACAAATCCCATTTCGGTGATGCGCTTGCGAAAGGCACCTCGTCCCATCACCTTCGTAATGATGCCGCAATCACCGTTTTGTAGCTCCGATAGCTTCATAGTTGCAGAAAAAATATCAAAAAAACTGTTCCAAATTATACGCTGAATGCCTGTTGCTCAGGTATATGTTGTTTCAATTCCTCTGTTTTGGTTGGCGGAGTGCCGATGTATGCCAAACCTTTCACAGTATTTAGAAATAACATCGACCATTGTCCGTTTTGTACTGGGCACAAACTTAAGAACAATTTCTCGGGCTGTATATCGCTAAATGTTGGTATTTTGATTGCATATAAATAGCTATTATCTGAAAATGTTCGAGGATTGTCGTATTTTTCACAAAACTATATCAGAATGGATAAAGGCGAGCAGGAAAATATTTTGGGAAGGATACGAGAAATCCTAGGAGAGGAGCATACGTTTAGCATTCTTCAGGAGGAGGTGGATATTGACCTGCAGATGAAGTATTTTGAGATGTCGAAGAGGCATCGACGCGTTTTATCCCTTGAAGAGATTGAGGAGGCTCGTGTTTTAATTTTTTCGGACAACCCCGACGAGACTGATTTTCAAATTGCGCTCATCTGCCTTGCAGCCACGCCAGAGGTGGCATCCTATCGGGTGCTGGAGAGCTACATGAAACAGGTTGATGCAGAGAGGCGGGGTTGGGCCGTTCTGGCCTACGGGGAGTGCAGGGTGAATTTGGAGAGCCAGCTGCTGGAGCAGAGCCAGGTGTTTATATCTACTGGATTGGGTGGACATGAGGATCGGCTACGCTATTTTACCGTTTTACTTAGCGAGTCGAGCAGCTTCACAGCACTTCAGCAGGAGGTGGTGACCAAGGAACTACACTTTAGCTTGGAGCGCGCCAATTCCATTGTGGAAAGCATTGAGTTTAACGGAGCTACAATTTCGGTAACTTCGCTTATTCCTCTTGATGTTGCCCTTCAGCCCCTATTTACCGATATAGTAAAATCGTGCAACTCATTAGGGCACTTCCTGAGTGAGGATATGATTATTACCAATGTGCGAAAGCTTTCGGCAGAGGATATCGAGGAGATTCTGGCCAACGGCGGTTTCCCCCCTAAAAAACAGTAGCACTCATCTACTTGGGCCCCCTGCAATCTTCCCGATGTTACTATTTTTGTGTGGGCAGGAAAAAATGGCTTAACTTTGTAGAGCCAATACAGCAGTAAACTTCTAGGGATGAGGGTTTCCTTTAGCATCTTTCTTATATCCGCTATTTGCCTTGGCCACAGCCAACTTCAGAATACAAGAGTTGAGAAAGGTTGTGGCAATGGATATCCTCACCTTTACAGCGTTTATTCGAGCGTTTCCGCTTTTCTTATGGACGGTGAACGCAGGGTTGCGACCGGACAGGACTCTTGGGCTAAGGGCGAAGCGGTGGGCGATAGTGTTACTGGTATTGACAGTAAATCGTCCTCGGATATTCCTTTTCGCGATTACCTCTTGGGCCTATTTTGGGTTTTTGTGGCCTCCGATTTATCCTACATGTTGGTTAGCCTTCACATAAAAATATTGGTAAAGGAGCGCCAAGTTTTTGAGGAAACGGTGAAGGCGCGAACAGCGGAGCTGGTGGCGCATGGAGAGGAACTTCGGCAGCAGCGCGATATGCTAAAGAAGCAGCACGACGAAATAGAGCAGTTCCATACTCAGCTCTCCGACAGCATGGAGTTTGCGAAGCATCTTCAAGATTCACACCTACAGGATAAACGGGAGCTGGACGCCCTCTGTGGTGACCATTTTATCATCTATCAGCCAAAGTACTCGGTGGGGGGTGACTTCTACTGGAGCTCCATCTACGAGGATAACGTCATTTTTTGTGTGGTCGATTGTACGGGCCATGGAATTCCGGGTGCGCTGATGAGCATGGTTGGGCTGGTTGCATTTAAGGATGTGGTGCTAAACCAGCGAATAGTTTCCCCTGCTGCAGTGCTGGAGGCGGTGCACCATAAAATTGTAACCACCCTGAGCATTTCCACTCCTGGCGATACAGTTACAAGCGCCATGGATGTCGCCTTCTGTATGCTGAATAGGAGCGAGGGAAAGCTCTGGTTTGCTGGTGCGCACTGCCCTATTTTCTTAGTCAAGAATTGCGATTCAGAGTTCCCCTCTCTAAAGGAATTTCCTGGCGATAAAAGGCTGGTGGGCAATCCTTTGTTTCGGGGGAGATTTACGGAGCACTGCTTGGAGGTTGAGCCTGGTGATATGGTATACCTGTTTACCGATGGGCTGGTTGATCAGCTCGAGCAACACCAGCGGCGCAAGTTCTCCCGTAGCTTAGCCCGGGAGATGTTTGTTCAAATTTGCTCCTTACCCACGGAAGTTCAGAAGCGTGAAATAGTGAACCGTATTGCGGAGTGGAAGGGTTCCGATGTGCAAACCGACGATATTACTGTGCTTGGGTTAAGGGTGTAAAAAAGCCGGCTTTCACCGGCTTTTGTCTTATTTTTCGTCTAGATCGTCGAAATCTACATTTAGAAAGTTGTTGGGGAGGGTGTCGGTAACCAGCTCTTCTTTTTCCTCCTCAAGGGAATCATCGGAGTGGTAGGCTTCTGCGCTGCCCTGAGTTGCATGAATGTAGTCGACAACATCCTGTAAGCCTTCGGCAAACTTGTCAAAATCTTCCTTGTAAAGAAATATCTTGTGCTTGTCGTAGAAAAAGCGTCCATCCCTTCCGACCTTTTTCTTGCTTTCGGTGATGGTGAGGTAGTAGTCATCGCTGCGGGTGGCCTTAACGTCAAAAAAGTAGGTGCGCTTGCCTGCCCTTACTGCTTTGGAAAAGATTTCGCTTTTCTCTTCCCTGTCATACCCGTCATGCTTGTCGAAATCGTCCGTCATCTCATGTTGGTTTGTTAGTAAAACAATGGTTGTTAGTCCTGCCAAAAATATAAATTTTTTTTTCCCAGCAGTTTTATTTCCCTCTTTTCCCCTTTTTAAATTTCTGCTTGGGGAGCAGTTTTATTTTCATTTAAGGGCAACGTGGTGGGCGATAGCGCAATGGAATATTCCCATTGGAGGGTTGTTTTATTACTTTTTCCAGAATGGAGGCCCCACCATCACTTTGCTTTTTGCATGCAATACAAAAAGACTATCTTTGCAGGGCATTATTGAGTTGAAAAATTGTTAATAGGCTCTTGTTCAGTATGATAAGTAGACGCTTGCTAAGGATTAAGGTTGTTAAAACGCTTTACGGACATTTACAATCGTCCGACCGCACTTTAGGCCAATCCGAAAAGGAATTACTCCACAGCATCCAAAAGTTCTATGATCTGTACCATTTACTGCTGACTCTAGTGGTGGATGTGGCCGATTATTCGCAAGTGCGCATCGAGCTGGGCCTGCAGAAACACAGGCCAACGGCTGAAGAGCTAAGCCCCAATACCCGTTTTGTTGACAATGCAATTGTAGGCATGCTGCGCAATAACCTTGCGCTGGGTGAGCACAACCAGCAGAATAAGCTTTCGTGGGCGGGTTATCCAAGCTTGGTAAAGAAGTTTTACGAAAATTTGATTAGCCGGGAATACTTTCAGGAATACCTAAAGGTTGACGTTTGCGATTTTGCTGCCGATAAGAAGCTCGTTATTGACTTCTTCACCAAGGAGCTCGAGGATTTTGAGGATCTCTACAGCTGTTTGGAGGAGCAGAGCATCTTTTGGATGGATGAAATAGAGTTCATCATTGGCATGGTTATTAAAACAGTCAAGGGCTTCAAGGAGACTTCCGATGAAAATGCAAAGCTTCTTCCACTTTACAAGGAGGTGGAGGACGAAACCTTTGCCACGCGTCTGCTGCGTCGTGCCGTGTTAAAGCGTGAGGAGTACTTGGAGATGATCGGAAAATTCTCCAGCAACTGGGAGGTCGACCGTATTGCCTTTATGGATTCGGTTATAATGCTGGCAGCCATCTCCGAAATCATGGAGTTTCCAAATATTCCAATAAGGGTTTCCTTTAACGAGTACATCGATTTGGCGAAGTACTATAGCACACCCAACAGTGCCGCATTTATTAACGGCGTGCTCGATAAGGCCATTGCCCAGCTCAAGAGCGACAACAAAATCATCAAGCAGGGTAGAGGGCTAGTTGGTGAAGAGGCTGAAATTTCTTAAATTGCTGACTCTTTGCACTGAGCATAGTTTCAATTAAGCACAAACGAATATAGTAGTGTTCCCTGCTTACCCACAGGCAGGTGAACGTAAACGTAAGAAGTAGGTCATGAGGCGAATATCAAGGTTGTGGATTGTAGGTCTTGTTTTTACCATTTTTGCGGCCGGATGTGGACACAAAAAGGAGGTAAGGGTAACCGATCCTGCCGCAGCAGCCGGTCATCCAAAAATTGTTTTTGAAGAGGACTATTTCGACTTTGGAACCATAAAGCAGGGAGAAATTCTATCGCATACCTTCTTTTTTAAGAATGTGGGCGATGGCGATTTAATGATACTGGATGCCATTCCCAGCTGCGGGTGCACCACTCCGAAGTATACCAAGGAGCCGGTGCTTCCTGGTCAACGTGGACAAATCGAGCTTCAGTTCGATAGCGACGGATGGTTAGGTCTCCAAATGAAAGATGTTACGCTCAAATTTAATGGTGGGCTTACCCAGCGCACCCTCACCTTAAAAGGAAATGTAGTTCAGTAAATAAAACCTTAAATTCAATACGCATGTTCAACAACGTTATTATTTTACAGGCAGCAGCACCTCAGGGACAGGGATTTTCATTCCTCATCATGATGGTTCTGGTATTTGTGGTTATGTACTTCTTCATGATTCGTCCTCAAACCAAGCGCCAAAAGGAACTCCGTAAGTTTCAGAGCGAGCTCAAGAAGGGCGATAAGATTGTTACCACCGGAGGAATCTACGGAAAGGTATGGGAGGTTCGCGATCAATACATCATTATCGAGATTGACGACAACGTGAAGATTCGTTGCGACAAGAGCGCCATTCTTCGTGACCCATCCGATTTACAGCAGAACTCAAAGTAGACATATTTTCTGCGAAGGGAAAAAGGGTTTGGCAATTGCCGAACCCTTTTTTCGTTATGCTCCTTAGTGATTGGGTTTATACTACTATTCGGGATTATTTCTAACTTGCAGCATAATTTATCAATTGCTTTTACCTGTGGATACTCGTTTCTTTAAGCAGTTTGGCGAAGTTTTTACACCTCGAAAAATCAAGGTGGACGAGAAGTTGGTCGTTTTCTTTTTTTTTCTGTTCTTCGCCTCTTTCCTGTGGTATCTCAACAAGCTGAACCATGAATACACCATCGATCTCTCCTATCCGGTGCGGTTCAGCAATCTCCCTCCCGATAAGGTGTTTGTAAGGGAGTCGGAGGCATCGGTAACCCTAAAGGTTAGAGCCCACGGGTATACGCTATTGAAGTTTAAGATGAGCTCGGTGCTGGCGCCGCTCAACATAGATTTGAAGGATGTTAAGCTGAGCAGGGTGAATGGCTCAAAGACTACATACTTTCTCCTCTCGTCGCGCATTCAAACCATGCTTGCCGACCAAATTAATCCCGATATGCAGCTGGAAGCGGTTACTCCAGATACCCTTTTTGTGGACCTCTCCCGAATGACGCGAAGGGTGGTTCCCGTGAAGCAAAATCTTAAGCTAAAGTTCGAAGAGCAGTTTATGCTTAGCGGTAGCCCTTTGCTGGAGCCCGACTCTGTAACGGTAAGCGGACCCGCTTCATTGGTGGATACGCTTAAGTTTTGGCCAACCAAATCCAAAACGTTGGAGAAGTTAAGTCAAACCACCACTGGAATAATTGCCCTTACGAACATCTCGGGAATTGTTCCCTCCACGCGCCGTATCGACTATACAGTAGAGGTTGAAAAGTATACGGAGGGGGTGGTGAGCGTTCCTATTCAGGCCATAAATGTTCCGGCCGATAGGCACCTTATGCTTTTGCCTGCGAATGTAAAGGTTTCCTACATGGTGACATTGAGCCACTTTAAGGAGGTGAACTCCTCCAGCTTTAAGCTGGTTGTGGATTACAACAGCATCTCATCGCAGCTGAGCGACAAGCTAAAGGTAAATTTGGAGGGTCAGCCCGATTTTGTGGATAATGTTTCGGTAGATCCCTCTTTTGTGGAGTATATTGTTCAAAAAAACTGACATGTATAAAGTTGGACTTACCGGTGGAATAGGGAGTGGTAAATCCTTTGTGGCCAGAATATTTTCTGAGCTGGGAGTTCCCATCTACCAAGCCGATATTGAGGCAAAGAAGTTGATTGAGGTTGATCCTGATATTATTGCTGCTTATAAGCAATTCTTTGGTAATGAGATATACACCCCACTAGGGCTTAACCGTAAGGGGGTAGCTGCCATGGTATTTGGCGATAAGGAGATTCTGGATAAGGTGAACAAGGTGGTTCATCCAGCCGTTGAACGGCATTTTCAGAGCTGGCTGCAGCAGCACTCCAATGTCCCCTACGTTATACATGAGGCTGCCATTCTTTTCGAAAGTGGAGCAAATGAGGTAATGGATACCATTGTGGTGGTAACTGCACCCGAGGAGGTGCGGGTGGCACGGGTCATGGAACGCGATGGTGTGGGGTCGGAGCAAGTTCACTTAAGAATGTCTCACCAGCTGTCGGAAGCGGAGCGTATCGCTCGTGCCGATTTTGTGATAAACAACGATAGTAGTCAGCTGCTCCTACCGCAGGTGGTTGAGCTGCACGAAAAATTGCTACGTCTTTCAAAAACTAGGTAGGTTATGGGTTACGGAAAATGGATTTCGGGTGCGCTGGGGTGGTTCTTCTTGGGACCCATTGGTGGAATTGCTGGATTCGCGCTGGGCGCACTGCTGGAGAGTAAAGAAGGGGACCATAAAATATATACCGGACAAACTAGCCGTGACGGGTTCATCATGAGCTTGCTGGTGCTGGTGTCGGCCATGATGAAGGCCGATGGCAAGGTGCTGAAGTCGGAACTTGACTTTGTAAAGGATTTTCTCGTTCGGAGTTTTGGTGTGGACATGGCACAGGAGGCGATGATTCTCCTGCGCGATATGCTAAAAAAGGATGTGCCGGTAAAGGATGTCTGCTTTCAGATTCGCGATAATGTGGACTATTCGGCTAGACTTCAGCTAGTTCACTTCCTGTTTGGTATTGCCAAAGCCGATGGGGTTATTAGCCCAGAGGAGCTTACGCTGGTAGAGAATATTGCAAGCTATCTCGGCATTTCGCAATCGGAGTATACCTCCATAAAGGCCATGTTTGTCGACAATACTGAATGGGCCTATCAGGTTCTGGAAATCAGCAGAAGCGCTACCAACGATGAGGTGAAGAAGGCATACCGGCATATGGCGCTGAAATACCATCCCGATAAGGTAAGCCAGCTAGGGGAAGATGTGCAGCGAGCCGCCAATGAGAAGATACAGAAGGTTAATGAGGCCTATAATCTTATCAAAAAGGAGCGGGGAATGGTGTAGTGTGACCATATCTTCAGCGTTATTCTGCACCAGTTAACTCATTTTCGTGAAATTTTTATTTAACTTTGCCATCCACCGAAAAACGTAAGTTGAAAACAATGAGCACAGACGAACTGACATTAAAGAAGATTATCGCTATTTCGGGTCAGCCCGGACTTTTTAAGTACGTTTCGCAGAGCCGTAATGGTATTATTGTGGAATCGTTGGCCGACCAAAAGCGCATGAACGCTTCTGCCAGCGCTAAGGTCTCCTCCCTTGGTGATATTGCAATTTATACGGAGACTGGCGAGGTGGCTTTGAAGGATGTTTTCAAAAGTATCCGTGAGAAGGCAAGCAGTGGTGGAACCATTATCGACCCTAAATCATCCAACGATGAGCTAAAGAAATTCTTAGGGGAGGTGCTTCCTGAGTTCGATCGTGAACGGGTTTATGCCTCCGATATCAAGAAGATGGTTTCGTGGTATAATATGCTAACTGCCCATGACATGCTCCACCTCATTGACATTGAGGAAGAGCAAGCGCAAGAACCAGAAGGAGAAGCCAACGCTACAGAGGAAAAAGCCGAATAGCTTTTCTTCGAGAGCAATTGTGATGAATATTTTACGGAGCGCTGCTTTTCTAAGTGGCGCTTCTTTATTGATATACCCTCCACTTTTTTCTACTGCCACATTTCAATGAACGAGTCTCTTCAAAATAAGATAGAGCAGCTGGAGCTTACGCCCGAAAACGTGGGCGAAATGTTCCGTTTGCTGCAGCTTTATTCCATTACCAACATTGCCGAGGTAGAGTCGTTGCTCCACCTACGCACTGCCATTACTGAGCGGTTGAGTCAGGAGATGGCCGAAAGGTATATCGCATTTGCCAAAAATACCGCAGATACCCATGCCCGTGAAAGTCTCGACTTCTTTGTGGAGGAGATAGAGCCCATTGCGCAGGAGGGTGATAATACCCTGGATGCCTTGCTGCTAAAAAGCAAAGTTGCGGTAGATTATCTTAGCTCGAATGCACCACTCTATTTGCAGCAGCTACAGCGTAGGGTGGAGCTCTTTCGCACTCCAAACCTAGCCATAATGGCCGAGGAGGAGGTGCTAAGTCAGAGCTATGCCGAAATAGTGGCAGCATTAACGGTTGAGTATGGTGGTAAAAGCCATACCATGCAGGAGGCTTCTGCCTTGCTTGAACTTACCGACCGTGGCATAAGACAGGATATATACTTGTTAATGCTGCAGCAGCGGTTGAGTGTTACCGCTCGGCTGCACGACCTAATGGACGAGCTGCTGAAGCTTCGCTACCGAATAGCGGTGAATGCAGGGTTCAAGAATTACCGCGATTATCGACATCTGGAGTTGGAGCGGTTTAGCTACACCGTTGCCGACGTACAAGCGTTGCATAAGCTCATTGAGAAGTATTTTGTTCCCATTGCCGACAGGGTGATGGTGCGCAGGAAACGCCTGATGAATGTGGATGAGCTGAAACCTTGGGACTTGGATGTTGATGCCACGGGAACGGCACCGCTTAACCCGTTTTATCGGGTTGAGGAGTTGGTTCAAAGTGGACGTTCTGCTCTTGAGTCTATCGATCCTCGCTTAGGAGAGTTGGTAGATAGGATGGTTGCAGCTGGTCATATGGACCTCGATAACCGATTGGGAAAAGCACCAGGAGCCTTCAGCTATCCCCTGCCTCGAAGCAAAAGCTCATTTCTCTTTATGAATGCTACAGGCGTGTACGACGATGTGGTAACCTTTATGCACGAAATGGGACACGCGCTACATGAGCAGCTCAGTGGTGGCTTACCATACTCGTTTCAGAAGGATATGCCCATGGAGGTTGCTGAATTGGCCTCCATGTCGATGGAGCTGGTGTCGTCGTCGAAGTGGGATTGCTTTTACGGCGACTTGGAGCATAAAAGGGCGAAGGTTCGACTCTTAGAGGAGGTTGCGGTTACCCTGCCTTGGATAGTGGCTGTTGATGAGTTTCAGCATTGGCTATACACTCACCCAGAGCATAGCCATTCCGAACGGGATGGTGCATGGACCAAGGTATACCGAAAGTATGCCAGCCATGAGGTAAGTTGGCTTGGTGCTGAGGAGGGATTTGTGTTTGCCTGGCAGCGGCAGCTGCACATTTTTGAAGATCCATTCTACTACATTGAGTATGCCATTGCTCAGCTGGGAGCCTTGGAGCTATTTAAACAGTTCATCCAATCACCGAAGGAAACGTTGGTTCGATTTACGGAGGCCTTGGAGGTTGGGGGTTCTCTCCCTATGGAGGATATTTATGCCAAGGCTGGGCTAAGCTTCTCCTTTTCGGAAGAGCGGATTGCACTGCTGGCCAACTTTTTGGAAGAGCAGCTGGCCTCTCTCTGGGAATAAAAAAACAGCTGGGCTAAAGCCCAGCTGCACTCTATTCTGATATTTGCAACAAATTACTATTCAGTAATAATTTCGTATTCTGGAGTATAGCGAACCTTAAATACACCGCTATTTTCGAACCCTCCTTCCTTTGATACCTTCTTGAACTGGTAAGCACTTTGAATAAGCATCTCGTGGTAGCAGGGGAGGCATTGTTCAAATGAATTCCCATATTTTTCCAAGGAAGGCGCAAAGTAGTATACAACGTCGAAACCTTGGAAGGCAAACTGGTTGGGTTCGGTGTGGAATTGCTCACGGAACAGCTTCACAAACTTCTTTACTAACGGTGAAGAGTAATCTACAAAGTAGGGGGAGATATAGCGTAACCCCAACGTATAGTAGCTGTTGATATCTATACTTTCAAACCGTTGCCACGATGGCATTCCGTAAAGTTCAATGGGTGTATTGTAAACCACCTTCATGTTGTTGAGCTTGCTCAGCAGGTCTGCCACAAACGCTTCATTGTCGGATGGCACCACTACAAGGTTGTTCATTGCTATGGAGAACATCGTTGAAAACGTATCGACCACCGACTGGAAAGATTGACCAGTATGGTAGGCCATCTGGTGAAATGTTTTAATAATGGAGTCGCCCACATTCCTTTCGGTAAACCTAGCAGAGAGCTTTTCCCGAAGAAGCTTAACCAAATCGGAGGAATCTTTTCCAGCCTCGTAAAGTAGAACTACGTTACCATCTTTGCGGTTCGAAACGTAATCGGCAAGGGCATTTACTTGGTCGATGTAGGAGGGGCGGATTTGAATGAGATAGGGATTTTTAGCAATCATATTGGGTATGGCTGCCAGCGGTGAAACCATATATATGCCACGCTTCTGCGCATACTCGGCAACAGGCTTTATCTCATTGTTATATACGGGTCCTATAATTAGCTTTGTAGAAAGACTCAACCGTTTTACCTGTTCCCGTATGCGCATGGGGTCACGTTTACTATCGAGCACCTGCAAATCTACCTTGTATCCGGTATCCTTTAGCATCTCCAAGGCCAAAAGCGTGCCTTGGTAGAAATTCATGAAATTCTGTTGCTCGCCAGTAGTTTTAATGTTGGAGGAGTTGCCAACCTTGCTCAAGCTGTCAATGTAGTTCACATTGCGTGCGTTGAACGGAAGGATTAGAGCAAGGTGAACGGTATCTTTTTTGGATTCTGTTGACTCAATTTTGCAATCGCAGGGTTTGGCCACCTCTTCCTCAATCTGACTTTCGGCGATGGTATCTTTTGAGGCAGGTATTTCCATTTCATGAATAAACCGAAGAGGAACTCTTAAGCTAAAGTCTACCTTCAGCACCCCCTCGGCTGTTGGATTAAGGGCAATGAGCGTGTCGAGCGGAATGGTATACCGTTTCGAGAGGGAGTAGAATGTCTCCTTCGCCTTCACCTTGTGATAAAGAAATTCTCCGGCAATAACATCGGAGGTATCCGATGGCAGTGAGCCTGTCACCTTCTTCAGTGAATCCTTCATTCTTTCAACCCGAGGAAGAGCGCTTTTGGGGATTACAACTACCTGACTTTCCTGAAGCCCTTTTTCAATGTCAACGTTATTTTTTATCAGCACTTCTACCGGAACTTGGTAGAGGCGGGAGATGGCCGAAAGTGTTTCGCCCTTTGTTACTATGTGGTAGATGAAGTCGTCGTCCTCAGTTACCCCCTTTAGGTCCGATTCCCGGATAATGGAGGCTGGAATTTTGAGCGCTTGGTCAACTTTCAACCCTTGGAAAATATCGGGATTCTCAGCAGCAATGTCGGCTTGACTAACCCCATATGCCTTACTTATGGAGAAAAGGGTTTCACCTTTTTGGACAATGTGGACGAAGTAGAACTTGCCCCCGATTTTTACTTTTTGATTGGATTTCTGAACCTGAACTGGAGTGGTGGGCAGATCCTGTCCTGTAGCGGAAAGGGTGGCAACCATTAACAGCAGCACTAGAAACTTTTTTATCATTGTATAGCTGTTTTGCTAATTGATTATACCGTGCAAAGGTAAAAAACTAACCTTACATGCTGAAAATTGTGTGGCATTACATCTTAAATTATGTGAATGATCCGCATTTCTTGGGTTTATATCCCTATTCCTCGTCGAATTACACCGCTTCAAACCTTTTGTTTGAGTTTAAACCGCTGAGTGCATGAACGGTCAACATTAATTGCTGAAAATAGCGTGAAAGTTTTGGGGGAAGAGGCTTCATCAGTTACTTTTGCAGCTTATCCTTTATTAATGCAGAACCAGTCTAAAATATTCTTCAGCCTAGGATTAACCGAGCATCGTTTCTGGGGGGTAATACTGTTACCTTACCTTTTAGAGCGCATTGCCGATTCGCCCATTCTCAAGATTGCAGAAAACCTGCACGGCAAAGAGCAAACCAAAACCATTGAGCTCTCTGCCGCTGAAAAGCAGGTTCTCAAGCTGGTGAACGAGTATAGCGAGAAGTCGCTATTTAAGCTCTTCTCTGTGCAGAAAAACCAAAAGGAGTTCATTGCGCAGCTGTCGGCCGAGCAGTATTCAAACCACATTAGACCTTACATAGAGAAGCGGTTGCTAAAATGCTTCAATCTGCTTAAGGACTCAGGCATACCCATCTACCAGCAGCGGCTTAAGCTTAATAACCTTTATGAGGAGGAGCGGCTTGAGGTGGACCCAGAGCCAGCCAAAACGCTATTTACCTTTGAACGAAACGAGGAGGGAACAAGGTATTCGTTGGCCATAACCTTTCGCCAGGAGGAGGTGAGGCTGGGGAAAACCACAACGATTATCACCAATTCACCCTGCCTGATTAACACCGGCAAGCGAATAATTTTTGTGGAGGAAACCGACGGTAAGAAGCTGCAGCCATTTCTCTCCAAGGACTTTATTGCCATTGCCCGTTCATCGGAGAAGCAGTACTTTGCTTCATTTGTGCTAAATACCATAAAAAAATATCAGGTAAGGGCTGTGGGATTTACCATCAAAAGAGATGAGAGCCCTTTTACCACAAACCTTTCCATTGAGGAGAACTTAGCGGGCGATCCCATGGCTTGCCTCCGGTTCTGCTACGGCAACAGCACATACTTTGCCAACAGCACAACCGAGCCAAAGGTAACGCTGACCTACAAAGGTGAGGTTCCCGTATTTGATAAACAGGAGCGCAACTTTGCTGAGGAACAGAGGTTGATTGCCGGTGTAGAGCGAGCTGGGCTGCACAACGTTGATGGACCGTTCTTTTTTCCCTCTGGGGTAGAGAGCAAGTCTGGAATAAGGGAGCTGATGCTAGCCATTTATGATGGCTGGAGCCAGCTGACAGGTCTTGGCATTAAGGTTGACCAAAAGGTGAATGGGCATAAGCTATTCATGGGTAGCCCAAAGTTGGAGATACGGTTCACCACTCATGCTGATGGATTTATGGCAACCGGTGGGCTGCATCTGAATAATCAGCAGATACCGTTGGGTGCCCTCAAGAAGATGCTGACCAAGGATGCTAACAGCATTATTACTCCCGAAGGCTCTGTTGTTTATCTATCCGATGAGGTATTAGAAAAGCTTAAGCCGATACTCTTTTTTGGAAAAGAGGAGGAAGGTGGCATTAAGATTAGCCGTCACCACTTTCAGCTGGTGGACGATAACCTAGAGGTAGGAAGTGAAGATTTGGCCCAGCTCAAGAGTTTCGATAGGTTGCCCGAATTGGTTGGAAAAGCACTTCCTGTTGGCTTGAATGCCACACTTCGCTCATACCAGATGGAGGGATTTGCCTGGTTAAAATATTTGCAGATGAATGGTTTTGGTGGATGCTTGGCCGATGATATGGGGCTTGGTAAAACACTTCAAACCTTAGCCTTTCTGCTATGGTGTAAGCAAAATATTCGCCAACCTCTACTGACCAAAACCAGTAAACCAGAACAGCAAAACCTGTTTGCCTCGGCTAACGAGGCTGAGGTTACCTTGGGAAAAGCACCCACATCTCTCATTGTAATGCCCACTTCGCTTATACACTCATGGAAGGCCGAGGTGCGCAAATTTACCCCTGACCTTACCGTGTATGAGCATGTGGGCTTAGGTAGAACGCGGGAGGTGAACCAGCTGGCAAAGTACGACATAGTGCTTACCACCTACGGTATTCTCCGCAACGATATGGATATGTTGAGCCGCTTCCGGTTCTTCTACGCCATTCTCGATGAAAGCCAAATGATAAAGAATCCCGATTCGAAGGGATACAGGGCCGCTATGCAGCTGAATGCGGAGAATAAGCTCGTCATCACCGGCACGCCCATTGAAAATTCGCTCATCGACTTGTGGTCGCAAATGAACGTTATTAACCATGGTATTCTGGGTAACCGGAAGTTCTACGAGGATCAGTTTGCCAACAGCCTTAATGTAGGGGTTTCCGCCATTCAGGAGAAGCGGCTAAAATCGATAATCGCCCCTTTTCTTCTTCGGAGAACGAAGGAGGAGGTAGCAAAGGACCTTCCAGAGAAGCTGGAAAATATTGTCTACTGTGATATGAGCGAGGAGCAGAACGATATCTACAACAGCGAAAAGGAGGCGTTTAAGCAAAACCTTATCGCCAACTTGGAGCCCAATGGGTTCTCGCGCAATCGCATGAAAATTTTCCAGGGGCTAATTCGCTTGAGGCAGGCGGCCTGCCATCCTTCACTCTTCGACGATGGATTCACCGGCCGTTCGGGCAAGTTTGAGGAGGTGGTGCGCATGATAGATAGCGTTGTTTCCGAAGGACATAAGGTGCTGGTATTCTCCTCCTTTGTGAAGCATTTGAGGCTGGTGGAGCGGGAGATACAGGAGCATCAAATACCTTACCTCATGCTTACGGGTAGCAGCCTTAACCGCGAAGAGCTGGTAAAGAGCTTTCAGCATAACGATAAGATTAAGGTATTTCTTATCTCGCTTAAGGCTGGTGGCTTTGGCTTAAACCTTACCGCAGCCGACTATGTATTTCTTCTCGATCCTTGGTGGAATCCAGCCAGTGAGAATCAGGCTCTCGATAGGGCTCACCGCATTGGCCAGGATAGAAAGGTATTTGCCTATCGCTTTATCACCAGCGGAACCATTGAGGAGAAGATTATGGAGCTGCAGGAAAAGAAAAGCAAGTTGGCTGAGACCTTCATAAACTCCAACAATCCGCTTAAGGACCTAAATCGTGAGCTACTCGACGCACTGCTGGGTTAGTGTAAGCCAGTAAATGTATTAGCATTAGGTTGTGTAAAACTCTTGGTTTAGCGTAGCCAATTTCTCCTACCAATTCCCTTCAATTAGTTCTAGTTTCTAATTGGTTGTATTTCACTGCTCTCAGTTGCACCAACTTGTAACTAGTCAGCTTTGTGTGGGTTGCTGCATTACCACTTGTTCATGGGTGTTGAAGCGGTGCTGTCTGAAAAATACCGCAAAGGGAAACATTGCCGCATTTTCATTGTTTACCTTTGGTTAATCGAACGTCCATATGCTTCTTCCACAGGAAAACATTGCATCGCACCCGTTGAGTTCAACAGCACAGGATTCAGGAATACGGGTGGTGCAGCTTAATCCCAAGGGCAAAGAACGCCATACCCGGTCGGAGCCACACCGGCACGACTACTACGAGATTATCTTTCTGGAGAAGGGAAGTGGTGTTCACGTGGTAGATTTTGAGCAGCTGGAGATTCACGACAATGTTTGCTACCTCCTTGCTCCGGAGAGCGTTCATCATTTCGACACGCTGCGGGAGGTGAACATGCAGGGGTGGTTGGTGGAGATCTCCAAGGACTACATGCACACCATTGATAGCTCCCTGAACGTGCTTTTCTGCAAGAATAGGGGTAAGATGGCGTTGACCATTCCGCCAGAGGAAAAGGTTAGGCTTTCCCACTTGTTATCGCAAATGAAGGAGGAGCAGGATAGCATGAGGAACATGAGTGCCCAAGCCGTTGCAAGCTACTTTAAGCTGGTTATGGTGGAGCTATATCGCCTCTTGGAGCAACAGCAGCAGGCCGAACACTTCACAGAGCCCGACGAGCGTTTTCTCGCTTTTATGGGATGGGTGGAGGTGCTTCACCGGGAGGTAAGGAGCATAACGGTGTATGCCGATAAGGTGCATCTCTCCCCTCGCCAGCTGAATCGCATTTGTTTGGATATGACCGGAAAAACGGCCAACCAGCTGCTCAACGAGCGGGTGAGTCTTGAGGCTAAACGGTTACTGTTTAACGGGCAAATTCAGGCTAAGGAGGTTGGCTACCAGCTCGGGTTCGATGATCCATCCAACTTTGTAAAGTTCTTTAAACGCCACAACGGCATCTCCCCAGCTGGATTTAGGGAGACGATGTCCAAAATCAACCATCGTTAGTCCAAAAAATCACTTTCTATCGGTTCTTCTTCACCCGATATTTGCATTGTCAAACTTCAGCGTACGTATTGCAGATGCATTACTCGCTGAGGTAGGTGTAGAAAACAATTAATAAATTCTAATACTATGAAAAAAGTGATTTTAGCCGCTGTAGCCGTTGCGGCAGTGTTTTCGGCAAAGGCCCAGGACTCTTGGACCGTGGATAAAACGCATTCGAGCGTAAACTTTAGCGTGACTCACCTGGTAATATCCGAGGTGGACGGTCAGTTTAAGAGCTTTGAAGGAAAGGTTGTGGCAAAGTCTCCAGATTTTGTTGGTGCCAACATTTCGTTCACGGTGGATGTAAATAGCATCAGTACCGATAACGACATGCGCGACAATCACCTCAAGAGCGACGACTTTTTTAATGCGGCAAAATATCCGAAAATGACCTTTAAGAGCACCTCTTTTACCAAGGTTAGCGGAAACAAGTATGCACTAACTGGCGACCTTACCATTAGAGATGTCACCAAGCGTGTTACCTTCGATGTAACCTATGGTGGAACAGTAAAGGATGGATATGGGAATACCAAGGCCGGTTTTAAGGCTACCACGGTTATCAACCGTTTTGATTATGGCCTAAAATGGAATGCCCTTACTGAGGCTGGTGGTGCTACGGTGGGTCAAGATGTAACCATTACTATTAATGTGGAATTGGCAAAGGATAAGAAATAATAGCCAATTGCACCCATATATTTGGTAATGAGAGTAGCCATTCCATTTGGGATTGGCTACTTTGGTCTAAAAACATATTGAGATGAGCACAATCCGAATGCCGGCCATATTTGTTGGCCATGGAAATCCAATGAATGCCATAGAAGATAATCGGTTCAGCCGAGGGTGGGAGGAGCTGGCAAAGGCATTGCCAAGGCCGCGGTTTGTTCTGTGCATATCGGCCCACTGGGAAACGAGGGGAACAAAGGTTACCTACTCCGCTTCGCCGAAAACCATACACGATTTTGGGGGCTTTCCTCGCGAGCTGTTCGAGGTAGAGTATCTGGCACCCGGTTCACCGGCGCTTGCCGATAGGGTAATTGCACAGTATCCGGAGCAGGTGGTTCAGCCCGACCTTTGCTGGGGGCTTGACCATGGATGTTGGTCGGTGCTACGGAAAATGTATCCCGAAGCTGGGATTCCCGTTGTTCAGATGAGCATCGACTACAACCTTTCGCTGAAGGAGCACTTTAAGCTGGCAGGAAGTCTTGCCATATTGCGCGAGAAGGGTGTGCTGGTAATTGGCAGTGGTAACATAGTGCACAACCTCCGGCAGGCGCAGTGGGGTAGCCATCAGGTGTACGACTGGGCACGCGATTTTGATGAAACCGTTAAGCAGCGCATTGCCGAGCATCGATTTACCGACCTGCTCGAGCTGGACCGTCTTACCGGATCTTCGTTGGCCGTACCTACCCCAGAGCACTACATTCCACTACTGTATACCCTAGCCCTATACAGGGATGAGGAGATAACCCTTTTTAACGAAGGTTTCGACCTTAGTTCTATCTCCATGACCTCGCTGGTGCTTAATGGTTAATGGTATTATTCAGCTGATCATACTATTGCTGTTGACCTTGTGGTATAAATGACTTACCTTTCGTTCTGAGTGGCTGGAGCACAAATGCTGTTTTGTGGAAGGCCTAAAAAATGGGTTAGGTGAAAGGTCAGCACCGGTTACCTGAACGAAAATGCCAGCCATGTGACCAGGTTGGGCAATACTTGAAATATGGTAAAAAAATTACTACTAGGAGCAGCTATGGCTACTGCCATGCTATTTACGGTTAAGCAGACAGCTACTGCCCAAGAAAAGTTGGAGCGCCCTGCCAAGGTTGGTGTTCAGGCTATTGACGATTTCACGACCAAGAGTTTCGACACCTACGATGAGAGCTTGAAAATTTCAGAAGCTATTAAGCTTATCGACGTAAAGACCGATGCCGATGGGAAACCAACTTCGGTAACCAATGGGAAAGGGGAGGCTTTAACGGCTGATGCTGCCCTGATGCAGCTTACCGATTTGATGAAGAGGATAAAGACGCAGGATGAGAACATTAAGGCGGTACAGGCCCTTCAGCAGCCAGCCACCGATGCTTTAAAGTCGTGCTCCATGATGCAGAAACCTAAAGCCAGCAGTGCGTTGACCAAAGGTGGTAAGGCGCTTACCTATGTTGTAGACGAGACTAAAAAACAGATGGACTCGGTTTCAAAGCAAATTGAGATGGTAAAAATGTTGAAGAAGTAGCTCGTTGACGGCTTACGAAGCCAGACGGAATCAGCCGAGCTAATAAAAATTAGAGACGCAATATTTTGCGTCTCTAATTTTAAGAGGTAATCTCAATTCCTATCCTATTTATAGCCGTGCTAGCAGGTTGAGCACGTTATTCTCTATTCGTTCCTGAATATTTCCGCTTGGAGCCTTTTCGAATGGTTCACCAACAATGTGCTCGTACAGCTCAATGTAGCGCTGCGAAACACTTTCCACGAAATCGGGAGTCATTGGTGGAACGGTTTGCCCTTCCTTGCCCATAAAACCATTTTCCATTAGCCATTCGCGTACAAACTCCTTAGAGAGCTGTCGTTGGGGTTGGTTTCTGGTGAAGAGATCCTTGTAGCTATCGGCGTAGAAGTAGCGGCTGGAGTCTGGGGTATGAATTTCGTCGATGAGATAAATCTTATCGTTGCGCTTGCCAAACTCATACTTGGTATCCACCAGAATAAGCCCCATTTCGGCGGCCATTTCGGTTCCCTTTTGGAAAATAGCCAGCGTGTAGCGTTCCAGCTCAGCGTAGTCTTCAGCCGAAACAAGGCCACGGGAAATAATCTCCTCTTTGGAAATATCTTCATCGTGCATACCCTGTTCTGCCTTAGTGGTAGGGGTAATAATGGGTGTTGGAAACTTTTCGTTCTCGCGCATTCCCTCGGGAAGCTTGACGCCACAAATTTCTCTTACGCCACTTTTGTAGGCCCGCCATGCGCTACCACAGAGGTATGCCCTTACTATCATTTCCACTGGAAACGGTTCGCACCTGAGCCCAACGGTAACCATGGGGTCAGGGGAGGCAATTTTCCAGCTGGGAACAATTTGGGCCGTTGCATCCAGAAACTTGGAGGCAATTTGGTTGAGCACTTGCCCTTTGAAGGGAATCCCTTCGGGCAGAACCACGTCGAATGCGGAGATGCGATCGGTAACCACCATCACCATATACTCGTTGCGGATGGTGTAAACGTCCCTTACTTTCCCGATGTAGATATCGGTTTGACCGGGGAAGTGAAAGCTGGTACTAACAAGAGCTTTTTCCATTGTGTGAGGTATTAAGCGTTGGTATGGCCATCGGCCGATTCTTTATCTTTATCGAAAGCGTGAACAATATACTTAACTAACCGGTGGCGGATAATATCGCGCGAGTCGAGCTCCACCACTCCAATACCATCCACGTTGCGCAGCAGCTGCATGGCCTTAACCAAACCGGAGTCTACCTGCCGTGGGAGGTCAATCTGGGTCATGTCACCAGTGACAATGAACTTGGCGTTCTTGCCCATACGGGTAAGGAACATCTTGATTTGCGGCACGGTGGTATTCTGCGCTTCATCGAGGATTACAAATGCGTTGTCGAGCGTGCGGCCACGCATGTAGGCCAGTGGTGCAATTTGCACTGTTCCATCCTCCATAAAGGTGGTGAGCCTGCGTGCGGGAATCATGTCGTGTAGCGCATCGTAGAGCGGTTGAAGGTATGGGTCCAACTTCTCCTTCATATCGCCGGGAAGGAAGCCTAAGCGCTCACCAGCCTCTACCGCTGGGCGGGTGAGGATAATCTTTCGAACTTCCTTGTTTTTCAATGCCCTAACTGCAAGGGCTATGGCGGTGTAGGTTTTGCCCGAACCGGCAGGCCCAAGGGCAAAGAGCAAATCGTTTTTGTCGTAAAGGTTGACCATTAAACGCTGGTTCACGGTACGGGCACGGATAGCCTTACCGTTGTTGCCCCAAACGAGCACATCACCGGTGTCCTCACCAGCATCCATCATGGCCTTGGCATCATCCTGCAGCAGACCCTTAAGGTCGTCCTCGGAGAGGCGGTTGTAACGGCCATAAAAATCGACCAGAATGAGCAGCTTATCTTCGAAGCGTTCTATTTCGATGGGCTCACCGGATACCCTTATCTCTTGCCCACGGGCAACCACCTTGAGCTTTGGGAAGGCAGCTACTAGCAGGTTATAGTTTATGTTGTTTACCCCATACAGGGTCATGGGGTCGATACCCTCCAGCAGAATTAGCTTTTCTGTCATTAAAAATCTGTTCAGTTTTGCGGAAGCCATATCGGAACGGCTGCTTATCAACAGCTTGTTCAGTATTTACTCCACGCCGTGCATTTATGCGCCTAGTGCCCAGTTTCAAGTTTAGTTGATGAAAGCACATCAGCATTATTCGGAGAACCTGTTTGCGCTTAAGTTTTTTCCCTTCTGATAAAGTGCAGCTATGCCAATTTCCCCTTTATTCCCTTGTTTTTTGTCTCTGCCAAGCGGCATTAGCTAATGAGGAAGAAAACATACAAAACTAAGCTTTTTTTGCAATTGGTGTGCTCCAATTTCGGAGTTACTCTTTTTAACACCTGTAACCTGAATAGGTTTAGGGTATGGCGGAGATAGTTTTAAAATTGTATTTCTACTCCGAAGGGTAAGGGGGTGATTGGCACTACAAATACAGCACCGTTGAGCTTAATTAGACCAATGCACCCAGAAAATCAAAAAAGGCTGCTAATTTTGAGGTACAAAACTATACCGAGCGGGAATGGCCATCATAACCCTTACAACCGATTGGGGACGAATGGACTACTATGTGGGAGCCTTGAAGGGGGAGCTGCTCAATGGCTGCCCTACGGCCACTATTGTGGATATTAGCCACCACATTCCTGCCTTTAACGTGCAGCAGGCGGCCTTTGTGGTGCGCAATAGCTACCGCCATTTCCCTAACGGCACCGTTCACATTATTGGGGTGAATAGCGAGCCTTCGGCAAAAAATCCGTTGGTGGCGGTGGAGGCTGATGGACAATACTTCCTTGGTGCCGATAGCGGAGTGCTCAGCTTGGCCATTAGAGCCAACCCGGTTAAGGTGATTAAAGTGAGCTATGAGCCCATCCCGGGCTTCAGTGCGCTATACGCCTTTGGCATGGCGGCAGCGCATCTTGCCAACGGTGGTGCCATCGACGACCTTGGAGAGCCATACGTTAGCTTCTCACAGATGATTCCGCTGAGGGCCGCCTTCGAGGATTCGCTCATCAATGGAACCATTATCTACATCGACTCCTTCAACAACGTGATAACCAACATCTCCTACGACCTCTTTGAGCGGGTGGGACAGAATAGGGCATTTGAGATATACGTGCAGAGCCTCCACAACAAGCTCACCACCATTTGCAACACCTATAGCGATGCGCTTCCGGGTGAGCTGCTAGCCATATTCAACTCCATTGGCTTGCTGGAGGTGGCCATCAATAATGGAAAGGCGGCTGAACTGCTCAGCCTGGATGTTGGTTCGGCAGTAAGAGTAAAATTTGTAAACAACGTAATAAACTAAGCTATGAACGATAAGCTGCAGGCCTTTGAACGCCTGCTTAACATAATGGACGAGCTGAGGGAGAAGTGCCCTTGGGACCGTGAGCAGACCTTCGAGAGCCTTAGAGCTAACACGCTGGAGGAAGCTTACGAGCTTGCCGGAGCCATTCTGAGCAAGGACTACAACGATATGAAGAAGGAGTTGGGCGACCTGCTGCTGCATGTGGTGTTCTACTCTAAAATTGCCAGTGAGGAGAAGCGGTTTACCATTGCCGACGTGATGAATAGCCTTTGCGATAAGCTGGTTTACCGTCACCCACACGTGTTTGGCGATGTGGCGGTGAGCGGAGCCGGACAAGTAGTGGAGAATTGGGAGCAGCTGAAGTTGAAGGAGAAGGACGGCAACAAAACCGTGCTTTCGGGAGTGCCCAAGGCGCTGCCCGCTTTAATTAAGGCAAACCGTATTCAGGAGAAGGTGCGCGCCGTGGGATTCGATTGGGAGGAGCGAGCCCAGGTGTGGGATAAGGTGGAGGAGGAGTACCGCGAGCTGCGCAAGGAGGTGAGCGACAACAATCGCGAAAAGACCGAGCAAGAGTTTGGCGATCTGCTATTCTCGGTGGTGAATGCTGCCCGGCTTTACGGCATTGATCCGGAGAGCGCGCTGGAGCGCACCAACCAGAAGTTTATGAAGCGCTTTGGCTACCTCGAAGAGCGGACCATAAAGGCCGGTAGAAGCCTGAAGGAGATGACCCTCGACGAGATGAACAAGATTTGGGAGGAGGCCAAGCAGTTTGACTAGGACGGCATAGGCCCCTTCTTCTTTTTTAATTAAGTATTAATCCATGTCCTACCTGAAATTTCTATTCAACGATAAAAAGGGATTGGCCTACTGGATTGCTATATTGGTTGCTACCATATTGATAGCGGGGATCAGCATTATGGCTAATTTTCAGGAAATCCATAACCCTGAATTTTTAGATTATCTATACATGATGCGATTACCCTTGGCCGTAGTATTAATCTTTATAGGGTATAATAGTATGGGCTATGCAACATATCGTTCTCAGATAAAATTTAAGGAGTTCTACCATGCGAAAATTGAGTCGCAAAGACGCGTTGAGGTGGAGCTGTTTTTTGAAAGTGTTGCTTATGCTGTTCCAGCAAAAGGGGGCAGAGTAAATGTTCCGGTTAAATCGAGAGTTGAGCAATTTGAGCAGTTGGTCATTGGGAAAAGCGTTATTCTCTTAGGTAATACTTATGACCTAGGCGTATTTAGAATACCCTTACGGCCAATTCAACTGACCATCGATAATGATTGCACCGTAGAACGGTTGAAGTATACTTTATCTCCTCAAATAAGCGAAATTCAGAAAGGGGAAGATGGTTTGTTGGTGATCTTCAGCAAACCATTTAAAGGAATAGTAAAGATGATTATAGCAAGCAATAATAAGTAAAAGGTATTTTCTAGCGACGATACTGTTTTGGGCGATGTGAATATGAGCGCCATATACATTTCCATTGGAGGAACTTACGAACTATTTTGTAACTTCTACTGAGGTTGAACGTCCCATTCTGAGTAAATCAACTAGCAAGAAGAATGAAGCAATTATTCGCATTACTCTGTGGGGTATTTATTAGTGGCATTGCATTGGGTCAAGCCAGTAATCATCCGCCTCAAACAAAAATAATGACTCTTGGCGTTTTTCATTTTGCCTATCCCAATTTGGATGCGGTTAAAACTGAAGATAAGGATAAAATATCCGTATTGGAAGAACCTTACCAGTCGGAAATTATTGCCATTGCCAAGGCCATAGGTGATTTTAAGCCTACCATTATAGCCGTTGAAATTACACCAGATCAGCAATTCAGAATAGATTCGCTATATTCCTTATACAGGAATGGTAATTTTAGCCTAGGGAAAAGCGAAGTTTATCAGCTGGGTTTTAGAGTGGGGAAGAGCCAAAACTTACCTGCAATTTATTGCGTGAACGACTGGGGTAAGCAATATGAGAACATTGAAAAATTGCTCAACGACTCTGCTCGAACTGCCAAATTTGAGGAGTATTACCTCCACTCACCCGACTCTATCTATAAAATTGCTAGTGCAAACAAACGGGTTTCGAATATAGTTCGTGAATTGATAAAGCTAAATAACCCCACTGAGATAAAAGAGCGGTTGTCGGTCTACCTATTGAATCCTTTTAAGTATGAAGAGCAGCCGGGTGATTTTGCAGGAGTTGATTTTGAAACAGGCAGGTGGTTTAGCCGGAACCTTAGAATATTTCGGAATATTCAGAGAATACCGCATAGCAGTGATGATAGGATTTTACTGATTATTGGCAGGGAGCATCTGAACCTGTTGAATCTGTTTTTCGACGTTTCAAAAGAGTTTGAGCTTGTTTCACCATTGCCATACCTAGAACGCGCTAGAAATGAGTTATCACCATTTGATATTGGGTAGTTCAGCAATGTTGGTTAGCTATTTGCTGTAAATGAGAGTATTGTCGATTAATATCCTGTTAGCGAAAACATGGCGATATTCACCTAAAATTACTCCTATCCATTTCTATTTTGACGGTATGTGGTAAACTATTTTAACTTTGTGTTAGGTATGCTGGTGACGGATAAGTCCACCATTATGGGGTTCATGTTCAGAATTATAATATCTATATGTAAGTTATACACCATCGAAAATTCAGCTAATGATTGGGTTTGAAAGGTATTTGAACTATTTTGATAAAGTAATGAGATTCGTTCCTAAGTGTTTTTTGATTTTAGCCTTGCTAAGTTCGTGTGTAGGACCATATATGTTACAGCACACCCTGAAAGAATACAAGATGCCTTTAAGCTATATTTTCGATTCCAAGATAGACACTCTAAAAAGTGGGAAAAAAGTCTACTTGAAGGTTATTGATGAATTGAAAATGAGTGATACAACCAGGGTAAAGGACGACGGATCACTAGTAGTGCCACTGGGCATAGCCGGTGGGTATAAATGTGATTTCACTGTGATGTTGGGTAAGAGCAGTGTCGAGCCTTCTTTCTTGGAATTCGTCACTAGCTCATTGCAAACAGAAGCAAGTCGATCTGGAGATTTTGAAATAAAAAAGAGAGCATTTCGGGCAGACTATATTCTTGAAATGACCTTACTCAACTGTCAGATTTCAGCAGAGTACCATAAGGATCGAATTCGTTATGGGTTACATACAAAAGAAAACTGGATATTAAAACCGATACTAGGAAAAACCACTATTGAGGTTAAGTTGTTTAAAAGAAAGACAATAGTATTTGATAGCACATATTCCAGTAGTATATCATCTCAACTTGAGGTACAGCACTTCAGTTCGGAGTCCAGCATGAATCTGAAAATGATGGAGGATTTCGCAAGCACAGCCTCTTTAGAGATAAAGGAGATACTTGAAACAGCTATTCAGGATGTAAATGGAAGGATAGAGTAATATTTGCTTCACCGTTCAACTTCTTCCCCAAATTCTCCTCTTGCCTTGAATAAGGTCGGGGAGGTGCTGGGCAAGGGTTTGCAGCAAAAGGCTTCGGCAAAATCATAAAAGATTTCGAGCTCCTTTTGATGGTATGTGGTAAACTATTTTAACTTTGTGTAAAGTATGGTAGGGTTGTACAATACATACCAATAGGGGCGTGTATATACAGTTTTATTGGATATATAAACGAATTATTCACAAGTTAATAATACAACAGCACAACAAACAACTATAATATGAGAATAGCTTTATTAATAATGATTTTAGCCGGATTAGTTTCTTGTAAGAGTAATAGAAATGAATCCATGGCCGCAGATAAAAGTGATTTAATAGAATCAAAAACGAATAATTCATCAACCACTTTGAAAGATTATGTTGTTAAGACAATAGGAACATCAAATGATTTATATGATGTGACTAAAAACTGTGCTCTTCTATTGCAATTGCCTGATGAAATAAGTGATTCCTTATCAAATAGCGAGGAATTTGATGAATTGTCAGATGATGAGAACTCTGCGTCAATGAATGCTTATGAATTACTTCAAAAAGCATCTATAAAGACTGAGGAGACTCCTAAAAGATTTATCAGATACATCAATAATGGAGATACGCTGATTATTGATACCCAAAAGAAAAAAGATAAATTGTTTGGCTATTATATTTTCTTCAATGACAACAAAGAACCTAAGCTGTTCGATTGCGGAATGATTGATGAACAAGTTATAAGTCAATATTTTAAAAAATAACCTGTGCATAACAGTGCATATATTTTATTTGGAGGTTGAATCGCAACTTTCAAAGTAATTGTCTTAAATCAGCTTCGTAACGTGGGATAGAGAATTGCTTCGAAAACCCCAACAAAACATATGCGAAACGTTCAACCATCCTCCAAATTTTCTCTACCCCTCCGTAAGCCGCAGTTCCACCATCACATCGTGAATAAGGTCGGTGAGGTGCTGGGCAAGGGTTTGGTGGCAAAAGGCTTCGGCAAAAGCATAAAAGATTTCGAACTCCTTTTGATGGTATGTGGTAAACTATTCTAACTTTGTGTAGAGTATGATAAACTGTACAATACATACCAATAGGGCGTTATATACAGTTTTATTGGATATATAAGAGGAAGTTACCTGCTATTTAAATGACTACACGACAAGACAACATACTACCAATACAGAATGACCAACCTGAATTAGTTTTCATTTTTGGTGCGGGTTCTTCATATCCTGACGGAATACCAATACAATCGGACATTATTCCACTCATATTGACAAACAATGATTTGCAAATAACCAAATCAGAACCAGGCAAACAGATTCGAGAATTTTTGCAAGAAAATTTTTCGATTAATGGGAAACTACCTACACTAGAAGAAGTATTCGGTTTTATTGACTTTCACCTGAACAACTCTTTTAGCTTATCAAGTAAATGGACAATAACAGAGTTAATTAAACTGAAATCTAACTTGACAAAAATTCTTCACTATGTAATCAGTAGTAGAACAAAAACAAGCGAGAATTTCAAACAATTTTGGGAAACAATTAGAATAAACAGAAAAGAAATTGGAGTAATTACAACAAACTATGACACTCTCATTGACGAAGCATTTGACAAGATATATGGCGACTATTTAATTGACTATTGTGTTGATTTAATAAACTTCCGATACCCTAACAATATAACATCCTTTGATTGGTGGGAAAATCCTAATAGACCTGTCACGCAATTTGGTGAACAAACTCCAATCAGGACAAAACTTATAAAGATTCACGGAAGTTTGAATTGGAAGTATTGTAACTGTTGTGCTCAGGTAGGTCTGACACCTTGGCAACACAGAATTAATCTAAAAACAGATTCGTTTGAGTCATTTACTGAAAGTGAAATTACGACTTGCCCTTTTGATGGTCATAGACTGACTTCGTTGATTCAAGTTCCATCACATTTAAAAGCCAACAACAACTTTATATTTAATAAACTCTACGAAGAAGCAGGATATACAATTCGTGGAGCTAAAAAACTTGTATTTATTGGTTATTCATTTCCTGAAGCAGACGTTCACATTCGTGCATTAGTGAAACGACACTTCAATCCTGACAATGAAATAATTGTAATCAATAAGAGTTCAGCGAAAGACTTGATACATCGATACGAAACACTTTCAAAAAAGGTGGACTATAAAGAAATGACTTTTGAAAAATTCCTAAAATCAAGACTATTTGACAACTTAATGAATAAGAATAACAGGGGGTAACAGGTGTTTGGCTCAATGGTGGGGGACTTGGTTAAGTCAAGTGCAGTGCTTCTATTAGGCATTTTTGCAGGTTGACAGTTTAGTACTTCTATTTCCGCCACTGCGCCAAGCACCAAACCGTTAACATCCCTCCGAATTTTCCCTACCCCTCCGTAAGCCTCAGTTCCACCATTACGTCGTGAATAAGGTCGGGGAGGTGCTGGGCTAGGGTTTGCAGTAGCTCCATCACTTTGCGGTGGCGGAAGCGGTTTTGCCCTAGGTCGAATATCTGCTGCATGATGCACTTCTTGAGGTTGTCGCAGGAGACCACCCCCTCGAGATACTCGGACGAAACCATGTAGAGCTGAATAAACGGAAGGTACTGCGCGGAGCCCAGCAGCTGCTTCTCCTTGGCCGCCAGCTTGTAGCGGCGCACGAGCGAGATTATCTTCGAATACTTTTCGGCCCTAAACAGCGCGGTGATGTAGGTGGTGAAGAAGAGGTGCCAGCGGAACTCAAATATCTCACGCTTGTAGCCGTTGAGGAATACCTCGCCATAATCCATGGCCTTTTCGAGCATGTTGTTCTCCACTAAAGTTTTAATGTAGTAGGAGGCAAACCCAATCTTGTAGTAGAAGTTACCCGACTTCTTGAGCTCAGGAAAGGACTCCACCATAATCTGCAGCGCCTCGTGCGGCTTCTTATTTCGGAGCAGGATATCGACCACGCTCACCAGGTAAAAGAGGTAGTCGCTGTTGGTGTGCCTAATGGAGAGGAGGCCATACTTTTCGGCATCGTCGAGCTGGTTTAGCTTGGAGTGCATCATGGCCCGGTTGGCGTAGTAGTTGGCCAGAATGCGCTTGCAGTAGAACACCGGGGTCTTAAACTGGCGGTCGAGGTGGTCGTACACCATTCGGAGCTTGTCGAACTCGCGATTGGTGTAGTAGAGAATGGTTAGCCTAATTACTGCACGGTATCGGGTGTAGCCGTCGAGGGTTTCGTTGTAGTAAATTTCGGAGAAGAGCGTTTCCCATACCGAGAACTCCTCGGCAACCAGAATCTTTCTGAATACTACCTTTTCGGCAGCCTCGTTAATCTTGTTGTTGAGCGATTGCGACTGTAGGTAGCTGCTTTTGTAACGGTCGAGGTATTCGCCAATAAAGGTGTAGTTGCGCGTTCGGTTTCGTACAATAAGGTAGTCGCGGTAGTGCTGCAACACCCGGTAGAACTTCATAAAGTAGTAGCTGGACGGGGTGATGTTTCCCATTTCGCTGAGCAGCCGCTTCTCCTCGGTGGTTTGGATGTTGTCTGTCATGATGTCGCGCTCCACTTGGCTTACCCATTCGTAGAAAATATCGACATCCACCTTCTGAAGGCTTTCGGTAATCCAGGTCTTGAGATAGGAGTAGGTGCGCTTATCTACCGTTTTGTCGAAGGGTAGCTTGTTCTTGGGATTGCGGCTGTTGTAGTGAATGAGGTTCAGAATCTTTATGTTCGATTCCTTCTGGAACTGCTGAATGGATAGTAGGTAGTCCAGCTCGTGGGGGTAGAGTCCGGAGGTGAAGGTTTCGAACGATGCCAGCTTGTCTTTCACGTGATGTTGATTTTGAGATTACAGCCTCATTGAGCTCTTATGCGATAAATGCTTTTCTAGTTCTGTGAATTTTTGGCTAAACACATCTCCATCAGCAGGTAATATTTTGCCATTACAAAGTAAGAAAAAACCGGCATACGCCGGTTCTTTCAACTAAACCCCTATTAGCCAACCTAAAGCCTCATCGAAGTTGTAAAAGAAACGGGCCTGAAATAGGGCTGGGTCTCTTTTGGACATTATATTCTTTACGGCAAACGATACAAACGGATCGTCCTTGCTCACCAGCACGGCGGAGTGACGATAGCCTAGCTTTTGGGCCTTGGGAAGCCACTCCTCGTTGAGCCATCGTTGATCCTCAACCGAGAAAACCTTTGCCTGAGAGTTATCGGTTAGAACCTTAAAAACCTTATGCGTTTCCATTAGCTCTAGCACGGTGTTGCAGCCTAGGCGAAACTCGCTGCTAGGGGGTAAGCCGTTCCAACGAATTAGTATGCAGGGAACGTCCTCCAGCAAGTCAACAACGCAGTGATTTCCTACGGTAATGGCGTTCATGGCTACTGTAGCTGGTCGAGGAATTTGGTCACCTCTGAATTGTAAACTTCCGGTTTTTCAAACATCATAAAGTGTCCACACTTAGGAACCATAATCAGCGTGCTGCCCGCAATGGCCTTATGACCCACTTCGGCAATATCAACCGTTCGTCCAGGGTTGAGGTAGCGGTTGGGTATGAGGTTGTCGTTCTCACCAAAGAAGATGAGGGTAGGCACCTTTATGTCCTTCAGGTAATCGATTACGGGTTGGTCTACCATGCCGTTAACCGACTGAACCACGGTGTAGCAGTAGGCTTCAAAATCGCTGGCGGTGCGCATGCGGAGACGATCGGTAATCATGAATTCGGCCTCCTTGGGCACACGGTAAAAGTTGGTGGCGAGATTGTTCTGTATGGCCTCAGCGGTGGTTAACCTAACTCCCTTGGTGGTCATTACGTCCCTAAACCATTGGCTTTGGCCTGGATTAAAGCGTTCGAAGCCAGCAGGGTCCACCAGAATAAGCCCCTTTACAAGGTCTGGGAACAGCAGTGTTGTTACCATGGAGATTTGGCCACCCATGGAGTGCCCCGAAAGGTAAACCTTTCCGAGTCCCAACGTTTGGGCAAATTCGTTAACTACGCTGGCATAAAAGGTCATCATTCCGCTGTGAGGTTCCTTGCTCGACTTACCATACCCGGGCAGATCGAGCGCAATGCAGCGGTACTTCTTGCTCAGCTCCGAAATATTTCGTTCCCATGCTGGAGAGTAGCTGCCAAGACCGTGGATAAAGATGATGGTTTTGCTGCCCGTACCCTGATCGGTGTAAGCAATGGTGTAACCGCTCACAGGAAGCTGCACCTTCTTTACCGGAAATGAGTATTCCATGTCGTCCATCGAGCTCAAATTGGTGAGGCTCTTGTAGGGTGTGCTGCAGCTGCTCATAAGAAATAACCCGGTTACAATGCCAATATTTATAAGCTTTTTCATAGCCAAATCTTTAAAACATTAACCATTTAAACACTACAAATGCGGTCCACGGATTTACCGGACGGGTATCGGAGTTCCCGTTGATGGAGCTGCCGTGCGAGCTCTCCTTGCTATCGTAAAAGTTGCCGAGGAAGAGGTAGGCACCGTGAAGCTCGAGGCTCATAAACGGACCGAAGTTGTAGGCAACGCTACCGTTAATTTCGGTTCCCATTAGCGTTCCACCACCCTCGGGTTGAACATTGCTAAAGGCAATGGCACTGCCAACTTTGGCATTTACCTTGTTGGGAATAAGTCCTTTGGAGTAGGTTAGCGTAGCGGCGGAGAGACCATACCCCATGTTGGATATGTCGCAAATGGCTGGAGTAAACCGGTTAACCACGTTACCTTGAGGCATAAGGATATAGGCTCCCGAGCTGATGAAGATGGCACCCGGTGAACCCCATTGGTCGGCAGTAATAACGCCGGAGTATTTTCCATCCTTCAGCCCATTGCCATCACCGGAGGTGTAGAGCATGTCAAGGGTCACGTTATCGCTGAGGGTCTGTCCATAGCGGTAGGATAGCCTGAGGTTGGCGGCGTATCCAAAAATATCGGTAGCCTTTTTCCATTTCGTGCTCGAAAGTGCTTTATTCTCCAGCGTATCAACCTTTCCAATGTTGAAGTTGACAAAGCCGGTCACCATCCAAGGGTCGAGCCAGTGGTCGGTATTGCGACCGAAGAAGGTTCCTAGCCAAACGATGTCGGCCTTGTAGGGAACGTCGCCATACTTAAACTGGTATGCCCCGTTGTAGGAGGCTAGAAGGCTGTTTAACCCTTCTCCCAGAATGGAAACGCCACCTTTTCCTGCGGCTCTATCGCGGAGATAGTAGGACGATGCTCCAATCTTCCAGGTTCTGGTAACATCCTTTTCGCCCGTAAACTCAAGCAGTGAAACGTCGTCGTTTTGTTCCGTGGCATTTTCATACAGCTGGTAGTAGCCGAATTTCATTCTGGAAAAGTCCCAGTCCTTACGAACCGAGATGCCCACACCATCGGTGCCCCAGTAGGCTAGGCGGTAGCCAGTGGTGGTCATTTTGTCGAATAGTGTTCGGTAGGGGTTGTATGGAGTATCGAAGAGTCGTTGCAAACCGAGGTTTACAAACCAACCCTTAGAAGGATTGAGCTCAATTTCAATGTTTTGGGTTTGCAGGTTCACCTGATCGGCAGAAATGGCCGATCCAAGGTTTCCGCCGACGCCATAGGAGGCATCGCCCCAAGTCCAGTCTATTTCGAAGGATGCTCTAAGCGTTGCCTTTCCGTTGAATAGCTTGGGTTGGTATACGAAGAACGGAATGAGTCGTTGCTCGAAGTAGCGGGAGGTTAACGAATCGGAAGTTGAAGAGGTGTTGCCACCAAATAGCCTTCCCACAACCTGCCCTTTTAGGAATTCACTCTTGGCGTACATGTTGGAGGTAACGCCCTGGTTGATGAAGAATGCAAAGAATTGTAACTCCTTATCGGCCTTCTCGGGAATCTCCTTGGAGAAGTATTGGTTGGATGGGGCTTGTGCCTGTAGCTGCGTCAAGGTCACGAGCAGCACAACACATGTAAACAACAAGCTTTTTCTCATCTGTAGTATGTTTTTTGGGTCAGAAGGAACCTGTAATTTAGGTTTATGAGGGCTTCCTATTCTACCTTTTTTGTAGAGTGAATATATCGTAAACGATACTAGGAAAGTTAGCTAAAAAGAGGTTTACGGCTCAAGCGCAAACCTCTTTTACTATTCTACTATTTACTTAACAATTTTTATATACTTCTGCAGGTTGCTGGTTCCGTATGCACCTGAACTGGTACTCCCAAAACCACCTGCAGGGGTAGGAGGGGTCACCCCAGTAATCTGTGGTTCCGTTTGAGCAACCTCGTAGTTCATGGTGTAGGGGCTCTTTGTGGCATCAATCTCAAAAATGCCTTCACTGGTGAGCGCTGTAGGACTTCCTTGGTTTAGCGTAATGGTCCAAATGTTGCCTACGCCTGATTTGGCTTGGGTGTAGGTTCCAGTAAGGGTGGTCTTGGCACCGCTGGCAAACGACTCCACTAGGTAGGTGTTGTCGGAGTTAAACTTAGCGTAAATTGAGTCTATTCCCAAATAGCCCAACAAAGTGGCAACATTGTCGCCAGAGGAGTACCATTCACCAACAATACCTATTTTTTGAGGGTCGGTGCTGTTATCGTCGCTACTTTTTTCGCAGGCAATAAGAGTAACGGAAAAGAGAAGGGCTAGTGCAATTAGGTTTTTCATAGTGTTTTAAATTTAGTTTGAACTTGTGGTTTCTATTCAGGATATTTTAAGCAAGTAATAAAACTTGCTGGGAGCAGTCAACAATAAGCAAAATAACTGTAGGTTGACTTTGCTAGTTAAATATTGGTAATAGTTTGTTAATTGATTGATGGTTAAATTATTAACTTGCATCGCGTAGGCCGTGACTATATAAATCTACCCCCATCGGATTACGTTGGCTCCCCAGGCGTAACCTATTCCGGCTGCAATCATGGAGATAATGGTTCCCCTCGATATTTTTCCCTGTTGTAGCCCCAGATGGAGAGAGAGAATTTGGTCTATCTGTCCGAGATGTCCATAATCCTCGAGGTATACGGTTTGCTCCATGGTAAGCCCCAGCTGTTGCACCATATGCTCATACATGGAGCGCTTAAAATGGAGGCAAGCAAGGTAGCCAATCTTGTCACGATCGATTCGTGATTTCTGAAAGGCCATGTCGATGCAGTTCATCCAATTTTTCATGGAAACCTCGTTGAGGCGGTCCTTCATTTGCTTCTCATTGAACACCTTTAGCGACTTGTAGGCAACCTGCGCATTATCGGCAGTAATTGGGTTGCAGGTTCCGCCAAACTCCACCCCAACGGCACGAGCAAGCGAGCCATCGGTCATGATGTGGGTTCCCAACAGAAGGTTTTGGGCGTAGTTTTTCTTCATGATTAGCGCCCCTGCTCCTGCCGAAAGGTTATACATAAAGGAGACCGAGGGCTCCTTAAAGTCGATAAAGTCGCCGTTGCGGTAGCCGCCCACAATCATGGCGGTGTTGATGTCGTCGTCGGAAAACATCATATCCTTGGCAATCTTCATGGCGGCTACGGCGGTGCCGCATCGTTGCTGCACATCGATGGCCCAGGCGTTGGTGGCCCCAATCTGCTCCTGAATGTATATGCCCGAGGTGGTGAGCGGATACTCCTTCCACTCCTCGCCAATACATATAATGAGGTCGATGGACTTGGGGTCGATACCTGTATTTTTAAGCGCATCCTGCGCCGCCTTTACGCCCATCTCCTGCGTTCCATCGTGTTCGCCGGGAACCACAATTTGCCTGATTCCCAACTTTTCGATGACCGCCTGTTCGGTCCAGGTTCCACCGGTGGCCTCCGCAATTTGCTTAGCGGTCATCCGCTTTTCGGGGATATATATTCCTGTTCCAACTATTCCAACCAGAGTATTCATGAAATCTCTATTTCAGATGAGTATTTTCAACATTTATGTGACGCTAGTAAACAAAGAGGTTGCTACCTACGGCCAAACCAGCGCCCGAGGCAACAAATACAACCCTATCGCCCCGCTTTACGCTGCCATCCTTTATGGAGTGGTGAAAGGCCATGGGAACGCAGCCGGAGCCAGTGTAGCCGTAGCGGTCCATCACCATGGTTGTTTTCTCCAATGGCTGCTTGAGCTCGTTCATCACCTTCACAATCACCGAGCGGTTGATCTGCGTAAAGATAAAGTGGTCGATATTGTTAACATTCTCGCTGTGACTGGCGAGCAACTTCTCTACCACCATGGGCCAAAGCCTTACGTTCCGGTCGCCGGGCAGTGGCTTAAGGCTTAGCAATCCTTGTTCATTGGCGTTGAGCACCTCGTGGGTTACCGGGTTGTGGCTTCCCCCGGCGTAAATTCCAATGAAATCCCACTGTGTGCCATCGGCCAGCTGTGTGCCACCAATGTAGGATGAGGTGGCGTTTTCGGTTCGCTCGAGCACAAAGGCACCCGCACCATCGGCAAAAATGGAGTATCCAAAGGCATCGTTGTTGCGGATGAATGCCGGCATGTTGTATACGCCAACCACTACGGCATACTTTATGGCGTGGTTGGTGGCCAGCATGCGGGCTGCGGCGTCGAAGGCAATGGTGAAGCTAGCGCAGGAGGCATTTACGTCGAAAGCGGCACTCCACTTTTCGCTACCCTGAAGCCGTCCCTGCACCACAATGGCGGTGGCGGGTGAAATAAATTCAGGGGTGTCGGTAGCCACAATCACCAACCCAATATCGTCGGTGGCAATTTGGGCATCGGCAATGGCATTGAGAGCAGCCTTGGTGGCAAAGTCGGCTGTGGTTTCGGCAATGCCTCTCAGGTGGGCAATGTGCCGCTTGGAGATGCCAACCTTGGCCTCTATTTTTTCGGCATCGAAATCTATGCCGGCCAGCTTTTTTAGCTCTTGGTTATCAATGGGTTCGCCTGGAGCATATATTCCGGTTCCCTTGATTCGTATTGGAAGCATGGTAGTTAATTTTATATGTAACCCAATTTTTCTGCTTGAGCGGTAAGCTCATCCCTGAACTTTGGATGGGCAATGGAGATAAGCGCTTTGGTGCGCTCCTTCACCGTGAGCCCGGTAAGCCGAACGGATCCCCACTCGGTAACCACGTAGTCGGTATGGCTGCGGTGTAGGGTAACGGCGGTTCCTTCTGGTAATGTTGGCACTATGGTGGATATCTGGCCGTTGCGGGCTGTTGCGCGGCAGGCAATGATGGACTTGCCCAACCCGTCGAAGCCCTCCACAGCACCAACCGCCGTGTCGGTTTGACCACCGGTACCGGAGTATTGCTTTGTGCCAATGGACTCGCTGGCAACCTGTCCTGTGAAGTCAACCATAATGCAGGTGTTGATAGAAACCATGCGAGAGTTTTGCTTCACCACGCAAGGGTCGTTCACGTACTTTCCGCGCAGAAATTCCACCGCAGGATTGTTGTGCAGCCAGCGGTACATCTTCTCGGAACCCATGGCAAACGTGCAGATGAACTTACCGTTGTGCAGCGCCTTTTCCTTGTTGGTAATAACCCCCAGCTCGTAGAGCTCCATCATGGAATCGACAAACATTTCGGTATGCACGCCAAGATTTTTTTTGCTGTGCAGCGATAGTGCTGCCGCGTTGGGAATCTCGCCTATGCCGAGCTGAATGGTGGAGCCATCGTCTACCAGCTTGGCTATGTGCTCCCCAATTTTCAAGGCCTCCTCATCGGGTTGAGGGGAGGGAAGGGTAGGCGGAACCTGCGAGTGCTCCACAAAGTAGTGAACGTCGTCGATGTGGACGTGGGTGTCGCCCAGCGTTCTGGGAAGTTGGTCGTTTACCTCCAGCACCACTATTTCGGCAGCTTCCAGAATATCTTTTTCGTAGGTAATGCCCAGCGAAAGGGAGACAAAGCCCAACTCGTCGGGTGGGGTGCAGGTGCCAACAAACATGTGAGGACGGCGCACCTTTAGCCTGTCGGTGGCCGACCGGTGGAGCATGTTTGGCACGTAGGTAACCGTGCCTGCACCCTCTGCAATGGCTTGTCGCGAACCGGGAGCATGAAACCAGCTGCAGAGCTCAAAGTGCCCCTTCATCTCCGGCTTCATGTAGAAATCGTAGGGCTTCAGGGTGAGCACCGAGAACACCTTTACCTCCTTCACCCTATCCTTGGCGAGGTGAAATTTGCTCATGCAGCCCTGCGGTTCCGAGGCGCATTGCGCCACGATAATGTCGGAGTCGCTCTTTATGAGGTTGGCAACCTGCTCAGCAGTAATTAGCTTGCTTTGGTATGTGGCGTTGAAATCTTTCATTTTTCTTTATCTTGTTTTCAATAATCAAAATGTTACTGCTTCTGTCTTGCTGGATTCATTTGGCTCAGATACATCAATCCGAATCCAACAATAGCGGAGAGCACAATGGCACTTGAGGCAGCAATGGCCGGATTTCGAACTACCCCTTCCAAGTATTTGTTGTAGAATCCAAAGCTTACGCCGTGGGAGTGGAGGTATGGAAAGAAGTAGTAAACGCTGAAATGCGTAAGTGCTGCAACTGCGGAGGCTGCAAAAGGAATCCAAACCTTTACACTTTTGATGAAAATGCCCATTAGTATTGGCACAAATATGATGGAAAAGTAGGCGTAAACTCCGTTCTGGGCAAGAATGGCGACGCTCAGCTTTGGGTGCAACAGCTGGTTGCGCGACATCACAAACGCTACAACAGCTAAGGCTACAATTATTGCCCTGTTGAACCTGATGTATTTCCCATCGACAAAGCTCTTTTTGTCGCCCCACAAAGGCTTAATAATGTCGTTGGTAATGCTACTGCTCAGCGACTGAATTAACCCTTCCAGCGTAGACATACCTGCAGAAACCAATCCAAGAATTACCAGCAGTCCAACCAGCGTTGCTACCAATCCGTTGGAGAACACCTTTACCACATAGCTGGGAATGATGCTGTCGGTGGCCAACTTTTGGCCGTTGAGGGTTAGGTCAGGAAACTCCAAGCGTGCATACAATCCTGCAATAATTACCGAGAAAAAGAGCAGCTCCACAACGATGGAGGTTACCAAAAACTTATTTACATCGGCTTCATTCTTTAGCAGAAGCGACTTGGTGATGATGTGTGGCTGACAAACCACCGCAATTCCTATTACAATTTGGGCAAAAGCAATTTCGTAGAAATCCCTGAAAAGTGGGCTACTTGGGTTGGTGGATTTTACCAGCGTTGGGTCGATACCGGCCAGCTGGCTCAAGAATCCCGAAATGCCGCCTTCGAAGTGGGGAAGTCCCGAAAGGATGAGGATAGCAGCAACCACTATCATGATGCTAGCCTGAATCACGTTGGTGTATACCATGGAGTTGGCACCTCCAAACATCATGTAGCCAAACACAAAAACTACAATTACCGCCAGCGTCCATACTTCGTTGGTATTGAGCGCACTGGCAAACACCTTGGTGAGTGCCACAAGAATGAGTACGATAAAGGTGATGAGCAGCACCGATAGGAAGGCGATAAATAGTGCATAGGTTTTGTTGTTGAACCGATTGCCAATCCAGCTTGCCAACGATACTGCGCTTACCGATTGTCCGTAGCGCCGGAAGCTCTTGGTTAAAAACACCAGCGATACGACTGTGGCGAGGGGAAAGAAAACCCCAAACGAAAGTACACCGCTAACTCCGTAAAGGGCAATTAATCCAGGGTTTATTACAAAAGTGGCAGCGCTTGTCATGGCGGCAGCCAACGATAATCCCACAAAATAGGGGGAGAAGCTTACGCTGCCCACGGCGTAATCCTTCATGCTTTTTATCTTTTGTGCACCCCTAATAACAAAGAAAAGGATTGCAACAGCATAGAACGCTATCAGAATCCATGTTCCCAAAACTTGCCCTTCGGTAGCCATACTCTATGTTTTATGTTTAAAGTTAAACAAAAACCACTGTTCGGATTATCTCGAACAGTGGTTTGTTGAATTAAATGGTTATGCCGCCATCAACGCTTAGCACAGTACCGTTGATGTAGGCTGCCTCATCGCTGGCTAAAAATAGGTAGGCCGAAGCAATCTCTTCTGGCAATCCCAAACGGCCAACGGGAACCTTTTCCTCCATGGCTTTGAGCACGTTCTCCGGCATCTTTTTTACCATCTCGGTGGCAATAAATCCGGGAGCTACCGCATTTACAGTAACACCTTTACGTCCCAGCTCTTTGCCGAGTGTCTTGGTCATGCCTATGAGCCCAGCCTTGGTGGCCACATAGTTGGTTTGGCCAAAGTTGCCGTAGAGAGCCACCACCGACGAGGTGTTTATGATTCGACCGTAGCCTTTTTCCACCATAAACCCGCTAACGCACTTGGCACAGTTGAATACGCCCGTTAGGTTAACGTCAATTACCTCCTGCCACTGCTGAGGGGTCATTTTTTTGAGGGTGGCATCGCGAGTGATACCGGCGTTATTAATCAAGATATCTACCTTTCCATGCTTTGCAATGGCATCGTTGGTGGCCTTTTCAACCTCCTCAAACTTGGCGGTGTTCACCTTAACAAACTCGGCTTTTCCTCCATTCTTGGCAATTTCGGCAACCGTTTCAGCTCCTTTGGCCTCGTTCATGTCCCAGATAAGCACGGTGGCTCCTTCGTGAGCAAAGCGGGTGGCAGCAGCCTTTCCGATACCATCGGCACCACCAGTAATAATTGCAATTCTATTTTCAATGCGTTTCATGTGGTTGTTTGGATTATTGGATTCAACTTAAATGTTCTCAACAATAAGCGCTGTGCCCTGACCACCGCCAATGCAAAGCGTAGCTAGGCCGGTGGCCGAGTTGCGGCGCTTCATTTCGTAGATAAGGGTGGTAAGAATTCTGGCACCCGATGCCCCAATGGGGTGACCTAGCGCAATGGCCCCGCCGTTTACGTTAACCTTTGCCGGATCGAGCTTAAGGTCGCGAGTAACGGCAATGGATTGAGCGGCAAAGGCCTCGTTTGCCTCAATGAGGTCGATGTCGTTAATGGTCATCTTGGCTCTCAACAGTGCCTCCCTAGTTGCCGGTACCGGTCCATAGCCCATGATTTTGGGGTCTAGGGCAGCATTGCCATACGACACAATGCGAACCAGTGGCTTTAGCCCTAGCTCCTTGGCTTTGTCGGCCGACATTACAATGAGCATGGCGGCACCATCGTTAATGCCGGAGGCGTTCCCCGCCGTTACGGTGCCCTCCTTCTTGAAGGCAGCCTTGAGTTTCGCCAGCTGCTCCATGGTGAGCCCTTGCCGGATAAACTCATCGCTGCTGAATAGGATGGGGTCGCCTTTACGCTGAGGAATTTCAACGGGCACAATCTCGTCGTTGAAGCGACCGGCCTTGGTGGCTGCTTCGGCCCTGTTCTGGCTAATGAGGGCAAACTCATCCTGCTCGGCTCTGCTGATGCCCCACTGTTCAGCAATATTTTCGGCTGTGATGCCCATGTGGTATTGGTTGAAGGCGTCGGTGAGCCCGTCGAGGATCATGCTATCAATAATTTGTCCATTGCCCATTCGGTAGCCGCTGCGAGCCTTATCGAGCAGGTATGGTGCGTTGGTCATGCTCTCCGTACCACCGGCGAGCACCACGTCGGCATCGCCAAGCATGATAAACTGGGCTGCCATGGAAACGGCTCTAAGTCCTGAACCACACAGCTTGTTGATGGTCATGGCTGGGCTGGTATCGGGGATGCCAGCCTTGATGGAGATTTGGCGGGCAGGATTTTGACCAAGCCCTGCTGAGAGGATGTTGCCAACAATGGCCTCGTTTATCTCGGCTGGGTTGATGCCAGCACGGGCAATTGCTTCCCTTGCGGCAATTACACCCAAGTCTACGGCACTGAAGCCGCTTAAGCTTCCGCTAAAATTGCCAATGGCCGTCCTTGCTGCTGATACTATTACTACTTCCTTCATATTGGTTTGCTGTTGTGGTTTTCAACTTTATGTTTTGTCAGATGCGAAGAAACAACATACCAATACTTAAGACCAGCTGCCTGAAATAAAGGTGGTGTAGACTTAATTTGTATGCATTGGTAATAAACTTTTTAAAGTGTTGTTGTTTAATGATATAGATTTATTGCAATGTGGGTTGACCTTGAAAATAATGGAAGAAGAAGTTAAATGGAGTTAGAAGAAGTTATATGAAGTTAGAGGAATTAGAAGGAGTAAAAGGAGTAAAAGGAGTAAAAGGAGTAAAAGGAGTAAAAGGAGTAAAAGAAGTATATCAACCGTAGGTGCACAATATTTTTGGCCCTCATACTCAACCCCAGCGGGGTTGCATGTTTGTAGCCGGGGGTGTCAACCCCCGGCTACAAATGCGCGATGATTGTGCGGTGCACGATAATAGGATGTAAAAATCTACCTGCTATGCATGCACCGCAGCCACAGAGCAGATTTAGCACAACCAGAGTTTTAGATAGAAATGCCATTAAAATACTTCAAATCAACAGCTATCCCGACGAGGTTATTGCTGAGGCATTGGAGATTTCCAAAACATTTGGTCGCGTTATTTAAGGCTCTTCTTCGTAGATTTTGCAAGGGCGACAGCTTGCTTGAACTGCTGTTTAAACTTTTCCCGAGAATGCTATTCTAAATACCGTAATTGGGTAGCACCTTGAAACTTACTCTACTGAGCTAATGATAGGTTTCCCAATGCGATTTAATGTAAAATTATGGCATCATCTAATAGCTAAAGTCAACAGCAACAACCTAAAAACCACAGAAATGGATATGAGAAAGAGGGTAGTAATGGTGGCTGCAATGCTTGCAGGCTACGGTTTGGCTGCCCAGCCAACGAAATTGTATGTCCCCACCAATGTTCAGCGGGCCATTGAGCATGGTACCCGAACCATGAGCGGCATTCCGGGACCTTCCTATTTTCAAAACAGCGCCACTTACCAAATCAATGCCTCTTTCGACCCGTCAACGGCCAAGCTGGAGGGGTTGGAAACGGTAACCTACCACAATGAAAGCCCCGATACGTTAAAATATCTGGTGATTAGGCTCTATCCAAATATATTTCAACCGGGAATGTTTCGGCAAACGGAGGTCGATTCGGCAGATATTAACCATGGCGTAACCATTAGCCAAGTGCAGATAAACGGGGTTACAGTTCCGACATCCAAGTTTCATTTTGCTGGAACCAACCTTATTGTTCCGTTACCTGCAGCACTTGAGCCAAAGTCGTTGCTGAAAATGGAGGTGAGCTGGGGTGTTACCCTGCCCAACAAAACCCAGCTGCGGATGGGCCGTTACGATTCAACCTCCTACTTTGTGGCCTACTGGTATCCGCAAATTGCCGTTTACGACGATATTAATGGATGGAGTAGAGATAGCTACACTGGTTTACCGGAATTCTACAACGATTTCAATAGCTATGACGTGGAGGTTAGCCTACCCGCCGGCTACGTTGCATGGGCCACAGGGGTGCTGCAAAATCAATCCGCGCTATTTACCGATAAAATCTTGAGCCGTATTGCTCAAGCACAGGCCTCCGATAGCGTGGTTAGCATTATCACTGCCAACGACTACCGCGACGGCGATGTGCTTCGCAGCAAGGGTGAAAACACGTGGCACTTCAAGGCAGACAACGTTACCGATTTTGCTTTTGGCACCAGCACGCATTACGTGTGGGACGGCACCAGCGTGGAGGTGGATTCTGCTACTGGACGACGGGCCATGGCAAATGCTGTTTACAAGGTTGGTTCCGCCGAAGGAAAGGGTGTGGCAGCCATTGCTCGGCACACCTTGCTTCGCCTCTCAACCGACCTTATAGGTATTCCATACCCATATCCGCACAACACCATTTGGGAGGGGAATTCGGGCATGGAGTTTCCCATGATGTGCAACGATGGCCCGGTTGAGGACCGGTTGGAGAAGGTATTTGTTACCTCGCATGAGGTTAGCCATAGCTACTTCCCGTTTATGGTAGGAACCAACGAAACCCTTTATGGATGGGTTGACGAGGGGCTGGTAACCTTTATCCCAAAGGCCATTGAGCAGGAGGCGGGGAATAAAAATGCTCACTACTACATTGCCTCCTACGGTCGTTACGTTATGGGGAGCAGCAACGATGTGCCGCTTTCGGTGCCAACGACACAGCTCAGTGCCGGAACCTACTTTATGCAAAACTATGGAAGAGCTGCCGCTGGCTTCTACTTTCTCAACGATATGCTGGGCAAGGAGACCTTCCGTAAGGTGATGCAGGAGTTTATTCACCGATGGGCGGGAAAGCATCCCACGCCTACCGATTTGGCGCTTACCTTTAATGCCGTGGCAGGGGAGGATTTGGCCTGGTTCTGGAACCCTTGGTTTTACCAGTATGGCTACGCCGATTTGGCGCTAAGCAACGTTTCTGCAAAGAGCAGTGATTTGAGCCTTACGGTGCTAAAGAAGGGTAGCTTCCCTGTTCCCGTAAAGCTTACCATCACGTTTGCCGATGGAGTTACCACCTCGGTTTACAAAACGGCTGCAGTTTGGAAGGATGGTGATAGCTGGACCTTCAAGCAGAAGTTTGAAAAACCCGTTACAAAGGTGGTGCTTGGCGATAGAGATATTCCCGATGCTTTTCCCGAGAATAACAGCTTCACCATAAAATAGCAACAAAGAGGAGGCAACCATTGTGTTGCCTCCTTTGCTATCTATGCTTAAACCAATTTGTGAATGAGTATTGTTAGGGCAATACCCTTTAGTTTTTCTTGAGCAAATCCTTAAATGCCTTTTCAAACTTCTCCATCTTTGGTTGGATAACCATTTGGCAGTATGGTTGGCGCCTATTATTTTCAAAGTAGTCCTGGTGGTAGTCTTCGGCCACATAGAACGTTTTAAATGGCACTACCTGTGTTACTATGGGGTCGGGGTATGCACCAGCTTCGGTTAGCCGTTGGATAACCAGCTCGGCCAGCTCCTTTTGAGCTTGATTGTGGTAGAAGATGGCCGAACGGTATTGCGTACCCACATCGGCACCCTGCCGGTTAAGCGTGGTGGGGTTGTGAACGGTAAAAAAAACCTCCAGCAGCTGGGCGTAGCTCACCTTTTTAGGGTCGTACACAATTTGCACCGCCTCGGCATGGCCGGTTTCACCGGTGCAAACTTCGCTGTAGGTTGGGTTAACCGTTTTGCCGCCGGTGTAACCCGATTTAACCTCTACCACGCCCTTAATTTCGCGGTATATGGCGTCGATGCACCAAAAGCAGCCACCCGCAAAGGTGGCGGTATCGTTAACCTGAGTTGTTGTCATATTCGATGGTTTATCTACATGTTTGGCTTGAGTTGTTTTGGTGGTCTTGAAAACAAGACCAAAAACAAGCATCAGGAAAAGCAGAACGGAAATGGCTGGCCGCATGTTCATTTTTTATTTTACAACAACCATTCGCCAAAATGGTTGAGGTGCAAAGCTAAGGAAAGGTTAAGAATGAGGCGTTTGATGGAAGTTAAACGGGAGTTAGTGAGAGCTAGGCGAAGATAGGCCCAACCCCGGAGCGATTGAATGTTAATAGCCATGGGCGTTAGCCTCTGAATTAGGAAAATTCGGAATTGCATTTAGATGTCCATATCCATGGATGCAAAATTTCAACCATGTGTATTTGGTTTATAAAAAAAGGTTACTTTAGATGAATAAAGGATGAAATCCGTTAGACCTATCCACCCCAAAATGGGAGGATAAGGATGATTTTGTCAGGCCTATAAATGAGTTAGCCAACATATTGAGAGAAGAAAAAAATGGACATTAGAACAAAATATGCCAAATTATTTAATGAATCCAGAAAGGAAGCTATTTCACAACTTAATAAATGCTACTATCCAAATTGTGAGGAAAAAGCAATAAATTCTCATATTCTTCAAAAAAATGGAATTTTATCAGAAATATCACCCAATAGATTCCTTTATGAACAAGTAAGTGACTTATACAAGAACCCTTCATATTATTTTAAACGTATTGGTATAAATGAAGCATTTTCATTTAATTGCTTTTGTAAAACACACGACACAGAACTATTTAAGGAGATTGAAACAAATACTATTGACTTTAAGAATTATAACCACCTTCTTTTATTGACATTAAGAACAACCCTAAATGAGAAATTTAAAAAACAAATCGTTTTAAAACAAAATGAAATAGCTAAAAGTAAAAATCCTGAATTAGCTAAAATAATGGGAAGTGATGGTTGGATTGAACAAGAAAAATTAGGGTTTAAGGATATTGAGTTTATTGAAAATATGATATGGAATGATTTGTTAGAAGGCACGAAAACATTTGTCTTTGAAACAAGAGAGTTAAGTTTAAAACAAATTTGTTTGTCATCATATTTCACATATGATACTACTATTGAAATTGAAGAATACTTCAGAAAATATGGTGTAGAAAAAGAACGATTAATAGATATCTTTATTAGTTTATTTCCTTATAAAAATAAGTCATTTATGATTATGGCTTATGAAAAGGAATTCGAAAAGGTAGTAAAGTGTTATGTTAATTCATATTTTAAGGAAAATGAAAAAAGGGTAGAAAGGAAACTGACAAATTTATTACTTTTTCAATGTGAAAATTGGGTGTGCTCGGAAAGTTTTTATAATCAGAAAATTAAGAACATAGCAAATCACTTATTCGATATGGGTAGTTTTGCATTAAAAAATATCAACGAAAGACAATTTTTTGACTTGAATATTTTTAAAGATAACTTTAAAGAAAAAATGCAAATTTGGCATAAAAAATACGTTGGCTAACAAGGGGTGTATTTTACGCTGGGTGTCTCCCCGATTAGCCAGCTAATCGGTTTTGGCGATACTGCGTATCGGGGGATAGGAACTCCGTTCCAATCCCCAGCGCAAAACACACCCCCAGCCGTTGCCAGCCATTATAAAAATAGTGAGTAATACTTAATTAGAATGGGAATTAGTTATAGTATAATGCCGATTTCAGATGTTCAATCTGATAATGATTTTAAAGGTTATCTTAACTCTTTAGAAAAATTTGGTGACATTGACTCTGGATTGATAGAAATAAATAGCAGATATCCTTCCTTGAATGAAATATATGAATCTTTAAAAAGAGCTCAGATTACAATTTGTTCTGAAAACATGAGATTAGATGAACTTGAAATAATGAAAGGTAATGAGATTATTATTCATTCTTTGAGCATAACTGACAGCGAAGTAGATTATGAAGATGATTTAACTCTTAAATATTATAAATCAAATAGTAATAATGAACCAATACTTTCATTGACTGGGATTAAGAGTGACATTCGAATATTAATAAAGGTTGTTTCGAGTATTTCCAAGATTTGTGGTTCGTATATTTTATTAAGTCCATATGAGGTATACTTCATTGATAAAAACAAGAGCTATCAAGAGATTTGGAAAGAATTGAATATAAAAAAATAACGGCTGGCAACACGCAATATAAAAAATTGGGGTTTAACGGGGTATTCAAGGGTTGTAACTCGCATCAAGTTCCGTGTACCTTGATAGTGAATCGCTCCGCAATCGCCTACTTTGCATATACTCAACGTTAGCCAATAGTTTTTAAGCCGACACGAAAGAATTTGGGATGGCTCGATTGGGAAATTGTTATCTTTAATTCTATAAAACAAAGAACCCGGCTTCATCACCAGCAAAGAAACTGGGAGAGGAATCACCGGGACTACGATGCAAAGGTAATAAACTTATGGATAACAAAGCAATAGTAGAGAAAATAATTTCGAAGGAAAGGCTAGAACCTTACTTAAAACATCATAAGAATGACTTTGAGAAAGCAATATCTCACTATAAAAGCAACATACTAATCTCTGAAGCATTTTATCCATTACTCGCTATCCTAGAGGTTGGGCTAAGAAACTCGATTGACTATCAGCTAACGAAAAGATTTAACGACAAGCAATGGTATGAAAATATTGAGTTTGTCCGAATTGCATCAAGATTTCAGATAGACAGGATATCCGAAGCGAGAACAAATATCCTATCCGAAAAGAAAGAAATTACATCTGGAAGAATAATATCGGAATTATCATTTGGATTTTGGACATCTCTATTCGATACGAGATTTGAAATGATATTGTGGAAAAATTTGCGACTATCATTTCCAAACTGCCCTAAGCATGTGAGAAAGCGAAAAACAATGAGTACTAAATTCAATGCAATTAGACGATTAAGAAATAGAATATTTCACCATGAAGCAATTACATGGAATTTAAACGTATTGAACTCATATAAACTTGAAATTATTGAAGGAATAGAATGGCTTGACAAAGACCTGTTAGAATGGTTGGTAGAACTAAATCATATTGATGAAACGATAGAGAAATATAGAAAAATTATTGAGAAAGAATAAAAACTACACACTACAACAGGTGGTTTAGCCGACTGAGGCTGATGCAGATATGAAAGTTTTTAGTATTTTAGAATGTCTTAATCAAGAGATGACGCCGCTGGCTTTTTGCTCCTAGCAGCCCAAACCACCGACCGTTAAAAGCCCATATCCTCCAATTCCCCTAGCCTAGCGCCTATAGCCTAACAGCCTAGCGCCTATAGCCTATCTTCCTACAGCCTATAAGCCTCATTGCCCTCAGCCTACCTCTTCACCTCCCAGCTATTGGTCTCCTTGTTGAACGTGATTTCGGGAACGCCAACGTTCTCCTTGCCGTATAGTTTTCGGGAGTCGCTGGCAAACTCATCGAAGAGAGCCTTGTCGTCGCTGGAGAAGTAGCCCTCCTGCTGCTCATACTCCGAAACGGGTAGCACCTGGTAAATTCTTCTACCATTTCGAATTGGACGTTGCACCCAGTCGAGAATATAGCCTGCCGAGGTTATTCTTGTTTGGTTACTGTGCTTGGTTAGGGTTAGGTAGGCCAGTGCACCACCATTCTTGTAGCGGTCGCGCTGGTTGGAAACAAAGTTGCCCAGTGAGTAAACGGTTACGCTGCCGGTGGTGGAGTCGGTGTCGTAGCTGGCCTCCATGCGTTGAATAACGTGGGGGTGGGAGCCAATAACAATGCGCACACCCAAATTATGCAGGTAATTGGCCAGCCTCTCCTGCTCACGGTTGGGATCGTTTTGGTATTCAATGCCCCAGTGCATAAAGGCAATAATTTCGTCGACGCTTTCCTGCTTTGCACGCTCCACATCCTTACGAATTTGGGCCGTATCTATGGTGTTCACAATTACGGGCGAAGGCACCACAATGCCGTTGGTTCCGTAAGTGTAGTTAAGCAGGGCAATTCTAAAACCATTTTTTGTGAGAATGAGCGGGTAGGTGGTGTCGCGCTCCGCCTCATCCAGAAATGTCCCGGTGTGGGGTATTCCGAGGGTGTCAAGCGTTTGTATGGTTCTAATGATACCGCTCTTTCCTCGGTCGGCAGCATGGTTGTTGGCATCCACCAGCACGTCAACCCCTGCGGTTTTTAGCGCTTCGGCGAGGGCGTCGGGTGAGCTGAACTGTGGGTAGCCCGAGTAGGGCTTTCCTGCTAGGGTTACCTCAAGGTTAGCAATGGCAATGTCGGCAAGGTTGAACACCGGTTTCATTCGGCAGAAGACGCTGTCGTAGCTGTAGGTGCCGGTGCTGCTGTCGTAGGCGGCATTAATTTGCGGTCCGTGGCCCATTACGTCGCCAATAAACAGCAGGGAGAGCGTTGTATCTTTAGCGGTGTTGCAGGTGGTGTCGGTAGTTGCTGTAATAGGTTGGGCAAATGCACCCACCGAAACAGCGATAAGAAAGGCAATGGTCAAAAGCTTCTTCATGCTCACGAAATTTCTCAAATATAGCATAAATGGCTAAAACCCTTTTCTGACAAAAATCATTGTTCGAATTCTGAAATGTCTGTTTCTTGCCAAAAAATAGGGAGCCAGCACCGCTGTGCCAAGGCTTGCTGGATAGGAGGGTATCTACGCTGCTTTCCATATTGGATGGAAATTATTTCAGCAGGGTAAACCTGCATCTTTTCTTCATAATTAGTAAGGTTGAAGTTTTATATCACAACGAAGTGGGATTTCTGAATAAGCAGAAATCCCACTTGCATTTTTATTTATCCTGGCTCCCTTTCTGTTGGTAGAATATGCGATTTTGCACTCGTTTGCGGTTTTTTATGCAAAAAAGTGCAATGGAGGGTTGCGGTTGATTGGTGCATTTACGCTACTTTTGTGTAGGAAAATGACCTACGAGCCCCAGTAACTTAACATTTACATTGCATGAATACCACCTATCAGCTGCAGAATTTCGAGAGTTGGGTTAGACGACGGTTCGACATTTACAACAGTATTTTCCTTGGATTGTCGGCCAACGCAAGCAATGGCATTCTGCTGGGGCACTTTGCCGCTCATGTGGAGGATGGTATTCGAAAGGGGCAATCACCGGTAGAAATTATCAGCAGCTTTTCGAAGGAGCACCACAGCGATGCCAGTGAGGAACAGCTGCTTGCTTTACTCATTGGCTTTGTTGGCATCATTGAGCGCCAGGTGGTTGTGTTCGATGCAGTAGAGGATTCCGCTTTCGACAAGATTAACGATCTCTCCGGCTCCAACTCCCTGAAGATTGTGCTGAAGAACTTCTTGAACAGAGGATTGACGGAGGAGCTGCTTGCAACCTTGAAGGATCTGAAAATTCGGTTGGTGCTAACGGCTCACCCTACGCAGTTCTACTCGGGCTCCATTCTTTCCATCATCACCTCGCTCGATACGGCCATTCGCAATAACGATATCGACACCATCAGCGACCTGCTTCAGCAGCTGTCGTATACCCAGTTTTACAACGAAAAGAAGCCTACACCGCTCGATGAGGCACACCACCTTGTTTGGTATTTGGAGAACTCGTTTTACAATGCCATAATGGCCATTCACGACGAGCTTTTCTACATTCTACCATCGGAGGGTTACATCAACTTTAATCTGGTGGAGCTGGGCTTCTGGCCCGGCGGCGACCGCGACGGTAACCCTTTTGTAACGGCCGAGATTACCGAAAAGGTGGCCGATTTGCTGCGCAAGGCAATACTGAGAAAATACTATCACGCCGTTAGGCAGCTTAAGCGGCACATGACCTTTGGTGGCGTGGCCGACGAGCTGCTGGGCATTGAGCATGTGCTTTCGGGCTGCATCTACGGCTGTGACTCCATTAGTACCGACTGGTTACTGGAGAAGTTTGAAGCGATAGATACGCTTGTTCAGGAGAGCTTTTCTGGTCTCTACTCCAGCGAGTTGCGGAGGCTTATTAATACCATAAAGATTTTTGGAACCCACTTTGCCGCCATCGACGTAAGGCAGGACTCCACCGTTCACCGGAAGGTGTTTGCCGAGCTGGTGCCAGAATTTGGCTCGGGCATAAACAAGAAAAGCGATGCTGAGCAGGTGGCGTGGTTCGAGCAGCTGCATCAATCCTCCGTTGACTTCTCGGGACTTTCCGAAATTGCTTCGGAAACCTGTCTGTCGGTTAAGGCAATAAAGAATATTCAAGGCCATAACGGCGAAAAGGGGTGCAATCGATACATCATCTCCAACTGTGGCCGCGCCTCCGATGTGATGCTGCTCTATAGGCTATTCACCATCAATGGTTGGGCAGAGGAGCAGCTTACCGTGGATCTTATTCCCCTGTTTGAAACCATCGACGACCTTGCGAACTGTGGTGAGGTGATGGAGATGCTATACCAAAATCCTACCTACAAGGCTCACCTCAAGCGCCGGGATCACAACCAAACCATTATGCTTGGATTTTCCGATGGAACCAAGGATGGTGGTTACTTTGCGGCCAACTGGTCGATATATAGCGCAAAGGAGAAGCTGAGCGCAGTTTCCGAAAAGTATGGCATCAAGGTGGTGTTCTTCGATGGTCGTGGTGGTCCTGCGGCACGAGGTGGTGGGAAAACCCATCAATACTACTCCGCTCAGGCTCGTAACGTGGCCAACAAGGAGATTCAGCTCACCATTCAGGGACAGACCATCAGCTCGAACTTTGGCACTCCGTTATCGGCGCAGTACAACATGGAGCAGCTGCTGAGTGCGGCCATTAAAAATAGGCTCGACAATAGCTACAATGCCGAGTTTCCAGAGAAGGACCGGAGGTTAATGAATGAAATCATGGAGATTAGCCGCGAGAGCTACTCAAACCTCAAGCATCGTCCCGATTTCATTACCTATATGCAAACATACTCGCCGCTTAACTTCTTTGGAAAGGCCAACATTGGTAGTCGACCCGACAAGCGTAACCAGACTGGTGCGCTTAAGCTGGAGAGTTTGCGCGCCATTCCGTTTGTTGGATCCTGGAGCGAGAATAAGCAGAATGTGCCCGGTTACTACGGTTTTGGTGAGGCGCTGCGCCGTGTTTACGAAAAGCACGGAGAGGAGGATGTGTCTAACCTTTATAAGCATAGCCGATTTTTCCGCACGCTGGTGGAGAATAGCCAGATGGTGCTCGATAAGTCCAACTTCGATATAACGGCCTTTGTAAACAGCGATGAGCGCTTCTCCGAAATATGGAACCTCATCCGTAGGGAGTATGAGCAATCCATAGAGTTCCTTTTGAAGGTGTCCGGCTCAAAGCAGCTGATGGAGAAAAACCCCAAGGATAAGCTTTCGGTGGGGCTGCGGGAGTCCATTATTCGTCCGTTGGTGCTCATTCAGCAGTATGCTTTGCTGGAGGTGGACAAGTCGTTGCAGCAGGGGCTTGCCGACAGGGCCGAGATTTATGGTGCGCTGGTTGTGCGCTGTTCGTATGGAATTATTAATGCAGGAAGAAATTCAGCATAGGTTTATTGTTTTTTTTGTTGGTTTTTGAGTTCATTGGTTTTTGCCGTCCGGGGTCCTTACCTCGGACGTTTTTTTATTTCCCAATAACCTTACCTATAAGGTAGATGCTGGGTATTGGCCCGTAGCTTCGTGAATCGATGCTGTTGTCCACGTTGTCCTTCAGAATAAAGCAGTAACCGTAGGAGAAGGTGTACGATTCTACCTTTTGCCCGTTGATGTATATTCCGTCAGCATGTTGCTCGGCCGTTGGATTCTCGTAGCTGCGGATGAGAAAGAGGTAGCCAGCAGAATTAGCGTTGGTGAGGGAGACCGTTTCGCCCTTTTTGGGAAGCCGGAAACCATTTGAAAACGTGGAGAGCAGATGCATAAAGTCGTGGTGCAGCGTTACGCTGGTATGCCTCACCGAAGCTATGTTTGGGTTTTGCTGAAGCACTTTGGCCTGTTGGGTGGTGGCAAACAGCTCCACGTGCCCTCTTTTTCCTGTCTTGGCCTCCGTAATTCCCGCGCTTTTGAGGGCGGAGAGTGCGCTCCTCTTCACATTGGAGTGGTAGAAATAGGTTGCGGTTGAGGGATAGGCCACCTGCACATGGTTTACCAGCAACCTACCGTTGGTAACCGAAATGGCTTCCCCCGGAATGGCGGCTAACCGTCCCAGCGAGGTGCGCTTCTTGTCGATTGGAATGCTGTCGTTCCCATCGGGTTCGTTAAAGTAAAATACCTTCCCTTGCTCTGCTTCTGTCAACCTGTTTCTTAGGCGTGCGGGAGGAAGCTGCAGCGTGAAGCGGTAGCCGGTGAAATTGCCGATACTGTCCACCGGCCTTTTCATGCTCAAGAGCGTTATGGGTAGCCTAGGGCCGGGAATAAGCTTATTAACCAGCACAAACTTGCCCGATTTAATGGTGTTTTGCATCTGTCCGTCCCTAACAATGGCCACGTCCACCAGCAGCAATCGGATAAGGAAGATGGCTGCCACCGCCACCAGCAGAGCCAACACCCACTCCACTGCTCCGCTGTGAAAGGTTGGCTTTCTGCCTTTTTTGCTTCTCCCTGTTGGTTTTCGCCGCTTGGCCATGGTTGTGTGCAATTACACCTCGAAGGTAGGAAAAAAGCAGTTAAACGGAGGTTAGAAGAAGAGTGAATTGAACTGTATGTGGAGAGACGCACGAGCTTGTATCTTCTCATAAACCTGCTAACCGCAAAGCGGTTTAATATGAATAGCCCCGGGCTTTAGCCCGGGGTAAGCAAGCCACACCTAGAGCGGGCGGTGCATGCACCACTGGTGTCAAGTGAGCTAAGCCCACCATGCACCGCAATTTTAGAATGATATTTAGCTGTTTTTTCATTCTCAAATTTTCAAATCGTTTTTTGTTGTCTGACTCAAAGCCAATCCATCGTCTTTTATACATTAAACCATAATATTCGTATCTTGGTCATACTCAAAACCTAAACAAAGCACCATGAAAAGATTTTCCACCGTTTTAGCAATGGCTATGTTTACAATACTTATGGCCTCCATGGTAATGTCTTGCAACCAAAATGGCGAATCGAAAGAGGACAACACCGCCTACCTTGAGGAGATAACCATTGCCCAGCTGCAGCAGGGATACAAAGATGGTGAGTTCACCGTTGAGCAGGTGGTTAGCGACTACTTAAGCAGAATTGAGACGCTCGACGAGAGTGGCCCAACCTTAAATGCTATTATCGCCATAAATCCCGATGCCATTAAGATTGCCAAAGAGCTCGATAGGGAGATGAGTGAGGGAAAGCCCCGTGGCCCGTTGTTTGGCGTTCCGGTAATCCTTAAGGATAACATCGATACAAAGGATTCCATGCCCACAACGGCAGGAGCAACGGCTCTACGAAACTCCTATGTTGGACGGGACAGCTGGCTGGCAGCTAAGCTCCGTGCTGCTGGAGCCGTTATTATTGCAAAGTCGAATCTGAGCGAGTGGGCCAACTTCCGGTCTAGCTTTTCGTCAAGTGGCTGGAGTGGCGTAGGGGGACAAACAAATAATCCGTACGAGCTGGACAGAAATCCCTGTGGATCGAGCTCGGGGTCGGGAGTCGCCGTATCGGCCAATTTGTGTGAGTTTGCCATTGGAACCGAAACGAATGGCTCCATTGTGTGTCCGTCCAACAATAACGGCATTGTGGGGCTTAAGCCTACCGTTGGGTTGATTAGCCGAACGGGAATAATTCCCATTTCATTCACCCAAGATACTCCTGGCCCCATGGCTCGATCGGTGGAGGATATTGCCGCTTGCTTGGGGGCCATGGTGGGGCGCGATTCTTCCGATTCCATGACCCTTCAGCCAGATGCCAAGTTCTATACCGATTACACCCAATTTTTGAAGAAAGATGGCCTAAAAGGCAAGAGAATTGGAGTGCTGACCAACGTGTCGGGATTCCTTTTTAAGGTTGATACGCTGATGCAAAGGGCGGTAAAGGATATGAGAAATGCAGGGGCGGAGATTGTGGAGATAAATATGCCCATCGATGGCAGCGTGGAGGAGGCATCCTTTCAGGTTTTGCTGTATGAGTTTAAGGATGGTTTGAATCGCTACTTTAAATCGTTGGGAGATAATGCACCGGTGAAAAGCCTTGAGCAGCTCATCGAATTCAACAGGACCGATTCCGTTGAGCTGCGCTACTTCGATCAGCACCTGCTGGAGTTGGCACAGTCGAAGGGCGATTTGAACAGCCCTGAATACAAAAAATCTCTTGCCCTTATGCAGAAAGCAATGCGGCAGGATGGCATCGATAAGGTGATGAAGGCGAATAATCTCGACGCGCTGGTTGCCCCCACTGGAGAACCCGCTTGGAAGACCGACTTGGTGAATGGTGATAATTTTAAGGGAAGCAGCTCCTCCTATGCTGCTATTGCCGGTTATCCTAGCATAACGGTACCAATGGGGCTTATTGAGGGACTTCCTGTGGGTATTTCGTTTATAGGGAAGGCTTGGAGTGAGCCCAAGCTGCTGGAGATTGCCTACGCCTACGAGCAGGCAACAAAGCATAGAAAAATACCGGAGTTTCGGAGATAGATATTGTATCAAAAGAGGCGTGTTGTAGCCTTTTCCAATTGGGCAATTAGCAAAAAACCGCCGTAAGGCGGTTTTTTGCTGCAGTTTTTGCTAGTGAATTATGCTAAATATTCTGCTCCAGCGAATGTTGGCGGGGAACGACTTATCTTTGTTGAGCGATAGCCAGATAAAGGAGGCCTTACCCACGATGTGATCCTCGGGAACAAAGCCCCAGAATCGGGAGTCGGCGGAGTTGTGCCGGTTGTCGCCCATCATAAAGTAGTAGTCCA
>MTLE01000527.1_pt1 | contig 161517 bp, 122 predicted proteins | sample 1982461 | NCBI WGS metagenome assembly MTLE01 (sample SAMN05712605, study PRJNA340218) | biofilm metagenome | isolation source: sample SPL anode biofilm adapted to -200 mV | place: USA | collected 2012-02-03
TGGGCTGAATGGTGTGGTCCATGCAAAAGTATAGCACCTATTGTAGAAGAACTTGCTCAAGAATATGAAGGTAAAGTTCTGATAGGTAAATATAATGTTGATGATTATTCAGACTTAAGCGCTGAGTTTAGTATTAGAAATATACCTACCATTCTTTTTTTCAAGGACGGTAAATTGGTAGAAAGAAGTGTTGGTTCGATAAAAAAAGCAGATCTAGCTGCTAAGATTGATGCACTTCTCTAAAAACTATCGTTTATAAAACATTCTAAATACGGCTCATATGCGAGCCGTATTTTTTATATCATATAGAAACTCTTTGTAAAGAAGGCTTTATTGCTAGAATAACATAATGTTAAACTATCTAAAACCTTAAAAGTTAAGAAATAAATGTCTTAATTTTAACGTGAATTTAACCAAACATATTACCAACTCAATTAACCAAAAAACAGGAAATGAAAAAGTTAATCAAATCAATTTTTAACGAGCGCTTTGGAGCAGATGGCTCTATCTATGCTTCTGCAGGAAGAATAAACTTGATAGGGGAGCATACAGATTATAATGGTGGCTTCGTATTTCCAGGCGCAATAGACAAGTGCATAATGGCTGAAATTAAAGAAAACGGAATAGATAAAGTGCGCGTTTTCTCAGTCGATATAAATGAATATGCTGAATTCGGGCTAAAGGAAGAGGATGCACCAGAAGCACAATGGGCACGTTATATTTTTGGCGTTTGTAGAGAAGTGCTTAAACGTGGTGGAAAAGTTAAAGGTTTTGATGCAGTATTTGCTGGAAATGTTCCTCTTGGTGCAGGTCTTTCATCATCAGCGGCATTAGAATCATGTTTTGGTTTTGCATTAAATGATATGTTTAATGACAATAGTATTGATAAATTTGAGTTAGCCAAAATCGGGCAGTCAACAGAGCATAATTATTGCGGTGTGAATTGTGGTATAATGGACCAATTCGCTTCTGTATTTGGAAAGAAAAACTGCTTGATGAGACTTGATTGCCGTTCAATGGAATTTGAATATTTCCCATTTGAACCTAAAGGATATAAACTGCTACTAGTAAATTCCAAAGTTAAGCATGAATTAGTTGATTCTCCATATAACAAAAGACGAGAATCATGCGAACGCGTTGCTAAGAAATTGGGTATAGATACGTTGCGTGATGCTGATTTTGAAGATTTGGAAAAAATAAAAGGCCAAATCAGCGAAGAAGATTACATGAGAGCAAAATATGTGATAGGAGAGAAACAAAGAGTGCTTGATGTGTGTGATGCATTGCAAAAAGGTGATTATGAGATAGTGGGAAAACGTATGTATGAGACTCACGAAGGAATGTCTAAACTTTATGAGGTAAGTTGTGAAGAACTCGATTCCTTGAATGATGTGGCAAAAGAATGTAAAGTCACAGGATCAAGAATAATGGGGGGCGGCTTCGGCGGCTGTACAATTAACCTTGTCAAGGATGAATTATATGATAACTTCGTAAAGACTGTAAAAGATAAATTTGCTAAGAAATATGGACATGAGCCTATTATCTATGATGTAGTCATATCTGATGGAGCCCACAAAGAAGCCTAAAATGATAGAAAAAAAGACCGTTAATTCACCTAAAGGCGAAATAACAATATATAAAATAACCAATAATTCAGGGGCAAGTATTGAGTTGTCAAGTTTGGGAGCTGGACTACTTTCGGTAGTAGTCCCTGACAAAAATGGTAAGTTAGATGATGTAGTTATTGGATATGCAAATCCATGCGACTATCTCAATGATGGACCATGTGCAGGAAAAGTGCCTGGAAGATATGCGAATAGAATTGCAAAAGGGCATTTGAAAATAGGCGATAAGACTTATCAATTGGCGATAAACAATGGGCCAAACGCACTTCATGGTGGTCCTGAAGGATTCCAAAATCAGATATGGAAATCTGAGGTTAAAGATGGTAAGGTGGTATTCTCATATTTTAGTAAAAATGGAGAGGAAAGCTATCCGGGAAATCTTATTGCTAATGCTTCGTATTCTTGGAGCGAAAACAACGAACTCACACTTGAATTCAAGGCAGTTAGCGATGAGAATACGGCAATTAATCTCACCAACCATACCTATTTTAATTTGAAGGGAGAAAATGTGGGAAATGCGCTTGATCATGTACTTAAATTGGCTTGTAGCAAATATCTACCTACTGATGATACCTTGATTCCGACTGGAGATTTTGCCTCAGTTGTAGGAACTCCAATGGATTTTACTTCTCCTAAAAAATTAGGAAAGGATATAAAGGGTGATTTCCCAGCTCTTAATTATGGTAAAGGCTATGATAACTGTTGGGTTGTAGATGATTATGATGGTACTCTTAAAGAAGTGGCTATATTGGAAGAGCCTAACTCCGGACGTGCTGTACATATTTCAACAACACAGCCAGCTGCTCAAGTATATACGGGTAATTGGCTTACTGGATCTCCTAAAGGGAAGTCGGGGAGAGATTATCAAGATTATGATGGTGTGGCAATTGAATGTCAAGGAATGCCTGATGCTCCTAACAATCCTAATTTCCCTTCACAATTTCTTTATCCAGGAGATATTTATTCTCACATTATTAAATTCGCTTTTAAAACTATATAAAAGATGAAACCAACATTATTTGTACTTGCGGCAGGAATGGGTAGCCGCTATGGTGGACTTAAACAAATGGATGGTCTAGGTCCCCACGGAGAAACTATTATGGATTATTCAATATACGATGCAATTCGTAGCGGTTTTGGAAAAGTAGTTTTTGTTATAAGAAAAGATTTTGAAGCAGATTTCAGAAGAATTATTCTTTCAAAATATGAAAATCATATTCCGGTTGAAGTCGTATTTCAATCAATACAGGACGTCCCAGAAGGTTACGAAGTGCCTGCTAATAGAACTAAGCCATGGGGGACTAACCATGCTTTGCTAATGGGCCGTAATGTAATTAAGGAGCCATTTGCGATTATTAATGCAGATGATTTCTATGGTAGGAATACTTTTGAGGTTATGGCGGCTGAATTATCAAAGCCCCATGAAGGCAAAGGTGATTATTGTATGGTGGGCTTTAGAATAGGCAACACAATGTCGGAGAGCGGCACTGTAGCACGTGGAATTTGTGAAACAAAAGAGGGTTATCTTACTTCGGTTGTAGAACGTACTGCAATTGGCTATAATATGGAAGGCAAGATTGCTTTTACTGATGAGAATGAAAAAGAACAGATCCTTGATCCTCTCACTCCTGTTTCAATGAATATATGGGGCTTTACTCCTGATTATTTTGATTATTCTGAAGATTTTTTCAAGAGATTCCTAGAGAAGAATAAAAATAATCCAAAAGCAGAATTCTACGTTCCTCTTCTAATAAACGAAATGGTGAATAATGGAACAGCTAGGGTGAAAGTGCTTGATACTACATCTAAATGGTTTGGAGTTACTTATGCAGCGGATAGACCAGCTGTAGTGGAGAAATTTGCAGAACTTCATCGTAGTGGAGAATATCCAGAGAAAATGTTTTAACTATAATAGAAAAAAAGTAACAGGCGCTAGTAATAAAACTAGCGCCTGTTTTTATATAAATTGAAAGATATTTCTATTTTCTTTTGAAAAGAGAAGATATCCTTAAGAAGTTTATTGCTAAAGGATTTACCTTTTCTGCAATGATAAGGCCTGAAATAACGCATACGAAGCCAAAATAAGCTGCTATTGAAATAGTTTCATTTAAGAATACTACCGATGCAATAAGCGAAATAACCGGACCAAGATAAAGGTAGTTTGAAGCCCTTACTGCTCCAATCTCCTTTATAATGATAGACCACAATAAAAAACATACCATAGAAGCAAATACTCCAAGATATATGAGGTTGAGATATACTGCAGGAATTGCTAATGCCTTGAAATTAATGCCGTTTTCTTCTGTCAATAGGAAAGGTAAAGCTGATAATAATCCGTAAAAAAATATTTTGCGGGTAATATAAATTGTATCATATTTTTTATAAAGCTTTTTTAGGATAATACAATAAAGGGCCCAGCTAAGAGCTGCGGCTATAGCCAATAAATCACCGGGAATATTATTGCCAATTTCTACATTTCCATTAAATACCACTAGGGTAACTCCACTTAATGCTATTAGAGAACCAATAATAGTGGGGAGTTTGAACTTTTCATCTTTGTATAAAGAAGTGGCAAGTAGTGCTGTTAGTAGCGGTGCAATTGATACTATTATCGCTACATCGGAAACTAATGTGAGTTTTAAGGCAGTGTTTTCAGTGATAAAATAAAGGGAGCCTCCAGTTAAACCACCTAAAAATAAATAGAATTCATCTTTGATGTTGGAGCTGAAAAACTTCTTATGAGAAATGCAAAGTAGTCCTAAATATGCTATAATGAACCTGCTTACATATATTTCCACAGGGTTGAGTCCATTGTTGAGAAGAATTTTTGTATTGATGAACGACCCTCCCCACACAAGAATCATAAATACGGCACCTATATGGAAAATTAGTTTATTTGATTTTGACATTTTATATTAAATAATCAACAAAGATAGGGCTAGAATTTTGATTATGAAAGAACCATAATTAAAAGATAAATATTGAAGCTTTTATATATTTTATAGTTTGAGATTAAAGCTAAATATCCTATCTTTGTAACACCTTGATTATTTATCATAATGGTAGAAGATAAATCTAAATTAACGGCAAAGAATAAATTTACGCTTTATTTAAAGAGTAAAAATCTTCGTAAGACCCCTGAAAGATTTGCAATTCTCGATAAGATATTTGGCATTAATGATCATTTTGATATAGAAACTCTCTATTCACTTCTTGAAGAAGATTCATATCATGTGAGCAGAGCCACAGTGTATAATACGATGGATTTATTGACTGATTGCGGATTAGTTCGCAGACATCAATTTGGTAACCATCAAGCGCAGTACGAGAAAGTAAGTTCTGGGAATCACCAGCATCTAATCTGTACAGAATGCGGTAAAATAAAAGAGGTAAAAGATCCAGATTTTATTGCTTATATGAATGCCAGGAAATATACGGCCTTTACGACCAGTTATTTCCAGGTCTATATTTATGGTATATGCAATAATTGTGCACGAAAATTAAAACGTGAAGCAAAAGGTAAGGTATAATTAATCAATATTAAATCAATCAATTATGAAAGTAGATGTGCTACTTGGACTCCAATGGGGAGATGAGGGAAAAGGTAAGGTTGTAGATGTTCTAACACCACGTTACGACGTCGTTGCTCGTTTTCAAGGAGGTCCTAATGCTGGCCATACTCTAGAATTTGAAGGTAAGAAATATGTATTACGTTCTATTCCTTCAGGTATTTTCCAACACGGACAAATCAATGTGATAGGAAACGGTGTAGTGCTTGATCCTATTTTGTTTAGAGAAGAAGCTGAATCTCTTGAAAAGAGTGGAGTGAATCTAAAGAAAGTTTTGAAAATCTCTAAAAAAGCCCATCTTATTTTACCTACACACCGTTTGCTTGACTCAGCAAATGAAAAATTGAAAGGAAAGTCTAAAATTGGTACGACTGGGAAAGGTATAGGTCCTACTTACACTGATAAGATTAGCCGTAACGGACTAAGGATAGGTGATACTATTGATGCTGATTTCCTAGATAAATATAATGCAGCTAAAAACAGACATATAACTCTTTTGAAGGCATTAGGAGAACAACCTGATGTAACGGAATTGGAGTATAAATGGTTGGATGCAATCAATTATATAAAAGAATTTGAATTGATAGATAGTGAATTTGTAATCAACAATTTCCTTAAAAATGGGAAAAGCGTGCTTTGTGAAGGCGCACAAGGTAGTCTGCTTGATGTTGATTTCGGTTCTTATCCTTTTGTAACATCATCAAATACAATATGTGCAGGCGCATGCTCTGGATTAGGAGTTGCTCCAAATAAAATTGGTGAGGTCTTTGGTATATTCAAGGCATATTGCACGAGAGTGGGCAGTGGTCCGTTCCCTACAGAACTATTTGATGAAACAGGAGACAAGATTAGAGCTATAGGCCATGAATATGGCGCTGTAACAGGACGCGAACGTAGATGTGGTTGGATTGATTTAGTGGCTCTCAGATACACAATTATGCTTAATGGTGTTACTCAGCTAATTATGATGAAGAGCGATGTTCTAGACGGCTTTGATGAAGTGTGCGTTTGCGATTCTTACAAAGTTAATGGAGTGGAAACTAAAGATTTCCCTTATAGTATAGATGAAAATGTTGAGCCAGTTTATACGAAATTGTCAGGCTGGAAGACAAATATGACAAACTTTAAATCAGAAGAAGAATTTCCTCAAACCTTTAAGGACTACATCAGCTATATTGAGAAGGCGCTAAATGTGCCTATCACAATAATTTCTGTTGGTCCTGATAGGGAACAAACTATTACCAGAAAAAAATAATTGACATGGCTAAAATCAAACCTTTTAAGGGGGTTAGACCTCCTAAAGACCTTGTGACAGAAGTGGTGTCACGCCCGTATGACGTTCTTAGTTCTGCAGAAGCTCGTAAAGAAGCAGGAAAGAATGAAAAGTCCCTTTATCATATCATCAAACCTGAAATTGATTTTGAAGAAGGTGCTGATGAGCACGATGTGCGCGTATATGATAAAGCGGTAAGTAATTTCCATAAATTCCAGAAAAACGGATGGCTTGTCCAAGATAACGAAGAGCATTACTATATATATGCTCAAACGATGGATGGAAGAACGCAATATGGCTTTGTAATAGCGGCAAATGTGCAGGATTACATGGAAGGTCGCATTAAGAAACATGAGCTTACGAGAAAGGATAAGGAAGAAGACAGAATGAAACATGTGCGCATTAATAATGCGAATATAGAACCTGTGTTCTTTGCTTTTCCCGATAATGAAGGTTTGGAGAAAATATTAAAAGAAGAAACAGCTAAAGCTCCAGAATACGATTTTACTACTGATGATGGCTTTGGACATCATTTTTGGGTTATTGATAATAAAGAAACGATTGCTCAAATAACAAAATTATTTGCTGCCATTCCAGCTCTTTATATTGCCGATGGGCACCACCGCACGGCTGCTGCAGCCTTAGTTGGCAATGAAAAAGCAAAAGCTAATCCTCACCACACTGGTAATGAGGAATATAATTACTTCTTAGCTGTTGCTTTTCCTGCTTCACATCTAAAAATTATCGACTATAACCGTGTAGTTAAAGATTTGAATGGCCTCACTGAAGAAGAATTTCTGAATAAGATAAAAGCTAATTTTGATGTAGAAAAGAAAGGGACTGAAATATATCATCCTAATAAACTGCATAACTTTGCCCTCTACGTAGGCGGAAATTGGTATTCTTTGACAGCAAAAAGAGGCACTTATGACGACAATGATCCAATCGGTGTGCTAGATGTTACGATTTCATCCGACCTAATACTTCGTGATATACTTGGAATTAAAGATTTACGCGTTGATAAGAGAATTGACTTCGTAGGTGGAATCAGAGGGTTAGGAGAGTTGAAAAAGCGCGTAGATAGCGGAGAAATGGCTATGGCTCTCGCATTATATCCGGTTAGTATGGATCAATTGATAAAGATTGCTGATACCGGCAATATAATGCCTCCTAAGACTACATGGTTTGAGCCAAAACTTCGGTCAGGGTTGGTGATCCATAAGCTTGATGATTAATATATCAACAATATTGGAGCTGTCTGAAAAGGCAGCTCTTTTTATCTATAAGTTTTTAAAGAAGGGAGAAAAGCATCTGGAATGTGCTCTATTTCGAAATTCTCTGGTGTACCTACGAGTGTAAGAATGTCAAATTGAACTTCATGTGGAAGGTTATTCATCTTAATATAAGCATTTGCTGCTCTGACAAGATTGGAAATTTTCTTTCTGTCCACAGATTCAGTGGGAAGCACAAAATCAGATGAACGTGTTTTCACTTCAACAATGATCAACCTATTTTGATGCTCTGCTACGATATCAATTTCTAATCTGTCGCATCGCCAATTGGATTCACGAATAGTATATCCGTATTTAATTAGGAATTCTGTGGCAGCTTTTTCTCCTAAAGCGCCCAATAAATTATGTCGAGCCATAAATATAAAATCGTTTGTAGTAGGGTTGTTGTTATTGGTTACAAAAATAGAAAATATAAATAAAATTATCTCTTCATCTATTGCAAAATTACCGAGAACATCGTATCTTTGCAACGCTTTAGAGCAAAAAGGTGATTTAGTGTAGTGGCCTAGCACGCCACCCTCTCACGGTGGAGACCCGGGTTCGATTCCCGGATTCACTACATAAAAAAGACCAAGGAATTTTCCTCGGTCTTTTTTTATGTCCTAAAATGGATTAACATTCTTCAAGTATGCTTTGTGTTAAGTCTTTTATTTTAGAATCTGGATAGAATGCTGATTCTTCAGCTATTCTTTTAGCTAATTCTTTATCTCCGAATTTCTCAATCAGTAGAAGATTCAACAATAGACGCAAAGCTGTATATCGGAGAATATAATTATCACTAGCATAATATTTCTCTACCAGAGTCTGAGCATAAGGAAGATATCTTATGAGCTTGTGGCAAATAGTATCTGCAATTTCTATATTTTCTATACTATCACACCATCTTTGAGCATCCTCGATTGAAAATTCTTCAGTAGGATACAAAAAAGGAGCAGCCATCCTACATTCTCTATGATTTGTATTTTCCCATAGCTCTTCAGCTACTTCTTTGTTTTTTTTACATCTTGAAGTGATTTCTTGAATTTGTGGCAGATTCAGTCCAAGAATCATTTTATGACAGTCCCCATTAGAACGGAGTAAATCGCCTAACATTCCATTGCGATAAGCAAAAAACTCTTGTTTTAGAGCTTTAATTATTTCGTGAGTATCTTTTGTGTCCATATAGTGCAAAGATAATTATTAGATTGTGAAGAGACAAAAACAAAAAAGGCATATCAAATTTTGATATGCCTTTAAGAACTTATATTTTGTTATTTATTTCTTCGTCAACGGAGAATAATCATGAGAATATCTCAGCATTTGATTAACGTAGTTTTCGTCGTAGCTGATTTTAACATCAGTGATATTTCCCTTAGAGTCTCTGATAGCAGTATAAACAGGATTTACAAATCCTTTATAAGGAGGTAGATTAAGTTTTGCATATCTTTCTAGAACCTCATTATGGATAGCTGGGTCAACTTTCACTGCATATTGTTCCACAAGTTCCATTCCACCTTTGTAGTCGCCTTCAGATTTGATACGTTGGATTTCTGCAAGAAGTTGGCCGAATAGATTGCGAAGTTTTTCATAATCATTAATTCTGATATATGTCTTGCCATCACGTTTTACATATTCAACCACATTGTCAGCTTTGCCTTTCTCATAAGCCCATTCAGTGATTAGTTTACGATTACGCATATGTGATTCTTCGATGTTCTTACCAGGTTCAATGCGTGTGAGCTGTGTCATAAGCCCATTCATCATATATTTATAATATTCTGCCTTATAAGCATCCGGACTATCAAGAATACCTAATTCGATGGGCTTTTTGTCGCCAAGATAATAAAGAGCGAAAAGGTCAGCCCTAGTTTCTTCAAGAGTAGAACCGTACGCTTTTAATGCATCTGGATCAACTCCAGGGAGTAGTTTGCCAGAACCATGACCTAAACATTCATGGAGGTCAGTATGGAGTTTGTCGACTTGAGAAAGATAGTTATTCATCAAATCCACTTCTGCTGGAGAATAAGCAAATTCTTCATTGAATCCGTTGCCATGAGCAGCTTCCTCGTAAGCGTCTGTTATGTTCTCTAGTGTTACCGATTTAGAACCATGAGAGGCACGAATCCAGTTAGCATTAGGAAGGTTGATACCAATAGGTGTAGAAGGATAGCTATCACCAGCAAGAATAGATGCAGTGATTACTTTGGCTGAAACACCCTTTACTTCGTCTTTCTTAAAATGAGGGTCTACTGGGGAATTATCTTCAAACCACTGAGCGTTCTCGCTAATTATCTGCGTGCGGTGAGAAGCTTCATCATTTTTGAAGTTGACCATACCTTCCCAAGATCCTTTCATACCGAGAGGGTCGCCATAGGATTCAATGAATCCATTAATAAAGTCGATGCTTGAATTAGTATCTTCTGCCCAAAGGATAGAATAATCATCAAATGTTTTTAGGCTACCGGTTGTATAGAATTCTATAAGTTTTGATATATAGGCTTTTTGTTTAGGATTTTGAGCAACTCTTTCTGCTTTCTTCAGCCAAGATACAATCTTAGTAATAGCAGGAGAGTACAATCCGCCAACTTTATAGGTCAGTTCTTTAACAACTCCATTTTCTTTTACGAGTTTAGAATTAAGCCCATAAGAAATAGGGGTAGGGTCATTTGGTTTTTTTAATTTATTATAATAATCCTCAACTTCCTTTTGAGAAATATTTTCATACAAATTGTTTGCGGAAGTTTTAATAAGATCTTGACCTAATGTTTGATTTACACGCTTAGCCATGACAGATGGGTCAAATATAACAGGGTCAACAATTGCGAGAAGTTGTGATGTAGTTTGACCTTTTGCTAATGGGAGGCTCTTTTTATTGAGCTTTTTAACTTCGGCATCAAAGAATACTTTTGAAAATCCAGGAACAAATTTATCCATGGAATAGTGATGGTGCAATCCATTACCGAACCATACTTGTTTCAGATATTTCTCAAAAGCCTTAAATTCAGATGAATTCTTATCTCCCTTGTAATTAGTATATACAGCTTCCAGCAATTGGCGTATAACAAGGTTGTATTTGCCATTTTGGTCGAAAAGAATATCTCGGCCTTGAAGAGCTGCTTCATTTAAATAATAAACTAATTTCTTATCATTAAGTGATAGGGATTCAAATCCCGGAACCTGATATCTCAAAACTTCGATATCAGCGAATTTATCAACATGATAGTTAAAATCTTTATTTGTTTTAGCCATACCTGTATTAGAAAATGCCAATGCTATGACAGCGGCTGTAATTATTTTGTTATTCATATTTTAGTTGATATATGGTTATTCTACATATAGGACCAGCCCTTTAAGATATTCACCTTCTGGGTGATAGATGTTGATTGGGTGGTCGGCAGGTTGGGTGAGTTGGTGCAATATCCTCACTTTCCTACGAGATTGGGCAGCTGCGCTAAACACAGCGAGTCTGAACTGCTCTTTGCTAACCGCCTGAGAGCATGAGAATGTGAAAAGAATACCGCCTGGCTTTATCTTTTCGAACGCTTTAGCATTAATTTTGCGATATCCGATTAGTGCATTCTTTAATGCGCTTTTATGTTTTGCGAAAGCAGGAGGATCTAGTATTATAAGATCATAACTTTTATCCATTTCAGATAAAAATTTGAATGCATCCTCAGCAAATGCTTTGTGGCGTTCATCTCCAGGGAAATTTAGACTAACGTTGTCGTTAGTCAATTGAATAGCTTTGGATGAACTATCAACAGAATGTACCAATGCTGCTCCACCGCGCATTGCATAGAACGAGAAACCTCCAGTGTAGCAGAACATATTTAAAACTGAACGCCCATGTGCATATTTTTCTAGTAACGCTCTATTTTCTCGTTGGTCAACAAAGAACCCAGTTTTCTGACCACGAAGCCAATCCACATGAAACTTCAAACCATTCTCGATAGCTATATTTGTGTCGTAAGAACCTATTATATAGTCATTTTGTGCGTCAAGTTGAGCTTTATATGGAAGAGTAGTTTCAGATTTATAATATACATTTTCCACAAGTGATTCAGGAAGTTTTATCAAAGCATTGGCCACATGATTACGTGCGAAATGCATACCTGGAGAGTGCGCTTGAATTACAGCTGTTTTACCATAAATATCCACAACAAGGCCAGGAAGGAAATCTCCTTCACCATGGACAAGTCTGAACGAATTATTGTCTGGGCGCAGAAGATTAAGCGATTTTCTTAATTTTAATGCTGCTTCAAGCCTTTTATAATAGTAGTCTTCATCAATAGGAGAATCATCAAAAGAGAGTATTCTCACGCTGATGCTGCCAACTTGATAATGCCCATTGCCAATAAGTTCGCCATTTAAGGTATAAACGCTTACTAGGTCTCCCTCTTCAATGTCGGAATCTATCTTTTGAATAGCACCTGAGAAAACCCATGGATGAAAGCGCTTAAGCGATTCTTCCTTTCCTTTTTTTAAGATAACCTCTTTATATGTCATAACTTATTTAAAAAAGAATCTGTAAATATCATTACCATTTGCATAGATAAGCAGCAAGAATAAGAATCCCATTCCCGCAACTTGAGCGTATTCTAGGAATTTCTCGCTTGGTTTGCGTCGGGTTATAATTTCCACCAATAGGAATAATACGTGTCCCCCGTCTAATGCTGGAATAGGCAAGATGTTCATGAATGCGAGTATTACTGAAAGAAATGCTGTGATTGACCAGAAATTAGCCCAATCCCAAGTAGAAGGGAATATATTCCCAATACTGCCGAATCCACCAAGGCTCTTCGCTCCTTCAGATGTAAATACATACTTCATTTGAGAAACATATGTGGTGAGTTTCTCAACTCCTAGATCAATTCCCCTTGGGATTGATTGGAACAGATTATAGTTCTGTGTAATTGTACTATATATGTCAGTGATAGGAGTGAGCATTATGCCCAATTTGCCATCGCCGTCTATTTCAATATTAGAAGTATATTCTTTACCATTACGAAGATACTTGATACTAATAGTTTTATTTTTATTGGCATCAAGCAGCGGCTTAAAGATTTCATAAGAAGGAGTGGCTTTGCCATTAACAGCGATAATCTTATCACCTTTCATCATTCCAATCTTCTGAGCTCCCATTCCAGGTTGAGTTTCTGCTACAACCACTGGAAGACGGTATGCCATAAGATCTTGACCATTTTCAGCATCTTTATTCGCAGCGAAAACAAAATTCTTGGGAATATTGATTGATACTGTATCTTTTTGATTACGAAGAACTTTTACTTGTTTTGAATCTACTATTTGCATCACAGCATCACCCGTGAGAGATTCAAGTTTAGCATTGTCTGCAAAAAGAGGAATATCTCCATCTTGGAACCCAATCTTATGAGCAGCCTCGCTATATATCATACCTTCTGTAGCATTTCTGAAAGGAAGATATTGCTCACCCCAAGTAAAAACGATACCTGCATAAATAAGGATAGCCAAAACAAAATTGAAAAGCACGCCGCCAATCATTATAAATAAGCGCTGGTAAGCGGGCTTAGATCTAAATTCCCAAGGTTGTGCTGGCTTTGCCATTTGTTCTTTGTCCATTGATTCATCAATCATACCTGCTATTTTGCAATAGCCGCCAAGAGGCAGCCATCCGATACCATATTCAGTATCGCGCCAAGAGGCCTTGTCAGAGTCCTCTTCACGCTTTTTAGGCTTGTATTTGAATAGAGAGAACCATGGATTAAAGAATAAATAGAATTTCTCTACTTTGACGCCAAATATTCTTGCAAATAAGTAATGTCCAAATTCGTGTACGATAACTAAGAGCCCAAGGGCTACAATTAATTGGATAGCTTTAATTAAAAATGTTTCCATTCTCAGTTTTTATAAATTGAGTATTGAAGTCGCGTAATCGCGAGCTAATTTATTAGTAACAACATATTCATCATACGACGGGTGTTTGATGAATTCTATATTTTGTATAGTTTCAACTATTATGCGTGGTATATCCATGAATCCTATTCTATCATTGAGGAATGCATCAACAGCTATTTCATTTGCTGCATTCAGAACACATGGGGAATTACCTCCAGTGGAAATAGCCTCAGACGCTATTCTTAGAAGCGGGAATTTTCCAAGATCAGGTCTCTCAAAAGTGAGATTTGCATAATCAGAAACTTTCATACGCTCACGCTTTGATTCTAGACGCTCTGCACATCCTAGCGCAAATCTAATAGGAATATGCATATCTGGAAGTCCAAGTTGTGCTTTGACAGAACCATCGCTAAATTCCACCATAGAATGGATTATTGATTGAGGGTGAACCACTACTTCAATTTGACTAGGGTCAACATTAAAAAGCCATTTTGCCTCAATTAACTCAAATCCTTTATTCATCATGGAGGCCGAATCAATTGTGATTTTTGCTCCCATTTTCCAATTAGGATGTTTCAGTGCATCGGCCTTGGTCACATATTTTAATTGTTCTTTGTCAAGAGTCCTGAAAGGCCCACCCGAGGCTGTAAGAATCAATTTAGATATAGCGGAATGCTTTTCTCCAATCAGACATTGGTAAATAGCACCGTGCTCAGAATCGACAGGATAAATTGTAGATTTAGATTCATTCAAAAGTCCTGCAATCAATTCTCCAGCTACAACAAGAGTTTCTTTGTTAGCTAGTGCAATATCTTTTTGTGCCTTAATTGCGCTGATTGTTGGAGCGAGTCCGCTGTATCCAACCATCGCAGTGACAACTATATCTATTTCTGGTGCAGTTACTGCATTCTTAATAGCTTCAGCACCACTCTCAACGATTATGTCCAACCCAGATAAAGCTTCTTTTAAGGGGAGAAAGTACTTTTCGTTAGCAATAATTACATGCTTGGGCTTGAACTTATATGCTTGAGCAATAAGTAGTTCTATATTTGAATTAGCTGTAATAAGATATGCTTCGAATCGGTCGGAGTATTCCTCAATTATATCAAGAGTTTGCTGCCCAATCGACCCTGTACTTCCTAGTATAGCGATTTGTTTTAAAGCATTCACGTTATATATATTATATAAGATACAAAAATACAAGAATAATCTATCTTATAAAAATACATTATGAAAATTTCAGGAATAAAGGAATAAAACTGTTATAAAATGTTCAATAATGGTATTTAAACTAATATGTAAATAACTTGTTGATGAATAATGCTACGATAATATCTAAAGAAATAATAAATAATGAATTGAACATCTAAAAATATTAAGATGTTATTTAGATATGTTTTTTGAGCCTATTAATACAAATATATGAATTCAAGAATACTTAAATTAAAAAAGAGATGAAAACAAGAAGTATCATTTTAGCGCTAGGTGCCGTATTTGCATTGCTTCCATCAGCTAAAGCATTCGCACAACAAGACACACTTGTAGAAATTACTGATGTGACAATTGAAGAAATGGCAAATTGCCAAAACCATTATTATTCTAATTGGAGAAATAACTGGTTCATTCAATTAGGTGCTGGCACAAGTGTTCCATTGGTTGAAAATTATTTGTCTAATGGAGATGCAAAACGTCAATTTACATTAGCAATGAATGTTGGTGTAGGCCACTGGTTCTCTCCTTATGTTGGAATTAGATTCTCTGCTCTAGGTGGAGCTTTGCATTGGGAAAATGGAGATTTCTCAAAAGCAAAATATGCTAATTTAAACTTTGACTTGATGTGGGATATGTTTAACTCACTTGGAAATGTGAATACTCAGAGAGTATTTAGCATAATTCCGTTTGTAGGGATGGGTGGAACACTCACATGGGATATTAACAGTCAGGGTTCGAACATATATGGCAAACACGGATTGAAGACGCGTTCATGGACTTTGCCTGTATCAGCAGGTATACAAATGAGATTCCGTCTTTGCAGTTATGCAAATTTCTTTATTGAAGGAAGAGCTCAATTCTATGGAGATAATTTCAATGGAGCAGCATATGGTCGTCCTATCGATGTTAACACAGCATTGCTAGGTGGCTTCCAAATCAACTTGAGCAAACCAAACTTTAAGTCGTTCAGTCCATGTGCATATTTAAACTACATCAACCAGCTTAACAACCAGGTTAATGATTTAAGAGCTCAATTAGCTAACTGTAATAGCAATTTAGCTGCAGCAGAAGCACAGCTTCCATGTCCACAAGTACAGCAGCCAGCAGCAGCACCTGCACCAGCAGCATTATTGGCAACAGTGAGATTCACAATCAATTCTGCAAAAATTTCAAAGGAAGAGATGGTGAACGTTTACAACGTGGCTCAATGGATGAAAGCTAATGAGGATGCACATATTTCAATTAATGGATATGCAGATAAAGATACTGGTACAGCACAATATAATCAAGGATTGTCTCAACGTAGAGCTCAAGCAGTATGTGATGCACTCGTAAATCAATATGGAATAGATCCTTCTCGTTTGACGGTGGATGCATTTGGTAGTGAAACGCAACCATTTGGTACAAATAACTGGAATAGAATTGTAATCTTTAAGGATAAATAAAGGGGATAAATTCTTCTAAAAGATATTTTCGGGGCTAATGTATTGACATTGGCCCCGTCTTTGTTATATAGATGGATATTAAGTGTAGGAAATTTCTATCATATTATTACTTATTTTGAGTATCTTTGAGCCCGAATAAGAGTTGGGAGTATGTTGTAAAATATTCCTGCATAAATAGATCTCGATATAAGTCAGATGATTTCAGTACAAAGTTTAAAAGTTGAATTTAGTAGCAAATCGTTATTTGATAACGTAAGTTTTGTTATAAATAAAAAAGACAAGATAGCATTAGTTGGTAAAAATGGAGCAGGAAAAAGTACACTTCTAAAAATAATAGCTGGACTCCAGGCACCTACAACAGGTATTGTAGCCATACAAAATGATATAAAGATTGGGTATCTTCCGCAACAAATGATTCTAGCTGACAATAAAACAGTTAAAGAAGAAGTGGAAGAGGCATTTAGCCACATAGCTCAATTGAATGAAGATATTAAATCTCTGAATGAGGAATTACTTGAGCGAACCGATTATGAAAGTGATGAATATCATGTAATAATAGACAAGCTGACTCATCTCACGGAAATAGCAAATTATTACAACTCAGAAAATTGTGAGGCAGAAATGGAGAAGACCCTTATAGGTCTTGGGTTTGAAAGAACCGATTTTGATAGGCCCACATCTGAGTTTAGCGGAGGTTGGCGTATGCGAATTGAGCTAGCAAAATTATTGTTGAGAAGACCAGATGTTTTATTGCTGGATGAGCCCACTAACCACCTTGATATTGAATCTATTCAATGGCTTGAGAGCTTCCTAAAGACAAAAGCAGATGCAGTGATGTTGGTATCTCACGATAGAGCTTTTATTGATAATGTTACAAATAGAACCATCGAGATATCATGTGGAAAAATATATGATTACTGTGTAAACTACTCAAAGTTTGTAGATTTAAGAAAAGAGCGCGTTGAACAACAACTTAGAGCTTATCAAAATCAACAGAAACAGATACAGGATATTGAAGATTTCATTGAAAGATTCCGATACAAGCCCACGAAAGCTGTTCAGGTTCAGAGTCGAATAAAACAACTTGAAAAGATTGTCCGCATAGAAGTTGATGAGGTAGATAATTCAAAACTAAGTCTTAAGTTTCCGCCAGCTCCCCGTTCAGGTGATTATCCTATTATTGCTGATGGTGTGGGGAAAAGCTATGGCGACCATTTGATATTCTCGGATGCATCATTTACCTTGAAAAGAGGAGAGAAGATAGCATTTGTGGGGAAAAATGGAGAGGGGAAATCGACATTCGTAAAATGTATAATGAATGAGATACCTTTTGATGGCACGCTTAAAATTGGCCATAATGTGAAGGTGGGATATTTCGCTCAGAATCAAGCACAATTACTTGATGGAGAAATAACTGTATTTGATACAATTGATAGAGTGGCAGTAGGAGATATCAGAACGAAGATACGCGATATATTAGGCGCTTTTATGTTTGGAGGAGAGGCTTCGGATAAAAAAGTTAAAGTTCTTTCTGGAGGAGAAAAGACGCGTTTGGCGATGATTAGATTATTGTTAGAGCAAGTAAATCTGTTAATCCTCGATGAGCCTACCAACCATCTTGACATGAAGACTAAAGATATCCTAAAAGATGCATTGAAAGAATTTGATGGCACGCTTATTGTAGTATCTCACGATAGATATTTCTTGGATGGCCTAGTAGATAAGGTATATGAGTTCGGAGGTGGAAAGGTCAAAGAATTCCTGGGAGGAATATATGACTTCCTCCAATATAAAAACATGGGTTCCCTCAGTGAGCTTGAAAAGGATAACAAAGGAACATCTAATGAAACTCTTTCACAAAATAAAACGGTGAATGTTTCTGATGCCCAAAATCAGCAACTAGAGGGTAAAATATCATATGCAGCGCAAAAGAAAAGAGAGAAGTTAATAAGAAAATCTGAGAAGGAAGTATCTAAATATGAGGCTGAAATTGAGAAATTTGAAAATAAAATACAAGAAATTGAGCAGAAACTTGCAACCCAAACTGAATATGATGCGTCTATATATGAGGAGCATGCCGCTTTGAAAAAATCGTTGGAGAATACAATGAGTTTGTGGAAACTGGCTTCGGAGGAATTTGAAAGAGTAAAAGCTGAACAATAATGAACAGAAATACAATAAAAGATGAAGAATTTAAAATTATTTTTAATCTCATGTGCACTAATATCAACTATGAATATGAATGCAGGTGAAACAAAAAATGGATTCGACGAATCGAATCTTGATAAGACTGCAGTAGCTGGGGATGATTTTTATCAGTATGCCTGTGGAGGCTGGATGAAAAAGAATCCACTTCAACCACAGTACTCCCGTTACGGGCAGTTTGATGCATTGGCAGAAAATAACCGCAAGCAATTGAAGGAATTAATCCAGAACTTGGGTAAAGCACAAAATGCTTCCGGCTCAGTAGCTCAAAAAGTAAATGATCTTTACGAATTAGGTCTTGATAGCGTTAGACTTAATAAAGAAGGTAATGCTCCCATATTGAGCGCACTTTCTAAGATAAACAACTCTAAGAGAGCTGATTTTATGAATCTTATTGCATGGATGCATGGTGAGAGGGCTGCTTCTCCATTCTTTGGGGTAAGTGTTGAGGCTGATTTGATGAATTCAAATGCAAACATGATTTATCTAGGACAATCAGGAATGGGGCTAGGCGATCGTGATTACTATCTTGAAAACGATGCTAATACAGTAAAGATTAGAAATGCTTATGTTAAGTATATAGAAAAGCTATTTGAACTTTCTGGATATAAAGCAGGAGCTGCTAAAACAGCTGCAAAGAATGTGATGAAGATTGAAACTGCTTTAGCAAAAGCTTCAATGTCGAGAGTTGAACAACGTGATATCGCAAAACTTTACAATGTTAGAAGCATTGACCAAATGGGTAAAGATTATCCTAATATTGATTGGGTAGCTTATTTCAATAGAGTCGGTTTGAAGAACGTGGATAAAGTTAATGTAGCTCAATTAAAATCAATAGCTGAAGTAAATATTTTATTAAAGTCTCTTTCTGATAAAGAAATAAAAGATTATTTGGCATTTAACTATATAAGTTCTGCAGCTTCTTATTTAAGTGATGATTTTGTACAGGCAGAATTTGACATGTTTGGAAAAACAATGTCTGGTAAAAAAGAAATGCAGCCTAGATGGAAGCGTGCACTTTCTGTTCCAAATAGTTTGCTTGGAGAAGCAGTGGGTCAGCTATATGTAGAAAAATATTTCCCAGGGGAATCTAAGGCTAAGATGTTGAAATTGGTAGATAACCTTAAGCGTTCTTTAGCTGAGCATATTTCAGACCTTCCTTGGATGTCGGATAAGACAAAAGTAAATGCTTTGGTTAAACTTAATAGCTTCACAGTGAAAATCGGTTATCCTGACAAATGGCGTGACTACAGCAATATCTCAATAGATCCAAAAGAATCTTATTGGGCTAATATTGAGAAAGCCATAAAGAGTGAAAGCCAATATCAATTGTCAAAATATGGCAAGCCAGTGGATAAAGCAGAGTGGGGAATGACTCCTCAAACTGTAAATGCATATTACAATCCTACAACTAATGAAATATGTTTCCCTGCAGGTATCCTTCAGGCTCCTTACTTTGATGTAAACGCTGATGATGCTGCTAATTATGGCGCAATTGGTGTAGTTATCGGACATGAAATGACTCACGGATTTGATGACCAAGGACGTCAATTTGACCAAAACGGAAATATGGTTGATTGGTGGACAAATGAAGATGCAAATAAATTTAAATCATTAACTGACGTTCTTGTAAATCAATTTGATTCAATAAAGGTGACTGATGGCGTGAATGCTAATGGCAAATTGACCTTAGGCGAAAATATTGCAGACCAAGGTGGTTTAAGAGTGTCTTATACGGCATTTAAGAAAGCTCAAGAAGAAACTCCAATAGGTGATGTTGATGGCTTTACTCCAGACCAGAGATTCTACTTGTCATATGCAAACGTGTGGGCAGGAAATATTACTGATCAGGAAATTCGTCGTTTGACAAAGCTTGATCCTCATTCACTTGGAAAATGGAGAGTTGATGCTACATTAAGAAATATTGATACATTCTTAAAAGCATTTAATGTAACAGAGAACAACAAGATGTTCTTGCCAGTTGATAAGAGAGTAACTATTTGGTAATAACAAATAATTATATAAAAATGGGTGGCTTTATATTATAGAGCCACCCATTTGTTGTATAATAAGGATACAACGTTCAGCTTATAGTAAGCCTTCTAATATTACTTTTCCTTCTGGCTGATAGAACATTCCTTGACCATATAATCTATTTTATTAAAATCTTTCATAATCTTTTCTTTTGTGATCTTATCGGCGTCATATTTAATCAGTACAGTATTTTCTTTAATATTAGTGATTATGTCCTTAACGCCTTTAGTAAATCGTAAATTACTTTTTATGCGTGCCTCACAATTGGAACATACCAGTTTGGGAGAAGGATTAAAGACGATAGTTTGAATGTCTTTTGCATTGATTGAAGTGAGTCCGATCAATGCCAATGCTAAAATTGCTAGTTTCTTTTTCATAATAAAAATAATTTTAATGAATTTATAATTGATTATTAACTCTTACCGAAATGCATTCTAAAGCCTATGTAATAAACGGATCCGTGGGTAGGTCCCCAGACAATTGTGGAATCAAAATTTTCACTCCAAGAATTGGAAGCATTTATTATTGGATTCTTCTGTTTGAAATTACTGATATTCTCTCCTCCAATGTACACAGACCAATGTCTAAACCATCGTGTGACTTGAGCATTTAACTGCAAGTATGGAGAGAATTTGCTAGCCCATGACTGAGCTCCAGATTCTAAGGTATATGACTTAGGCAATCTGCCTCCACCATTTAACTGTAATGTGCAGTCAAATTGCCATAAACCGAGAGGGGTTTGGTATGATGCAGTGATTAGGCTTTTGTATTTACTTGTCAGAGGGCGTTCCATTAGAATACCATTGTAAGTCGTTTTAACGTCATTATACCTATAAGCTGCCGTCAAATTAAATCCTCTGAAGACTGGATATGTGGCATCGATTTGGAAGGTGTGAGAGTAGGATTTACCACTGAGATTCCTGAAATAAATTGAATGAGGATCTGAATCTAAATCAGCGGAGACTTGGTTTATGAAATTCGTGAAATAATATTCTGCATTTACATTTAACGTCTTTTCGAAAATTGGTATATAGAAAGCACTACTAATACCATAATTCCAAGCTTTTTCCTGACTTAAATTATCATAGATAATAATTTGTCGGCCGCTAGCCATCAAATAATTATTCTCAGCTAAAACATGATTACTACGATATCCTTTTCCCGCTGAGATTCTAATATTCAAATAGCTATTAGGTGCATATCTGATATGAGCACGAGGTGTTATGAATGTACCATAAACATCGCTATGGTCAATTCTTACACCACCCATAGCTATAAATTTATCGTTAGCATTGAATGTATATTGGAAATACGCACCAGCGGTAGATTCTTTTTCTATGGAATGCTTTGATGATGTGACATTGCCATATAAATATTCCTGATTATATTTATCGAAATTGAAACTAAGCCCTGTAGAAATACTATTCTTTTGATTTAGGTTTGTTTCAAACATTAATGAACTATATATATTTGACTGATCAACATTATAGATTTTCTTGCCATAAAATGAATTTTGATTATGTAAAGAACCAGATAATATTAGTGCTATATTTGCACCCTTTGCTTTATTGATTATATAAGCATTTTTTGTGAAGATATTATAGAGCTCATTATCAATGTCAATTTTATAAAATCCATTGTCATTTGCAATTGATGATGTATTGTCAATATTGTGATTATGGGCTATTTGTCCTCCGATGCGTTTTTCTTTTAAAGCTGAAATGCCTGCTTGGAATATATATCTATCATTAATCCATGTCCAGCGATTCATCAAATTATATTGTTTGACTTTCGGCTGGTCGAGAAATGAATCCCCATTATCATCATGATTATTAAAGCTATTTTCGTAGTGGGCTAATACTCCAGTGCTTACTTTTGATGAAACAGGTATATTCGCATCAAAATTTGCTTCCATTTTGCCTAAATGATTGCCATATAGATTGAAATTAACTTCTGGTGGAGATTGGGGCTTTTTAAATTCGATATTAATCTGCCCAGTTATTGCCTCATATCCATTTTTTACTGAAGATGCACCCTTAGCAACCTGAATACTTTGCATCCATGGTCCCGGAATATACCCAAGGGAATATGGGATAGCAGCTCCTCTATAATTGGGGATATTTTCAGTAAGCATCTGAACATATGTGCCTGATAAACCGAGCAGTTTTATCTGTTTGGCACCAGTGGCTACGTCAGAATAAGAAACGTCGACTGATGGATTGGTCGTAAAACTTTCGCCAAGATTGCAACATGCCGCCCGTACCAATTCGTTAGAGTTAATGACGTCAACATTAAGAATGTTTTTGCGCGACTTTAAGAGTCCAGGTCGTTTGCCGGATACTTGTACTTCTTGAATCATATTAGCTTTATTAAGCGTGATAGATAGATTCGTGCTATTAACATTTATTGAGTCAGAAGAATATCCTAGTGATTTGATTATTAAAATTTTATTTGATTTGGATTGCTCTATTGTGAAATAGCCTTTGTCGTCGGTAGAGGCCAAGATTGAACTGTTTTTCCAATTTGCAATTGCCCCTATAATAGGAATGCCTGTTTCATCTTTTACAACCCCAGAAATTATAGCTGATTTGGCTGTAAATGGCAAGAGCATTAACAGCGATAAGAATTGTATTAATATAAATTTCATATGTGCCTATTTGTTCTATGTTTTATCGAAATCATGTGATAGAAATCGATGACTTGAAATGGATTGATACAAAGAGTATTAATCCATAAAATTATTTATATAAAAACATAATGATTATAGCCGCATTTAAGAATAAAAATGCAGCGGAGAAAATAGGCTAAATTATAAGGGTGCAGATGATGCTTAAAAAATCATTTGATATAAGCCGGTGCCAATCCCTCCAAGCAAAGATTTTATGCAAAGTCGCATAAACATCATTAAAAACATGTCTATTGGGGGGTATATTAGCAATTATGCATGTGAGTGATAGATAAGGTTTATCTATGCTCAGCTGTTGAATGATAGTAGGAGTATTGACCTTAAGTATTATAATCCTCGAGCAGGATTCCTTTTGTGATTTGTTACCTTTTGACTGGTTACAACTCAGACAATCATCCTTCTTGTGAGATTCAGAATTATTCGTTTCGCAACAAGGACAGTTATTAGAAATCTCCATATTATTTGTAGCACATTTTGCGCAGCTGTATTGCACAAAAGTGATCCCAACGCTTATAAATACTATTAAAAGCGAAAGGAGTATAATAATTATTCGATTTCTAAATTTCTTAACCTCGTGCATTAAAATAAGATAATACCAATGGCGCAAATACCTAATTGGACTGCGAAGATAATAACTCAGTGAGCATATAATCTAATTACTAAGTTGGTTTTTTATGTTAAAGATTAATAATGACGGAATTTAATGGGTTCATGAATATGATACTTGTATCGAGAAATGGGGATGAGAAAGTAATCTAAAGTAATCTAGATAAACACACTGATTTTTTGAAAAGCTGTCAAATTAATTTATTATATTTGTAAAATGTTATTATGCACTTTTTGTATAGTTTCATCAAATTATAGAAAATATAAAATTAAATCACACATATATGAAATTCAATATTCCGAGTAAAACATTACTCACACACCTATCGGCTGTAAGTAAGGTTGTTAATTCCAAGAATACGATCTCGATTCTTGACAATTTCTTATTTGAGCTTAAAAATGAAGAACTCGTAATAACGGGAAGCGACCAAGAAACCACACTGACCACTAAGGTAGCGGCCATGGAAGTGGAAGGAGAAGGTAAGTTTGCTGTAAATGTAAAGTGCTTGCTTGATTTATTAAAAGAGCTGCCTGACCAACCATTAACGTTTGAGATTAATGAGCAGAACTTCGAAATTAACATATTCTACCAGAATGGTAAGTTTAATTTCGTGGGAATAAACGGAAATGAATTTCCAGAGAAGAGCGCTATGGAAGATAGCGCAAATAAATTTGTGATTCCAGCACAAGAAATTATAGCTGGTATTGAGCATACATTATTTGCAGTAGGCGTAGAAGATTTGCGTCCTCAAATGATGGGTATCTTTTGGGATATAGCTCCAGAAAAAATTGTTTTTGTGGCGTCTGATACCCATAAATTAGTTCGCTATACAAATGACAGAATTAAAACTGGCAGTGAAAGCTCATTTATTTTACCTACAAAGCCAGCAACAATATTGAATTCTATTTTAGCAAAACAAGAAGGTGATGTAACAGTGACAACAGATTCTAAATCTGCAATATTCGAAACCCCAAACTTCACTTTGAGTTGTCGTTTTGTTAATGGTAAATATCCAAACTATAATTCTGTAATTCCTCAGAATAATCCATTTAAACTTGTTGTTGACCGTATTTCATTGCTTAATGCAATTCGTCGCGTGTCAGTATTTGCAAGTGTGGGTGGATTGATTAAGTTTGAAATCCAGGCTAATGAGATTTTCTTGAAAGCAGAGGATGTTGATTTCTCTACATCGGCTGAAGAAAAAGTAGCTTGCGACTACCAAGGGGAGGATATGACAATAGGATTTAATAATACTAGAATGATTGAGGTTCTTAATAATCTTGATGTAGATACTATTATTATTAACCTATCAGATCCATCAAGGGCTGGCGTTTTCTTGCCCGATACACAGGCTGACGGAGAAGAATTATTGATTCTTCTTATGCCAATGATGATTTAATAAATAACTGATATGAATTTAAATTTAAAGAATCCGATTATTTTTTTCGATCTTGAAACAACAGGAATAAATATCATAAAAGATAAAATAATTGAGATTTCTTATATAAAAGTTTATCCTAATGGCTTAGAAGAAGAGAAGACCATTAGGGTAAATCCTGGTTTCCATATTCCAGAGGAATCTACACAGATACATCATATAACTGATGAAGACGTGAAGGATGCTCCGATGTTTAAAGATATAGCCAAGACATTAAGCAAAGTATTTGAAGGATGCGATATCGCTGGATTTAACAGTAACAAGTTTGATATTCCTTTATTGATAGAAGAATTCCTTAATGCCGGAATAGACATAGATTTTTCTAAGAGAAAGTTTATCGATGTTCAGACCATTTTCCACAAGATGGAGCAAAGGACCCTTATTGCAGCATATAAGTTCTATTGTAATAAGGACTTGACTGAAGCGCATTCCGCAAATGCAGATACAATGGCTACCTATGAGGTGCTAAAGGCGCAACTTGATAGGTATCCTAATTTGGAAAATGATATCGAATTCTTGTCAAAATTCTCATCACAAAATAGAAATGTGGATATGGCTGGTAGAATTATATACAATGATAAGGATGTACCAGTATTTAATTTTGGAAAATATAAAGGGCAACCGGTAATAGATGTATTCAAAAGAGATTTAGGCTATTATAGCTGGATGATGAATGGAGAATTCGCACAGGATACTAAACGTGTGATAACAAAAATAAAACTTAGCTGCAGATAATAAATTCTAATGTTAAAGGGAAAGAATATTATTTTAGGTATTTCAGGAGGTATAGCTGCTTATAAATCGGCATATCTGCTTCGACTTTTAGTTAAGCAAGGAGCAGAGGTTCAAGTGGTGATAACTCCATCGGGAAAGGAGTTTATAACACCTGTTACATTATCTGCCCTCAGCGGTAGGCCTGTCATATGCGATTTCTTTACTGCCAATACCGGTAGTTGGAACAGCCATGTTGATTTGGGTTTGTGGGCTGATGCAATGGTTATTGCTCCAGCTACTGCAAATACTATAGCAAAAATGGCTAATGGTGTGGCTGATAATATGTTAGTTACAACTTATCTTTCCTCAAAAGCCCCAGTATTTGTGGCTCCTGCAATGGATTTAGATATGTGGGCTCACCCTACAACTCAAAAGAATATTGAGCTTTTGAGAAGCTATGGCAATATTATAATAGAACCAGAATCAGGAGAATTAGCTAGTCATCTTATTGGTAAGGGTCGTATGGCAGACCCAGAAACTATTGCATTAGCAATTGACGACTATTTGATTGGCATATCTGATTTGAAGGGAATGAAAGTGATGGTAACAGCTGGACCAACATATGAAAAGATTGATCCGGTGAGATTTATAGGAAATTATTCTTCAGGAAAGATGGGTTTTGCCTTGGCTGAAGAATGTGCTAGAAGAGGTGCCAATGTCACTTTGATATGTGGTCCTGTTTCGCTAAAAACAAATTCTGCAAATATCAAGAGAATAAATGTTGAATCTGCTAAGGAAATGTATGATGTATGTGTGAAAGAATTTCCAACCAGTGATATTGGGATAATGTGTGCAGCGGTGGCAGATTATTGCGTTGAAGATATTGCAGAGAAGAAGATTAAGCGAGAGGAGAATGAGCCTCCAGTTTTAAAACTGAAAAAAAATCCAGATATAGCAAAATCACTAGGAGAAAATAAGCGTGACAGTCAGACTCTCGTTGGCTTTGCACTAGAAACTGACAATGAGGTGGAAAATGCTCTTGGTAAGCTGAAAAGAAAGAATCTGGATTACATAGTTCTTAACTCCTTAAGGAATCCTAATGCAGGTTTCTGTACGGATACAAATAAAGTGACGGTAATATCTAAAAAAGGCGAAAAGACTGAATTCGGTGTTAAGCCTAAAAGTCTTGTGGCTAAAGATATAGTTGATTTATTAACAAAATAAGAATTGAATCAGTGAATATAAAGGTCCGTACCATAATGCTTGTATTTTGTGCTCTCTTATCATTTGTTTATGTGAGAGCTCAAGAGCTAAATTGCACAGTAGAGATAAATTCGGAACAAATTCAGAATACGAATAAAGACGTATTTAATACTTTACAGCAAGCAATTTTTGACTATATGAATACAAATAAATGGACTGATACACAATTCTCTGCAAATGAAAAGATTGAATGCAAGTTGTATCTTACGATAAAAAGCTATACTAATGATGCTATGGCTGGAGATTTGCAGATTCAGTCAAATCGTCCAGTATATAATTCATCGTATACCACTACAGTGTTTAACTTTAAAGATACAAAGATCAATTTCACTTATGCTCTAAATGAACCTTTGGTATTCTCTGAGAATACTATGGAGAGTAACTTGACTGCGATTCTTAATTTCTATGCATATATGATAATTGGGCTTGATTTTGATACATTCTCTCCTAATGGTGGCGATCCTTATTATGATAAGGCAGCAAATGTGGTGAGAATGGCTCAGAGTTCTGGCGAAACTGGATGGAAAGCATTCGAGGATACTAAAAATAGGAGTGCCGTTTTAAGTGCTTATACAGAGAAGAATACTTCACCAATAAGAGAATTGCTATATAACTATCATAGAAAAGGTCTCGACGAAATGGTACTTAGCCCTAATAAAGGCAGAGCTGCCATAACTGAGTCGCTTGGTTTGCTTAAAAAGGTTTATGATGTGGCTCCAATGTCTGTGTGCTTGTCAATCTTTAAAGATTCTAAACTCGATGAATTGGTGAATATATATTCTAAAGCTTCAAGTACTGAAAAAAATACAGCCTACGAACTGCTATATCCATTATATCCAACAGAAAATACTAGATTGAAGAAGATTAAGGATGTGGATACATCTACTAAATAACTAAGCTGAAAGATATGTTAGCTCACTTATTTATTACTAATTACGCACTTATTGACCATCTTGAAATTGATTTCAAGAGAGGTCTGACCACTATAACTGGAGAAACCGGCGCTGGAAAGTCTATATTGCTTGGCGCATTGTCACTTATCTTAGGTGAGCGTGCAGATTTAAAAGTGGTTAGAAACCCTGAATCAAAATCAATAATAGAAGCAACGTTTGATATTTCTGACTATTCAGATTTAAAGAGTTTCTTTGAAAAGAACGATATAGACTTTGAAGAGAAGGAGTGTATATTAAGGCGGGAAATTTCTTCAAATGGTAGGTCGAGAGCATTTGTGAATGATTCTCCAGTAAATCTAAATATTCTTCAAGAGCTTACTATTAGACTTATTGATATTCACTCTCAGCATAACAATATGCTCCTTTCAAAGACTGATTATCAATTAAGAGTACTTGATAGTGTATCTGCCGATAAAGAGCTTCTAGAGGCATATTCTAGTGTATATAGCACATATAGAAAGAAGCTAAAGATGCTTGATGCTCTGAGAAAGGACAACGAGCAGAAAAAGAATGATGAAGATTATACGAATTTTCAATTATCTCAGATTGCCACATTAAAACTTCAAGAAGGCGAGGATTTAGAGCTTGAAGAAACTCAAAGAAGATTAGAGAATGTATCAGATATTAAAGTGGCGTTATGGGATGCAGTATGCCATCTTCAGGATAATGATGATTCGATAGTAAACCAATTAAGCCAAACATCTAAAAATCTTTCTAAGATATCTGATTATGACAAAAAGCTTGATGAAATATATCAACGGATAGAGTCTTCTCTAATAGAATTGAAAGATATCGCAATGGTTGTTGATACACTTCAAAATGATTTTGTTGATGACCCTAATGAATTAGAGCGTATATCATCTCGTTTGGATTCTATATATGAACTTGAAACGAAGCATAAGCTAAGAACTGTTGATGAACTATTAGCTTTGCAAAAGGAGCTAGAAGTGAAACTTAATGACATAACACATCAAGATGAAGAGATCGCCCAATTGGAATTGGAAGTTAAACAATTACAGGATGAGGCGATGAGAATTGCGGTGAAATTGTCAGAAGCTCGTAAAGAAGGTGCCAGACGTTTTTCAGAAGATCTGTATAAGGTGGCTAGCCCATTAGGAATGCATAACTTATCATTTGAAGTATCGTTTGAGAAGACGCCTTTAAGCAGAGATGGTATAGACCAAATACAATTCTTATTCGCATTCAATAAACAGCAAAAAATGATGCCAGTGGAGAATACGGCATCTGGTGGTGAAATATCACGATTAATGTTGTGCATTAAATCAATAATAGCTCAAAATATGCAGCTCCCTACCATTATATTTGATGAAGTAGATACTGGAGTATCAGGCGATATTGCCAATAGGATGGGTGAGATGATGTGCAGAATTAGTAAAAACATTCAAGTAATTACGATAACACATTTACCTCAAGTAGCAGTGAAGGGAGATAATCATATAAAAGTTTATAAAAAAGATAGTAAAGATGCTACCTTTACAGCAATAAAAGAACTTTCTCAGGAAGAAAGAGTTAATGAAATAGCAGCAATGTTAAGCGGTGAAAAGATAGATACTGCCGCAATTGAAAATGCAAAATCATTAATGGGAATCAAGTAAAAATTAAATTATGGAAAAAGAAGATTATATATTTGGTATTCGTGCTGTTATCGAAGCCATAGAAGCAGGGAAGGAAATTGATAAGATAATTATCAAGAAGGATATCTCAGGAGAGCTAGTAAGTGAGTTATTTGACTTGATTAAACAACGTTCTATAGTTACTCAGCGAGTACCGGTGGAAAGAATTAATCGTATAACTAGAAAGAATCACCAAGGAGTTGTGGCTATTTTGTCGTCAGTGACATATAATAAGCTGGAGAACTTGATTCCTGGGCTGTATGAAGAAGGGGTACTTCCTTTCATAGTTGTGCTAGATGGAATTACTGATGTGCGCAATTTTGGTGCAATAGCAAGAACTTGTGAATGTGCCGGGGTAGATGCGATAGTAATTCCCGAAAGAAACAGTGTGTCGGTTAATGGGGATGCAATGAAGACATCAGCCGGTGCATTAAACTATATCCCAATTTGTAAGGAACGAAGCGTAAAGAGCGCCGTAAGATTCTTGAAAGATAACGGATGCAAGATTATTGGAGCATCCGAGAAGAGCAAGATTAATTATACCAAGGTAAATTATACTACACCCACTGTAATTGTTATGGGAGCAGAGGATAAAGGAATTGATCCTGAAATTCTAGTTATGTGCGACGAGCTTGTTGCTATTCCAGAATTTGGAAGTATTAATTCACTAAATGTATCGGTAGCTGCTGGAGTTATGATTTATGAGGTAGTAAGGCAGAGAATAAATAGCGATATGGAAGTTATTTAAATTGTATTTTTCTTGAATGGAAAGCTAATTTAAGGTAACTTTGCAAAAAATTTAAGAGCACATTAATTTATGATTACCCGCATTTTAATAAGGATAAAAGTAGTGCAGATGCTTTATTCCTATTTTCTTACAAAGAAAGAGAAGTCGGTAGCAGAAGCAACCAAGGAATTATCTAAGAGTCTAGATAAAGCCTATGAACTCTATATCTCTTTGTTAGTATTGATGATTGATTTGACGACTTACCAAGATTCTCGTCTTGATCAAGCAAAACACAAATATCTTCCTTCTGAAGAAGATTTAAATCCAAACACGAAGTTTGTAGAAAACGCATTCATAGAAAAGCTCAAAAACAACAAAACATTACAAGAATATCAAAAAGACGCTCATATTTCATGGCGTGAAGATGATATATTCTTGAAGTTGATGCTGGATAAAATTTTGAATTCTGATGTCTATAAGGAATATATGGCTGAAGGAAAGAGAGATTATAAGAGCGACTGCGAATTATGGAGAAATCTATTGAAGAAAGTAATCTTGAAGGATGAAGAGCTTGTAGAAGTACTTGAGGCTAAATCAGTATATTGGAACGATGATTTATCAATCATGGGAACATTTGCTTTGAAAACAATCAAGCAATTTGAGACAGATGAGACAGCTGATATCCAAAAGATGTATAAGGATGAAGAAGATAGCTGTTTTGGCGAGAAGCTATTCTTATTAGCAATAAGAGAATGCGAGGAGAATAATCAGTTGATTGATAAGTTTGTACAAACTGATTCATGGGACACTGAACGTATTCCATTTATGGATAGAGTGATTATAGGAGTAGCATTGAGTGAAATTAAAAACTATGATCAAATTCCATTGAAGGTTTCTATCAATGAATATATTGAAATAGCAAAATATTATAGCACTCCTAAAAGTGCGTCTTTTGTGAACGGGATGCTCAATTCTACGATACAGTACCTAAAAAAGCAAGGAAGAATAATAAAAGACTAAAAACTTTTCTATCTTTGTAATAAAAATAAATCTAATAAATAAAATTATGATACTAAATTCAATTTTACTTGAACAAGCTGGTGGTACTAAAGGTGGTATGACTAGCTTGTTGATGATTGTAGCTCTAATTGCTATTTTCTATTTTTTTATGATTCGTCCGCAATCAAAGAAACAAAAAGAAATAAAGAAGTTCCGTGAATCATTGGCTGTAGGAGATAAGGTAATAACAGCCGGAGGAATTTATGGAAAGATTAAAGAAATAAAAGATTCTGCAATCATTCTTGAAATTTCAGAAAATGTAAGGATAAAAATTGATAAAGGTTCAGTTTATCCTTCGGCTGAAGATGCAGCTCAATCTGCACAGAAATAATAATTCTTAGAATAATATTCTAAATACACTGCATTAAAGCCATTCGCCCTAATAGCGTAATGGCTTTTTGTGATTAATTACCACATCATGTCTTTGAGGATAATCAAACTATTGGAATTAAGACGAATCAGTTCGAGAAGAGCAAAGCAATTAGGCTTATATTCGGTTTTTGTCTGCATTTCATTTATATTTTGGCTTTTTCTGTCTTTGAATAATACTATTCAGAAAGATATTCCTGTGGTAGTTAAATTAATTGATGTCCCTGATAGTATCACGATAGTGTCTAATTATCCTAGCGAAATTAATGTTGGTGTCAAGGATAGAGGAGTGGCATTGATTAAGTTTATTCTAGGGAAAGAACCGGAGTTGAAGATTACGTTTAGTGATTATTCTGACGGTAATGGTCACATTATAGTGTCGAATAGTGATTTTAGAAGATTAGTGCGAAGTCTTTTTGAAAATACGTCAACGATATTAAGCTATTCAGTTGATAATTTTGACATAAAATACACAGACTTGCCAGGAAAATCTGTGCCAATAAGGCTTGATTTAGATATTCATGCTAATATGCAATATGTTATTTTTGGGCCAATTGAACATAATATTGACTCAGTCAAGGTCTTTTCTGATAAGAATACATTAGCTTCTATTGAAGAGGTATATACCTACCATGTGGAAGAGAAAGAGCTAAAGGACACACTTGTTCGTACTATTGCAATTTCTCCTATACCAGGAACTAAAATTATACCTAATACTATTACAATTAAGATCCCGGTAGAACCTCTCATCACTAAGAGACTAGCCATTCCAATTAGAGTTAAGAATATTCCCCATAATATTAATGTAATGACATTCCCATCCGTAGTAACTGCATCATTCCTAGTTCCATTTAGTACTTATAGGAATAAGTGTAACATGGAAGCTGTGGCAGATTTTATGGATTTATTGACAAAGCCTTCTAAAAAGCTTGCGATAAGAATAGAAGAATGCCCCGCCATGTATCAGAATATTTCGTTGCAACAAGATAGTGTGGAATATATAATTGAAAGAAAATAATGATAGTGGTGATTACAGGGGGTATTGGCTCAGGAAAAAGTGTTATAACCAAAATCGTAGCTTCGTTGGGGTATAAGGTATATGACTGTGATTCGAGAGCTAAAATGCTAATGACGGAGTCGCATAAGGTGAAGGATTCCCTGATAAAAGCATTTGGTGAAAAGTGCTATTTATCAGATGGTAGCATAGATAAGTCATATCTTAGTAATATAGTTTTCAAGGATAAAAAGGCCTTGAAAGTGATAAATTCAATTGTGCATCCTGCTGTCAAAGAAGATATTCTTAATGTGTATAAGAGATGTGCGGGAGAAGTATTGTTTGTGGAAACGGCAATCTTTAAGGAAAGCAATCTACATGATATTGTGGACCGAGTGTGGGTGGTAGAAGCTCCAATTGAATTGAGAATAGAAAGGGTAATAAAAAGGAACTGCAATAGTGAAAAAGATGTGAGAGCTAGAATTGAAAACCAGAACAGCAGTTTCGATTTCATTAAAGATAAAGATGTTATTATAAACGATGGGATAGAGCCAATCTTACCAAGAATAGAAATTTTAATCAAAAACTTGAGAAGCATCATTTAACGCAATATTAGTGTGAAAGTGTGTAAACTTCTTGATTGAACCGAAAAGGAATAGTAAATTTGCATTATTACTTATAATAATTATATATTCTAACAATTAGAAAAACGAATTATGCTAAAGAAAATATTATCAATTTCAGGAAAGCCAGGTTTGTATAAGTTGGTATCTTATGGAAAAAATATTATAATAGTGGAATCTTTGGTTGATGGCAAAAGAACGCCTGCTTACAATCATGATAAAATAATATCACTTGGAGATATCGCTATTTACACCTATACTGAAGAAGTACCATTGAACACAGTATTTGAAAGCATCTCTGCAAAATATGATGGCAAAACAGTGGATGCAAAACAATATGCAACGAAGGAAGACTTGCAGAATTTTTTCTTGGAGATTTTACCAGAATTTGATCAAGAGAGAGTTTATCCAAATGATATAAAGAAGGTTATTTCATGGTATAACTTATTGGTTAATGCTGGAATCACAACTTTCAAAGAAGAAGAAAAGAAAGAAGAAGAAAAGGAAGAGACTAATGAATAATATGATTTAAGGAGTCTTTCTCCCTAAAACAAATTAAATATAAGTAGAGGTGGGGGTTAGTAATTTCCACCTCTATTCATTAAATGAGAAACATTAAGATAAAAATAAAAACAATATCAACAGCAGTTATAATATTAATGACTGCTTTTACTTCATGTAAAAGCCATAAGAACATAGAAAAAACATTTCCAGACGATATTTATGAGAATTACCCATCGCAAAACAAAGCTTTACAAAAGGAAGTGAAGGAATGGATTGGTGTCCCATATAAATATGGCGGACATTCAAAAGATGGTGCAGATTGCTCAGGTTTGGTGATGGAAGTTTATTTAAAGGTTTACAATATTAAGCTTTATCGAAATTCAAGAGAGATATATAATAAAAATTGCAAACCTATAGAAAAAAAGGAACTCCGGGAAGGAGATTTAGTGTTTTTTGGAAAAGATGGTGTGACTACGATTAATCATGTTGGGATTTATTTGAATGATAATAAATTTGTTCATGCATCTTCAAGTAAGGGTGTGATGATAAATGATTTAAACGAGTCATATTATTTGGAAAGATATATTACTTCAGGGCGTGTGATTAATTATTAATGCACAAATTCATAGATAGCTCCCATTGTTCTTATTGAGTGATAAGAACGCTTTAATTCAAGACATTCAGATTGGAGATCTGCCAAACGATCATAATATATATCCCCGGAGAGGACAACTAATTTAGGCTCGAAATTATTCAGCAGTTCTTTAATAGTGCCGTAATATCGTTTTGTAACTATAAGATAATCGACATTTAGTTTAGGCGATATCTTGTGAGTACGGAAATACTTATCCTTTGCCACAGCAATTCTTTTGCCATGAATACAAACTAACGAATTTATATGGTAAAATGGACTATCTGTGAATGATATGGTATCTTTTTTTAATTTGGATAACAGATTCTTATGGCGTGATAGAAAATTATCGGAGAGTATATCATTTTCAGGAATCCAGATATTAAAAGCATTATTGGTAATTGTGCAAATAGGTGTAGTAGAGCTTTCGTTGAAAATTATAAAACCAGAACGTTCGCTTTTAAGTTCTGTAACTATAATTATTGATATAAAGGAAATAAAATTTATAGCACTAAGATAGAATGTCCATTTTTTACGGTAGTAGATTATTAGAATGATAGACGCAAGGAGAGAAAAATAGAACCATACAATTATAGAATTAATATAGATGTTATCAATATAAGGTATTGGGATGTCAGCCATAAAATTAGATATATTTATAACAACACTATAAGACTTATCCAATAGAAACTGCAATAAGAACATATCAATGCCAAGCAATAAAAGAATAATATATAGAATTGCTACTCCTATTAATATTGGAAGAAAAGGAGTGATGATTATGTTGGATATAATAGAAGCGAGAGAAATGATGTTAAAATGATATGCACTTATTATAGCTGTGCCTAAAATAGCGGAAATAGAGACTATTCCTAGGGAATATATATAGTTGAGCCACTTAACCCCGAAAGGCCTCATGTTTAATTTAGTTGTGAATAATAAAATACAGAGTACTGATGTGAAGCTGAGTTGGAAACCTATATCATAGATAGAGAATGGATCAATTGTAGTGATGACTAAAGCCGCTCCAATTAGAGAATTAATTGAATATTCTCTTCGATAGAATATCTTTGCTAAGACAACAAAAGTTATCATCGTAATGGCGCGAATTACAGAAATTGGCATTCCTATAAGAACCCCGAAAATTATAATAACAAATAATGTTATAACCAGTCGTAATTTCTTGCAACCAAATAAATCTAATGGAAATAATAGGACAGATATAATCATAAAAACTATGCCTATGTGAAGACCGCTGATGGCAAGGATATGGGCAATCCCAGCTTGTGACATTACTATTCTAACTTCATCATTTATAAAGGTTTTATCTCCGAGGATTAGTGTAATATAGAAATATTGTGAGCCTGGACTTAGCCCTTAGGAGAGAATTAGGTTTGTTAGATAGTTTTGGATCTTCTTTCTTGATGAGGCCATGGAGTGTTGTTCTCCAATTATCGAATACTTATCACGCTCAACAAAAGTTTGATATAGAAAGCCATTATAGCGACAATGAGTTTTGTAATCAAATTCTTCAGGATTACCACTGTTAATAATAGGTTCAAGTTTGGTAGATAGAGCAATGATATCACCTTCAGTGAGAGAATAATCTGAACCTTCAAATAATGCCTTTATTTTAGCTCCATTTGTGTTGATGATGCTGTTGCTGCTGTCAGATAGCCAATGAATTGACAGGTCGGCACTTGTGGTGAAATCATTATGCTTAACTTTAAGAACAGATGCCTGTGCGATGTAATTCTCGCGAGTATCAATGTCTAATTCTTTGGGCGAATGCGTTAAGGCGTTCAGCCAACCAATTCCAAATCCTATGAAACAAAATGCGAGTGAGAATAAATAGGTTAGTCTTAGCTTAAATTTAGGGTTGCGGATAATTGATAGAGATATATAAAGAAATATACCTAGTGATATAGAAATTAAAGGTATGAGATAACGACCATTTATATACTGATATAATAAAATACCTAATACAAATGGTATAAAAATTCTTAGTAAAGGGGCCTTTGTTAGGGCCTCTCTCATATATTAGATTATAGGGCTTAACTAGTAGATAATTATTTCTTACCAGTCCATATTTGGTAAGATGCAAAAGCTTGTAGCAGAAGCATTTCCAATCCATTCTTTACATTGGCGCCATGCTTTTTTGATTCTTTCATAAATAAAGTTTCATCGGGATTATAAAGAAGGTCATAGCATAAATGCTTGTCGCTTAGCATGCTATAAGGGATATCTGGGCATTCATCTATATTAGGATACATTCCCAATGGTGTTGTGTTTACAATAACATGATGCGAAGTCATTACCTCTTTGTTAATCTCGCCATATGTAATAGCATCTTTAGAATGTTTCCTTGAAACGAATTGTGATTCAATACCAAGTTTCTTCAATCCCCAGTATACGGCTTTAGATGCGCCTCCAGTACCAAGTATTAAAGCCTTTGTCATATGAGGCTTTATAAGTGGCTCGATTGAATCCATAAATCCAATTATGTCAGAGTTATATCCTTTTAGTTTTAAATCGCCTTTATCATTGATGAATTTAATAACATTTACTGCACCAATCTTTGCAGCATCAGCATCAAGTTCGTCGAGATAAGGAAGTACTTGTTCTTTATATGGAATGGTTACGTTAAGCCCATTAAGGTTGGCGTTCTCACTAATCACTTCCATAAGCATATTTATATCAGGAATTTCAAAATTGACATATTCGGCATCAATTCTTTCAGCCTCGAATTTATGATTAAAGAAATTCATTGAGAATGAATGTCCGAGAGGGTATCCAATTAAACCGTAAACTTTATTTTTCATAAACAAATCAAATTAAAATACAAAATCAGCATCTTCAAGATATTGCCGATAAACTACAATTAAAAGATAAGCTTAAATCAATCTTTTTTACAAAAATAATCTAATAGCTGTAATAAACGTTTCAAATATCGGAATTTTTTGGCAATTTTTAACCTGGGCCAAAAAAAACGAGATATGGAGAAAATAAATTGCGGTTTAATTACTATTTTTGCACATAAATGGAATTCTAGATTTATTTTACAGCCAATACGGGATGCGCTCAATTATTAAATATTGTATATTGTTTTTCTCAATATTATCTTTTGCACTAAATATGTCTGCAAAGGATTTTACTGTAGTAATAGATCCAGGGCATGGTGGAAAAGATTATGGTGCACTTGGAACTACTGCTTTTGAAAAGAATATCAATCTTAATGTTGCATTGAAATTAGGCGATTTGATAAAGTCTAAAATGGATAATGTTAAGGTCGTTTATACTCGTGATGGGGATTATTATCTCACACTTCAAGAGAGAGCTGACATTGCCAATAAGGCTTCAGGTGATTTGTTTATATCAATTCATACAAATTCCATTGATAAAAAGTCGAAGAATAGAACTACTATAAAAGGGGCTGCTACTTATACGCTAGGATTGCATAGGTCGGAAGAAAACCTTGAAGTAGCAAAACGTGAAAACTCTGTTATAGCATTAGAAAAAGATTATACTACTACTTATCAAGGATTTGACCCGAATTCAACCGAATCATATATAATATTTGAGATATTTCAGAATGTACATATGGATCAAAGTATAGATTTTGCTAAAAATGTACAATCTGAATTTGTGAGAACTGCAGGACGTACTGATAATGGTGTTAGACAGGCAGGATTTTGGGTGCTGGCAAAAACAAGTATGCCGGCAGTTTTGGTAGAATTAGATTTTATATGTAATCCAACTCAAGAATCTTTTCTTTCGTCTGATGAGGGACAAGAAAAGATGGCAAAAGCTATTTTCAATGCTTTTTGCGATTACAAAAAAAACTGTGATAGAAAGAATGCTAATCCGTTGCTAGCAGCAGCTCCTGTGAAGAACAGCAAGAATAATAAGAAAGAGGCAAAGAAAGAAGCGGAGCAAGTTGTTGCATCATCAGAACCAGTAGTTCAAAATGATGAAGATGGGGTTGTGATTGATAAGAACGAATATAAATATTCTACACGGAAAAGAGGTAATAAAATATCCGTGGACAAAGAAGATAAAAAAACAGAAAAAGAAACAAAGCCTATTAAGGAAAAGAAGGTAGTTGAACAAAAGCCAATAGTAGTAAAAGATAACAAAAAATATACTGCACCGAAGGCTATTGCTAAAGTAAAAGAAGTTGGGAGTGATGCTGCCACATCTAATGGAGTTATTTATCGGATACAATTCCTTACTAGTTTGAAAGAATTGCCTGCTGGAAGTACTGAATTTAAAGGACTTGATTCTGTGGCATGTTACAGTGATAATGGACTTTTTAAATATACATATGGTGCTACAAGTGATAAAAATGAGGCATCATCTATGTTGAAGATAGTAAAATTGAGGTTTAAAGAAGCTTTTATTGTTCCATTTAAGAACAATAAGAGAGTCGCATATGATTAATTAATAAATTAAATAATGAAGAAATTCTTTACAAAGGAAATAGTGATTGGCATAGCTGTGATAGCAAGTTTGGCATTGCTTTTTTGGGGAATTAATTACCTAAAGGGGATAAATATAATTACGCCGGCAAATTGCTATTATGTGAAATATTCCCAAATAAATGGATTGAAAGTTTCAGCACCTGTCACAATAAACGGATATCAGGTAGGATTAGTTAGAGAAATAACATATGACTATAATGATAATGGCAAAATTGTAGCAAAATTGAGCCTTGACAAAGAACTTAAATTGCCAGTAGGCACAAAAGCAATGGTCGTTTCGGATATGCTTGGAACCTCTACGGTAGTCCTACAATTATCTAACAGTCATGAATTTTATCCTCAAGAATCTGAATTGGAAGGGACTTTAGAACCTGGACTAATGGATGATGTGTCAAAACAATTATTGCCAAGTGTGGCAATGTTGATTCCTAAGATTGACAGTATTCTAACTAATCTAAACACTATCATGGCTAATCCTGCATTGAATAAGTCAGTGACTAGACTTGATAACATCACAGCTAATCTTGAGCAGAGCACAATACAATTGAATCAAATCTTAGGAAAGTCTGTGCCTAGTATCTTGAATAATGCCCAAGATGTATCAGCAGACCTGAAGCATATTTCTACTAATCTTGCACAAGTTAGTGAGGAGATAAAGAAAATGCCTTTAGATTCAACTATGCGCAATTTAAATTCAACGACAGCAAACCTTAAAAAAATCACAGATAAGGTCAATAGCAAGGATTCTAACATAGGACTTTTGCTAAATGATAGAAAACTATACGACAATGCAAATAAAACAGTAGTGAGCTTAGATTCACTTCTGAATGACCTTAGATGGCATCCAAAGCGTTATGTCACTTTCAAGGTTTTTTAAGGAAATAGATTTCGGTTATTTAGATTTATTCTAAATAACAATTTAGGGGATTTTATTTAGCTTAAATTGTGGCATAGGCTATTATAGGTGCGTTTTGAAGGTTGATATTTAAAAATAAATATATGTTTTAGAACATATCGCTTACTTAAAAATGCTGATTTTAAAGGAAATAGATGAGACTCAAGATATGACTATTTTAACCTTGTCTAATTAAAGTTGTAAATAATTGAAAATCAACGTTTTGAAATTGGGATATAAATTCCAAATTTATAAGTGACTTTTTTTTGTCAATTTTTTTGCCAAAATTTGTATTGAAATAATCTGAAAAATATAAATTATTAATGGTTTCTCAACAAGATAATTTGTGGAGCAAATGTTTGTCTAAGTTCAAAGACAATTTACCTGCCGAACAATATGATGCATGGTTCAAGCCAATTAGCGTTTCAAGTTATGAAAACGATAAGTTGGTTCTGAATGTGCCATCTATATATTTTGTTGAACAGATTGAGTCAAGATATCTTAATCTGCTTAAGAGTACATTGAAATTTGTATATGGGTCTAAAGTTAAGCTCTTCTACGATTTTAATGTAGTTAATCATAGTGATGATACCAAGGTTACTATGAAGGGAGCAGAGAAGAGCCCTGCGATAGAAAACCGCTTTGATCAGTCGATGCCTCGTATGAGCAATCCATTCGAGCGCCCAGAAGTGGAATGCGAGGATATTGATTCTCAATTGAACCCAAAATATACCTTTGAAAATTATTGCGGAAGTATGTGCAATAAATTGGCTGTGAGCATAGGTGAAGCTATTGCTACAAAACCAAATTGTAAGACATTTAATCCGTTATTTATTTTTGGACCTACAGGAGTGGGTAAGACACATCTTATCCAAGCTATAGGAATAAAAATGAAGGAAACTAATCCTAAGAGTAGGGTTCTATATATAACAGCAAGGGTTTTTGAGAGCCAATATACTACCGCTGTTAGAACTAATAAGGTTAATGACTTTATTAATTTCTATCAAAGTATTGATGCTCTAATTCTGGATGATATTCAAGAATTCTCAGGAAAGACAGCGACTCAAAACACATTCTATCATATATTCAATCATCTTCATCAGCGTCAAAAACAATTGATTTTATCAAGTGACTGTAGACCTGTTGATATGGATGGTATAGTTCCAAGACTAATGTCTCGTTTTAAATGGGGTATGACAGCGGAGCTCTGCAAGCCAGATTTTCCATTGAGACGTAGTGTCCTTACAATGAAAGCGGATCAAGATGGACTATCAATTCCTGGTGAAATCCTTGATTTTATTGCAAGTAATGTTACTGATAGTGTTAGAGAGCTTGAAGGTATTGTGGTATCACTGCTAGCGCATGCTACAATGCTTAATCAAGAGATATCGATAGATTTGGCTAAAGCGGTAATTTCAAATTCTGTGAAGATTTCAAAGCGTCAAGTTACATTTGAAATGATTACAGAAACAGTGTGCAAACTATATAATATTGACACCGATTTGCTGTATAGTAAATCTAGAAAACGAGAAATATCAGATGCAAGACAAGTAGCCATGTATTTGGCTAAAAAGCTTACATCAATGTCCTCCACAAATATTGGAACAAGATTGTCGAGAAATCACGCAACTGTTCTTCATGCTTGCAAGACAATTGAAGAAAGGTTGTCGATAGAGAAACAATTACAAGAAGATATAGAGAAAATAGAAAATGAGTTTAAGAAATAATTCTTAAACTCATTTTTTTATTCGGGTAAATCAAATAATTGATTTTTTGCAAAATCGATAAATTCCTTAGAGAAAAATTCGTTATTAGCTTTTGTGTATCGTACATCAGTGAAAACCTGCGCAAGCGTTTTCTTTCCGTTTTCACGGATAAAAACATCATTTGCCTGGAGGGTATCTTTGTGATTGTATAGTTCTCTTATATCCTCAGGGGAATAATCGTTGTATTTTTCTTGATGTATAATGCCTTTAATAGGTAGCCTGTCAGATATCTCGGCTGTATTATCCTTATCTGGCCATCCTAGAGTGATGGTAATGATAGGGATAACTCTTTTTGGAATATTTAATATCTCAGAGATTTGCCGAGGATTGTATGTGGTAGTCCCTAGATAACAGCAACCGATGCCTCTCATTTCTGCAATTGTAACAAACTGCTGAGCGAATATTGTTACGTCAAGAATAGAACTAAGCAAAGATTGAAAATTGTCATATCCTGGAATAGCATCTGATATTTCACACCATTTTACAAATCTATTGAAATCGGCACAGAATGTAAGAACTAGTGGAGCTGAAGTTGCCATAGGCTGATTGAAATGCGCAGGAGCCAATTTTTCCTTTAAGGCTTGTTCCCTAGTACAGATTACGCTATAAAGCTGCATGTTGCCAGTAGTAGGGGCGTGTGAAGCCAATTCTATCATTTCATTGAGAAACTTTTCACTAATGGGTTCGGTTGAATATTGTCTGATAGTCTTGCGTTTATTGAAGAAAGAAAGTTCCATATCAATGTATTAATTTGTTACAAATTTAGATATAAATTAGATAATAATCAATGAGGTAATAATTATTTTAAAATATTTATTTTAAAATAATTATAAATATTAAATTAGATATTTTGGAAAACAATTTTGAGTTTTATAAATGTTAATACCTTGAAAATCAAGAATATAAAAATTTTACTGGACAACTTTATAATAACATACAGAAAAAATTGTGTTTGTATTTGATTATTGCTATATTTGTAATTCCGGAAAATTATAAATTTAAATACAATAATGGAACAAAAAGAATATTCTTATGAAGAGGCTTATGATGCAACTGTGAAGTATTTTCTAGGTGATGAGCTTGCAGCTAGGGTATGGGCTAGCAAGTATGCATTAAAAGATTCTTATGGACATCTATTTGAGTTGACTCCAGATGATATGCATAAAAGAATTGCGAAGGAGATCGCTCGTATAGAAGGAAAATATCCAAATCCGATGACTGAGGAGCAAATATTTGATTTGATTAAGAAATTCAAATATATAGTGCCTCAGGGTAGCCCAATGTCTGGAATTGGCAATAATTTCCAAGTTGGTTCTTTATCTAATTGTTTTGTCATTGGTCTTGATGGCTCACCTGATTCATACGGAGGTATTATTAAGATTGATGAAGAGCAAGTGCAATTAATGAAACGCCGCGGCGGAGTGGGTCATGATCTCTCACATATTCGTCCTAAAGGCTCGCCGGTAAAAAATTCAGCCTTGACTTCAACTGGGTTAGTCCCATTTATGGAGAGATATTCAAATTCTACTAGAGAAGTAGCGCAAGATGGTAGAAGAGGAGCCCTAATGTTGTCAGTGAGCATAAAGCATCCAGATGCCGAAGCATTTATTGACGCCAAAATGACTGAAGGTAAGATTACTGGTGCAAATGTATCAGTAAGAATAGATGATGCATTTATGAAGGCTGCTATAAGCGGTGAGAAATATGAGCACCAATATCCAATCGATGCCTTAGAGCCAAAATATAAAAAAGAAGGTGATGCATCTGCACTTTGGAAAAAGATAATCCATAATGCATGGAAGAGTGCTGAGCCAGGTGTGCTTTTCTGGGATACAATCATTAGGGAATCAGTTCCAGATTGCTATGCAGATCTTGGATTCAAGACAATATCAACCAATCCTTGTGGAGAAATACCTTTATGCCCATATGATAGTTGCAGATTGTTAGCAATTAATCTCTATTCTTATGTGATAAATCCATTCACAGATAAGGCTGAATTTGATTTTGAGCTATTTAAGAAACATGTGAATGCAGCTCAGAGAATCATGGATGATATTATTGATCTTGAAATGGAAAAGATTGATAAGATTATATCCAAGATTCATGCAGACCCAGAAACGGAAGAGGTTAAACAAACTGAGCTTCACCTATGGGAGAAGATTAGAGAGAAAACATTAAAAGGTCGTAGAACTGGTGTGGGTACAACAGCAGAGGGAGATATGCTAGCATCTCTTGGCTATATTTATGGCACTGATGAAGCTACAAATATATCGGAACGAGTGCATAAAGAATTAGCTCTAGCGGCATATGGATCATCAGTTCAACTTGCAAAAGAACGTGGCGCCTTTGAAATATTTGATAGTGAAAGAGAGAAGGACAATCCATTTATTAACAGAATAAAGGATGCGGCTCCAGACTTATATAAAGAAATGGTAGCCCATGGTCGTCGTAACATCGCGTGTTTGACTATTGCTCCAACTGGAACCACTAGCTTGATGACACAGACCACTTCCGGTATTGAACCAGTATTTCTTCCAGTTTATAAACGTCGTCGTAAGATTAATCCAAACGATCCTGATGTAAGAGTTGATTTTGTGGATGAATCTGGTGATTCGTTTGAAGAATATGTTGTCTTCCATCCTAAATTCGTAAAATGGATGGAGATAAAAGGATTTGAGGTAAAATCAAATTATACCCAGGAAGAATTAAATGAAATAGTTGAAAAATCGCCATATTTTAAAGCGACTTCAAATGATGTTGACTGGATGTCAAAAGTCCGTATGCAGGGTCGTATCCAGAAGTGGGTTGATCATTCAATAAGTGTTACTATTAATCTTCCTGCAGATGCAACTGAAGATTTGGTTAATGAACTTTATGTTGAAGCTTGGAAAGTGGGTTGCAAGGGATGTACGGTATATCGTGATGGCTCAAGATCTGGAGTACTCATCTCAGCTAAAAAGGAAGAGCCTGCACATTTCATTGCAAATGAGGAACATATTTTGAAGCGTCCAATTGAGCTTGAGGCTGATGTTGTAAGGTTCCAAAACAATAAAGAGAAGTGGATTGCATTTATTGGATTGATAAATGACCGTCCTTATGAAATCTTTACCGGTCTTGCTGATGACGATGAAGGAATATTCTGTCCTAAAACTGTGAGCAAAGGTAAGATTATTAAAGCAGTTGATGAGAACGGAAATAAGAGATATGACTTCCAGTTCATTAATAAACGAGGATATAAAACCACGATAGAAGGCCTTTCAGATAAATTCAACCCTGAGTTCTGGAATTATGCTAAGTTAATTTCTGGAGTTTTGCGCTATGGTATGCCAATTGATCAGGTATTGAAACTTGTTGGAGGACTAGAACTTGATAATAAGTCTATTAATACGTGGAAGATGGGTGTTGAAAGGGCATTAAAGAAATATCTTCCTAATGGAATGAAGGCAAATGGACAGAAGTGCCCGAATTGTGGACAGGAAACTTTAATTTATCAAGAAGGCTGCTTGATTTGTACATCTTGCGGTACATCGAAATGCGGATAAAGAAATAAATTAGATATTATTCTTTTAGACAGAAGGGCAGATGTTAAATAAATATCTGCCCTTCGTGTTTTTATATGATAAATTATTACTAAATTAGCGGTTATAAATAACCTATTGCATTCAACACTTATTAAACTTAAACCATTTTATGAAAGTAACATTTATCATAGATTATAAGACAAGCTGGGGACAGTGCTTATATATTGTTGGTGATTGTAAAGGGCTCGGAGAAAATAACTTAGAGAAAGCTTTGAAGATGGAGCCCGTTTCAGAACACTCATGGGGAGTTTCAGTAGAACTTCCAGATAATACACAAGATTTGGATTATTCGTATTTTGTCGCTGACGAAAATGGATATAATCGTCAGGAATGGGGCGCAAAACACAAGTTTGTCTCAGGGAAGAAGATAAAAAATTATGAGATTTTTGATAAATGGAATGATCAACCTTATAATAAACCTTTCTATTCATCTGCGTTTACTGACGGAATTTTCTCAAGAAAGAAAGCTAAAACGATTGCTCATCCCGTTGGAAAGTCATTACTAATAACAGTGAAAGCTCCAGTTATAAAGGATGATGAAGTATTAGCAATTTCTGGTAATATAGATTTATTGGGTAATTGGGATTCGTTGAAAGCCCTTCCTATGAATGATAAAAACTTCCCGGAATGGAATATTAATATTGATTTGGAAGACATTGATGGTCCATTTGAATATAAATTTCTCATCTTAAGGAAAGACAAAAAGAAAGACCTTGTAGCTTGGGAAAATACAGCTAATAGGGTATTTGAGAATAAGATACAATCGGGAAATGTAGTAGCATTAAATGGTCTTGATTTCGTAGATGGAAGAATGCCATGGAAGGGTGCTGGTACAGCTATTCCGGTATTTTCACTGCGTTCTGATGAGGATTTCGGGATAGGAGATTTTTATGATTTGTTCAAGATGGTGGATTGGGCTAAAGAAACTGGACAAAAGATTATACAGCTTCTACCTATAAATGATACTACAATGACTCATACGTGGGTGGATTCATATCCTTATAAGGCAAATTCAATTTTTGCATTACATCCAATGTATTTGCGACCAGATAGAGTTGGTAAGCTCAAGGATAAGAAGAAAACAAAGGCCTACGATGAAACAGCAAAGAGGCTAAACGCATTGCCAACTGTGGATTATGAAGCTGTAAATCAAACTAAAATTAGTTATCTTCACGACATATATAATGATGTAAAATCTACTGTTTTAGAAGAAGCTGATTTTAAGAATTTTATTAAAGCTAATGAATATTGGCTAAAACCTTATGCCGCGTTTTCTCTATTAAGGGACTTAAATAAAACTCCTGATTTTAACGAATGGGGTTTTTTTGCAAAATATGACGAGAACAGCGTTGATGCATTTTGCAGAGATAACAGCGATGAAATAAACTTCATTTATTTCTTACAATATCATCTCGATAAGCAATTAAGAGAAGTACGAAATTATGCGCATGCTAATGGCGTGGTCTTGAAGGGCGATATTCCTATTGGAATAAGTCGCACTAGCGTGGATGCATGGATGTATCCATCATTATTCTATATGGATTGCCAAGCTGGGGCTCCGCCAGATGATTTTTCTGTATTGGGACAGAACTGGGGATTTCCAACGTATAATTGGAAGGAAATGAATAAAGACGGCTTCCAATGGTGGAAAAACCGCTTTAAGAAGATGGCTGAATATTTTGATGCTTATCGTATCGATCATATATTAGGATTCTTTAGAATATGGCAAATTCCATTGGACGCAGTTCATGGTTTGCTTGGAACATTCCAACCAGCTCTTCCTTTCTCTTCTGATGAAATGAGGAACCAATATGACTTCTGGATTAACCCAGAGCTTCATACCAATCCATATATTCGCGACTATTTCCTATATGACTTCTTTGGAGAATATACAGATGAAGTAAAATCAGAATACTTAGTATCTTATGGCAATGGAGCTTATGGCTTGAAAGAATTTGCTAATACGCAGAAGAAGGTTGATGATATATTTACAGCCAAGCCCAAAGATGCTAAGAATAACAGGATAAAAGATGCTTTGATGGGTCTTATTGATGAAGTCCTATTCATAGAAGACAAAGAAGAAAAAGGCAAATACCATCCAAGAATAGCTGCCCAAAATACATTCATTTATAGGTCTATGAATGATTATGAGCGTTGGTGCTTTGATAAATTGTATAATGATTTTTATTATCATAGACATAATGATTTCTGGTATGGGAAAGCAATGTGGAAATTGCCTCCTATCATAAATGCAACAAATATGCTAGTGTGTGGGGAAGATTTAGGAATGATTCCAGATTGTGTTGAAGCAGTGATGAAATCCCAACAGATACTGTCGCTTGAAATTCAAAGAATGCCTAAAGATCCAAAACAAGAATTTGGAAATCCAGCATTCTATCCATATGATTCTGTATGCACCACTTCCACTCACGATATGAGCGGTATTAGAGGCTGGTGGGAAGAGAATAGGGATAAGACCCAACATTTCTACAATAATATGATTCATGAAGGTGGTGAGGCTCCTATGTATGCAGAGCCATGGATATGTGACAAGATTGTGTGCGAACACCTTTATTCACCTGCTATGTTTACTATCCTGCCTCTTCAAGATTGGCTTTCTGTAAGCGGTGACTTACGTAGAGAGGATCCAAATGAAGAGCAAATAAACGTCCCTGCTAACCCAAAACATTATTGGCGATATAGAATGCATCTAACGCTTGAAACGTTACTTGAACAAAAGATATTCAATAAATCAATAAAAGACCGAGTTGTTAATAGCGGACGATAAAAACAAAAGGAGTAAGTTTTTTAACTTACTCCTTTTTCTATGATATTTATGGAGGATTATAGCTCTATTGCATCTTCCACCTTTTCAGGAAGAAGCGCAAAGTCAATTACCTCTTTAATAGTTCGTACATAATGGAAATTAAGGCCGGATAGATAAGATTCTTTGATATCTTCAATATCTTTTTTATTCTCATTACATAAGATAATATCCTTAATTCCAGCTCTTTTAGCAGCAAGTATCTTTTCCTTTATACCTCCTACAGGAAGAACTTTACCTCGCAATGTTATTTCTCCTGTCATTGCAAGATTAGGTCTAACCTTTCTTTGCGAGAATGATGATGCAAGAGATGTAACCATTGTAATACCAGCTGATGGGCCATCCTTTGGAATAGCTCCTTCAGGTACATGAATATGAATGTTGTACTTGTCGAATAATTCGTAGTCAATATTAAATAATGAGCTATGAGCTTTCAAATACTGGAGAGCAATTACAGCAGATTCTTTCATCACATCCCCTAGATTTCCAGTCAAGGTAAGCTTTTCTCCTTTTCCTTTTGATAGAGATGATTCTACGAAAAGGATCTCTCCGCCCACCGCAGTCCAAGCGAGGCCTGTCACTACACCTGCAAATTCATTCCCTTCATATCTATCCCGCGTATAGTCTGCTGTGCCTAGAAGTTCCTTAAGATTTTCCACAGTTATTGTTGTAGGAAATGGCTGTTCGCTGGCCTTTAAGCGTGCAACACGTCTAAGAACCTTTGCTATCTTTTTATCTAATTCACGCACGCCAGATTCTCTAGTGTAAGATTCTATAATCTTAGCAAGAGTAGCTTTTGGGAAATCGATTTCTTTCTTTTGGAATCCATTTTCTTCGAGCTGCTTTGGTACGAGGTGTTTTTTAGCTATCTCAACTTTTTCTTCTTGTATATAGCCAGTAATCTCTATGAGTTCCATGCGGTCCAATAGAGGTTGCGAAAGCTCAGAAAGTGAATTTGCAGTAGCTATGAATAGTATCTTTGATAAGTCGTAATCTTGATCAATATAGTTGTCGTGGAAATGACTATTTTGCTCTGGGTCAAGTACTTCTAGGAGGGCAGATGAAGGATCTCCTTTGAAGTCCTGTCCAAGTTTGTCTATTTCATCAAGCACGAAAACAGGATTAGAACTTTCACACTTAAGAAGTCCTTCCATTATACGACCAGGCATTGCTCCAATATATGTGCGTCTATGTCCACGTATTTCAGCTTCATCGTGCAAACCTCCAAGTGATACTCTGATGTATTTCCTATTTAACGCATCAGCAATAGATTTACCCAAAGAAGTTTTACCCACTCCAGGAGGGCCATACAGACAGATAATAGGTGATTTCATATCACCACGAAGTTTGAGTACGGCTAAATGTTCGAGGATTCTATCCTTAACCTTCTCAAGCCCATAATGGTCATGATTAAGTTTGGTCTCAACTTTCTTAAGATTGAACTTATCAGTTGTATATTTATTCCAAGGCAAAGTAAGCAGCGTATCAAGATAGGTATACTGTACAGCAAAGTCGGGAGATTGAGGATTTGTCCTTTCTAGTTTCTTAATCTCTTTTTCAAACTGTTTAGCTACATCTTCATTCCATTTCATCTTTTCTGCACGCTCGATCAATCCTTCAACATCATCGTCAGATGATGTGCCTAATTCATCTTGGATAGTTCTTATCTGTTGCTGAAGGAAGTGCTCACGTTGCTGTTGCGAAAGGTCATCACGAGTTTTAGACTGGATGTTGGCCTTAAGTTCCATTAGTTGAGCTTCCTTGGAGAGAATAGAATAAAGACGATAAGCACGTTTCTTTATTGAAGTTTCTTCAAGAAGGAGTTGCTTTTCAGCAGGATCAATATGCGTGTTAGTTGCAAGAAAGTTTATCAAATAGACTGGGCTATCGATATTCTTTATTGCAAACATCATCTCTTTGCCTCCCTCGTTTACATTCTGAAGTATATTGTAAGTGAGCTCTTTCAATGAAATAATAAGAGCGTCAAATTCCTTATCGTTTTCTTTAGGGAATGTTTCATCAAAAGTAGTAATCTTGCCCATTAGATAAGGGGAAGAAGAACTTATTTCGTCTAATTTGAAGCAAGAGCGGCCTTGCAATATAACGTTAGTGGTATTATCCGGAAGTTCCAGAACTTTTATTATTTCAGCCACTACACCTACATCGTAAAGATCTTCTTGTCTAGGATCCTCAATTTGGCTATTGCGTTGACACACAACACCAATTAAAGACTTATTTCGCTGAGCATCTGTAATCAGACTTAGAGATTTGGCTCTTCCTACGGCAACAGGCATAGTAACACCTGGGAAAAGCACCATATTTCGCAATGCTAATATTGGAACACCATCTTTATTAAGGCCTTCCATATTATCCGATGCAGTTATATCTCCCTTAATTTCCGCGAAAATAGGCATTATGTGAGATACTTCGTCGTCAGGCTCTTTGTCAAATTCTTTAAAGAAATTTATCATATATCAACTGTATTCGTATTGTTTATAGTACCATATATACAAATAGGATGCCAAAATTACTGAATTTAATTGCACTAATAAATTTAATTATGCTTTTTTATGCATTTGGATAAGAAAAGGGTGATAAGTGATGCATAAAAGAAGGTAGAGAATTCAGTTAATTGAACTCTCTACCAACACGTAAAATTATTAGAAAACTTAATTCTTAAATGTCAATTCATCATTAATCACATCAATCACTATCGGATGACTTCTGTCCACTTTCTGAGAAAGAATATCCTTAGAAAGTTGGTTAAGAACCAGTTTTTGGATAGCTCTCTTTACGGGTCGTGCGCCAAATTCAGGGTTGTATCCTTCTTTGGCAAGGAATTCGATAGCTTTTGGTGTAACGCTTAAAGTGACACCATTCTTAAGTAGCATATTTTGAACGCTCTTAATTTGAAGTCCTACAATCTCTTGAATCTCACTTTCGCTCAATGGAGTAAACATTATAATCTCATCGATACGATTTAAGAATTCTGGACGAATATTCTTCTTCAACAAGTCAAGCACATCAGCCTTAGTCTGCTCAAGAACCTTTTCTTTATTATCCTTTGTAATGGTTTCGAGTCTTTCTTGAATCAAGCTTGAACCCATATTTGAGGTCATTATGATTATTGTGTTCTTGAAATTGACCAATCTACCTTTATTGTCAGTAAGTCTGCCATCGTCAAGTACTTGTAGAAGAATGTTGAAAACATCTGGGTGGGCTTTCTCTATTTCATCAAACAATACTACAGAGTATGGTTTTCTTCTAACGGCTTCCGTGAGTTGTCCTCCTTCTTCATATCCGATATATCCTGGAGGCGAACCGATAAGACGAGTGACGGCAAATTTCTCTTGATATTCACTCATATCAATTCTTGTCATCATGTTTTCGTCATCAAATAGATAGTCTGCCAAAGCTTTTGCTAGTTCGGTTTTACCGACACCGGTAGTGCCAAGAAAGATAAACGAACCTAATGGTCGGCGAGGGTCGTTCAACCCAGCACGACTTCTACGCACTGCATCTGCAACCGCTCTGATAGCATCGTCCTGTCCAACGACTCTGCGGTGTAGTTCCTCTTCGAGATGCAGTAATTTGTCGCGTTCGCTTTGAACCATTTTATTTACAGGAATACCAGTCCAGTGAGATACGACATCAGCAATATCTTCTGCATCAACTTCCTCTTTAATTAAGGCTTTGTCGCCTTGCATAACTTTGAGTTGTTCTTGGATATTCTTATTGTCGTCTTCTTTAGCTTTGATTCTAGAATATCTGATTTCAGCTACTTTTGCATAGTCGCCCTCGTGTTCAGCTTTATCAGCCTCAAAATTAAGTTGCTCAATGTCAACCTTATTTTGTTGGATACGATTAATTAGTTCCTTCTCAGCCTTCCACTTAGCTGTATAGCTCTTTTGTTCTTCACGCAAGTCAGCTATCTCTTTATCAATTTGTTTGACTTTATCTGAGTCACCTTCACGCTTGATTGCTTCACGTTCAATTTCTAATTGGGCAATCTTTCTGTTAATCTCATCAAGAGCCTGCGGAACAGAATCAATCTCAAGCCGTAATTTGGCTGCAGCTTCATCCACAAGGTCTATTGCCTTATCTGGAAGAAATCTATCCGTGATATATCTTTCAGAGAGTTGTACGGCTGCAATTATGGCCTCATCACGGATTCTTACATGATGGTGATTCTCATAACGTTCCTTTAATCCTCGAAGAATAGCTATTGCACTTTCTTCATCAGGTTCGTCAACCATAACTTTTTGGAAACGACGCTCGAGCGCTTTATCCTTCTCAAAATATTTTTGGTATTCGTCAAGGGTAGTGGCGCCTATACTTCTAAGTTCTCCACGAGCTAGAGCAGGTTTAAGGATATTAGCAGCATCCATAGCACCTTCGCCTTTCCCGGCTCCAACCAAGGTGTGGATTTCATCTATAAATAGAATGATTTCACCATTTGACTGAACGATCTCATTAACTATAGATTTTAATCTTTCCTCAAATTCTCCTTTGTATTTAGCCCCGGCCACTAACGCTCCCATATCAAGAGAATAAACCTGTTTTGATTTTAGATTCTCAGGTACATCACCTCTTACAATTCGTTGTGCTAGACCTTCGGCAATAGCAGTCTTACCAGTACCGGGCTCTCCGATTAGCATAGGATTGTTCTTAGTACGACGGCTAAGAATTTGGAGTACACGACGTATTTCGTCGTCCCTGCCAATAACGGGGTCAAGTTTGCCTGAACGTGCTCGTTCATTAAGATTGATAGAATACTTGTTCAATGCGTTATATTGGTCCTCTGAACTTTGGGAATCGGCTGTTTTTCCTTTCCTAAGCTCCTGAATGGAAGCCTCAAGGTCTTTCTCAGTCATTCCATAATTCTTAAGTATGGTAGCCGCAGCGTTGTTTGTGATTAGGATTCCCATTAACATGGTTTCCAATGTTACATATTCATCGCCTTTCTTCTTCGAATAGTCCACTGCCTTAGTGAGCGCGTCATTAGACTCGCGACTCAAATATGGCTCTTCAGAGCTACTTACCTTTGGAAAAGTGGCGATTTGTTTCTCAATTTGCTGATCAACTAATTGTTGGTCGATTGACAATTTTTGAAAAATAAATTTAAACACCGTTTCACCTTCGATAGAAATAGCTCTTAACAAATGTGCCGGTTCGATTGCCTGATTATTGTTTGATTTAGCAATTTCAACGGCTTTTTGTACAGCCTCTTGTGATTTGATAGTAAAATTGTTAAAATTCATATCTTAAATATATTTGTTTTTTTATTAATGAGTTGTATTTATATTTACAACAATACTTTAAAATTAAAGTTTCTTCAATCATTTGATTTGCAACATCCGTGCCATATCCTTTTTAGATATGGTTTTTATGTCTTAAAAACATAAGATTATGCCAAATTGGCTCTACGTGAAACATCTAATTAAAGCCGATTTATTTCCATATCCTCTCGACAAGCATTATCTTTGCGGAATAATTTCAAGTAATGGATTACGAATTAATTACAAAAGATAAAAATAGCAATGCTCGTGCTGGGGTTATAACTACCGCTCATGGCAAGATAGAAACTCCAATATTCATGCCAGTAGGGACGGTTGGTTCTGTTAAGGCTGTGCATATGCATGAGCTAAAGGAAGATATTAAGTCTCAAATTATTTTAGGAAATACTTATCACCTTTATCTACGACCAGGAATGGATGTGATAGAGAAAGCTGGTGGATTGCATAAATTTAATGGCTGGGATAAGCCAATACTTACTGATAGTGGAGGATTCCAAGTATTTTCATTATCAGCTAATCGCAAATTAAAAGAAGAAGGGGCTTATTTTAGAAGCCATATAGATGGGTCGAAGCATCTGTTTACTCCAGAGAAAGTTGTTGATATTCAGCGTTCTATTGGTAGCGATATTATGATGGCACTTGATGAATGCCCGTCTGGGAAGTCAGATTATGACTATGCCAAAAAGTCACTAGCTTTGACCCATCGTTGGCTAAAAAGAGGGTGGGATCATTTTAATGAAACTGAAGGCAGATATGGCTATAAACAAGCATTTTTCCCTATTGTACAAGGATGTGTATATACTGACCTGCGTCAAGAATCGGCTAAATTTGTGGCTGATTTGGGCGCAGAAGGAAATGCCATCGGAGGATTAGCAGTGGGAGAACCCGCTGAAAAAATGTATGAAATGATTGAGGTGGTCAATGATATTTTACCTAAAGACAAGCCTCGTTATTTAATGGGAGTTGGAACTCCAGCGAATATCCTTGAAGCTATTGAACGCGGTGTGGATATGATGGATTGTGTGATGCCAACTCGTAATGGCCGTAATGGAATGCTTTTCACCGCACATGGGATAATGAATATGCGCAATAAAAAATGGGCTGAAGATTTCTCTCCAATTCAGGAAGACGGTCCGTCTTATGTTGATCATGCATATTCTAAGGCTTACTTACGCCATCTATTCATAAGTCAAGAGATATTGGCTATGCAAATTGCAAGTATTCACAACCTGGCATTTTATTTATGGCTCGTGGGAGAAGCGCGTAAGCATATTATTGCAGGAGATTTCAAGGCTTGGAAAGACGAGATGATAGTAAATGTGACTAGAAGATTATAATCTTGAGAGAATAATATACTAAAGGAGTTGATGAAAATTCTATCAAAAATAAAATGTCCATTTTCGAAGTTCTCTTTTTTTAAGAAAAAGAATGTTTCAGAAGTAACTGATAATTTCGAAGTTGGAACAACAGAAGCATCACAAGACGAAAAGAAAGAATCTAAGCAGTTAAAGCCAAAGACCCATTGGAGATTTAAGGTCAAATTATTTGACCAATATATCATCAAAAAGTTTTTGGGTACCTATGTATTCTCCATTCTTTTGCTCCTTGCTATCGTTGTGATGTTTGATATCAATGAAAAACTTGATGCAGTTATCACTGCTCCTTGGAAGGAAACTGTTTTTGATTATTTCATGAACTTCCTCCCTTACTTTGCTAATCAGTTTAGTCCTCTATTTACATTTATTGCAGTTATATTCTTTACATCCAAATTGGCAGATAATTCAGAAATTATTGCGATGCTGTCAAGTGGGATAAGCTTTAAGAGACTATTGATCCCTTATATGGTTTCTGCTGCTATTATAGCAGGATTGTCATTCGTATTGGCGGCATATATCATCCCTCCAGCAAACATCAAAAGAATTGAATATACCAATAAATGGGTTAAGAATAAAAGGGTTGATTATGGCTCCAATATTCAATTACAGGTATCTCCTGGTGTTATTGCATATATGTCTAGATACGACAATACGCTTAAAACAGGATATAAATTCTCGTTAGAGAAGTTTGACAAGAAAGTGCTTAAATCACGCCTTACAGCTCAAACTATAAAATATGATACATTAAACCGTTGGACAATCAATGACTATTCCATCAGACGGTTTAATAATCTTAGAGAAACGATTACCTACGGCACAAAACTAGATACTATAATTGATATTGAGCCAAAAGATTTTCTTATCTCAAATAATGACCAGGAAATCCTTACGCTCCCGCAATTAAAAACATATATACATAGGCAAAAGGATAGAGGAGTGGCAAACATTAAGAATTTTGAGATTGAGCTTGAGAAACGCTACGCAATGACTGCAGCAGCCTTTATATTGACCGTTATAGGAATGACTTTGTCGTCGAAAAAAGTTAAGGGGGGAATGGGTATTAATATTGGAATCGGACTGGTGCTTAGTTTTTCATATATACTTTTTACTACAGTAACTTCTACATTTGCAATATCAGGTTACACATCTCCTATGGTAGCGATGTGGATACCAAATTTCTTGTATCTACTTATTGCGATATATCTTTATAAGCGAGCTTCGATTTAACGTCGATGGTTGACAAATCAGGTAACTATTTGATTTTTTCGTTATGAGTTAGCGATATCTCGTCTGCACCCATCCCAGAATATATATGAAGAGATTCAGACTTTTTTGCACGGTGTTCTAGGCGTGAAGCCCATTTTTTATCCCCAGATTCAGACCCTATTGTGATTGTCCCTTTCCCTGATAGAGCATTCACAGCATCGATAACTTTCATGAGTTTCTTTTGCTTGGCGATGTTATTAGTATCGAATAGATTGAGTTGAATTTGAGATTCATCTACTATTTGAGAGAATATAACGCCAGCTTTCTTGTAAGAATATCCTTCTCGATATATGTTATTAAGTGCCATAAGGGCATATTTTACTATATACGAGGTATCATAAGATGCTATTGCGAGGCGTATTTCACATGAATTATTATAAAAATCAAGGTTCTCTTTATGGCGATCCCCCCTGATGAACACAGATATAACTTGTGTTGCGCAATGCTGTTGCCTTAGTCTTTCTGCACAATTTGCTGTGAAAGAAGCGATAGCCTGAGCCAAAGATTGCTTATCCCAGATAAGATTTCCAAAAGATCTTGACATGGTGATAGACTTATGTCCTTCGGTTATTGCGTTAATTGTAGTACATTTTTCACCTTTTAGTTCTTTCTGAGTGCGTACTTCGCATATAGAGAAGTTGCTTCTTAGCCATGAAGTTGGCATTTGAGTTAGGTCGTAAGCATTTCCCACTCCATATTCCATAAGCTTTTGCGAATTTCTTCTGCCGATACCCCAAACATCCTGAATAGGTGTAGTACGCAGAATGGATTCGATATTGGCGCCGTTAGACATCACATACACGCTTCCTTGGTCCTGTTTTGTTTTCTTAGCTATATGAGATGCAATTTTAGCAAGAGTGCATGTAGATGCTATCCCTATACTTACAGGTATTCCAATATAACGTTTTATTTTAGCTACTAAATCTTTACAAAACTCATAATTAGCATTGTCGTCTTCATAAGGGGAGCTAAAGAAAGTCTCATCAATAGAATAAATTTGGAGATTTTTTACTTCATTCGCAACAAGGCTCATCACTCTTTGAGATAAATCATGATAGAGAATATTGTTGGAAGATAAAACCGATATATTGTTTGGATTGGTATATTCTTTGATTTTAAAAGCAGGAAGTCCCATGGGAATTCCTAATTTCTTAGCTTCATTACTTCTTGATACAACGCATCCGTCGTTGTTCGATAGAACTACGACAGCCTTTTCATTTAAAGCTGGATTAAATACTCTTTCGCAAGAAACGAAAAAATTGTTGCAATCAAGAAGACCTATCATTATGGAGCGGTTTTTTTTATCACATATGAAACAATTCCCCATACTTGGAAATTAGCATCCTCAGGTATATGAATTAATGGATATCTGCTATTGGCTGGAACCAGATAGATGCCGTCTGCTTTGATTGACAGCTTCTTAACTGTAAATTCTCCGTCAATAAAACACACTGCGATACAACCATCCTGTGGTGTGATGGACTTATCTACAATTAGAAGATCTCCATCATTTATCCCACATCCAATCATAGAATCTCCTGATACTTTAGCACAAAATGTTGCACTGGGATATTTAATCAACTCTTTATTAAGGTCGATGGAGTCGCTATTTATCCCTTGCGCAGGGCTCGGAAACCCAGCTTGTACTCTATTGTCTATCAAAGAGATATCTAAGTCATGCTTCTCTTTGATTTTAAATAAATCGATTTTTCCCATATATGTGCAAAGATAGTAAAAAACAAGGGGATTGATTTATTTGCTTCTTGTAAGAAAAATTAATTGTCCTGTTTATAGATATAATTTGGCTATATATATATATGCTTGTGAACAGACTTGTAATTTCAGACGTTTTAATATAAAAAGTATATGGCAAAAATAATAAGTCAGGATGATATAGAATTAGGCTCTCATAAAGCCCCTGCTCAATTTTATATACGTATTAGTCCTGATGGTCCTTATCTAGTTTATGGTCGCCCTCCAATTGATCAAGAAATAATAATACCAAGCGAAGATGGAAGCCCGTGGATTTACCGTAAGGGTGAAATAGAGTTTGCTGAAAGCGAACCTATTGCATTGTGTAGATGCGGAGGAACCCATCATTCTCCAATGTGTGATGGATCTCATGCACATCAAGATTGGAATCCACAAGAAACAGCTAAATTGAATGGGTTTCTTGAAGACTCTGAGGTATTTGAAGGGCCACATTTATTTCTCACAGATAATGAGTCATATTGTGCTTTTGCACGTTTTTGTGATGCAAAAGGAGGCATATGGAATTTGGTGCAAGAAGAGACTGAGCCCGAAGATGTAACATATGCAAAAAGAGAAGCTGCTCATTGCCCTAGTGGACGTTTGATGATTTGGGATGCAAAAACTAAGAAACCATATGAACCCGAATTCAGTCCGTCGATATCAATATTGGAGGACCCGGGAATAAAAGTAAGTGGCCCTATTTGGGTTAAAGGAGGCATAAAAATAATAAGTAGTGATAACAAAACATATGAAATAAGGAATAGAGTTACTTTATGCAGATGCGGACAATCAAAGAACAAACCATTTTGCGATGGGACACATGCTGCTATCCGATATGAGGATGGTTTGTCACAAGTAGCCAAAAGACCTAACGAAGATTTTTGATTTTATATAATTAATTGAAGCGAAAAGATAGATTGTGGCAATTCTATTTTAGATAGAAGATGCGCAATCTATCTTTATTTATTAGTACAGATACTTTGGGAAAAGGATTTTTTTGTACTAAGGGGAAAAATAATTGTAACGATTTTAAATAATTAGTAACTTTGAGGAATTACTTAAATATACACAATTTATGAAACGTCATCGAATCTCGATTAGAATCCTATTTTTTCTATTATTAATTAGTCCTTTCCTTGGAATTAATGCCGAAGCTATAAGAATAGCAGTGATGGCGGATATCCATGTAACACCAGGAAATGAAAATGATAAGAAACTTACTGAAGTAATCAAAGAAATAAACAAAAGTGATGCTAAAATTGCAATTCTTGCTGGAGATTTAACGAATGAGGGTAGTGATGAACAACTCTATAATGTTAAGTCTAAGTTGGATGCGGTCAAAATACCTCTTTTTGTTATTCCGGGTAATCATGAAAATACATGGAGCCAAAGCGCATGTAAAACCTTTAACGATATATGGGGACAAGATCGGTTTGTATATGAGACAGATGATTTGGTGATCGTGGGGATTAATTGCGGGCCGTTTATGAAAATGGGCGACGGGCATATAAAGCAAGAAGATTTATCTTGGTTAGATAGAACTCTTAAAGAAAAAGTTACGCAAGGCAAGAGAGTGCTTTCAGTATGCCATTATCCAATATTAGATGATCTTGACAACTGCAATGATTATATTGCGGTATTGCAGAAATATCCAGTTATAGGTCATATATGTGGACATTACCACACTTTCAAACAATATAAAGGTGGTGATATTGATGCATTGATGTGTCGCGCATTGGATATGAGAAATGGCAATTATGGATATTCTATTTTAGATATATCTGCTGATTCTGTAAAATTGTTTGATAAACAGCTAAATACACCTGAGGCTCTTAAATTTGCTTATAAGATAAATAATAATATCCAACCTCTCAAGGTTGATGCTGGTCAAGAAAATAAAATACCGTCAAATGTAGAAGTTAAATTAGTCCATCGTGATGAAGCGTCGATATTTACAAGAGTTGCTTTGGATAAGGACAACTTTTATATTGGCAATTCACTTGGAGAATTTAAATCAGTGAATAAGAATACAGGTAAGATTAATTGGTCTTACAAGACTAATAATTCATTATTCTCAAGGGCTGTTATAGGTAAAAGAAATATTATTGTACCATGTTCCGACAAAAGATTAATTTGGCTTGATAAGAAGACAGGAATGCTAGTTCATGAAGAAAGCGCAGCAGGACCTTATGTAGCCGATGGAATACTTCAGGGGAATTTGCTTTACCAAGGCGGATATAAGATTTTCGAGGCATGGAATATCGACAAAAAAACTAGAGAGTGGAAATATGATAGTATATTCAATTATTGTCAGGCTTCTCCTGCTATTTCAAAAAATGATATAGCATTTGGAGCTTGGGATACTAATTTAAGAATGCTTGATAAAAAAGCAGGTGCTCTTAAATGGTATTGGAATAATGGTAGAACGGCTAATATGTTAGGGCCAGGAAATTGCGTACCGGTTATTACAGACGATAAGGTTATTGTTGTAGCTCCTGATCGTTATATGACAGCTATTGATAGGACTACGGGGAAACAATTATGGCGCAGTAATCAATATAAATGGAGAGAGAGCCTTGGAGTTTCTGAAGATGGGACTCGTGTTTATGCTAAAACTATGGACGGGGAATTAGCTTGTGTAAGCACTCAAGGGAATGACTATAAATTACTTTGGGTAGTAGATGCAGGTCTAGGATATGAACATGCTCCATGTCTAATTATTGAAAAGGACGGAGTAGTGTATATGGGTTCAAGAAGAGGGGTCGTAGTGGCTGTTGAACCTATTTCGCACAAAATACTTTGGAAAGCTAAATTAGGAACTTCTGAAGTTAATGGTTTTGACGTGGATAAGAATGGCGATATATATCTGTCATTAATAGAGGGAACAGTTTGGAAGATTCATAATAAGAAATAAAATAAGCGTTATGAAACAAAGAAGGCTGCCCATTTGGGCAGCCTTCTTTGTGCTATTTTACATCTATTTTCTTAGCGTCTGCTTTTTTCTCTGGAGCTTTTGGAATCTCAATATTTAAGACTCCATTTGTAACCTCGGCCGAAATTTTGTCTTTTTCAATATTATCAGGAAGAATCATAGTCTGCTGGAATTGCGTATAGGCAAATTCACGACGTAAGTATTTCCCTTTATCGTCTTTTGACTCAGATTCTTGATTCTTTGAGACAGATACTAGTAATTGGTTATCGTCATTAATTGATACATTAAAATCATCCTTGGTCAAGCCAGGAGCAGCAATTTCTACAGTGTATTCTGTAGGAGTCTCTTTTATGTTCATAGCTGGAGTGCTAGCAGCCGCTTTAGTAATCCATTCGTTTCCAAAAAAATCATTGAAAACAGAAGGTAACCAATTTTGAGAAGATTTTTTTGCAGGAACCATAATATTATAATTTTAGTGTTATTAAATACACTATCGGAACAAATCCTAATAATTATGGTTTGGCCTTTAAAAAATTTTATCTTTTAATCAAAATGTATGATTTTAGAGGATCAAGGGTCCCTGACAGAACACCATTCTTAACAACAAACTTCTTGTTATAAACTTTATCGAAATACGTACCGTTACGCAGATTGGTTTTTAGATTGAGATTCTCTGCCTTATCTGAAACGTTCACCAGTGCTGCCGCTTTGGTGCCACGGACTACAGCTGCAGTAGAACCATCTTCAGAGAAGAATAAAGCTTCTGGTTGTCCAACCATTGCCTTTCTGAATTTATTTGCAGCAGCAACCTCGGGATTCATAAAATTATCATTTCCGCGTGCTCCAACGATATTATCTCCCCACACATTATCTTGAGTGCTGCCATTCGGGCGTGAATAGAAGAGTGGGGTGCCGAATTGACGTGCTGTAAGGAACACCCAACCAAGACGTATTTGGTTGTTAGAAAGTTTTGCTGACTCGTGATTATTGCAATAAGTATCGTGTGATTCCACCCAAGTCACTAAATGAGAAGGATTAACTGGATGAGCCCAATTTAACACGTTGTCTTTCTTCCAACTTTTTGCTTCTAGAATGTTTCGGAGGATATGGCCATAAGAGCTTGCAGTTAAATCAAAGAATTCGGCATATTCCTTTTCCTTTACATTGCGGTCTTGAAGTACTTCTCCATAGATAAACAAGCTGTCACGGTTAAGTGCTAAAGATATACCTTTTACTGATTTTTGACCCATTGCTATAGGCCAGAAATCATTTTCTTTTGCTTTTGGATCTTTTGGGTCTGATGGCAATCCAATGTGCTTTGCCGTATCATATCTAAAACCTCTTGCACCACAATTAATTAAGTCGTTTACATATTTCATATAATATGCCTGGAAGTCTGGATTCTCAGTATTTACATCAGGAAGTAATCCCATTTCTCCAGTTGTGCATTGAAGACGGTCGTTATAATCGGTAATAGCTTTAAATCCATTTGCATGGTATAGATTATCATGTCCACCTACAGCAGCATCCAAATCATCAGACACACGCGTGTCGTCTATAGACGTGTGATTAGGTAAGACGTCTACAATAACTTTAACTCCATATTTTTTTGCTTCATTACATAGAGCCTTGAAATCATCACGAGTTCCCATTTGGTAGTTACCGATTTTCCAATCTGTAGGTTGATATTGGTAATACCATTTGCCGTGTCCATAAAGCTGGTTGCCTCCACCTTTATCGCCGCGAGTCTCAGTTACGCATGTTTGAGCCGGGGATGTTTGAACAATTGTATAACCAGCATCAGCAATGTTTTTCATATTGTCTTTGATGGTGTTGAAAGACCAGCACCAAGCGTGTAGAATAACATTATTATTAGTGCTGACTGGAGTTTCCTTCTTTGCATTCACAAAGAATACAGATGATAATAAAATGCTTAATAATAAAATACTTTTCTTCATAAGTTAGGAATGTTAATTATAAATGTAAAGATAAAAATAAATATCAATATTCTTGATATTTGAGAATTTGCTTTAAAACATATAGCAATTAAGGATAAACGGCATACTTTAGAAAGTAAAATTGGATTAATTCTGTCATTTGTAAATCATAAATCAAATTTTTGTAAAAAATATTTCAAAAAATGTTTGTTTTTATATCATTATGATTATATTTGCAGAGTGATTTAAAATTAGGCATTCAAAAAAGGGTAAAATGATAGTTAGGTTTACAAAAATGCATGGCATAGGGAATGATTATATTTATATAAATGCAATTTCCCACGAAGTGCCTGAAAATATAGAAGATTTGGCGATAAAGGTGAGCGACAGGCATTTCGGAGTCGGCAGCGATGGGATAATTTTAATATTGCCCTCAGAAATTGCAGACTATAAAATGCGTATGTTTAACGCCGATGGTTCAGAAGGAAAAATGTGCGGCAACGCTTCTCGTTGTATCGCAAAATATCTTTACGAAAGAAATATTACGAATAAGAAGGTGATAATGCTAGAGACTTTGGCCGGAATCAAGCCTTTGATGCTTGATATAGTTGATGAAAAGGTCTCAAGTATAACAGTTGATATGGGTATCCCGACATTTTCGCCTGAATCAATTCCTGTGTTAAGCGAACATGAATTAATAAAGGCACCAATATCTACTTCTGGAGGTGATATGATGATAACTGCTGTGTCAATGGGCAACCCTCATGGAGTAATATTTGTTGAAGACTTAGATAAAATTGATATTAAGAAAATCGGACAAGAAATAGAGCGTAATCCAATCTTCCCAGAACGAGCAAATATAGAATTTGTGCAGGTTATAAATCCATTTGAGGTAAAAATGCGTGTATGGGAGAGAGGAAGTGGTGAGACACTGGCTTGTGGAACAGGCGCATGCGCCACGCTTGCTGCAGGAGTAATGTCAGGACAATGTGATAGAAAGATTACAGTTCACTTACTCGGAGGAGACTTACAAGTGAAATGGGAGGAAGCCACTAATCATATTTATATGACTGGCGATGCCGAATTTGTGTTTGACGGAGAGTATAATTATTGAAAATCCCCTAAGAGTTATGATAAAAGTAAATGAAGATTTCCTAAAGCTATCACAGAATTATCTTTTTTCTGAGGTAGGAAAGAAAATTAAAACATATGAGACTAGTCACCCTGAAGTAGAAGTCATAAGAATGGGGATAGGGGATGTAACCCTTCCTATTTGTGAGGTAGCAGTGAAAGCTATGCATACGGCAGCGGAGGATTTAGGAAGCAAAAGCTCTTTCCATGGATATGGACCAGAGCGTGGTTACGACTTCTTGTCGTCTAAAATTAGAGAATATGATTATCTAAAACGAGGAATAGATATTTCTCTTGAAGAGATATTCATTAACGATGGTGCAAAAAGCGATTTGGGCAATATTGGTGATATATTGAGCAGAGATAATAAAGTGGCTGTAACAGATCCAGTTTATCCAGTATATGTAGATTCAAATGTGATGTCTGGAAGAGCTGGTGAAATAGCTGACGGACTTTGGGGGAACATTATTTATATACCTTGCGTAGAAAAAAATAATTTTATTCCAGAATTTCCGAAAGAAGTGCCAGACATTATTTATCTTTGTTATCCAAATAATCCTGTAGGAAATGCATTAACTAAAGACGAGCTTAAACAGTGGGTTGATTATGCATTAGCTAACAAATCAATAATATTGTTTGACTCAGCATACGAATCCTTTATCAGGAGTGAAAATATACCACATTCTATTTATGAAATCGAAGGCGCCAAGAGGTGTGCTATCGAATTTAGGAGTTTCTCTAAGACAGCTGGATTTACTGGCTTGAGATGCGGATATACTGTAGTTCCAAAGGAGCTAATGGCATATACAGATGATGGAAAAGCGGTTGAATTGAATCATCTATGGAACCGTCGTCAATGCACTAAATTCAATGGAGCGTCTTACGTGAGCCAGAGAGCTGCAGAATCACTTTATACCGAAGAGGGTCAAGAGCAGGTTAAGGAAGCTATTGATTATTATTTGCTAAACGCAAAACTTCTTAGGGAGGGTTTCTCAAATGCAGGATTTAAAACATTCGGAGGCACAGACTCCCCATATATCTGGATTAAGTCGCCTGACGGTGTATCATCTTGGGAGTTTTTTGACAAGCTTTTGGAACAGTGCAATATTGCAGGCACTCCAGGTGTTGGATTTGGGCCATCAGGAGAAGGTTATGTAAGATTAACCGGGTTCAACACACATGAAAAAACTCGAGAAGCCGTAGTGCGTATAAAATTGTATAAGTAATTATATAACATACCAAACTTATTATATTATGTCGAAACTTAGATTTAAAGTAGTGGAAGAAGCGTTTGATAGGAAGCCTGTAAAGGTACAACTTCCTACAGAGCGTCCATCAGCTTATTATGGCAAGTATGTGTTCAACAGAAAGAAAATGTATGAATATTTGCCTAAGAAGACTTATGATGCTTTAGTGTATGCCATAGACAACAAGGAGCCTCTTAACAGAGATGTTGCCGATGCTGTAGCTGCTGGAATGAAACAGTGGGCTATTGACAATGGAGCTAAGCACTACACTCACTGGTTTCATCCCCTAACAGACGGAACTGCCGAGAAGCATGATTCTTTTATTGATCATGACGGAAAAGAAGGAGTAGTAGAAGAATTTACTGGCAAACTACTTGTGCAGCAGGAACCAGATGCATCAAGTTTCCCAAATGGGGGCATAAGAAATACGTTTGAGGCACGTGGATATTCTGCCTGGGATATCTCATCCCCAGCTTTTATATTAGAGAGTACCCTTTGTATTCCCACAATATTTATTTCTTATACGGGAGAATCTCTTGACTATAAGACTCCTTTATTAAGAGCTCTTAATGCTGTGGATAAAGCTGGAACAGCAGTTGCTCAATATTTTGATCCAGCAGTGAAACATGTTATTTCTAACCTGGGATGGGAACAAGAATATTTCCTTGTAGATGAGGCTCTTTATTCGGCACGACCAGACTTAGTAATGACAGGAAGAACTCTTATGGGCCATGAGAGTGCAAAGAACCAACAGTTAGAGGACCATTATTTTGGTGCAATTCCATCAAGAGTGGAGGCATTTATGGTGGATTTGGAAATTGAATGTCACAAATTAGGTATTCCAGCCAAGACTTGCCATAATGAGGTAGCTCCAAACCAATTTGAGCTTGCTCCTATTTTTGAGGAGACAAATCTGGCAAATGACCACAACTTGCTACTTATGTCGGTGATGGATGACGTGGCTCGCAGACACAATTTTAGAGTTCTCCTACACGAAAAGCCATTTGCAGGTATAAACGGTTCGGGTAAGCATAATAACTGGAGTCTTGGTACTGACACAGGAGTGTTGCTTTTCGCACCAGCTAAAACAGCTAAGGGCCACTTGCAGTTTATAACCTTCATGGTGAATGTGATGGCTGCTGTATATAGACATAATGCACTTCTAAAGGCTTCTATTTCATCTGCAACAAACGGACACCGCCTAGGAGCTAATGAAGCCCCTCCAGCAATTATCTCAATGTTCCTTGGAACTCAGATAAGTGAAATTCTAGACATGCTTGAAAAGAATGACCAAGATGAATGGAAGCATTTCCATGGTAAAGAGGGGATGTCGCTTAATATGTCGCAAATTCCTGAACTCCTAATTGATAATACAGATAGAAACAGGACCTCACCATTTGCATTTACTGGTAATAGATTCGAATTCAGAGCCGTAGGTTCTTCAGCCAATTGTGCATCTGCAATGATAGCGTTGAATGCTGCTGTTGCTGATCAGTTGGAACTCTTCAAAGTTGCTGTAGACAAGCGAGTCTCAAAGGGACAAGAGCTCACAGATGCAATTATTGATGAAGTGAGAGCTTTAATCACATATTCAAAGAGCATCCATTTCGATGGAAACGGTTATAGCGAAGAATGGAAAGAAGAAGCTGCAAAACGAGGACTAGACTGTGAGACTTCAATACCTAAGATTTTTGATGCTTATCTTTCAAAGGAAAGTATTGAAATGTTTAAACGCACTAATGTGTTTAATGAGGTAGAGCTCGAAGCTAGAAATGAAGTTAAATGGGAGATGTACACTAAGAAGATACAAATTGAGGCCAGAGTGCTTGGGGATTTGGCAATTAACCATATACTCCCTGTGGCAACACGCTATCAATCAGTGCTCCTTGATAATGTATTTAAAATAAAGAGCCTGTTCCCTAAAACTCAAGGGGAAAAAATAGCAGCTCAAGATCTAGAAATGATTGAGAAAATGGCAGATCATATGAGTATAATAAAGGACAAGGTTAATGATATGGTAGAAGCTCGTAAGAAAGCTAATATCATTGAAGAGGAAAGAGAGAAAGCCATTGCTTATCATGATAATGTGTTCCCGCTGATGGATGAAATCAGATATCACATTGACAAACTAGAACTTATGGTAGATGACGAAATGTGGCCACTACCAAAATACAGAGAATTACTATTCATAAGATAATTTTCTACGTAACTTTAAATAAATGGGATGCCCGAAATCAGTCTAATACTTACACATAACACAAGACGCGATACGAGCATCCCTTTTTCGTACAAAAAAAGATTGGTTTAATATTATGTTTCCTAAAAGTCAGGGCCTATACGACCCAAAAAATGAGAAAGACGCGTGTGGTGTTGGATTATTAGTCAACATCAATGGTGTGAAATCGCACAAGCTTGTAGAAAAAGGATTGCAAGTGCTTGAGAATATGGTGCATCGAGGTGCTGAAGGAGCCGACGCTAATACTGGCGATGGAGCAGGTATTATGGTTCAGATACCTCATGAATTTATTCTTCTCCAAGGTATTGCTGTGCCAGAGAAAGGTCGCTATGGAAGCGGACTTGTATTTCTCCCAAAAGGAAACATTGAGACACAACAGACCATTCTAGATATCATCGAACGTGAGGCTATTAATATGAGATTAACATTGCTTCATGTGAGAGATGTACCCACTAATAATGAAAGACTAGGATACATAGCCAAACAATCAGAACCAGAAATCAAGCAAATCTTTATATCAGATGAAAAAACCACTGATAATATTGAAGTAAAGCTTTATGTCCTAAGAAAGAAAATTGAAAAAGCTGTTGCTGAATCATCTCTAAAAGGAAAAGAAGACTTCTATATAGTATCATTATCATCTAAGGTGATAATCTATAAGGGTATGTTATCTTCTTTACAATTAAGATATTACTATCCAGATTTAGTAAATCCTTATTTTACAACTGGAATGGCTTTAGTTCACTCAAGATTCAGTACAAATACGTTCCCAACATGGGGACTTGCACAGCCATTCAGAATGCTTGGGCATAATGGAGAAATAAATACGATACAAGGTAATAGGATGTGGATGCATGCAAGAGAATGTGTGTTAAATCCAGAAGCCTTTGACATTGCAGATGTAGCTCCAGTGATACAGCCAAATATGAGTGACAGCGCATCACTTGATAATGTGCTTGAGTTCTTTGTTATGTCGGGAATGAGTATGCCTCATGCCTTAGCAATGCTTGTGCCGGAATCTTATAATGGGAAAAACCCAATCAGTTCGGCATTAAAATCATTCTATGAATATCATAGTATTTTGATGGAACCATGGGATGGCCCGGCTGCGCTATTGTTTAGCGATGGCAGATATGCTGGAGGTATGCTGGATAGAAATGGTTTGAGACCAGCAAGATATGTTATTACAACTGGGAATACTATAGTATTAGCTTCAGAAATTGGAGTATTGCAGTTTGATGCCTCAGAAGTAAAAGAAAAAGGACGCCTTCGCCCAGGAAAGATGCTTCTAGTAGATATGGAGGAAGGTAAAATATATAGAGATGCCTTAGTTAAAGACGATTTGGCTAAAGAATTCCCTTATGGAGAATGGCTAAAGTCAAACAGAATAAAACTAGATGAGATAAGTAGTGGAAAGAAAGTGCCAATTTCGGTTGATAATTTCCCTAGACTTTTAAAGGCATTTGACTATAATAGAGAAGAGATAGAGAGATTAATTCTTCCAATGTCATTGGAGGGTAAAGAGCCGATCAATTCTATGGGTAATGATACACCACTGTCAGTGATGAGTGATATGCCAAGAAATCTTTTCTCTTATTTCAGACAGCATTTTGCCCAGGTTACGAATCCTCCTATTGATCCTCTTAGAGAGGAGCTTGTGATGAGTCTTGAGAGCTATATTGGAGCAATCAAGATGAACTTGCTAAGCCCGGCACCCGATTTGTGTAAGATGGTTGAGCTTAAGAGACCAATCTTAACTAATGCAGAATTGGATATCTTGTGCAATCTGCGTTACAAGGGCTTTAATACAAGAAAGGTGTCAATGACTTTCAGCGTAAAAGACGGTGCTGAAGGATTGAAAGCTGGTGTTGATGAACTATGTCGGCAAGCAGAAAATGCTGTTGATGAAGGTTGTAACTATATAATCTTAAGTGATAGGGGCGTGGATAAAGAACATGCACCAATACCTTCATTGCTGGCAACTTCAGCTGTCCATCACCACTTGATAGAACGGAAAAAGAGAGTTCAGACAGCTTTGATAATAGAGACTGCTGATGCTCGTGAAGTAATGCATTTCGCATTGCTTTGTGGATATGGAGCTAGTGCTATTAATCCATATCTATCATTTGCTGTGATTGAAGACCTTGTGAAACGTAATGAGATACAGTTGGACTTTAATACTGCAATGAAGAATTACATCAAGGCAGTTGACAAAGGACTGTTGAAGATTATGTCTAAGATGGGTATTTCAACCATCACGAGTTATAAGGGCGCTCAATTATTTGAAGCAATAGGAATTTCGGAAGATGTTATCAAGAACTATTTTGGTGATACAGCTTCTAAAATAGGGGGAATGAATATTGAAGATATGGCTAAAGAAATTCTTCAACCTCATGAGGAAGCCTTTTCAGAAGATTATGATACAGACGCTCCAATTAAAAATGAAGGGATGTATTCATATAGAAAAGATGGTGAGAAGCATGCTTGGAATCCAGAATCAATATCTACATTGCAAATTGCAACGAGACTAGGTAGCTATAAGAAATTTAAGGAGTATGTTAATACCATTGATAATGCCAATAAGCCGATATTCATTCGCGATTTCTTTGATTATAAGAAAGGAAAGAGTATTCCTATAGAAGAAGTAGAACCTGTAGAGAGTATTGTAAAACGTTTTGTTACAGGAGCCATGTCATTTGGCGCAATCAGTGCTGAGGCTCATGAAGCTATGGGTATTGCTATGAATAAGCTCGGAGCTAGAAGTAATACGGGAGAAGGTGGTGAGGATGCAGCCCGATTCAAACCAAATGCGGATGGAACTTCAGCAAGAAGTGCTATCAAACAAGTAGCATCTGGACGCTTTGGAGTTACGACTGAATATTTAGTAAATGCGGATGAAATCCAGATAAAGATTGCTCAAGGCGCAAAACCTGGAGAAGGCGGACAGTTACCAGGATTTAAGGTGGATGAGGAGATAGCTAAGACTCGCCACTCAATACCAGGAATCTCATTGATTTCGCCTCCACCTCATCATGATATATATTCTATTGAAGATTTAGCTCAATTGATTTTTGATTTGAGAAATGTAAATCCTCAAGCAAAGATTAGTGTCAAACTGGTAGCAGAAACAGGTGTTGGTACTATTGCTGCCGGTGTAGCAAAAGCAAAGGCAGATTTGATTACCATAAGTGGTGCTGAAGGTGGAACAGGTGCAAGCCCAGCAAGTTCTATCAGATATGCGGGATTGCCTTCTGAGATAGGATTGGCTGAGACTCAGCAAACATTAGTACTGAACAATCTCAGAACACAAATAAAGCTTCAGGTTGATGGACAATTAAAGACGGGTAGAGATGTAGTGATAATGGCTATGCTCGGTGCAGATGAATTCGGATTTGCAACATCGGCCTTGATTGTGCTAGGATGCGTGCTAATGCGTAAATGTCATGCTAACACCTGTCCAGTAGGTGTGGCCACTCAAAATGCGGAATTGAGAAAGAGATTTAGAGGTAAAGCAGATTATCTGGTTAACTTCTTCACATTCTTAGCTGAAGATGTGAGAGAACATTTAGCTGAGATAGGAGTGAAATCTCTTGATGAAATAATAGGAAGAAGCGACCTTCTTGTTGCTAAGGAAGGAGCAAAAGCGAATAAGACATCACATCTAGACTTCTCAAAGATTCTTTATCACCAAGAAGCTGTTGAGAACAGTAATAAATATGAGAGTGCTTCACCTGAAAATGAATTGGCGCATGTGCAGGATAAAGAACTCATAGACCGTTCTTATCCTGCATTGAATTCTGAAATGCCAGTTGAGTTAGAGTTTGCTATTAAGAATACGAATCGTGCCGTTGGAGCAATGCTTTCGGGTGTGATTGCAAAGAAATATGGAAATGATGGCATTGCTGACAATTCAATACATTGCAGATTCCTTGGCTCTGCAGGACAGAGTTTTGGCGCATTCCTTTCGCATGGTGTTACATTTAGATTGGAAGGTGATGCGAATGACTACGTAGGAAAAGGATTATCTGGAGGTAGAATAATAATTGTTCCCCCAACTGAAACAGTGTTCAAGCCAGAAGAGAATATTATAGCAGGTAATACTATCCTATATGGTGCTACATCAGGAGAAATTTATATTAATGGCCAGGTAGGCGAGCGTTTCTGCGTAAGAAACAGTGGAGCCACTGCAGTTGTAGAAGGTGTAGGTGATCACTGTTGTGAATACATGACTGGAGGCCGAACTGTGGTTCTAGGACCTACAGGAAGAAACTTTGCTGCAGGTATGAGTGGTGGTATTGCTTATGTTTGGAATCCTGATGGGCAGTTTGATTATTTCTGTAATATGGAAATGGTGGAATTGTCATTGATAGAAGATATGGCTGATAACCGGGAATTATATAAATTGATAGGTAATCATTATAAATATACTCACAGTGAATTAGCGGGTAAGATGCTTGATAATTGGCCGCAATATGTAGACCAGTTTATTAAAGTTATTCCATACGAATACAAGAAGGTTTTGCACGATGAGAAAGTTGCTAAGTTGCAAACAAAAATTAATCAAGTGGAAATAGACTAAATTGTTGAATTTAATAACTGAAAAAGAAAATGGGAAATCCTAAAGCATTTTTAAATATACATAGAAAAGAAGCCGGTTATCGTCCTGTAAGTGATAGAATACGTGATTTCGGCGAAGTTGAACAGACATTAAATCAAGAAGATAGAAGACTGCAGGCATCAAGATGTATGGATTGTGGGGTACCATTCTGTCATTGGAGTTGTCCAGTTGGAAATAAACAACCAGAATGGCAAGACAGGCTATATAAAAATGATGTAAAAGGGGCATATAAACTCCTTACTCAAACCAATGATTTTCCGGAATTTACTGGCCGTATTTGTCCTGCATTATGTGAGAAATCATGTGTATTGAATAAATTTCATGAGCCAGTAACCATCCGTGAGAATGAAGCAGCTATTGCTGAACGTGTTTTTACGGAAAACATGATTGAGCCAAACACTTCAATCAAAAGAAATGGTAAAAAAGTGGCTGTGATAGGTTCAGGCCCTTCAGGCTTGGCTTGTGCAAATAGACTTAACCACAAAGGTTACGAGGTAACGGTGTTTGAAAAGAATGAATCAATAGGTGGATTGCTACGTTTTGGAATACCTGATTTCAAACTCAACAAGGCCGTAGTTGACCGCAGAATTGATTTTATGGCACAAGAAGGCATCAAATTCCAATGTAATACTTTGATTGGGAAGGATATAACCATGAGTGCTATTTTAAAGGATTTTGATGCAGTTTGTCTTGCTATGGGGGCAGAGGTTCCGAGAGACTTGAAAGTGCCAGGAAGAGACCAAAAAGGCGTTTATTTCGCCCTTGAATTCTTACAGCAGCAAAATAGAATAGTAGCTGGAGGAGAATTCTTGGGAGAAAAGAAAATATCGGCCAAGGGAAAGAATGTATTGGTAATAGGTGGTGGAGATACAGGTAGTGACTGTGTTGGAACTGCAAATAGACAAGGAGCAAAATCAGTAACTCAGATAGAAATTATGCCAAAACCTCCAGTAGGAGATAATCCTGCTACTCAATGGCCATATTGGCCTTTGATATTGAAGACTACAAGCTCGCATGAAGAGGGCTGTAATCGTAGATGGCTGCTTGACACCAAGGAGGTAAAAGGTACTGACGGCAAAGTAAGTTCTGTAGTAGTTGAAACCGTGAAATGGGAGAAAAATCCAGAAACTCAAAAAATGGATTTGATTCATACTGGAGAAACTGATGAAATCAAGGCTGAATTAGTATTATTAGCAATGGGGTTTGTGCAACCACAGCACCATGGCCTTATAGAAAGTTTGAAACTTGAATTCGATGGTAGAAATAATATCAAGGTAGATGAAAACCAGATGACAAATATTCCTAAGATATTTGCAGCTGGGGATGTTTCTACAGGCGCAAGCCTGGTAGTGAAGTGTATAGCTTCCGGACAAAGAGCAGCAATAGGAATAGATAAATTTCTAAAATCAATTTAAATTGAAATAAAGGAATTAATATTCTATCTCTTTTTATTATCTTTGTGTGCATGGAAACTCTCAAACACGAATGTGGTATTGCATTAATCCGTCTACGCAAACCACTAAGCTACTATAAAGAAAAGTATGGCACATGTTTTTATGGGCTTAACAAGCTTTACCTATTAATGGAAAAGCAACATAACCGTGGTCAGGAAGGTGCCGGACTAGGATGTGTTAAGCTCAATTCCTCGCCAGGGAATGAATATGTTTTCAGAGAGAGAGCCTTGGGCTCAGGAGCTATACAGGAAATTTTTGCATCTGTCAAAAAGACAATAGCAGCAAGTCCTACTTATATGGCTGAGGAGGAACTTCCTTTTGCGGGGGAAATCTATATGGGCCATCTAAGATATAGTACCACTGGCAAAAGCGGAATAAGTTATGTACATCCATTTTTAAGGAGAAACAACTGGAAATCGCGCACCTTAATGTTGTGTGGAAATTTCAACATGACAAATGTTGATGAGATTTTCAATTCCATGGTAAATCAAGGTCAGCATCCACGAATATATGCTGATACGATTCTTCTTTTAGAGCAATTAGGTTTGGCTCTTGATAATGAGCACCAGAGATGCTATAATTGTCATAAATCAAAAGGAGAAGAAGGCATAAGTTTGACTAGAAGTATTGAGGATTGCATTGATATAAAGAATGTATTAAAAGAACCATCCAAGATTTGGGATGGTGGATATGCAATTTGTGGTGTAGTAGGAAGTGGGGATATGTTTGTGCTTCGCGATCCTAATGGAATACGCCCAACATTCTATTATTCGGATGAGGAGATAGTGGTAGTGGCTTCGGAACGCCCGGTAATTCAAACGACAATGAATGTGGAAATTAGCGATGTTAAGGAACTAACTCCTGGGTCAGCGCTAATCGTAAACAAAGCAGGCGATATAGAAGTAGCTGATATATTAGGCGAGAAAGAGAATAAACGATGCTCTTTCGAACGTATATATTTTTCCCGAGGTAGCGACTGCGATATTTATAAAGAACGAAAGAAACTTGGAGAAACTCTTGCCCCTAAAATACTTGACGGGATAGGTTATGATTTAGATAATACGGTATTTTCTTTTATTCCAAATACTGCTGAAGTTGCATACATCGGAATGATAGAGGGATTAGAGAAATATTTAAGAAAAGAGAAAAAACGTCTCATACAGGCATTAGATACTACTGATGCTGATTATGAGAACAAACTAGAAAAGATATTAGCAAGAAGACTTCGCAGTGAGAAGATAGCTATAAAGGATATAAAGCTGAGAACATTTATCACCGAAGGTGAATCAAGAAATGAGCTTGCGGCCCACGTATATGATGTTACTTACGGGATGGTTAATCCCGGAGTGGATAATCTTGTAGTAATTGATGATAGTATTGTGAGAGGAACTACCCTGAAGGAGTCAATTATTAGAATACTAGACCGTCTTCATCCTAAGAAAATAATAATAGTTTCCTCATCTCCGCAAGTAAGATATCCAGATTATTATGGAATAGATATGTCAAGAATGAGTGAATTCTCTGCTTTTAGGGCAGCTATAGCTCTTCATAAAGATAGAGGTACGGAGAATGTGATAGAAAGTGTTTATCAGAAATGTAAAGCTCAGCAAAATCTTCCCAAGGAAGAAATCGTTAATTATGTTAATGAAATATATGAGCCATTTACTGACGATGAAATCTCTATAAAAATGGCTGAAATGCTTACTCCTAGAAACACTCAGGCAGAAATACAGATAATTTATCAGACGATAGAGAACCTTCACAAGGCCATTCCAAATAATCCTGGTGATTGGTACTTCTCTGGAGATTATCCTACTGCTGGCGGAAATAGAATGGTTAATCAAGCCTATATAAATTATTATGAGGCGCAGAAATAAAGAAATAGTCGGAATTTAATTCCGACTATTTCTTATTATATATCTCCGTAATATCGTCTTTTATAATAGCGCCTTCTTCTTCGAGCCGTGATACAATTGAAATTATCTCACCGCGAGGGAATGAAAGTGTGTCGATGAATTCACTGAGGCTTCGGGGCTTATTAGAAAGCATATACAATATGCCATCAATAATCTTTTGATCCAAATCGTTTTCTTTTAGTTTCTTCATTTGAAGACAGGTGTCACAACGTCCGCATCGTGAATCTTCACTTTCTCCAAAATAATTGAGTATGAAATTTTCGCGACATATATTTTTATCAAAAGCATACTGAATCATCTTTCCAATTCGTTCCTCAAGACGTGCCCGATGCTCCTCATATACTGTGCGGGGAATTATAACATAGCGAGATTCTTCTCTTGATGTAGTGAAAATTATAAATGGAGTTCTCTTTCGTGGTACGTAATGCAGAATGTGCATTTTGGTGAGTGTAATTAATGAGTCATATATCACTTCGGGTTTTATACCATATCTTTGAGATATAACATCTTCATTAATAAATACATAATCTGCAAATAGCCCTGTGTATTGTCTTAATAAGGCTTGCAAAACAATATCAAGATTCGGATTAGTAGTGCTAAGATGATAAAGATCTTCTTTTTTAGCTTGTATAAAAACTCTTGACTGACTTTCAATTTCTTCAATAAACTCTATGTATTTTGCCTTTGTCAAAATATCAAGAGCACTCTTTGTTGGAATAATTGGGAGCTTGAAAGTCTTGCAGAAAAGAGTGAAATTAAATTCGTAAAGTTGATTGTATCCGTCTCCGACAGCTACATTTAGAAAAACTCCTACCAAATCATAAACATTCTTGATGAAGTCTTTAGGCGGAAATGCGTCAGAAATACGTCTTTTCAATGTGGCTTTATCACTTGAAGTAGTTAATAGTACCACATACGATTTTTTGCCATCTCTACCAGCGCGTCCGGCTTCTTGATAGTATTCCTCTAGAGAAGAAGGGAAATCAATATGCACAACCAACCTGACATCAGGCTTGTCAATACCCATACCGAATGCATTGGTAGCAATTATGACTCTGTTTTCTCCACTTTTCCATTTGTTTTGTTTGGTTTCTTTATCTTCAATAGAGAGTCCAGCGTGATAAAAATCGGCATTTATACCATAGAATTGCAGCATTTTGGCTGTTTCCTTTGTTTTAGCTCTGTTTCGTGCATAGACGATAGCGCTTCCGCCAACATTATTCAAAATGTGAAGTAGTTGTGATGGCTTGTCTTCACAATGCCGTACGATATAAGATAAGTTTTGCCTACCAAAACTCATTGAGAACACATTCTTTTTATGAAAAAGAAGTTTCTCCATAATATCATCAACTACTAAAGGTGTCGCTGTGGCTGTGAGAGCAAGTATCGGCGCATCTTTAATAATTTCACGGATACATGCTATAGAAAGGAAAGAAGGGCGGAAATCATATCCCCACTGAGATATACAGTGAGCTTCATCGACCACGATAAGTTTAATAGGCATGTGCCTTATTTGGTCACAAAACATTGCGGAACGCAATCTTTCTGGTGATACATAGAGAAATTTACAGTTTCCGTATATACACTTTTCGACTGCATTTCTCATTTCACGTTGAGAAAGACCGGAATGAAGATATGTGGCTTTGATACCTCTATCACGGAGATTGTCCACCTGATCCTTCATTAGCGAAATAATAGGAGTAATAACGAGAGTCATCCCGTCTATAACCATGGTAGGTACTTGGAAGGTAATTGATTTACCTCCGCCAGTAGGCATAAGTCCCAGAGTATCATTACCATCAAGAACCGATTTGATAATCGGTTCTTGAATAGAACGAAAGGAGTCATAACCCCAATATTTCTTTAAAACGTTTAGAATTTTGCTATTCGTTTCCATCTTCTTGTGGAATTTTAATGCCTTTTACAAGAAGTTGAATAGTTCCGTTGTTCTTATGTTTGTTTTCTTCAATGGTATAACAAATTTCAAAAGGCTTGTGGGACTTAATATATTCGAATGCTTCAGCCATATTAAAAGCAATTCCATTCATGACTTTCTCTGACTTGCTGTCCACTAATTCGAGTTTAATATGCTCAGAATTGTGCCCTACAAGTTTGCTAGTACCAAAATCATAAACATTCTTAGTCGAGAAAATCGGTTTTTGATTACCAGGTCCAAAAGGATTGAATTGTTTAAGATAACCTAAAAACTCTGGCGTGATTTCTGAGAAGTCTATTTCATAGTCAATACTCAGCTCAGGAGTGAGTTGATCTTTATGAATGTTTTCAATCACATATTGCTCAAACCTGCGAGTGAATTCAGGAATATTTTCCTCTTTAAGCGAAAGACCCACGGCATAAGTATGACCACCAAAATTCTCAAGTAAATCACGAGTCGACTCAATGGCCTTATAGATATCGAATCCGTGGACCGAACGAGAAGACCCTGTAGCAAGTCCGTTAGACAGTGTTAAGACTACGCAAGGCTTATAGTATAATTCAGTTAATCGAGAAGCTACAATACCGATAATACCCTTATGCCAGTCTTTATTATAAATTACAATAGGTTTTTTGCTTGAAACGATTTCGCCTCTATTGGCAAGGATCTCACTGGCCTCCTCAGTGATACGCTTATCAAGTTCTTTTCTATCTTTGTTGTATTGGTCGATGTTCTTACTTTTTTCGTAAGCTTCAGCTACATCTTTCGTTACTAGCAGTTCAACGGCCTCCATACCAGACTGCATTCTACCTGAAGCATTGATACGAGGACCAATTTTAAATATTACATCGCTAATAGTGATTTCTTTTCCCGATAAACCACAAACCTTAATAATGCTTCTTAATCCTACATTTGGATTAGAATTAATTCGTTTGAGCCCATAATATGCTAAAACTCTATTTTCACCTGTCATTGGAACGATGTCTGCAGCAATACTTACTGCTACTAGATCCAATAGACCTTCAAGTTCATGATGGTTGTCTAAGCCGTTACTTTGTGCAAAAGCAGTGAGAAATTTATATCCTACTCCGCAACCAGAAAGATGTTTATATGGGTAGGGATTATCTTCGAGTTTAGGATTTAAGATTGCTACAGCCTCAGGAAGAACATCATCAGGAACATGGTGGTCACAGATGATAAAATCGATGCCTTTATCTTTAGCATATTTAATCTCCTCAACGGCTTTAATACCGCAATCGAGGACAATAATGAGTTTTACACCAATACTTTCAGCAAAATCAATACTTTTAGTAGAAATCCCATATCCTTCGTCATATCGCGTAGGAATATAGAACTCTATGTTAGAGTAATAGTTTTGAAGAAATTTGTAGACTAAAGCTACAGCAGTGGTCCCATCAACGTCGTAATCTCCATAGATCAGGATTTTTTCTTTTGACCCCATGGCTTTATTAAGCCTATTTACAGCCTTATCCATATCTTGCATAAGGAAAGGATCGTGCAAGTCGGATAAAGAAGGATTGAGGAATTTTTCGACTTCAGATTTGGAGTCAATTCCTCTTTGTGCCAATAGATATCGTACTGCAGGGCAGTTTGGGAACTGCTCTGTCAATGCGATTTCTATCGCTTCTTGTTCGGATGTAAGGGGTAAGTAATTCCATTTACTTATCATTTATGTTATTTTTTTATTTTTCTGAAGAAAATCCCGCTCTCAAGCAGGAAAGAAGAGAAAAGAATGGTTTAAATTATGCCTTATCATGCGATATTAAACTAAAATAAAATAGCGCAAATGGCATTCTTGCAGCGTTGAGTAGAATTCCTATGAGAGGAACAAAATGAAAAATATGCTGCCAATAAATCCAAAAGGATATTTTTCTCTTTATTTTACGCAAATATAGTGATAGTTTTGCAATTTTATTTAGAAAATTGATTCGTTTTTTGCATTATTATTACTTAATCTTTGCTTCGGCAGCAAAAATAACGTTTAAGGACTTCAATAAGTATTAGTTCATTTTAGGCAAATGGACGTCTAGTTGTGGGAATGGGAAACTCAACCCTTTTGTAGGGAACACTTTGTATATCTTTTCATTTACATCAAAAAACACTGCCCAATAATTCTCGGTGCGCACCCACGCTCTAATTTTGATATTAACGCTACTATCGGCTAATTGAGCTAAGTTGACCGTAGGAGAACAATCGCCTTGCGGAGCGTGATAGATTAATTTTATTTTTTTAATATCCCATCGTGATGATTCTGTAAGCTTTCGCTTGTGTGATTTTAGAAAAGAAAAGAACCCTTTTTTCTCTTCTTGTTCTGTGTTTTCAATATCAGATTCGGTCTCTTGATTATCTTGAATATGACTTAACTTATAGTCTTCTTCGCAAGATTTCTTAACCACACGTTCATCAGCATTCAATATATCTAGGATAGTCTTTTTAGCAATGTCATAGCTGTCGCCATAAGAAATGCCTACATTCCATTCCACACGACGATAAAATTCAGTGGAGTAATTATTTATGGTTCCAGTTGATAAGCCACCATTTGGGATTATAATGGTCTTATTATCAACAGTGTTTATTATCGTGCTAAAGATTTGTATCTCTTTTACAGTTCCAGATAAACCATTGAACTCAATAACGTCTCCAACTTTATAAGGCTTAATAAGGAGTATTAATACTCCGCCTGCAAAATTCTGCAAAGTGCCACTAAGTGCAAGGCCGATAGCTACACCTGCGGATGCGAATATTGCAACAAAAGAACTAGTTTCTATTCCAAGAATGCCCACAATGGTAACAACCAAAATGAACATCAACACTATTTTCAGAAGGCTGAGTAGAAATGATGACAAAGAAGGCTCAATTTGTCTTCTTCGCATTATTGTGAGGACGATCTTATATATTTTGTGGATTAAAAAACGACCAATATAGAATACTGCTATTGCAATGAGTAATCTTAATCCAAAGTTAATAGCCCCGTTTATTATTTTAGTCATTAAATCATCTAAAGTCATAGCTTTTAAAGAAGATACGACTTCAGAATTTTTAGTTACTAATGAGTCTGGAACGATTTTTTGAGCGTGTAGAAATAATTGGGTTAAAATCATTGTAATCAGTACGGATTATTGGTTAGGATACACGTCTTTATACCAACTAAGAGTCTTGTAGTAATTCTCATTAGTAGGTCCAGCAGTACCTAGAATATAGGTTGAAAGGCCGCTATAATGAGCAGGGTCGATATATAAAGTCCCAAAAATGAATTGTGTAGCTACTTTATAAAGGACCGCTTGACTTAGTAGCGTATTTAATTGCGTTGATTGCTCAGGAGTGGCTAATAAGTCGAAATATTGTTTGAAATCAAAGAAGAGGTATGGTGTATATAACTTATATCTTTGGATGCTATTATATGATTGTACGGTATTTCCGTTAGCTAAAATCGACTTGCATAAGTTAGCTATCGGTTCAATCTTGGTGCAATCTATTAATGAAAGTGTAGTAGTTCTATTTGAACCAGATTGGTTGTTGTAGTAATTGTAAGTGTTCTCGCACGCTTTTGCAAGAGGTAGATCATTCGCTACAAAACAAGGTAGATTATCATTATATGGCATACCATCGATTGGAACTTCTGCTGGGCTTGCTACGTAGAAATGTGTCTTGTTTCGGAATTCATATGCTACTTCAATCGTTCCCATATAACAAGCGTCAGCATATATGAATTCAAACATTCCATCAGGAATTGAATTAGCAACAGAATCAATAGGCATAGTTGAGCCAGAGTCTTCTCCAAAGTCATGAAGCTTGTATTTAGATTTTGGATTTAACTTCCTAAGGGATAGAGTGCGGGCCCATCCTGTAGCATGAGACCAAAGTACGAGGCCATATTCACTTGCCGGCGATAGAGACTTAACGGCTGCCAACACTTCCTTCATTACACGAGTGTCTGTGGTTTTGAAGTCATTGCTATATCGCTTAAGCGTATCAGTATTAACGCTACTATTCTTCTCTGAATATTCGAATAATACAGGATAGTGGTTGCGTATTTTTTGAAATACTAACCAGCGGCAATTGTTCAAGCCACTTTTCATGATTCCTGTTCTCATCTCTGCCAAGTCTTTTTCATCGCAATTAGCATCGCCAAGAGTGTTAGATGCAACCATATAAACCAAAATAGTTCTCTTAGCGGGAGACCTGGGGATATTTGGCTCATTAGATTCACTACTACATGAATATAGAAGAGCTATAAAGCAGAGAGGTAATATGTATTTTAATATATGTTTCATTGATTAAAAAATGTTTTCAAATATACAAAGATTTTTATATACTTTCAAAGTAATAAACGATTACAAAGGGTAAATAGTACAATTGCAGATGAATAATATGGTTAATGGCATAAAAAAGTTTAATTAATGGAGAAACAAAGAGAACTTTATCTTTTTATATTTACATTTGCCAGTATTAAAAAGATAATTTATGATAAGGAATATTTTAGTATCGGCTATTTTTATACTAATATGTATTAGAGTATCGGCAAATGATAGATACTATGCCCTAGTAGATTCATCAGAGAAGTATATCAAGCAAAAAGAATGGGTTGCATCAGAGAAGTTTATAAAAGAAGCATTGTCATGTGATCCTGAGAATGCAAATAATTCATTATTACTTTCCAATCTTGCGACAGTGCAGCGTTATATGGCTAAAAATAATGAAGCTCTTAGAAATTATTCTTTTGCATTGCATATGACTCCTAATGCTGTCACATTGTTGCAGAATAGGGCATCCCTATATATGCAGATGGATAGTATTGATAACGCATATAAAGACTATGATAGAATTATAAGTTTGGATCCTAAGGACGACGAGTCTCTATTCTATCATGGAATGCTTGCATTGAGAAAGAAAGAAAATGATGTAGCAAAAAAGGATTTTGAGCAAATTCTGACCAATAATCCATTGTCGGCATTAGGCAGACAGGGGCTTGGAAATTGGAACAAAAATAATGGCAATTACAATGATGCCGTGAAATATTATACAGAAATAATTAAAGTGAAGCCATCAGAAATACTTTTGGCAAATAGGGCAGAATGTTATTTGGCGCTTAAAAGACTTAATGATGCCACTGATGATATTAGGGCTGCTTTGGAAATGTTGCCGGAAGATGGGTATTTATATGTGCTAAGAGCCAAACTTAATAAAGCAAGGTTTAATGAGGACGATATGATGCGAGACATGAAACTCGCTGAGAAATACGGAATTGACCCAAAGCTCGTGAAATCGGCCTTAGAATAGATATATTTTTTTCACAAATAAGGGATAAATTGTTGCAATTTTTCACTATATTTGTTGTATGATTTCTTTAACCGACCATATAGAATATTTGATTTCAGAGCATGATTGTGTGATTGTCCCTGGATGGGGAGCATTTATTGCACAATATACTTCAGCTTGCGAAAATGAGCTAGGAAAGACAATTCGACGCCCTGAGAGAAAGTTAGGCTTTAACCCTTCATTAGATTATAATGATGGATTGTTGGCTGCTTCTATTATGCGGAAAGAAAGAATGTCGTATGAAGAAGCAAATGCACTGATATCTGAAGCTGTGGTTTCGATAAAGAAGCAGTTGTCGCATGAAGGCGAGGTCCCTTTTGGAAGGTTGGGGTTTTTCCGTTCGCTTGGAGACGGCAGAACATCAGACTTTGAATCTTTTGGAAATGTTTATGGAAATAATTATTATTTCGGCCTTTCTAATTTGAATATACCTACATTGGCTATGCTTCGCCAAGAAGATGTAGAAGACACAAAACCTCAAGTTGTTAAAGGAAAGCATTTATATATTCCAATAAATTGGAGTTCTATTCAAATCGCAGCCTCAATAATAGTGCTATTTGTTCTGACTTTTGTTCTAACGACCCCGATTTCACAAGAATATAATCAAGATTATGCTGGGCTGAGCACTATTAATGTCGTAAGTGAAAATCCACGTCCCGACAAACATTTAGAATTAAATATTGCGCTTCCAGAATCTGCATATAAGACTTCAACAAAAGTTGAAAACAAAGAAGTTAGTTTAGATGGGCAAATAGAAAAGGAAGATTCTAGCGAAATGGATAAGGCTACAAGTCTTGAAAAGAATATCGTGAAAAAGATTAACAAGACCCGCACTTCGAATGAAACGATAAGTCGTTTTGATGATAATGGGAATTGCTATTTAATAGTAGCTTCTTTGAATACTAAAGAAATGGCTCAAAAATATATTGAGACTTCTCACAATAAAGATAACCTGCGGATACTTGATGGAGAAAGTAAATATAGAGTTTATTCCGCCAAAGGTGATTATGAAACTGTGAGGTCAATACAGAAGCATTTGAAACATTCCGATTCTTGGATTTATAGAATGAATTAATCTATAATAACAGGCTTTTAAAATTTGCAATATTAGAAGATGCCTAAATACTTTATTATTTTCTTGTTTTGCTGTTTGGCGTTATTTTCATGCAATGAGAATAATGACAAGAAAAATAATAATCAAGATTATGATTTAGTATGTAAAATAGGTAGAGATATTAGGTGTGATAGCTTGACCCTATGGATATATGAAGGTGATTATAGCCATGTGAGGATGCTTTCTGGCGGAAAAGTAAAAAGAGGGTATTGTAATCTCAGAGGACATATAGAAGAGGCAAAGACGGCCTTTATTAAATTGAAAGGCGATACATCGACATATTTCTTTATATTAGAGCCTACGAATCAAAAGATAATAATTAATAAGAATTCGTTTAAGCTTGAAGGTGGTGAGAAAAATAATATATTGTATAATTATCTAGTGACCAGAAATAACCTTGAAAAACAAAGGACAGATAATCAAAAAAGATATTTTAAAGCATTGAAGGATACAACTCTGACGAGACCGTTGGAGCGAAAGCTATTTGTAAAAGATAGTATTTTGACAGATTCTATTGAGAGAATGACTCAAAGAAGACTCAATAGCCATGATGTGATTAGGCCAATAATAATCCAAAAATTTGGAGTTAAGCCCGCAAAGCAAAGCCGTAAATAGAGAAGCCTGCAAAATACTCTTTGTGCCTGATGTTTTAAGATATTTCCTTGTAGAAAATATGATTACAGAGCATATAACATTGTTTCTGCGTTGCAAATACTTAATCCATATTTACCGATTTTTCTTTGAACTCTCCATTTGATATTCCTCATGGTGTGGCAAATGCACTGTTATTACCAGTAGTAATGGAATACAATATGCCGTCATCAATTGAAAAATATGGAAAGATAGCTGAGGCAATGGGTGTAAATACTTCTAATATGGGTGAGGCTGAAGCTGCAGAATCAGCGGTTGATGCTGTGAGAAAGCTTGCTATAAGTATCGGAATTCCACAACATCTTTCTGAATTGGGTATTAAAGCTGAAGATATAGATATATTGTCATCTCAAGCAATTGAGGATGTATGTACACCAGGAAATCCACGTGGTGTAACTAAAAAAGATATATTGGAACTGTATAAGAAAGGTTTGTAATAATAAAGGTTGTTTAGTTATTGCTTTATGATAGCCTGAATAGTAGATTATTCGGGCTATTATTTATAATGATAAACTATATAATTCTTAGAATTTAAATGTTATTGAACCGTATGGAAGGCAATGTTTTTTTAGGTACACACTAAAGAACTCGAGATAATCTTCTTGAGACGGATTTCCGATAATATTGTAAAGTCCGACCCTGAAGAAAAGTTTAGATTCAATATCTTTAAAATCTTTGGAAAAATAATAGCTGGCATCAAGACGATAATTAAAATCTCTACGGTATTTTCGATATATTGGGTCAATATCTTCATCGGATTCGTAATAGTTATCTATAATTCTCCCCGAATTTATATTTCCTCCAATCGTTATTCCTGATTTCGTATTCAGCTTGTAGGTTAAAGCTAAGTTGCCTATATGAGGGATATCATACAGAGATGGGACATGTTTTCTATTTTGATAGAAGTTAAACCACTCAAAACTTCGTGAGAAGGTATAGGAAAATTGGAGCATAAATTTTCGCCAATCGCCGAAGAAATGTAATTTTAGCCCGTAACTTTGACCATCACCGGACATAATATATTTATCCCATTCACCATCCCATGGATAGACCCCCGGCTTTAAAGCAACTATTTTGTGGCGGCGTTTATAATACAATGAAGTTTCCATGAAGCAATCTTTCATGAAATATTTCCATCCAACTTCACAATGTTCTGATGTGCTAGGTTTAAAACCGCGTATGCTTGGCATTCTAAAATCTGTTGGAAGAGGTATAACATCCACTCTAATATAATGATAGAATTGTTCCATTTTAGAGAAATCCAGATAAAGCAGATGATTTTCTTGTGGGGAATATTTAAAGGAGAATCTAGGCTGGATACTGAAAAAATCCTGGAAATTCTGAGGCAGATATGAAATAAAATTGACCGCCCCCTCAGCAAATATTTTATCTGAGATTCTTATGTTATTGCTATAGAATAAGGAAATTTGATTTATATTTACTTTATGATTATCTAATGTGGAATCAGTGGCAGAAGCTAAATTAAATTGCTCGTGAGATATTTTAAATCCTCCAGAAAGTTTGAAGATATTATTGACAGTCGTACTAAAATTTGAAACAAAATTGAGCTCTCTAATGCCACCTTTTAAATATGAAAGGATAGCGACTCCTATTTCGGGAGCATATACTTTATTAGAATAATTAGAATACGATATGCTGGTGGTACTTGTGACTTTTTTGTTGATAAGAGAATTGAACTGTAATGCATATATTTCATTATTCCAACTTAGAATGGACTGTTTCTTATCTAATTCGGTTGAATATAGGTAATTATCCTTTGTTTTATATGCACTAAAATGTAGTGAAGTGTGGTCATTAATGTCATAAGATAATTTACTATTGAAGTCAAAAAATGAGTGATTCATATTTGTATCATCGCTGGATAAATTGTCGAAAAAATCGAGCCAACTACTACGTGCCCCAATCATGTAGGAAAGCTTGTTTTTTATTATAGGGCCTTCGCAAACTGCAGATGCTGCAGGCATATCTAGAGTAAGAGTTTGAATATATTTTTCTTTATTTCCATCTTTAAGTTTAATATCTGTAACTGACGATAGCCTACCTTCAAATTGAGCAGGGAAGTAACTCTTATGAAAAGCAATATTCTTAATTGCATCGCCATTGAAGGCAGATAACATTGCGTTGAGGTGATTAATATGATATACTGGTACTCCATCGAGAAGAATTAGATTCTCATCACCACTACCGCCATTTACTTGAAAATTTCCATTAACAGGAGAACCAATAATTCCTGGAAGAGTCTGTATTTGTGAAAATATATCAGACGTGTTAAATGAGAGTAGATTAGAGGGGCCAATTTCATTTAATTCATTTGCGCCAGTTCTTGATTTCACTTCAACTTCTTTTACCGGATAAGATATTAGCGATAATTTGGTTACTTGATATGTGTCATGTGACAAATCAAGTGTTAGGGCCTCAGGCTTAAATCCAATATAGCTAATATTAATTTTATATGAATCTTTTGGGAGCTTGATACTATAAAAGCCTCTATCATCAGTCATAGTAAAATAATGCTTTCCATGCGAATCGCTGATGCTTATTGATGCTCCATATAGTTTCTCTCCAGATCCGATTTCCTTTATTAATCCAGATAATATCAAAGACTTTCGTCCTTTAATTTGGATTATTATTTTTTCATTGTCGGGCTGGATAATATTATAATCATAAGATGAAAGTGTCTTTTCAAGGATTCTACTGACGCTTCGACGTCTATCTTTAATAATTATTTTTTCATTTAAGTCAAGCATTGATGGATTATATGATAATATAATTCCATTATGCTCGATGAGTTGAAGCCAATCAAATAGAGTAGCGGAAGAGATTGGTATGTTAATCATCTCTTCCGCTATATTAATATTTCCTTTTTTTTGAGCACTTACAGTAATTGAAACTGATAATAATGCTATTATAAACAGAAATTTAAATTTCATTCGAGGCTTTACGGGAAGTAAAGTTTATAATGGTTCTCTGATAGTGTATCACATTTACAGTTGCAAATATAACTTAATTCCTTTAATATACTACTTAGATTATCATCTTTTAATTTGGTGGTAACTCTGTTTCCTTTTAATTTATCGTCAATATCTATTTTTACATTAAATTTCTTTTCTATTTTTGATACTGCTTGACTAATGGGGCAGTTGTTTAGAACTAGAGATTGAGAGGTATTTCCAAACATCACTTCAGGATCGCTAATTGTAGATGTAGCTATTTTATTATCGGCAACAATGGCTTGTTGGTTTGCCCGAAGAAGTACCTTATTCTTCCCATTCTCTACGCTTACTAAGCCGGTCTTTACATATACAGCAGCATTATTATTAGAGTTTGATGTGACAAGGAAAGATGTACCTAGGACCATTATCTTGACATTATAGGCTTCAACTATGAAAGGTCTACCGTCTTTTTTTACTTTGAAAAAAGCTTTACCAATAAGTTTGAGCCCGCGATTGCCTTCCTTTGCTTGAGCTTCATATTTAATATTAGAGTTAGGGTATAATGTAACCATAGAACTGTCTGGCAGAATTATGTTTTTCAATACATTTTCAGTGTTGGCATAAGTCATACTGACAGCTTGCTTAGCGGGCCAAAACCAGGTCATCCCTACAATTAATAGCAAAGATGCTGCATATGCAAAGTATAAAGCTATTCTTTTAAAATTCCGTTGTACAGGGGTATTGAGATGCGGTTCAATTTTCGCCCAAGCTTTATCTTTATCGAAAATTAAATCACTATTCGATTCAAAATTTGTGCTAATCATAATTTTCTTGAGTTTATTGAATTCATCAGGATTAATGGCTGCCCATTTCATCAGTTCATCCTTCTGACTGTGCGTTATTTCTTCTCCAGAAAAATAACGAGCGATTATATTATCTATGTCTATTGAATTTTTCATTTGAATCAAAATTTTAAAAGGATGGACAATAAAAGGAAATAAATAAAAGCGTACTCATAAGAATGGATATTCTCGCGGAGAATTCGAATTGCTTTTCCTATATGGTTTTCAACAGTCTTTTCGGAAATGTCTAATTCGCATGCAATTTCTCTATATTTCATGTTTTGGAGTTTGCTCATAATAAAAACTTCTTTGCATTTTGGAGGAAGAAGAGCTAGCAACTTAGCTAGAACCTCTTCAGGGGTAACACCTTGTATCTCTGGTGATTCTTCTGAAATAGAGGAGGCCGAACTTGAGATTGGTAAGTCATCCATTGAAATTGTTTCAATTTTTTGTTTCCTAAGATAGGATATGCAGTTGTTTTTTGTTGCCGTTATTATGTAGGAAATAAATTCCTTGTCGGATAATTCATCCTTATGCTTATCCCAGATTGATATAAATGTTTCTTGGACAATATCTTCACATTCTTCAGTATGCGGAATGTATTTAAAAGCAATTCGGCATAATAAAGGATAGTAATTATCAAAACGTTGTTTAAAAATATCTCTACGAGTAAGATCCATTATTATAATGATTATTTATCGTTTCAAATTGAGAATTTCAAAAATTTAAATTAACTCCAGCAGTAAAAAAACCGCGATATCCAATCCCTGCTTCGATAAATCCGTCAATGAACTCATTCCCAACACGTAGTCCAATGGGATTAATCTGATAAGCAAATTGGGACCCTAATTCTGATTTGGCCGGAAGATATTTCTTCCCAATTTCGCTAAGAGCCGAATTCGTATATCTAGTAATGTCTATGCCGCCAGAAAAAGAACCATATAATATTAAGAAATTCTTTTTATAATATAAACATTCGGCTGAGGGAAGAATCATGAAATTTAATCCTTTTTCCTTTATGGAAGGGGAAACATCCCCATTGTATGTAATTTTGCTTGACACACTTATAAAAGCAAAGTCAAGGCCGACTCTAAATCTGTTTAAGGAATATCTATAGCCAATAGCAAATAATCCAGATGCATTTTGATCAGTCCTAGTGGTGCCCAAAATCGCATCACTGAGTCCCATTCCCAAAAAACTTGCAACGCCTAAAGTAAATCCATCACTTCCAGATATTATAATGGAATGCGGACGTTTGTTTAGATTCTGAAAATCGGATTCTTTCTCTGCATGCATCGTGGTAGAACAGAAGAGTATGCACAAAGATATTGTTAATATTTTAATTATAATATTCATCCCAATTAAATAAAGATTTAATTATAAAGGTAGGCGCTATTTAAATTGTAAATTCAAATTGATAACGAGATATTTATGAAATACCCCTAATTAATTCGGATAAAAAATCGAGTATATAAATAGTATTAGATTTGCTGATAAATTATAATGATAAGGAATCAAATAAACTTATAAAAGAATAGGGGTATTTAATTCAAATCACGTTGAATACTATTGAAAGGTTGTACATGCAGACAGAAAATTGATTTACCTTTGCTTGTGTACAAAATATTCGAGGATTCTACGTGAAATTTTTATAGAAACAGACTATTTAAAATAATGGACTACTCAGAAAATAGAGGTGCTATTGCTAAAGTAGTACAAACGATTAATTTGTACCCGGAAAGAATAGCTTTTGTAATAGAAGATAAAGAATATACTTATCAACAGCTTAGTGAAAGGATTAGTGGCTTATTGTATGAAATACGGCAATGTCCTGACAAAAGACTTGGTATTATTGCATATGATTCGATTGATACATATGCAGCCATTCTAGCAACGCTAATCAGTGGGAAAACATACGTAATACTCCATCCTGAATATCCAAAGGATAGAAATAATAAAATTGTATCAAGTGCTAAGTTAAACTTGGTACTTGGTGCTTATGCTCCAAATGAAGGAATTATTGATATAAATGCTATTACTTATCTACATACTGACAGCATTCCCAGCCGGGGTGATAAGATACAAGAGATATTAGGAAGCGAGAACGATTACGCGTATATAATTTTTACATCAGGAAGCACAGGAGAACCGAAAGGTGTTCCAATTTCAAGAAAGAATTTAAATTCCTTTTATGATGCATATAAAAAGTTGAATTGGAGACTTGATGCTGAGGATAGAATGCTTCAAATGTTTGAATTAACCTTTGATGTTTCAATTGTTTCGTTTCTATATCCATTAACACTTGGCGCTTCAATATATACTGTTGGATATAAAGACGTAAAACATTTTAAGGTAATTGATATTATTGAGAGATATGCAATAACATTTGCTGCTGTGACGCCATCACTATTACAGCTTATTTCACCATATTATAGTGAGATAAATCTACCAAGTATAAAATATCTTATTGTAACAGCAGAAGCTTCTCAGATGGAGGTGATAAAGAAATTTCAAGCATGTGCTCCAAATGCCCAATTTGTGAATCTATATGGGCCGACAGAAGCGACGATTTATTGTAGTGTATATAAAATACCTCGCGGGAAAAGTTGTAAACATTATAACGGGATGATTGCTGTAGGAAAGCCGTTTGAGGGTATTGATGCTATTATTATCGATGAAGATAATCAAGTGCTTGCTAATGGAGAAAAAGGGGAGTTGTTAATATCTGGGGGTCAAGTGATGACTGGATATCTTAATGATAAAAAGAAATCTGAAGAAGCTTTGGTGAAACTTAATGGCAAAATCTATTATAAAACTGGAGATCTATGTGTGATAGATGATGATGGCGATTTGATATATTGCGGAAGAAAAGATCACCAGGTGAAAATACAGGGATATAGAATTGAACTTAGCGAAATTGAATATACCGCTAAGGAATATTTCAGGAATAATCGGAATGCTATAGTGCTTTCTATGAATAATCAAAATATAGGGAAAGAGCTATGGTTACTTATTGAAGGCGGCAAATGTCAAGAAAATGAAGTATATAAATTCCTAGAGGATAAACTTCCTTCATATATGCTTCCTAAAAAGATACTTTTTATGGACAAATTTCCACAAAATAACAGTAATAAAATAGATAGAAAAAGAATCACAGAACTAATTAATAATCTATATTAAATTATGAATCAAGAGCAGATACTTGCAGAGTTGCAACAAATTTTTTGTGAAGTTTTAAAAAGGGATAATATCATTATAAATGAGACTTCAACTAGTAATGATGTAGAAGGTTGGGATTCTCTTACGCATATGATTATAATTTCAAAAATTGAGAAACATTTCGGAATTATGTTCAATTTTAGAGAACTAATGAAATTGAAAAACGTGGGAGATCTACGAGATGTCATACAAACTAAAATGAAATAGTAATGCCTTTTTTATCAGTAAGTTTTTTCTTTTTATTCTTATTATGTTTTTTGATTTATTGTATCGTTGACGTACGATACCGTAATATATTATTACTAGGAGCGAGTTTTATATTCATTGGTTGGGGCTATCCAATGTTTCTCATAACTGCCATAGTAGTGTCAATATTTACATATTTTTGGGCACAATGGATAGAAAAAGAAGCTAGTAGGCCTAAGGTTGGAAAGATTGTATTTAAGTTAGGCATATTGATTTTAATTTTAGGATGGCTATTTTTCCATTATTCAGGGGCTGCAAATCATTTAATAGGTTATTTGTTCCCTGAAATGGAAAAGGCCACCATTTTAAGGCTCGTAGTCTTTCCTCTAGGGATGTCTTTTTATACATTCCAGGCAATAAGTTATATGACAGATGTTTATTGGCAAGAAGAAAAAGCTGAAAGAAATATTATAGATTTCCTCCTTTATATGTTGTTTTTTATGAAATTCTTGTCTGGCCCTATAGAGCGAGCAGGCGATTTGATAAAGCAATTAAAGGAGCCAAAGCCGTTTAATTATTCATTAGCGGTATTAGGATTAAAATATATTCTTCTTGGATTGTTAAAGAAGCTCCTTATCGCTAATTACATTGCACCACACACTACAATTATGTTTAATGAGATACATGAGTTGTCTGGTTTGCAAATGTTGATGACATGTCTTCTTTATCCAATTGAACTATATGCAGATTTTTCGGGATACACTGATATAGCTATTGGTGGCGCATATATGTTTGGATTAAAACTAGTCCCAAACTTTAACTCACCGTTTGCTGCACGTTCTACTGCCGATTTATGGCGAAGATGGCACATGTCTTTGTCATTTTGGGTTAGAGACTATATATATGTCCCATTAACAGCAGAGACTCGGAGATGGGGCGTGTGGGGCGTTTATTTCAGTCTGCTAGCTACATTTGTGTTGCTAGGTTTATGGCATGGAATTGGATATAACTATGCAATTTATGGATTGATTCAGGGTGCTATTATATGTTGGGAATTAAAAGTAACATTCTTTAGAAAGTACATTCCCAAATTATTAGGAGCAAATATTTCAGATGCAATATTTATTATAAGAACCTATGTCTTATTCGCGTTGTCTCTATTGTTCTTTAGAATTCCGAAAGTGGAAGATGCGCTTTATTTCATAAGCCATATATCCTTTGGTATACACTCTTCGTGGAAAGAAGTGAATATTGGAATGACTGACCACTATTGCATAGTAGCTGGTTCGGCATTACTATTACTATTCCTTTATGAATTCTTTTCAAAGAAGGAAGATCTTGTGGCGAAGGTTGCTAAACTATCTGGACCGGTACGATGGTCAATCTATTTTTTCTTTATTATCGTCTTGTTTACACTAGGAAAGTTTGATAATGAGACTTTTATTTATTTACAATTTTGATAGGACTTTACTATATAACATATGACAAAATTTAAGAATAAACATCCAAAATTGACTTTGTGGCTTAAGCTTTTTATTCTTGGATGTCCTTTCATCCCATTAGTGGTATTATATTTTTATTATGATCCTGATATGGTATTGCGTGACTACAAAAGATTTGACCAAACGCATGTATTTTTAAAAGAAGCTTATGTGGGGTGGCAGAACTATATACAAAACAGAGACTCTATTCCATATAATTCTTTTATTATGGGTAATTCATGTACGATGGCATTTAAAACGCAGGCATGGGAGAAATATTTAAAGAAAGGAAGCTGTGCAGTTCGCTTCTTTGATAATGCAGAGACTATTGGTGGAATATATCAAAAAATAAGAGCATTGGACTCCGTAGGTGCTAAATTAGATAATATTCTTATAATCATTGACGTAAAATCATTAATGGATGCAAAACCTCTTATTGGTACATCGCATCAATTTTCGCCTGAAGTATTAGGGATAAGCCCTGTAGAATTTAAACTGCGGTCATTACAAGAGTTCTTATATCCCACAATGTCATCAGCTTATATTGAATATCTTATAACAAAAAAATATAGCAGTAGAATGAAGGGCCTTATCAATGCTGGGCCTCCTATTAGAGAACCATATACTAATAACTTCATTAATCCTCGCGAAAAAGAGATACAATTAAAGGGTGAGACATATTGGAAAGAACATGAGCATGATTTTATAGGAGAAAGAGCTTCTAGCTATAAAGAGGAAAAAGAAGTGATTAAATCGGCTCAGATAAATGTTTTGAAGAAGATCAAATATTTGTGTAAAAAAAATAATACTAATATAAAAATAATAATTGGCCCTGATTATTTTAGTAAGAATATAAATAAAGGTGACCTTATTACACTGAAAATGATCTTTGGCGAAAAGGCCGTTTGGGATTTTACTGGATTAAATAGTTTTACTAAGGATTATCATAACTATTATGATTCAGGTCATTACAGACCGTTTGTAGGCGAAAAAATATTAAGCATAATATATAAATAAGAAAAGATATAATATAATTCTGTGTGAATTTGACCTAATCCTTTAGGTTAACTAATAATTATCAATCTGTAAACAAAGGGCGTATATTAGATGAATATCAACTATTATATATCGCTTTGAAAGTGCAAGCCATTTCTCCTCGTTTTTTAAGAAACGAGAGCAATTTACTGCATCGGAATATTGTGAGAAATTAAAACGCAAAGATTGAAAAAATCAGACAATTGTTTCTGGAGCTATTATTTATTTAGTCTTGAGTAGTTTAATTTATAGGGTGTTGTCGTAGGACCCAATACTTTAATTTCTCCATTTCTAATTTTCATTTTATCAATGAATACCACTCGTTCTTTAGGGTTGTCAGCCATTCTGCCATGATATACGCAACATAGAGAGCCGTCTGGTAGCTTGAGTACCATATTATGCCCAGTGCTTAAAACTTTTCCGCCTTTTGACCCATTTTCTTTTAATATTGGGTTCTTATCGCTTTTTGTAAAAACGCCTAATGGTGAATCACTTTTTGCATATCCAACGGAATAATATCGACCTTCATAGCTGTTGGCTGAATACATTATATAGTATTCATTTCCAAGTTTAAAGGAGAAGGATCCCTCAGTCCACCTGCGGTTTATTTCTTTTGTAAGGACGGATTGGTCTTCCCATGCCATTTTCTTATTTTTCATGCTTTTGGAAGGGCAAATGAGTAATTTTGGTGACCCAATAATTCCAGAAAAATCTTTTTTTAGTTCAACTCCATACACCCAACTCTCTTCAATATTATCATAAATATTAGACTTTTTCATATAGTCAGAAATTTCACTTTCAACAGGGTGCTTATAACAACATCTTGAATAATACAGATATATTTTATCTCCATCAAACAATAAATTTGCATCTATTATAGGATAGCCTGGGTCGAATATTGGTCGATTGTAGAGATCTGTAAATGGGCCTATTGGAGATGAAGATACAGCCATGCCTATTCTGAAATTTTCTAATTCATTTGACGGATTGTCTTTCCAGTTTGAGCTATATAAGAGATAGTATTTGCCATTATTTTCATAAACTTCTGGTGCCCAAAAACAATCCTTATTCCATTGCGAGGGTGTACCTCCCTTATATATCTGGCCACAATGTTTCCATTCTTTTAAGTTTTCTGAAACATAAGCTTCGAATCCATCATTTAAAGAGGTCCCATAGATATAATATTTTCCATCGTTTGCATGAAGAATAAAAGGATCTCCCATTTTTATGGGAAGAGGGTTCTGATATTTAATACTTAGATAAGAGTTCTTATTTTGAGCTCGAATACTCGAGTAATGGAGATTAACCATAATGGCAATAATTCCGATTAATAAATATGCAATAAGTTTTCGCATTTTGAAAATATTTATGATTATAAGACTGTGGTATATTGTTGGTTATGAGTGCGTTACGTAAAAACGCATGATTTTAGATAATCAGCAACAATCGCTAGAGTAAATTTTTATGCCAAATTTAAAGAAAATTTTTTCATGAAAGATATCTTTAGAAATTTTTATATCCCTATCGAATAATATATTCACTTGTAAATAGGAAATGATAATTTTTCTAATCTTTAAAAGGTGATAATAACTATAAATTTCATAATTTTAATATGCTATTAATAGAAAAGAGTCATGAATAATTAAAATTAGTTAAATCTACTTTTAGTATTGATTGTATTTAAATTCTCAGCTGTCTTTAAAATATATTAACATGAAAACAGGTAGATCTGTGCCAAACAATGATGAAAACAAAAATGAGTCCCGACGAAAGTTTGATTACATTTATTCGACATATAGTGGGCGCATTTACAATTTTGTAATGCGAATGACACTGGGGAACAAATACCTTGCCGAGGAAATAACTCAAATTACATTCGTGAAATTGTGGGATAAAATTGATTCATTAGATAATGAATTAGCTATGCTTTCTTATCTGTATAAGATTGCAAAGAATCAATTTTTAAATTATTGTGAGCATGAGACAATCGAGTTCATTTACTATAATTATGTTTTAAATCACAATACTGAACAAGATATTACTACGGAGAAATCTATAAACGAAAGATTTTTCAATGAATATTTGATTAAGGTCTTGAATGAATTACCTCCACAACGAAAGAAGGTTTTCTCAATGAGTAAACTAGAAGGTAAAAGTAATAAAGAAATTGCTGATGAATTGCAACTTTCGCCGAATACTGTAGAACGACATATGTCATTAGCATTGCAGTATATACGCAGCAGACTATCAAAATATTACAATGTGCTGTTTCCGATAATAGTTATGTCTTCATTAGCTAACATGATTAAATTTTAGATTTATGGAAAATATTGATGAAATAAAATATTTATTAGAGAAATATCTAAATCATAAAGCCTCTGCATCAGAGCGTATGGATATACTCCGTTGGGTAAATGAAAATGAAGAATTGCAACAATGGATCCAGGATCAGATTGGGCATACAAATAATGACATAAATCCAGAGTTGAAGGATAAGATTTATGAAAGGATTTGCGCTGACGGAAATATTGATAATCCTAATGTTGTAAATAAAACATCTTTCGGGCATAAATATATATATCTATCTATTGCAGCTTGTTTAGTGGCTATAGTTTCTCTGATGGGATGGAATTATATAGGTCAGCCTATAAATGAAAAACCTCTATCGATATATACAAATACAGGTAATAGAAGTAATGTTACATTACCTGATGGATCTGTTGTATGGCTAAATTCATTATCTAAGATATCATATTTTTATGATGCAAAAAATAGAGAGCGAATAGTGAAATTATCAGGCGAGGCATATTTTGATGTTGCAAAAGATAAAGCCCATCCATTCAATGTATTAGTAGGGGATATCAAAGTGGAATGTAAGGGAACAAAATTTAATATAAGTGCATATTCCGATGATAAAAATATTGATGTTATTCTAGCTGAGGGTCGCGTGATTGTAAGTTCTGAGAATAAAAGTATAGACCTGCATCCAAATATGATGGCAAGTTTTGACAAAAGCACAGGCATTCTTACAAAGGAGAAAGTGAATTCACGTAATTATTGCGAATGGATGAACGGATATATATATTTTGATAATGAATCATTTACTGATATATCTAAGATTATATCACGTAATTATGGTATAACAGTTAATATACTCTCGCCACAGCTGAAAGATGAGCGGTTTACAGGAAGTATATACCAGGGAGACATAAAGAAGATTCTTAATGTATTGTCAGCCGCTTCGGGCGCAAAGTATGAATTAATAAGCGATTCAGTAGTAAACCTTTCATATTAAATAAATAAAAATATAAAACTATTATGTTTAGAAAAAAATTAATTGGTCTTCTATTGATAATGAGCTGTTTTGCTGGAGCTTCGTCATGTGGTAAAGATGATCCTAATTATGAGCCATCTTATACTACCATTACGATAACTCCAGAAAAAGCTGTTTATCATGTTGGAGACGTTGTTGTCTGCAAAATAGTGCAAACCAAGGCAGCAAGCACGACATTAAAGAAAGCCTCTTATTGGTGGTATGCCTCATGGTGGTTCAATGACCCAAATAAGACGGCGGATTTCAAGTCAATTGATGAGAACAATACTTTTACATCTTCCGAAATAACGTTGACTCAAGCTGGAGAGGTGAAGCTATATTTTTTTGGAAGATTAGAATATCCTCAATTTGATTTTCGCAAGGTAGAAATTGCAAAAACTATAACAGTACAAGAATAATAAAAACCTTAAAGAAATGAATTTTTCTATAAAGAAACAATTGCGAGGAATAATAATAATAGCAACATTATTCTGTTGTTTGTCTTCCTATGCAAATATTACCATATCTTTTTCGGCTATGCCCATTCGCAAGGCAATGGTTGAGATAGAAAAGGTATCGAAACTTAAATTTTTCTATAAATCTACCCTTGAAGGCCTTGAAAAACGTGTTACTATTGAGGCAAGAAATGAATCTGAAAAGCAGATTCTAGATAAATTGTTTATGGGTTCTGAATTATCATATTCTCTAGAAAGCGGTGGGATAGTTGTTGTATTTCCAAAGGATAAGCCGATTTCAAGAAGTGAAGTGACGGAAACAAATACAATGAAAGATGAAAAAGATGATTATACCGTATACGGTCAAGTCCTGGATAGCAAAAAAGAGCCAGTAATAGGTGCAAGTGTAAGAATAAAGGGATCAAAACTTGGCGTATCTACGGATATAGATGGGAATTATAGTCTTAAATCGGTGAAGAATGGTGATGTTTTGGAAATTTCTTCTCTAGGATATTCCCCAATAACGATAGTTGTAAAGCATGATGGGCGATATAACGCAACAATGCAGGAAAGTTCCACTGCGTTAAATGAAGTAGTAGTAGTGGGTTATGGTACACAAAAGAAAGTCAATTTGACGGGAGCTGTAAGTGTAATTAATAGCAGTGAGATTACAGGTCGTCCTACAGGCACTACTGCAGCAGCTTTACAAGGAGCAGACCCATCAATGAACCTTACATTTGGTTCCGGTGGACCTAATTCAAATTATGCTATTGATATACGTGGTGTCGCTTCAATCAATGGTGGCAGTCCACTTATTTTAGTTGATGGTGTTCAAATGAGTTTAAGTCGAGTTAATGCAAATGATATTGAATCAGTTTCAATTTTAAAAGATGCTTCTGCGGCAGCAATATATGGTGCAAAAGCTTCTTCAGGAGTTGTGCTGATTACAACTAAAACAGGTAAAGAGGGAGCAAAACCTAAAGTTACCTTTGATGCTAAAGCGGGATGGAAGACACCAACATCAAGTACTGATTTTATAACTTCTGGATTCTGGTCAGCATACATAAATGATATGTTTATGAGAGAGCATGTAGGATATGGATTTACTACATATGACGATGCTGATTATGCAGAGCTATGGATGCGTTTGGGACAGGATGAAGAAAGTTCTGAAAGACCATGGGCTGTTGTACAGAATGATAAGACATATAAATATTATGCAAATAATGATTGGTATAATCATTATTTTAAGACTACACGACCAATGCAAGATTATAATGTCTCTGTTACTGGTGGAACGGCTAAGGTTAACTACTATGTCAGCGGTAGAGCATATATGGAAGATGGTATGATCCGACAGAATAATGATAAAATGAAGAATTATTCTTTAAGAGCAAAACTTAATATAAAAATAACTGATTGGCTAAAATATGGTGTGAATGCAAGCTATTATGATTCAAAATATACATATCCAGGGGGTAATGATTTGCAATATCTATTCAAAGGAGTTGCATTGCATTCCTTAGCATACATACCATCCTTAAATCCAGATGGGACATCGGTATATGCAAATAAATATAATTATAATGGGTCAGTGACAGTAGGTAATGGCTTAAATGCGATACTTAACCAAGGAAAGCATTTTAATGATGAAAAGAATCATGAATTTGTTGTAAAGAACGACGTTGAGCTAACACTTTTGAAAAATTGGACAGTTAACGCAGATTATTCTTATCTATTTCGTAATTATGAGTTTGAATCAAGAAGAGTCTCAGTCCCATATTCGGATATAGCAGGACAGATAGCCTACATAGATCCAGCTACTGCATCATTGGCTAGAGATCAATATTCTCAACGTCAAACTCGTATAACTAATCAAACATATAATGTATTTACTACATTCTCACCATCCTTCCAAAATCATAATTTTAAGTTTATGGTTGGTTTGAACGGTGAAATATATAGAGAAAGAAGTTTAAAAGCAACACGGTTGCAATTGCTAAGTGATGAATTAAGTAGTTTTAATCTTGCTACAGGAGAGGTCAGTGAATTGACAGAAGATATAAGAAATGCACGTACTCGTGGATATTTCGGGAGATTTAATTACGATTATGATGGAAAATATCTTGTGGAAATGTCTGGACGCTATGATGGCTCTTCAAGATTCTCAAGTAATCATAGGTGGGGTTTCTTCCCATCGGGATCACTAGGTTGGCGTTTGAGTCAGGAGAGTTTCATGGAAAATACTCGTAAATGGCTTAGCGATGTGAAAATAAGAGCGTCAGTAGGTAGTCTTGGAAATCAGCAAGTAGGTTATTATGATTATGTGCAATCAGTTGATACTTCATTAAAAAACGCTTCTGTCACTATGGATGGTCAGACATTATTGTCATATGCAACTGAAAGTTCTCCTGTAGCAGGTGATTTAACGTGGGAGAAGGTTATAACTTATGATTTAGGATTAGATTTAGCAACATTCGATAACCGATTAAGATTTACGGGAGATATTTATACAAGAGATACAAAAGATATGCTTACTAATGGGGTGTCTCTACCCGCGGTTTATGGGGCGGTAGTGCCAAAGAGTAACTGTGCCGACTTAAGAACAAAAGGCTGGGAAGTTTCATTAAATTGGACTGATAATACATCAGTTTATGGTAAGAATCTTAAATATTCATTTGGTTTTGGTATCGGTGACTATAAATCAAAGATTACAAAATTTGACAATCCAAATAAGCTCTTGACAGACTATTATGAGGGCAAGCAACTTGGCGAAATATGGGGTTATCATATCCTCGGTCTGTTCCCTTCTGATGAGGGCGCCTCAGCATATACTGTGGATCAATCTTTAGTTAATGCAGATATTAATGCTGTTGGACCATCTAAGGGGTTGCATGGTGGTGATATGATATATGCCGATTTAGATGGAGATAATAAAATTTCTATTGGGAAAAATACAGTTTCAGATTCAGGTGATAGAAGAGTTATAGGAAATTCGCTTCCAAGATATAACTACAATTTTAGAGCAAGTGGAGAATGGAATGGCTTTGATTTCTCAATATTCTTTCAAGGAATAGGAAAGCGCGACTGGTATCCAAGTACAGAGGCTACAACTTTCTGGGGCCCTTATTCAAGACCTTACCAAGCATTTATCGAAAAGAATTTCTTGAGCCAGGTGTGGACAGAAGATAATCCTAATGGATATTTTCCAAGATGGAGAGGATATGAAGCATTAGGGTCAAGCAATCAGTTAGGCCCGGCTAACGATAGATATATACAAAGTATAGCTTATTTAAGATTAAAAAATCTTACGGTGGGGTATACACTTCCAGTATTAAAGAAATATGTATCTGAAATAAGATTATATTTCTCAGGCGAGAATTTAGCTTATTTTTCTCCATTGAAGAAGCATTGTAAAAGTATAGATCCAGAAACTGCTGCTTCTATATCTACAGCTATTAACTATGGTTTTGCTAAGTCTTATACTTTTGGTTTAAATGTTACTTTTTAATTGCTTATAGACAATGAATTATTTAAATAAAATATTACTGTTCGTTTCAGTTTCATTAGGCTTCATTTCATGCCAGAATCTGGATGAATTTCCTGAAGACGTATTAAGTCCTGAAACGTATTTCGGGTCAGAAACTGAATTAGAATTATACACTAATCAATTTTATGCCTTAATGCCTTCTCCTTCTAGTGAATTTAATTGGTATCTTGAAGAAGGGGAACATATTGTTACACCAACTCTAAGTCGTGAAATACAAGGCGCTAGGATAATAGCTTCAGATGCATCAGATGTAGGGTGGTCATGGTCCCAATTGCGTAAGATAAACTATTATTTGCAACATTCATCAAGATGTACTAACGTGAGTGCAAAGAATAAATATGACGGTGTAGCTTATTTCTTTAGAGCATATTTCTATTATAATATGCTTCAAAAATTTGGGGAATTACCATGGTATGATGAGCCAATAAGTTCTGATAATAAAGCACTACTTAACAAACCACGCGATTCAAGAGAAGTTATAATTAATCATATAATAGCTGATTGTGATTCTGCGATAAAGAAATTGCCGACTGCGCATGATGCTTATAGAGTAAATTCATGGACAGCTCAAGCATTAAAAGCACGTGCATGTCTTTTCGAAGGAACCTTTAGAAAATATCATTATGGGACTACTTTTAATCCAAAGTCTTTACCCTGGGATGATTTATTAGTAAAAGGAGCTGAAGCTGCAAAAAATGTATTTGCCGAAGGTGGTTATTCATTATATAATGATGGTAATGAGCCTTATAGGGATTTATTTGCAACTCTTGAAGCGAGAGAAAGTGAGTATATCTGGTGCCGTAGGACGGGAGAAAGTGTTGGTATTAAGAATAACGCCAATGGATGGGCTAATACTCGTGCCGTAGGATTTACAAAACGTTTTGTTAATCTTTACCTTAATGCTGATGGTACACGTTTTACAGATAAAAAAGATTATGAAGTAATGACATATGCCGATGAATGTAAAGATAGAGATCCTCGTATGGCTCAGACTGTATATTGCCCTGGGTATATTCAAAAAGGGGAGACCAAAACATATAAGACTGATTTGACCAGATGTCCTACTGGTTACAAGTATATAAAATATGTGATGGATACTAAATATAATACATGGGATGCGTCGTTAGTACCCCTACCAATATTCCGTCTCGGAGAAATGTATTTGATATATGCTGAATGTAAAGCTGAACTAGGAAATATAACTCAGAATGATTTAGATATTTCGGTGAATAAACTTAGAGATAGAGCGAAAATGCCTCATATGAATCTGGCTCAGGCAAATGCTAATCCTGACCCATATCTTCTAAGTGAAGAAACTGGTTATCCAAACGTTACAAAGAGTGCCAATACTGGAATTATCCTTGAAATAAGAAGAGAACGAATGATTGAGCTTGTACTGGAAGGATTACACTATAGTGATATACTTCGTTGGAAAGAGGGCAAAGTTTATGAAAAACCATTTTATGGTCAGTATTTCCCAGGACCTGGAAAATATGATCTAACTGGTGATGGCAAAGCTGATGTAGCTCTTTATACTGATACAAAGCCAAGTGGATTAGGCTTGACATTCTTGAAAATCGGAGTGGATATCATACTCTCAAATGGTACTTCAGGATATATGCTGGTTCATGGAGATAAATCTCAAGAGCGAAGCTGGAATGAAAACAGGGATTACCTCTATAGTATTCCTATAAATGAACGTATTCTCAGCGGAATGACATTAACTCAGAATCCGGGCTGGAACGACGGCTTATAAAAATCTTTAAATTAATAATTCATAGGGAATTTCGGCATGTAAATAACTTAAAAACATGCCGAAAAGGCCCTTCTTATAAATATTTATATCAATCTTTAAATCTTTAAAAATTATGAAAAGAGGTATTACTTCTATCATGACTGCGGCATTAATGCTGATTGCATGCAATGCTAGTGCCGCTACATTCTTTTTCAGTGAAAAAGGAGCAGGCGACAGTGATGGTTCTTCTTGGGAAAACGCTGCCCCTGCAGAATATTTGGGCTCCTCAGTAGAAAATGCCACTGCAGGTGACGTATTCTATCTAATGGCTGGTAAATATAAACCAGATGTAAATAGTGGTCTATGGAAAATTGCACAAGGTATTACAATCAAAGGCGGATATCCATCAACGATGAAGGGAACTGATGTGAACATAAAATATCCTGTAGCAGCTTTATCTATTTTTAGCGCAGATTTAGATGGTGATGGTGTAGGCGATAATGGTACTAATGTTTTTATTACTATTGATAATTCTACCGGGACTAAAGAGACTGCTTTAAAGACTATAATTTCTGGAATTGAAATCCGCGATGCACTTAATAAATCTACAGCAACTTATAAAGGTTCTGCGATGGTGATATATAATGGTAATGTGGAATTGGATCATGTTAAAATCACCAATAATGTAACAGGATATAAAGATGCTTCTAATGCTTTAGTAGGAGCAGGTGGCGTAATTTCAGTGTGCGGATCATATTTCTATGCGCATGATTGTGTATGGGAAAACAACCAATCTACACGCGCAGGATCTGCTCTAATAGTTAGAGAAGCTGGTGGTGCATCAGGTACAGGAGCTACTACAGATAAGGATATTAGTATCGTTAAATTGGATAGATGTGAGTTTAGTGACAATCCAATGATAGATCCTGCAAACACAAAAGCTACTTATGGTGGAACAATTGCGGTGGGAGATTACTGTGGAACAATGTATATGAATAACTGTACGGCAACAGGTACACATATATATCAAGCCGGGGCTTTCTGTAGAATGGGTACGGGAACGACACTTTATAGCACTAATAATACATGGTATGATTGTACTTGTTGTGCAACAAACCGCTTTAATGGCTCGATATTATCATGTGGACAATATAGTAAAACATATATAGCCAATACAATAGCTGTAAACAAAGTAGATGGTTATGATGGAAGCTTTGCTACAATGTTTATCCAATCAAATAATTGCGTTTTTGAAACTGGCGGTTATAATGTGTGGGGTTCATTGTCTAATGCTACTACTACTGCTCTTTTGGTAAACGATAATGTGGCTAATACAAACACCGTATCTGTTGTATTCGGAGAAAATGTAATTGCTTCTAATGGAGGTAACGGAACGAAAGTTATCGCTCCTAGCGAGAGTTATCGTGGTATGTCAGTATCAAGCCTAAAAGAATTGGCAACAAAGTGGAGTTTACCTGCTGAGATAGATGTTACCCTTGATCAACGTGGTTTTGTACGCCCGGAGAATACAATATCTGGAGCATATGATGTTCAGGCTGTTGATCCAACTACAGGAGTAGAACAAATTCTTGATAAGGCACAGAATATTAAAATTATAAATCTTGGTAATGCTAATTATCAAATAATTGGAGCAGCAGGAAATGCTACTATATATGATTTAACAGGTAAGAGCATTATGTCAAGAAATATTGAAGACGGAGATATAATCAATATGAATGATATTATATCAGGTATTTACATCATAAAGGTTAATAATCAAGCTATTAAGTTTATTAAATAATGTTTAAAAATTATTGTCATATAATATTGGCCGCCATTTTAGCGGCGGCCAATATTTTTACTATCTCGGCTGCGGTAGGTAGTGAAGAGCTACATAATTTTGCCAATTATAATATACGTTATACTAATAATTCGGACGATACTGGAGAAAGATTGTGGAGCGCACGTGGCAGTTATGTAATGCAAATAATAAAAGATTATGATTTTGATATTGTAGGAATGGAGGAGGTGACTGGCCGAACTGGGCAGTATTCAGTAAATCCACTAACTAATACATCTCAACTTCAAGATCTTCAGGCTGGATTAAAAGATTATACATTACTGACTTATGAGAGAGATGGAGCCGCAGCTAATAAAGACTATTCATACAATGTGATAGCTTATAAGACTAATAAGTATGAATGTTTGGCTAATGGTTGTTTTTGGATATCACCTACACCAGAAAAACCGAGTGTGGGATGGGATCCTAATTATACAATAAAAAGAACGTGTGCATGGGCGAAGATAAAGGTTAAATCTTCGGGTGAAATCTTTTATTTTGCAGTAGCGCATTGCAATTATGGTCCATCATTGGACGGCCCCAATGGAGGAAATCTTGTTGCAAATAGGTTAAGCAAGATGGCTGGTAATTTGCCTATTATCTTGGTTGGTGACTTTAATATGCGCCGTGATGATCATAAAGAAGCATATAGGGAATACACTCAATGGTTTAGCGATGCCGCCCTCACAGCAGAAAAAAAAAGCTGCTTGCCAGAATCTAATGGAATGACAAGTGGTACTGCTCAAAATTGGTATCCCGTAACTAGCTCGCAGTTCACTAGCACAGAATATGATTTCGCATTTTACCGTAATATGAATGTGGCTGAGCGTTATATAATTACCGAAAATTATGGACGTAGTGTGAATCCCTCAGACCATTTTCCAATATTGATGCGCTGTAGGTTAGGACATAAAGGTAAAATCTATGTAAACAATAAGGTCTTAGATACTGGTGATGGTTCTATAACTTTACCTTATAATAATATTACAGCAGCAGTGAATAATGCTGTTGCTGGTGATACAATATTTGTTTCCGAAGGGAAATATAAAGAATCATTAAGCATTGCTTCACCTGCAGTAATTATAGGAGGATATGATGCATCTTTTAAAAGCATAAAAGGCTATAGTGAATTAGATGGTGATATTAATGGGGATGATGCCAGTGGCGTACAAAGTGATAATATAAGTAATCTGATCACGGCAAATTATGTGGGATTGAATTTAAATAACTTTATATTACGCAATGCTTATTCAGCAAGCAAAGCTACTGATGGAGCACTTGTGGCAGGCGGCGCCGAATTAAGATTAAATAATGCTTCTTTTGAGAAAAATACTGCAAACGTATCTGGCGCAGGTATTATTGCACAATGCCGTTATATAAAGCTGGATAGTTGTAAGTTTAACAGTAATAATGCAAGTGAAAGTGGAGCAGGAGCGTTGCTATACGCTACAGATAATATTGATATCAATAAATGCTTGTTTGATAGTAATATAGCTAAATATGGCTCTGCTCTATATTTATTGGATACTTCCTATCTTAGATTGAGTAACAGTACGTTTAGTAATAATGCAAATAAGCAGTTTGGTGCATTTTATTTCCCAACTAATACATCTGATAAGACTTTTGGCTCATATAAATTCCTGGCTTCAGCTAATGCAAGTAATATATCTTTATATAATAACACATTTGCAAATAATATCTTGAGTTCACCAACAGGGTTGCCTATATTGACGACTAAATTTGGAGGAGCGGCAATATATGCTCAATTTGCTGATGCCAACATCTTGTTTAATATTGCTCATACAACGATTACGGGTAATACGTCAACTTTCGCAGGAACTACTAAATCAAATTATGGTGGATCTGCTGTAAGAATTTATGGTGGTAAAATTACTTTGATGAACAATATTATTGCTGGCAATTATAGCGAAGGGAGTTATAGTGATATTTTTAAGGATGATGCCTCAGTAATCTCTAAGGATCAATATAATATTATATCAGCTTCAAATACTACCAATATTTCATTAAATACTTTGGATTTTAAAACTGATAGTTATGATGCTTGCGTAAATGCGCTACCATCGACACTCGATGGAACAGTAAAAGACGGGAAATTTGTGGCAAATATTATTGATAATGGAGGTGATATCCCTACAGTAAAAATTATATCTAAACAGTTTGCCGGAAATAATATAGCAGTATTATCCCAATTTTTGAGATATATAGAAACATCATTTAGTCTGGACTTGAATGATGATGGTAAAATAGGGGGTGCGCTTCTATATGACGAAAGAGGAGCAAATCGCGAATCTTTATCTGTGCCAGGATCCTGTGAATATATAGAAACTACTGGTATTGAAGCTGTAACAAATAATCAGGCTATCCTTGAATTAATCAGATTAGATGGTAATAGATTTAGGATAATAAAGCATAATGGTGATAACATAGGAGGAGCTATTAGGGTCTATAATATGTCAGGAGTTTTAATTACTGAGCAATTGATAAATAATATTGATTCAATTATTGACTTATCAAGTTTTGAAAACGGAATTTATATTATTTCGTCAAATGGAATTAATAAAAAAGTGCTAATAGATTAGTGTCATTGAAGATATGGGTTATATAAATAGTTAAGTTCAAATTTAATGATGAATCTAGATGATTAATCATTAAAGAATAATAGGAAAGTGCATTTTTAGACAATTGATAACGTGTATTTAAGCCCTCTCATAATTGGTAGAGATGGGCAAATTTGGATAATTGTAATATATATTATTTGAGTCATTCTTATGTGTAAACAAATCGTAGCATTAGTATTATTCTTTTTAATGGCATTAGAGCCAGGGGCCCAAAATATTTGGAAAATAGAAGCTGATTCTATATCATCCGATAATTATTATGGCGCAACTGTAGCAAATGGTCAAATAGGACTAGTATCGTCACCTGAACCATTAAAGATAAGTCGAGTAGTTTTGGGTGGCGTGTATGATATTTACGGGAACGGTAGGGTTAATAATTTCGTCAATGGAATTAATATGCTTGATGTTGAGCTCAAAATAGATGGCTCACTTATAACCCAGCATAATATCAGTAATTATATCCAGGCTATTAATATGTATGATGGACTGTTTGAAGGTCGTTTTGACCATAAAAAAGCCCATGTAGAGTATTGCTATACTGCTCTACGCAATCTGCCATATTCGTGTATGATGAAGGTCACAATTATTCCAAATGCAGATATTCAGGTTTCAGCCGAAAACATAATTAAAGTCCATGAGTCAATGTCCAGTTCCACAGAGTTTTTTACCACTGTACATAATGGGATTGATGAATACAATATTGCGACAACTACAGTTTTTACACCAACGAAAAAGATTGAAATAGGAGCTAGCTCAACTATAATTTGTGATACAACGAAATATGAGCGATCAGAAATTAGCCATTTAAGTAATAGAAAGGCAGGTATTCATTCACAGCGAATGACAGTGAATCTACATTCTGGAGAAAAATATACATTCTATATTCTTGGTTCTACGATTTCTAGTCTTGATAATAGTGATGTAAGAAATGAATTGGAAAGACTGAATTTCTTTTTAGCAGTAGAAGGGCCGGAACGATTGATGAATAAGCATCTTGATCTATGGCATAAATTATGGGAAAGTGATATTCAGATTGACGGAGATGCTCAGTCGCAGCAAGATATTCATAATATGCTGTTTAATTTATACGGATTCGTTAGAGAGAATTCAGGCCTTTCTTTATCACCGATGGGATTATCAGGATTTGGATATAACGGGCATGTGTTTTGGGATAGTGAAACTTGGGTGTTCCCAGCATTATTGTTGCTTCATCCAGAAATGGCCAAAACGCTTATAGATTATAGATATAATCATCTTGATGCAGCTAAGAGAAATGCCTACATATATGGCTATAAGGGGGCAAAATTCCCATGGGAAAGTTCAAGCTCAGGATACGAGGATATACCACCACATAATCTATATGGAGCTTATGAAATCCATATAAATGCAGATATTGCAATTGCTGCGTGGCAGTATTACCAAGTAACAAAAGATATGGAGTGGCTTAAAGCTAAAGGCTATCCAATTATAAAAGAATGTGCTGACTTTTGGGTGAGCAGGGCAGAATTTAATGAAAAGGGAGGGTATGATCTCATTAATGTAATTGGTGCAGATGAGCGCAATATAAACGCTCGCAAGGGGAAAAATGTAAATAATAATGCATATACAATTGGGGCAGCTGTAACTAATCTGAAAATAGCTGAAAAAGCTGCTGCTATTGTGGGACAAAAGCCAAATGCTGAATGGAAGACAATCGCTGATGGTCTTAATATTGTAAAATTCGAGAATGGATTAATAAGAGAACACGATGATTATATTGATGGAGCACTTACAAAACAAATAGATGTTGGATTGCTTATTTATCCGCTTGGTATAATCACTGATAAAAATGAAATTAAACGGAATCTAGATTATTATATAAAAACTGTCCCCCGCAAGACTACTCCAGCAATGTCTAAATCGGTTTATTCAATTATTTATTCTCAAATAGGAGAATATGATAATGCGTGGAATTATTTTAAAGATTCGTATATCCCAAATCTTAATCCACCATTTAGAGTTATTGCAGAATTTGATGGAGGCACAAATCCATATTTTATAACTGGAGCAGGTGGTACATTGCAATCTGTACTCATGGGGTTTTGTGGATTGAGAATTACTGATAGAGGAATTGTACTATCAAAATCGGCGGTTCCTTCAAGTTGGTCTGGCTTAATAATTAAGGGTATCGGACCAGATAAAAAAACATATAGAATAAAATAACAAATCTTGATGAAATTAAAATTATTAACCATAATAGCTTTTGTGCTATTTTCCTCCAGTCAAAGTTATGGTGAAAATAGGGCAGATTCTATCAGAGCAAAGTTTTTAGATCCACACAATAAGGAAATATTAGTGGCCGTACATAGAGGAGATTGGCGCAATTTTGCTGAGAATTCTCTTGAAGGAATTGAAAACGCTATAAGACTTGGGGCGGATATCGTAGAAATCGATTTAAGAAAAACAAAGGACGGGCATCTTATTCTTATGCATGATAGTTCTATTAATAGGACTACAACAGGTAAAGGTAAAGTCAGTGATTTAACTCTAGATAGTATTCGTAATGTCTATCTAAGAAGTGGAGTTGGAGAAATGACACCATACAGAGTTCCAACCCTAGAAGAGGCATTGAAAATAATCAAAGGGCGGCTACTTGTAAACCTAGATAAGGCATTTGATTATTTCGATCAGGTATATGAGATTATAGAAAATACAGGGACAACCTCACAAATAATAATGAAGGGTGGTGCTGACGCAAAAGATGTAAAAGAAAAATACGGGAGGTATCTTGATAAGGTAATATATATGCCAGTAGTTAATTTGGATAAAGATGATGCCATAGATAGAATTAAAAACTATAAGAAAATACTTAAATCTCCGGCATACGAACTCGTTTATTGTGACTCATTGAATACTAAGACTTTTAAAGCTAAAGAACTTCTATATGGAACGAGTAGAATTTGGTATAACACATTATGGAGTACTTTAGCCGGTGGTCGTGACGATTTTGCTTCATTAAAGGATCCTGCTGCAGGGTATGGGTTTCTTATAGATAGCTTAGGGGCATCGATTCTTCAGACAGATCAGCTGGTGTATTTATCTGGATATTTATTTGATCGTAAATTAAAGTCATTCCATTGTGATCCAAAGGTATTTAATCGATGCAAAAACTTAATATTGGATAATATAAAGGCAAAAGAATTAAGCAAGGATTGGGCTCAGTTTGGAATTTATAAATTGGATAATGATTCAATAATTAATTCGGCTGAGAGGCCTAATGTTGTGTTTATTGGCAATTCGATTACGAAAAAATGGATTGAATTGCATCCTAAATTTTTTAAATGCAATAATATTATTGATCGAGGAATAAGTGGCCAAGTATCTTCTCAAATGCTTGTTAGATTTCAAGAAGACGTTATTAGACTTAAGCCCAAAGTTGTAGTTATTATGGCGGGTACTAATGATATAGCAGATAATAATGGACAAATATCTGTGAATCATATTTTACAAAATATAATATCAATGTGCCAATTGGCAAAAGTGAACGGAATAGAACCTATTTTATCTTCATTATTGCCAGTTACTAAATATCCGTGGCAAAGTAGATTAAACCATAAAACTAAGATAAATGATTTAAACTCATTGATTAAAGATTATTCAAAAAACAATAATATTTCGTTTGTAGATTATTATTCTGAGATGTCTGATAATAACGGTAATTTCTTAAAAGGATTAAGCATTGATGGTGTTCATCCATCAGAAGAAGGTTATAAAATAATGGAAAAAAAGGTTACTAAGATTATTGCTAACATTATTAATTGTAAGTAAAATGAAACTAATAAATCATATAATAACAGTTATTATGTTTGCTAATTTCTGCATTGCTAATGCGCAAGAAGCAAACTACCCTATAAGACTCTGGAATGAAGATTCTATTAAAAGTCAAATCACAATATATAAAGCGAAGAAGCAGAACTCAAATGGTATGGGCATCGTTGTGTGTCCTGGAGGAAGTTATTCATTTGTATCTATGAATAATGAGGGAAATCCTGTGGGAAAATGGCTTTCTGATAATGGGATAACTGCTATTGTATTGAATTATAGAATCCCGAATGGGAATCGTGCATTACCAATTGAAGATGCACGTGAAGCATTGCGATATATGCATCGTAATGCTAAAAATCTAAATGTCAATCCATACAAAATTGGGATATGGGGAAGTTCAGCGGGGGGGCATCTAGCTTCTACAATATCCACACATTTTTCCGATTCGTTATCACATCCTTCTTTCCAGGTATTATATTATCCTGTAATCTCATCGAGAGGTGATTTACGACATAGTAAGTCATTTAAGAATCTACTTGGAGAGAATGCTACAAAAAATGATTATTCAGATTATTCAAATGAATTGCATGTAGATAGAATGACTCCAGCCACATTATTCATTTTAAGCGATGATGATCCTACGGTCAATCCTATGAATAGCGTAGTGTTTTATGAATCATTGAAAAGATATAATATCCCGGCAGCATTATATATATTTCCTATTGGTAAGCATGGATATGGGTTTAATAAAGATTGGCCATATCAGAATATATCTCGAGAATTAGTACTGAATTGGTTGCAAACAATAAAATAATCATAATGATATGAATTTGCTAAATTATTTCTCTATTTCAAAACTTGCAGTAGAGATGTCAGACGATTTGGAGTCCCAAAAATTATTCAAGCGTGTGAGATGGCAAGTATTTATTGCAGCTACTCTTGGTTATGGTTTGTTTTATGTGTGCAGATTAAGCCTCAATGTGATTAAGAAACCTATAGTTGATGCTGGTTATTTATCTGAAAGTGAATTAGGCATTATAGGTACTGCTTTATTTATTACATATGCTGTTGGTAAATTCACAAATGGTTTTCTTGCCGATAGAAGTAATGTTCGGAGATTTATGTCTGTGGGTCTTCTTGGATCGGCATTAATAAATTTATTTTTAGGATTCCACGTCTCATTCTTTTTATTTGTAGTGCTATGGGCAATTAATGGTTGGACTCAATCAATGGGAGCCGCTCCATGCGTGGTTTCACTTTCCCGGTGGTACAGCAACAAGGATCGTGGTTCATTTTATGGATTTTGGTCATCAAGCCATAATATAGGAGAGGCAATAACATTTATAGTAACAGCCGTAATTGTAGCTCATTTCGGCTGGCAATGGGGATTTCGTAGTGCTGGATTATTGGGCCTTATAGGAGTCATTGTTATTGCTATATTTATGAGAGATACTCCACAGTCATGCGGTTTTATAGGTCCGAATAACATTAATGCAAAAAATACTGAAGTTCAGGATAAAAAAAGTATTGGACAATATCAAAAAGAAGTTTTGCTAAATCCCGCAGTGTGGATGTTGGCATTGAGCAGTGCATTTATGTATATTTCGAGATATGCAGTTAATAGTTGGGGAATTTTCTTTCTTCAAACTGATAAAGGGTATTCTATAATTGAGGCTAGCTCAATTATCTCAATAAGTTCAGTTTGTGGAATAATAGGAACAATATCGTCAGGGTGGCTTTCAGATAAGTTATTTAATAGCAGAAGAAATATACCTGTCCTGATTTTTGGTTTGATGAATGTAATCGGACTGTGTATGTTTCTTTTGGTTCCTCAAGGTTATAAGATTTTAGATATTATCAGTATGGTCATATTTGGACTAGCTATAGGAGCTCTAATATGTTTCCTAGGTGGTCTAATGGCTGTTGATATTGTATCTAAAAAGGCCTCGGGAGCGGCCTTAGGAGTGGTTGGCATTGCAAGTTATGCTGGAGCTGCAATTCAAGAATTCATAAGTGGAATGACTATTGAAGCTAATAAAAAGATTATTGATGGCGAGGCAATATATAATTTTTCTACAATAACGTGGTTTTGGATAGGCGCGGCAGTACTTTCAGTAATCTGTGCGCTATGTATTTGGAATGTAAAACCAAAAGATTAGGATTTTACATATAATGCATTGTAAATCTATACTGTAAGGTGGTGAGGTTTGATAGATGCAGATGGACGCAAAAGAAGTATAAACCATATTAAGAAATATGGAGCGTGTGAAATAAATAAATATTACGCTTTGAAGTTAAAAACAAGAATTAAACATTTATAGAATAGGGTTTAATTAAAAACACCTGATTTTTACACCAAGGATGTAAAGATCAGGTGTTAATTCTCCAAACCATTGATCTATAATGTCGGTTGCGGAAAGACAGGGATTCGAACCCTGGATACAGTTACCTGTATAACGGTTTTCGAGACCGCCCCGATCGGCCACTCCGGCATCTTTCCTTTCTTTTTGCTATAACAAAATTACATAATCTTTCAGAAGTATAGTAAACGTTTTGGTAAAAAGTTAAAAATTATTTTGGTATTAATACCTAATTATAAGTTATGCAATTCTTTAATTGTTTCTATAGGATTATTTGCCTTAAATATATAATTGCCTGCTACTAGAATGTCGGCTCCTGCTTCTTTAAGTATCTTTCCATTATCTAGGTTTACGCCACCGTCAACTTCTATTAAAGCATTAGAATTAGTAATTTCGATTAATTCCTTCAATTCTGCTACTTTATTCACGGTGTGATTTATGAATTTCTGACCTCCAAAACCTGGATTTACCGACATCAATAATACCAAATCCAGTTCTTCAATAATGTCCTTTAATAGAGAAACTGGAGTGGCAGGATTTAGAGTGACTCCAGCTTTCATACCTGCATCTTTAATTTGCTGGATTACTCTATTTAGATGTAAGCATGCTTCATAATGAACGTTCATATATTCAGAGCCTAAATCTGAGACTTCCTTTATGAATTTTTGAGGTTCTACAATCATCAAATGTACATCAAGCGGCTTAGTTGAAAGTTCTTGAACATATTTGAGCACTGGAAATCCGAATGATATGTTAGGTACGAATACACCATCCATTACGTCGATATGTAGTAATTCGGCGTCGCTATTATTAACCATCTCTATGTCTTTATAGAGATGACCAAAATCTGCTGAAAGTAAAGAAGGAGAGATAATCATATTTTAATATTTAATGCTGACTACTTTATTCAGCTGTTTTACGTTTTTTCAAACCTTGATAAAGTATAAATAGAACTATTAACGCCCCAAATATACCACCTGCTATTGTGAGATAAGAATTGTAATGCTCGACCTCTTGCATTAATTTGTCTTGTGGAACTGAAAGACTTAACATATATCCCAGAAAAGCTAGAATCCCATTCCATAAAGCAGCTCCTAGAGAAGTATATAAGGCAAATGATGGGAAGCTCATTTTTGCTAAACCAGCAGGGATAGAAATAAGTTGTCTTACTGCTGGAATGAGTCGACCTATAAATGTAGAAATTGCGCCATGATCATCAAAATATTTCTCGGCGTGTTCAATTTTTTCTTGATTAAGAAGGCACATATGACCAATTCTACTATTTGCAAAACGATAGATAAGCGGACGACCAATCCATAAGGCCAGATAATAATTTATAGTTGCTCCAATTAAAGCTCCAATGGTGGCAAATAAAACAACTAAATAAATATTTAAATTTCCATTATGCATTGCGAAATATGCTGCAGGTGGAACAACTACTTCTGACGGAAACGGGATGAATGAACTTTCTATAGCCATTAATAAAGTAATAGTCCAATAATTAAGATGGTTCTGGAACCATTGAAAAATGTAAAGCGCCATAAAAATATATTAATATAAATAATATGCAAAATTAGATATTCTTTTTGAAAACCTCGTATCCTTCCATACTAAATATTCGCGAATATTCCACTGCTTTATTTTCTAATGAAAGAGGGTATGCTCTTGAAGAAGACGGAAGCCGATAATGATGGATATCCAGTTCATTGAAACTAAACGTAACACTCATGCCAACTTTTGGACAAACAGTGCCTGTAAGGTCGGATAAGGTTTGTGCGGCTTTTTCTCCAGCAGTGATAATTGCACTTATTGACGGCCTAATTTCTAAGACATAATTTAAATTGATAGGTTCGACTATTTCTAAAAATTTATCAGATGCATTTCCTTTTAATCTTCGAATTTTAACCCCAGTGTCATACAAGGCAATTCCTTTTTCATTTAGAAAAGATTTTATCTCCTCTAGCTTGAAGGATTTTGAATGTTCATTCCAGAAATGGTTTTTGTCATCAAAGAAGATAATACCCATGATTCTCCACATATCGTTTATCTTATTTGGGTAATAAAATTCCATTGACCACCTAGAAGGTTGAGGAGGGAACGTTCCTAACATTAATATTTTTGCATTCGAGGGCAGAAAAGGGGGGAATGGATGTGTCTCGATCTCACTATAACTCATATATGCTTTGTTTTTGCAAAAATAAATATTATAAACCACATCACGTCTAAAAATATGCAATAAAGGATTAATCTTACTAATAATATTTGTATTTTTGTGCATTAATGAATTAAATAGGCACACATGAAATTTAAACTACAAATTGTAATAATGGCTTTGGCCATAGTCCTAGGAAGTTGTTCTACGGGTAAAAATATTCCTTATATGATTGATGCTGAAAGTATTCCAAAAGAAGTGCTCCAGCAATCAGCTCAGAGTACAGACCCAATAGCAATGCCTGGTGATATTTTGGAGATAATTGTTACCGATATTAATTTAGATGCTGTGAAGCCATTTAATAGGGCAGACTATGTAAATCAAATATCAGGAGTAAATACAGCTAATCAAACTAATCCAAATAATGCTTCTTATTACCTGGTGGACAGTAATGGGGATATCGATTTTCCGATACTTGGGAAATTGCGTATCGGGGGAATGAATAAATCTGCTATACAATCTTTAATATCATCAAAGATATATCCTAAATATTTGACTGAACAACCTGGAGTGGATGTCAGATTTAGGAATTTTAAAGTATCAGTACTTGGAGAGGTTAAGACTCCTGGTGTTTTCACTTCGCCTAATGAACGGCTTACAGTTTTGGAAGCGATTGCAATGGCTGGTGACTTGAATATTACTGGACAAAGGGAAAATGTAATGCTTATAAGGACAAATGCCGATGGATCTAAACTTGTTCAGAGATTGAATCTTAATGATAAAAATCTACTTTTATCACCATATTATAATCTTCAACAAAATGATGTTATTTATGTAGTGCCAAATGCTTCAAAAGCGCGTTCATCATGGTCTGTACCTCCCGCTCTAGCATTGACACTTAGTTCTGTAGGTACATTGATTTCAATTGCTACTTTAATAGTTACGATAACTAAATAGTGACTTCAAATAATATAATAAAAAAGGCCTGGATATTCCGAGCCTTTTTTATTAAACTAGATTTTAGTCTTTATCGTCTTCGTCAGGTTGTGGCCCGTAAACGGCCAACTTAACAACTTCTGGTGTTGTAGCATATTTAATGAAGTTTTCTTGATAACGCTTTGCTAATTCTTTAGCTTTAATGGTCCAATCGTGACGATGCTCATATGTCTTGCGTGGATCTAATATATCAGGATTAACTCCAGGTACGGATACCGGGATTTCGAGATTCAGAATAGGGATGAGCTTTTTTTCTACTTTGTTTATTTCTCCACTAAGAATTGCGTCAATAATTGCTCGAGTATCTTTTATTGAGATTCTCTTTCCCGTTCCATTCCATCCAGTATTAACTAAGTATGCCTTACAATGATGTTCTTTCATCTTTCTCTCAAGGATTGATGCATACATCATTGGGTGAACAGTAAGAAAAGCTTCCCCGAAAGCTGGAGAAAATGTTGACATAGGTTCTGTGATTCCTCGTTCAGTACCTGCAAGTTTTGAGGTATATCCACTTAGGAAATGAAATGCAGCTCTATTTTGATCAAGAATAGAAACAGGAGGAAGGACTCCATATGCATCGGCTGATAAGAAAATAATCTTAGATGCATGACCTCCTTTTGATGGTTCAGCAAAATTTGGAATAAAATATATTGGATAGCTTACGCGCATATTTTCGGTTACACTCTTATCTGCAGAATAGTCAATCTTGCCATCTTTATCGACCGTTACATTTTCAAGAAGTGCATCACGTTTAATTGCATTCCATATTTCGGGTTCATTTTCTTGACTAAGGTTTACAACCTTGGCATAACATCCACCTTCATAATTGAAGACTCCTTTATCGTCCCAACCATGTTCGTCGTCTCCAATCAAAGAACGATGTGGGTCGGTGGATAGAGTTGTTTTGCCGGTTCCACTTAATCCAAAGAATAGAGCTACGTCACCATCAATGCCCATATTTGCGGAGCAGTGCATTGATGCGATTCCTTTAAGCGGCAGTAGATAGTTCATCATAGAAAAGATACCTTTCTTCATTTCTCCACCATACCAAGTCCCACCTATTATTTGCATATTCTCAGTAAGATTAAATGCAACGAAATTTTCAGAGTGTAGCCCTTGCTCTTTCCATTTTGGGTTAGTTGCCTTTGCAGCATTAATACATACGAAGTCTGGCTCACCATAATTTTCTAGCTCTTCCTCTGTTGGGCGTATAAACATATTCTTTACGAAATGAGCCTGCCATGCAACTTCCATTATAAATCTGACTTTCAGACGTGTATCTGGATTTGCCCCGCAGAAAGCGTCAACAACATATAGTGTATCCTTGTCGCTTAGTTGCTTAACCGAAAGCTCCTTTAATTCTGCCCATACTTCTTCTGTCATTGGTTGATTTATTTCACCCCACCAAACAGTACTTTCGGTAGTCTTATCTTTTACGATATATTTATCTTTAGGGGAACGACCAGTAAATTTTCCAGTCATAACGTCAACTGCTCCAGTATTTGTTAAGACACCTTTTTCATATCCGGTTAAAGCTGGGTCTGTTTCTGCTTTAAACAACTCTTCGTATGAAGGATTATATACAACATTCTTTACATGTTTGATGCCATATTTGGCAGCTAAAAGCTTTGAATCCATAATTATTATTTTTGTTGTTATATTATTTTACCATTATTGCGTGGATTATTGTTTAATTCTTTAGTTTCATCTTTTACGAGCTTCTTATCAACCTTATCCTTGTCAGCAATATTCTCTGCTATTCCAGGATATTCTAATGCCTCTTTGGAAGCATTTTTTGATGGCTTTTTATCTTTATCCATAATTCTTTAGTTTTAGGATAAAACAATCAAAACTATTATATGTTTTCATTAGAAATTGAAACTATTATAATAATATGGAATACCATATTACAAATTGTATATTACGATTTAACCAACTTACTAGATAAAAGTTTGTTTCTTTGTTAGAACAATAATTGTAAACTAAATTATAAAACAATGAAAATGCTGACTGACGAAAAATTAGTGATTATGGGCGCTGCTGGTATGATTGGCAGTAATATGGCTCAATGTGTTCTAATGATGGGTCTAAGTTCAAATCTTTGCCTTTACGATCCTTATGAAAAAGGATTGGAGGGAGTTGCAAAAGAAATGATGCAATCAGGATTCTGGGCCGGGAATATTACCTATACAAGTGATATTAAGGAAGCTTTAACTGGTGCGAAATATATTGTATCCTCAGGTGGCGCACCAAGAAAAGCTGGTATGACCCGAGAGGACTTACTAAAAGGGAATGCTGAAATAGCCGCACAAATGGGAGAGGATATTAAATCTTATTGTCCTGACGTTAAGCATGTAGTTGTGGTATTTAACCCTGCTGACATCACTGGATTGATAATGCTTGTACATTCTGGTATTGCCCCACAGTGCGTTAGCACTTTAGCCGCCTTGGACAGCACGCGTTTAACATGTGCATTGTCAAATCATTTTGGTATTCCTGCAAGAGATATTACAGGATGTAAAACTTATGGCGGTCATGGAGAGCAAATGGCAGTATTTGCATCCTCCACAAAGATAAAAGGGATTCCATTGTTAGACCTAATTGGCACTCATGAACTGACAATTGACCAATGGAATGATATTAAAGAAAGAGTAATTCAGGGAGGTAAAGAAATTATTGAACTAAGAGGTAGAAGTTCCTTCCAAAGTCCAGCATATTTATCTATTGAAATGATAGCCGCTGCAATGGGTGGTAAAATATTCCATTTCCCAGCTGGTGCTTATGTTGATAATGATAAATACAAACATATATTAATGGCGCTAGATACAGAAATTACCAATGAAGGGGTGAAAATAAAAGAGATGAAAGGGACACCTGAGGAAATTGCAGAACTTGATAAGAGCTACGAGCACTTATGCAGTTTGAGGGATGAAGTGATTCAAATGGGAATACTACCGCCAACAGATAAATGGCATGAAATAAACAAAAATCTATAAAGAAAAAATGAGTGATCACTATTAAGTGGTCACTCATTTTATATATAAATAATATTATTAGAATTTATAGTTGTCTCTGTCTTCTGGCTTGAATTCAGATATAAACTTAGCATGGCGATTAACTTCAGCCTCACCAAATCTAATATATACATTAGCTGAGCGCGAGAAACTAGATGTGCGTGTAGCATCATCAAGAAGTAGATAGCCCATTATAATGTGACCAGCCATTTCTACAAGTCGGCGAGCATGGAAATCAACATACTCTGTATCCTTTACTTCTGTAACAGTTTCTATAGCTTTCTCATAAAGCTCATTCATTGCTTGTAATTTAGCTTTTAATTCAGCTAATTCTGGAGCATATTCTATTGCATCATATTCAGCAATAATTTCTTTATAAGTACCAGTGGTTACGTGGCGGATTGCAGCAACTACCTGTAATTGAGTAGTACCTTCATATATTGATGTGATACGAGCGTCACGATATATACGTTCGCAAGCATAATCCTTCATGAATCCAGAACCTCCATGTATTTGGATAGCATCGTAAGCGTTCTGGTTACAGAATTCACTTCCCATACCCTTAGCCATTGGAGTCAAAGCATCTGCGAAGCGTTTATATTTCTTCATTTCGTTACGCTCTTCTGGAGTGAGTGAGCGTTCACGCATAATATCTTCGTATGTCTTGTATAAATCTACATAGCGAGTGGTATCATATAGAAGAGAACGAGTTGCGTCTAGTTTTGCCTTCATCATTGAAATAATTTCTGCTACGGCAGGAAATTCAATGATAGCTTTACCAAATTGACGGCGTTCTTGAGCATATGTTAGGGCTTCACGATAAGCAGCTTCGCTAATACCTACAGACTGAGCAGCGATACCTAGACGTGCACCATTCATCAAAGCCATTACATATTTGATAAGGCCTAATTTACGAGAACCGCAAAGTTCTGCTTTTGTATTTTTAAATACAAGCTCGCAAGTAGGAGAGCCTTTAATACCCATTTTGTTTTCTATACGACGAACTACAACTCCGCCATCGTTCCTATCATAAATGAACATTGAAAGACCGCGTCCGTCACTTGTTCCTTCCTCAGAACGAGCAAGAACCAAACCAATGTGTCCATCGCCATTAGTGATAAATCGTTTGACACCATTCAAACGCCATGTGCCATCTTCTTCATTATAAGAAGCCTTAAGCATTACAGCTTGAAGGTCGCTACCGGCATCTGGCTCAGTGAGGTCCATAGCTAGTGTTTCACCTGCGCAAGTGCGAGGAAGGAATCGCATTCTTTGGTCCTCATCACCAAATTCGTAAATAGTCTCTGCACAATCTTGAAGGCCCCAAATGTTAACAAAACTAGCATCAGCACGGCTCACCATATCAGCAGCCATAATATATGGAACCAATGAGAAGTTAAGACCATTATAACGGCGAGGAAGAGAAATTCCCATCAGACCTGCTTTTACAAGAGCATCAAGGTTTTCTTGAGTTCCTTTAGCGTATACTACGTGTCCATCCACTACGTGAGGGCCTTCATGGTCTACATCTTCAGCATTTGGAGCAACAATATCAGCTGAAATTTCGCCAGCAATTTCAAGGACCTTTTCGTAAGAGTCCATTGCATCTTCGAAGGTGAAAGGAGCATAATCAAATTTCTCGCTATCGGTGTAGTTGCGTTCTCTCAACTCAACGATTTTGCGCATCAAAGGATGATTCAAATGATGCTTTAAGTCGGTATTATCTGTATAAAAATTAGCCATTTTCTAGAAAGTTTACTTAGAGTTCTTTTTGTAATACTTAATGAGTTTCGGAACAACATCTTCAACGTTTCCAGTAATCACATAATCAGCGATTGTATTGATAGGAGCGTTAGGGTCGTTATTGATCGAAATAATAATAGCACTATCCTGCATACCTGCAATGTGCTGGATTTGACCAGATATGCCACATGCAATATACAGTTTAGGACGTACTGTAACACCAGTTTGACCGATTTGACGAGCATGTTCGGTATAGCCGGCATCTACTGCAGCGCGGGAAGCACCAACTTCACCTCCAAGTGTATTTGCTAATTCAAAAAGCATATCAAAATTTTCCTTACTTCCAACGCCGTAGCCACCAGCTACAATGATAGGAGAGTTTTTGATATTGATTTCAGATTTCTCGATAGCTCTGTCAATAATATTGACCACATAACATGCTTCATCAACATATTTGTTTGGATCAAGATTTATGACTTCACCGGTATGTTTTGGATCAAAAACTTCCTTTTTCATCACACCCTCACGTACGGTTGCCATTTGAGGCCTACATTCAGGGTTGACAATTGTAGCAACAATGTTACCGCCGAAAGCTGGACGTATTTGATAAAGAAGATTTTGATATTCTTGTCCTGTTTTTGGATCTTTGTGATCTCCAATTTCAAGAGAAGTGCAGTCAGCAGTCAAGCCACTATGCAGTGAAGATGATACACGTGGACCAAGGTCACGGCCGATGCTAGTAGCACCCATAAGACAAACTTGGGGCTTAATTTCCTTAAATAGATTAATAAGGACTGATGCATGTGGTAGTGAAGTATAAGGATAAAGACGAGCGTCATCAATCTTATATACTACATCTGCTCCATAAGGGAATAGTTGCATTTCAACGTCTTTAAGGTTAGATCCAACCACCAAAGCTTCTAGCTTGATACCAAGGTTAGATGCTAGTGTGCGCCCTTTAGTGAGGAGCTCAAGGCTTACATCGGCAATTTTACCGTCCTCAATCTCACAATATACTATTAGATTCTTTTTATCTGTCATAATAATTAATGTTTAAGAATGGAAAGTATTAATTAACCGATGGTATGATTTTCAATTAATTCCTTAACTAAATCTTCAATTGAATCTTCATCTTTACCTTCGATTCGCTTGCTTTCTTTAGCTTGGAATACAACATTGACAATTCCTTTAACCTTAGTAGGAGAACCGTTTAGCCCAATTTGTTGAGGATCAGCTTCAACTTCAGCTGCGCTCCATTCAAAAAGATTTAAATAAGGACGGTTTTCAACTTTAGCAGCCTGCTCTGGAGATAAAGTAGCTTTTTCACTTGGAGTAACTGCGTATTTATATTTTTGGATAAGTCTTGCGTTACGAGGGCGGCATGAAGTAGCTGAGCCATTAACTGTTACTACAACAGGAAGAGGAACCTCTACGGTTTCAACTCCAGTTTCAATACGGCGTTTAACGATAGCTTTATTGCCTTCAACTTTCACTTCTTCAGCGTAAGTAACTTGAGGTAAGTTAAGCTTTTCAGCGACTTGAGGTCCAACTTGAGCTGTGTCACCATCAATAGCTTGGCGACCGCCTAAGATTATATCATAATCTTTTAAATGACGAATAGCAGCTGCGATAGCATAAGAAGTAGCTAATGTGTCAGCTCCAGCAAAAGCTCTATCGGTAAGAACGATTCCAGTATCAGCTCCGCGGTAAAGGCCTTCACGAATAATTTCAGACGCACGAGGAGGACCCATAGTAAGTAAAGTGATTTTAGATCCTGGATTCTCATCTTTAATTTGCAATGCTTGTTCCAATGCGTTCAAATCTTCAGGATTGAAGATTGCAGGAAGAGCACCTCGATTAATGGTTCCGTCTTCCTTCATCGCATCTTTTCCCACATTACGAGTGTCTGGCACTTGCTTTGCCAGAACAACGATATTTAAACTCATAATAATAGATATTAGATGAATTAAATTTATATAATTTTCATTTAGCATTAAAAACACGTGTATTGTTATGCACGTGTTTTCAGATGTCGCAAAGTTACACAAATGTGGTCATTGCACAAACCTTTTTCTTAAAAAAAGACCCCAATTAAGACATTTTGTGAAACTGGGGTCTTTTGTAGATGTAATTATATCAAATACTTGATTATCATAGGTGTTTGATAATGTTTAAGAGCTCTAATGGTATTTCAATATCGTCATTTTTGATCCTTTTAATCGTATCAGAACCCTTATCCGTTAAACTAAAACACATTTGTCGTTTGTCTGTTTCACCAATGCTACGCTTGATATAGTTTTTCGCTTCTGTAGCTCGAATAACTTTAGACGCATTTGAATTGGATAGCCCCAATGCCTGAGCAAGCTCCCCTGACATTAAAGTCTCTGAAGGGTAAAGTGTGCATAGTAACATACCTTCATTCAGAGAAAGATTGTATTGTTCTTCAAATTGTTGTTCGAACTTGGATATCATTCGTGCCAAATCCCTTATCTTACATAATGTTTCCATATGGCAAAATTACACAAATAGATTTACATTTGCATTATCTGCACGTTCCATATATGTAGCTACGCCACCAATAGTAACATTGTCAAGTAATTCCTCTTTATTTACTCCCATTACGTCCATTGACATCTGGCATGCAATAAATTCAACTCCCTGTTCAATAGCTTGTTGGCGAAGACTCTCAAGAGATTCGATATTTTTGCTTCGCATAATATAACGCATCATTTTATCACCGATGCCAAACATGCTCATCTTTGACAAGGATAATCTAGTGGAATCTTTAGGGAGCATCATGGAAAACATTTTTCCAAAGATATCCTTATTTACTTTAGGCTTATGAGCCTTTTTGATTACGTTCAATCCCCAGAATGTGAAGAAAATAGTGGTCTTGGCTCCAGTTGCGGCAGCTCCATTGGCAAGAACGAATGTTGCTAGAGCCTTATCTAAGTCGTCACTAAACATTATCAAAGTCTTTCCTTTAGCGCAATCTTTATGCTCAACCGCACAGCTCTTTATCGGCGCTCCTTTTTCTATTATTACATTATACTTGCCATTTGAGTTGCTTGATGAAATGAATTTGTTTCCAGTTGACTGGCACCATGATTCTGAATCGCGTGCAAAACCGGCATCTGTTGATTCTATCTCGAGACGATCACCTAAATTAATTTTGTCAATCTCTTGCTTAACTTTCATTATTGGGCCAGGACATGAAAGCCCGCATGCGTCAATTTTAATTATATTATGTGCCATAACTATTTCAGTTTTATTCTCTGTATTCGTATCTAAGTTTATTATATGGGTTTGTGGAATATTATACGTAGCTGTCTTATAGACTTTGTATCCTCCTGAAAGGTTAAAAACCAATTTCTTTGAATATCCGTTTCCAAAAAGAATCTGTTGAGCTAAATAACCTCTTAAACCAACCGCACAGAAAAAATATATCTTTTTATCCTTCGGTAATTCATTTATTCTGTCCCTTATATCTTCTAATGGGATATTAATTGCATTATCTAGAGATCCATAAGAAAATTCGTCTTTTGTTCTAACATCTACTAATAATATATTTTCACTCGGAGCATTTTCCATATCTCTCCAATACACCACTGGCATAGCATTAGTAAGAATATTTGATGCAACGTATCCAGCTATTGCTATCGGATCTTTAGCAGAAGAGAATGGAGGGGCGTAAGTTTGTTCTAATCTAATTAAGTCATAAATAGAACCATTATTTTTTATTATTAGGGATATTTGGTCAATCCTTTTGTCTACACCCTGATATCCGATGCATTGTGCTCCATATAATCTTCCATCAGAGGGAGAGAATGTTAGTTTTATATACAGAGGTAAAGCATCTGGATAATAGCCTGCATGAGAATTTGACTGTGTATAAGAACTAGTATATTCTATTCCGAGCTGTTTTAATTTTTTAGCAGGAAGTCCAGTAGATGCAACTGTTAGGTCAAATACTTTCGCAATAGAAGTGCCAATAGCTCCTTCATATTTTTCAATGTTACCGTTAACCATGTTATCGGCAACGATGCGTGCTTGACGATTAGCTGGATTGGCAAGATAATTTAGCCAAGGTTTTTTAGTGATAGGATGCGGATATTCAATGGCATCACCCACAGCATATATGTCATCTGCAGACGTTTGAAGATATTCATTTACCCATATTCCACCAGTTTCTCCGATTTGTAGATTAGCATCTTTGGCTAGTTTTGTATTCGGTCTAACCCCGATGCTAAGAATGACAAGATCGGTATTAATGGTGGTGCTATCGCTTAGAGATATTTCTAAGTTATTGTCAAGCTTCTTAAATGATTGAACTCCGGAACTCAAATGTAATTTTACGCCTTTTGATACAAGATGTTCATGAACATGTTGTGCCATTGAAAAGTCTATTGGAGCCATAACTTGATTTCCTAGTTCTACAATAGAAACTTCAATACCTAAATTATGAAGGTTCTCAGCCATTTCAAGACCGATAAAACCAGCTCCTACGATTACTGCATGCTTAACGCTGTGATTGTTGATGTAGCCTTTTATTTGGTCAGTGTCTTTTACATCGCGAAGTGTGAAAATCCCATCAGAGTCGATACCTGGCATAGGAGGTCTCATAGGCGTAGCTCCGGGTGAAAGCAAGAGTCTGTCATAACTTTCGTTATATTCCTCGCCATTTGACTTTCTTATAGTTATGCTTTTTCCTTCAGTATTAATTGACATTACTTCTTGCTCAGTACGAACGTCAATGTTGAACTGCCTAGAGAATTTTTCGGCATTGGTGACAAATAGTCTTTCTCTATCCTTGATTATATCGCCAATATAATAGGGTAGTCCGCAATTAGCATAGCTAATATATTTTCCTTTTTCGAAGATTATTATTTCACTTTTTTCATCAATTCGTCTGACTCTTGCGGCAGCAGTGGCTCCTCCCGCAACTCCTCCAATGATAAGATATTTCATATTATTGATATTTGTATTTTATGTTATATATATTTTCCAATGGAAAACATTGCAAATGTAAATATTATTTTCAATGCTAACAAATTTCCAATGGAAAATATTACGGAAGGGATAGTATTTATGTATTTTTAAGAATTATAATAAATGATGGATAGGGGAATGAACGTGATTTAGTTAGTAACGTTCATATTTGAAAAGAGATATTAATATGTTTATAAATAATATTAACATGAATGCGAGCATAAATTGGAGAAGAGGAATTAATGACATAATAAAAAAATCATTTTTTTTGACTATTTTTGTGCCAATAAATTAGATGACACATATAATTAATGAAAAGAATTAGAAATTTCTGTATTATTGCGCACATCGACCACGGTAAAAGCACACTTGCTGACCGACTCCTGGAATATACACATACTGTAGCGGGGAAGGAAATGCAATCGCAAGTGCTTGATGACATGGACTTAGAGCGTGAAAGAGGTATAACGATTAAGAGTCATGCCATTCAAATGGCATATCTTCATGAAGGTGAGGAATATACGCTTAATCTTATAGATACCCCTGGACACGTTGATTTCTCATATGAAGTATCTAGATCTATAGCTGCTTGTGAAGGAGCTCTTTTAATTGTAGATGCGACTCAAGGTATCCAGGCACAGACTATTTCAAATCTATATATGGCTATCGATAATGATCTGGAAATAATTCCGGTAATTAATAAAGTGGATTTGGAAAGTGCTAAACCTGATGAAGTCGAGGATCAGATTGTCGAACTGCTAGGTTGCAAGCGCGAAGAAATTTTGCGAGCAAGTGGTAAAACTGGAGAAGGTGTTCCTGAAATATTGGAAGCTATAGTAAATCGTGTTCCTGCTCCTGAAGGTGATCCAGATGCGCCACTAGAGGCGTTAATATTTGATTCTGTATTCAATTCATTTAGAGGTATAATAGCCTATTTCAAAATTCTTAATGGAACCATTAAGAAGGATGATTTTGTGAAATTTGTTAGCACTGAGAAAGAATATCATGCAGATGAGATTGGTGTCCTTAAGTTAACTATGTCACCTAGAAATGAACTTTCAGCTGGAAATGTGGGATACATTATTTCAGGTATCAAAACTTCAAAAGAGGTGAGAGTAGGTGATACTATTACTCATGTAGAGGACCCTTGCGAGAAAGCTATTGCAGGTTTTCAGGAAGTAAAACCAATGGTCTTTGCAGGTGTTTATCCTATAGAAACAGAAGATTTTGAGAACTTGAGATCATCACTGGAAAAGCTTCAGCTAAATGATGCCTCATTAACGTTCCAACCAGAATCGTCGGTGGCACTAGGCTTCGGTTTTAGGTGTGGATTCCTTGGGTTGTTGCACATGGAAATAGTGCAGGAACGCTTGAGCCGTGAATTCAACATGGAGGTTATCACGACTGTCCCGAACGTGTCATATAAGATCTTTGACAAAAAAGGAAATATGACTGAGGTACACAATCCTGCAGGACTTCCAGATCCGACATTAATAGAAACAATAGAAGAACCATATATCAGGGCTAGTATTATCACGCAAACTGATTATATCGGTCCAATTATGACATTGTGTCTAGGTAAACGAGGAGAATTAATAAAACAAGAATATATTTCAGGTAATAGAATAGAGCTATTCTATGATTTACCATTAGGTGAAATTGTTATAGACTTTTATGATAAATTAAAGAGTATATCAAAGGGATACGCATCTTTCGATTATCATATTCATGATTTCCGCCCATCAAAACTTGTAAAACTCGATATTCTGCTTAATGGAGAACCGGTAGATGCCCTTAGCACACTAACGCATATTGATAATGCTGTCACATTTGGCAGAAGAATGTGTGAGAAATTAAAAGAATTGATCCCTCGTCAGCAATTTGATATTGCCGTCCAAGCTGCTATTGGAGCCAAAATTATAGCGCGAGAAACTATTAAGGCTGTGCGTAAGGATGTAACTGCTAAATGTTATGGCGGAGACGTGAGCCGTAAACGTAAATTGCTTGAGAAGCAAAAGCAAGGAAAGAAGCGCATGAAGCAAATTGGCACGGTAGAAGTTCCTCAAAAGGCTTTCCTAGCGGTATTGAAATTAGATTAATATCATATAAAACGTAGTGGGATATGTGAGATTTCTCACTACGTTTCTATTTATATAGCCCAATTTAGTATTAATGTTCCATGAATAGATCGATCATGGATTCTAGATTAATCATTTATACGAAAAGATTGTTATAGTTTCGATCTACCGAATTTATTATGTCTTATATATTTTACACAGCAAAAAAGACGATTAAGAATTACGCAAATGGTGGTAATATTCTTATAATCGCAACTGTTTTAGCCCTAATAGTAGCAAATGTTCCTGCATTGAGCAAGTATTATTTTGAATTATGGGAGCAGCCTGTATCATTAATGATTGGGGGATTCAATCTATTTAGTCATCATGGTGTGAATATGAATATGATGCAATTTATCAATGATGCGTTAATGGCTGTTTTCTTTTTTACTATTGGTCTTGAAATTAAAAGAGAGGTGCTCGTGGGAGAACTTTCTTCTTTCAGACAAGCATTGTTGCCGATTGTAGCTGCAATTGGAGGAATGGTGATTCCAGTAGGCATATTCATGATACTCGGCCATGGTACAGATTATCTTGGAGGTGCAGCAATCCCAATGGCCACTGACATAGCTTTCTCATTAGGCGTCCTTGCAATGTTAGGAAATAGAGTGCCAATTTCATTAAAAATATTTCTTACTACGCTAGCAGTAGTGGATGATATTGGTGGTATCCTTGTAATTGCGATTTTTTATTCTACAGCAATACAATATACTCTTTTGCTTTATGCATTAGGATTTTTAGTATTATTAGTATTGGGAACGTTATTTCATATTCAAAGTAAAATATATTATTTAGTATTGGGAGGGGCTGTATGGTTCTTGTTCTTAAACTCAGGTATTCACCCTACGATTGCTGGAGTAATAGTAGCATTTTGTATTCCTGCCACACCAGTATTCGCACCTAAAAAGTATATTATTACATTGAGAGATAGAATAGGGAAATTTCCAGTGTCACAAGATGCTACTCTCGAAAAGAAAACGATTCTATCTAAAGAACAATTGAACTGGCTTAAGGAAATGGAGAATGCCTCAGATAAAGTTATTTCTCCTTTGCAAGAGCTTGAAGATTCATTACACCCAATAGTCAACTATTTTATTATTCCATTATTTGCTTTTGCAAACGCTGGTATTATATTCCAAGGAATGGAAGTCTCGGCTATTTATAGCGGGGTCGGTCTTGCAATCATTTGCGGACTGGTTATTGGTAAGTTCTTAGGAATATTTATATTCTCGTACTTGGCAATAAAACTCAAGCTAGCTCCAATGCCATACAATAGCAATTGGAAGATGATAGCAGGTATAGCAATGCTTGGCGGTATTGGCTTCACGGTTTCTCTTTTCATTGCAAATCTCTCATTTGGTTCAATGGGAGCTGAAGGCATAGAATTGCTTAATGATTCAAAATTAGGGATTATTTTAGGCTCTTTACTATCTGGTGTGATAGGATATCTTTTCTTATCAAAAGTCCTTCCGAAGCATGGAATAGAGGAAGAGTAAGTGATGTCTATTTAAAGTATAAAAAAGGCTTCTTGTTTTTTTAACAAGAAGCCTTTTTATTTTTTGTTTAAGTAAATCAGATTCTATCAAGTACTGTTTGTACAAGATCGGCAACTGCTGTTTTATAATTTGGAGTTGCGTCGGTAGAACGACGATTAGCAATAATAGCACATACAGTCATAGCTTTGTGTCCCATCATTTTTGCTAAACCTTGAAGAGCTGCGCTTTCCATTTCGTAGTTTGTGACAGGGCGACCATGGTAACGAAATTCTTCAATTTTTCTGTTTAAATCTGGGTCAGCAAGAGGGAGTCGTAATTCTCTTCCTTGCGGGCCATAGAAACCATTAGCAGAAATAGTGAAACCCTTAACCATATCATCGCGGCCAATTCGTTCAACTAAATCTCTGTCGGCATCTACCACATAAGGTTTTGCCCATAGGCGATTCCATTTAACAAAATCACAGAATTCTTTTTCAAATTCTAGATCGCTAACCTCGTCACGGCCGGCATAAAAATTAATTACGCCATCAAATCCGATACCTTTATCAGCTATAACAGGAGTACCAAGTGCTAGCTCCGTTTGAAGAGCTCCAGAAGTTCCGATTCTCACTATTTCAAGCTGACGGAATTCGTCTTTTACAGTGCGAGTGGCAAAATCAACATTTGCCAAAGCATCAAGCTCATTAACGACAATATCAATATTGTCGCCGCCAATGCCATGAGACAAGCACATTATCTTTTTGCCTTTATATGTACCACCAATAGTGTGAAACTCTCGGCTTGAAACTTCAAAATCCTTGGTATCGAAGTAAGATGCAATCATTGTTACACGAGAAGGGTCACCAACAACAATAATTTTATCGGTTAATTGCTCAGGACGTAAATGTATATGAAAAATGCTACCGTCCGAATTAATAATCATTTCTGATTCTGGTATAGTTCTTTTTGCCATTTTACTTTTAGTTTTAAATGAAGAAAGCAAATATAGCTAAAAAACTAATAGAAAAGAGGATTTTTAGATGATTTAATCATGATAAAGAGTACTTACCTCCAGGAAGAGATAAAATCAATCCTTTAAATTCTAATTCAATTAAAGAACTCATCAATTTTGACATAGGAATTGATAATACGCCACACATCATATTAATATGAGATTCATCATTTTGCTGCAAATAATCGAGAATAATTTGTTCTTGGGGCGATATATTTGGGAATAATTCCTTCTGAGTAGCTTGTTTGCTTTCATTTTTCTTTTTCCATCTCATGGCAGAAACTAGATCAGAGGCTGAAGTTATTAATGATGCAGAGTTGTTTCTTATGATTTTATTACAACCAGATGAGTAGTTATCACTAGTTCTTCCAGGCAGAGCAAATACATCACGATTATAGCTTGACGCAATGGCAGCTGTGATTAAAGAACCTCCCTTTTCTGCTGATTCAACAACAACCGTGCAATCTGCTAAGGCTGCTACAATTCTATTGCGGGCAACAAAGTTTCCAGGGTGAATTTTATCTGTGGATTTGTATTCCGTAACGAGTTTTCCGCCTTTGTGTAAAATGTCAATAGCAGACGAACGGTGTGGTGCAGGATAAATTGTATTAAGACCATGAGCTAAGACAGCGATTGTGGGAATGCCATATTTCAAGCATGCTCGATGGGCACATATATCTATTCCATAAGCTAATCCACTGACTATGATTAAATTTTCGATGCTTTCAGAGAGATCTTTAATAAAAGTGTCACAGAAATTTTGGCCATAAGGAGTAGCATGGCGAGTGCCCACTATACTTATGACTTTTGATGAATTTAAATCACACTCGCCCTTGGAATATAGAAGTATTGGAGAATCCGAAGCGTTGGATAGCCTTTGCGGATAATCAGAATCAGTAAAATAAGTGAGCGAGATATTGTTTATTGATATAAATTCTATCTCTTTGGCGGCTTTATCCAAAAGAGCTTTACGATAGGAGTCTTCCAATATTTTAGATTTAGAAGATATGATTTTACGAAGTTCCTTTTCTGAAGCAACAAAAAATTCTTGTTCCGATGGAACTACATCCAATATCTTATGGGCCAGATCATAACCCATTCCTCTTATTGAAGCAAATGCAATTTTGTATAATAGGGCTGTGTCGTTCACTATACGGCTACAATTATTTTAAATATTCTTTGAATGCTTCGATAAGTTCTTCACCTCGGGTTATTCTCCCGTCTTTAACGCAAACACAGCTCACTACGGCTTTTATGGCCATTAGTCCTGTTTCTTTATTAAAAATATCTTGGTGAAATACAAAACGTACACCTTTCATTTCGACCCAAAGTTTGCTTATCATTGTATCGCCACTTTTTAACGGTGTTTTATAATCCACTTCTATTCTGTTAAGGACTGGATCGATACCGGATTCCTGCATCTTCTTAAAAGAGAATCCTGCCCATTCACAGAATTCGTGGCGTGAATGTTCTAGATAATGAAGATAATTAGCGTTATTTACGATTCCTTCGCTATCAATTTCATAGTCTCTCACTTTAATTTCATGCGAAAATATATAATCTTTCATAAGTTGCTATAATGTAAAACAAAGATACTATAAATTTTGATAATCCTTTCGAGGGTAGTATCTTTGAAGTATAAATTTATACTTCAAATTGATTTTATGAAAAAATTTATCCTTACATTATGTGTAGTCCTAACAGTAGCATCGGCATGGGCATGCACTTCTGCAATCGTGTCAGGGAAACTTACTCCTGACGGTAGACCATTACTATGGAAGCATCGTGACACTGGAGAAGAAAATAATAAAGTGGAGAGAATTAAAGCGACTAAGAACCATTTGGAGTATGTGGCATTGTTTAATGCTTCGGATACGAAATGTCGTGAAGCATGGATGGGGTATAATTCTGCAGGATTTGCTATAATGAATACAGCATCATATAATTTAAAGAGCGATACCGTGGATGCCGCACATATGGATAAAGAGGGTAGTTTTATGCGTAAAGCGCTTGAGAGGTGTCATTCTGTAAGTGACTTTAAGAACTTCCTTGATACATTGAAGAGACCTTTGCGTGTGGAAGCTAACTTTGGTGTGATAGACGCCCAAGGTGAAGGTGGATATTTTGAGACAAACAATTATACTTATACATTCTATGATTTGAATAAATCAGAAGACGGAATACTAACAAGAACCAATTATTCATATTCGGGCAGGGTCGATGCTGGATTTGGCTATATTAGAGAGCAAAATGAAAAAGATTTATTAGCTCCTTTTATTCAGCAAAAAGCTGTTACGCCAGAAGTGTTTACCGAAAAAATATCGAGGACTTATTATCATAGTTTGCTTGGAGAGGATTTTACCAATAGTGGTAAGAAATGGCTTGTTGATCAAGATTTTATCCCTAGAAGAATCTCCACTGCATCAACAGTTATAGCTGGTGTCCTTCCAGGAGAGAATCCATTACTCACGCATATGTGGATAGGAATTGGCTATCCTCCATGTTCAGAGGTGCGTCTTGTATGGTTAGGAGAAAATGGCGTGCCTAAAGACTTGCAAGGTGTTGGAGAAAGCGGACATTCTCCTTTGTGCGACATTGTAGTAGCAAGAAAAAATATAGTATATAATCTTAAACGTGGAAGCGGGAAGGAGTATATAAATCTTTCGAAGCTTTATAATGCAGAAGGAACAGGCTTCTGTCAAGTTTTAAAACCAATAAATGCAGAATACTATCGCAAAGGCAAACTTGAGATAGATCGAAGAAGAAATCAATTAAAGAAATAATTATAAAGTGCTTAAATAAAATGTGGCAGACTGGAATATTAACTGTTATTTTATTAATAATTTCGAATATTTTCATGACTTTTGCCTGGTATGGGCATTTAAAACTCCAAAGTAGCGGGATAAGTACACATTGGCCATTATATGTAGTGATAGTTTTTTCTTGGACTATAGCTCTTGCCGAGTACTCGTTCCAAGTCCCAGCAAATAGAATGGGATTTATTGGAAATGGTGGGCCTTTTACGTTGATGCAGCTCAAGGTACTCCAAGAGGCGATTACGTTGATAGTATTTACAGTTTTTGCATTGTGTTTCTTCCAAGGTGAATCTTTAAGGTGGAATCATTTGGTGGCTTTCTTTCTGCTTATAGCAGCTGTGTATTTTGTGTTTCTAGATACTTCTAAGTAAGGAAAATGGATAAAACGTTCATTCTTAAGAGTAGTAGTATTACTATTAGGCAATATGTAAAACTAGTATTAGGCCTTTATTTTAAAGACTGGTGGTGGGCTTATGTATTGCCGGTTTTGGTATGCTTAATCTTAGGGGCATTTAACTCAAATTTCTTTTATGTGGCTGTGATACTGGTATTTTTGATATTTAGTATGATGTTCTCATTTGTATATATTTATCATGGCCTTGTGCCTGAGAGTAGATATTCTATAAAGGAAAAAGAGATAAAGATTACGAATGATGGTTTTGAATTGATTTATAGCGAAGTAAACAGTAGCGGGAACATTGAGGAACGGTCAGAGATATTAAAATGGGACTTGTTTAAGAATATCTTTGCAAAAGATGAATTTATATTAGTGATGTTTAATTCAAGAAAATATGCGTTCTTAGCAATTCCATTTAATGCATTTGAAAAAGAAGACATGCTTAAAGAATCTGTGTTATTCGTTAGTGACCATCTCAGCGACTAACTTAGGTGATGCGATATTCGGACGATATATCTTATAACCAAAGCTTACTATAGCTATTGAAACAAGTGGACAACATATATTGAATATGCAGAAAGGTAGATAGGATAATGTAGATACACCGAGCACTGTTGATTGGGTGACTCCGCATGAGTTCCACGGAATCAATACGGAGGTAACTGAAATAGAATCTTCTAATGACCGGCTAAGAAGGCGTGGCTCAAGACCATTCTTCTTGTATAAATTCTTGTATAGGTTTCCAGTAATGATTATGGATAGATATTGATCTCCAGTACAGCAATTCATGAAAAGTCCAGAGCCAACAGTCGTGGAAACTGTAGATTTAGACCCTTTTAATTTTCTCAAACAATGATGTGTTATGCTTGACAGCATACCCGTGCCTAAAAGAACACCACCGAATATCATAGCAGAAAGAATAAGATATATCGTATTCAGCATTCCTTCAATCCCACCAGTTGATACCAAGTTGTTGAGCAATTCATTATGAGTTTCAAGGGAAGTAGATGTAAGGAGAACTCTTGCTAAAGAAATAACCAAGTAGCTATCTGACGATATTTGAGAAAGAATATTATCCTGTATAAATATCAGGCTCAACATTCCAAGAAGGGCACTAATTGATAAAGTAATTAGGACTTTTATCCTAAGAACAATTAAGATGCAGGTTATCACAGTAACGATTAGCAGCCAAGGAGAAATAACAAATACTTTGCTGATGTGAGATAAGAGCTCTTGAGATTGGCTAGAGTCTTGAGCATTAAATGATGCACCTAATATTGCGTAAATAACCAGAGCAATTGTCATTGCAGGAATGGTTGTAATCATTAAGTATTTGATGTGGTCAAAGAGCTTTACTCCAGTTGTAGAAGATGCTAGCACAGTCGTGTCGGATAGTGGAGATACTTTATCTCCAAAATAAGCGCCAGAAATAACTGCACCAGCAATCCATGCTTCATTATATCCCATGATTGTCCCGATTCCCATGAAAGCGACCCCAATAGTAGCGCAAGTAGTCCAAGAACTACCAGTAAGTACAGAGATAGCAGAGCAAATAAGACAAGTGACCACAAGAAATGTTGAAGGATTAAGGAATTCTAGTCCATAATAAATCAGCGATGGGACGATTCCTCCAAGCATCCAGGTTGTAGAAACTGCAGCAATTAATATCAATATTGGAATGGCTGGGATAATTTGATTCGCACTTTTAAACATACCAACTTTCATCATGCGCCATGAACAAGGATAAAATATCCTAGATATTCCATAAGCAAGAAGTGCGGCTAAGAGTAATGCTACTTGGCTGCCGCCAGAAATGGCGTCGGTGCCTTTTGTAACCAGTAAATAGCCTAAAGATAAAATTAAAAATATTATGGGAAGCGATGACGCTATTGGTGAGGGCAATCTTTTTTCAAACATTCTTAAAACGACAATTTCTTAATGCGACAATTTTATGCAAAAGTAAGCATAATATGCTAAATATGAATCATATTGAATGTATGTAGCGCGAATATGGTGCTATTATTACAATTATTTCACTGAATTGTGAGATAATGTTATTTGTTATAACAAAAAAATCCATGGATAAATTATTTATCCATGGATTAGAAATTATAATCTTGAATGTTCTCTCACTCAATTTTTTCAGCGTAAGTCTCTTTAATATTCACGACTGCAAAAGAGCCAAGAATCAATAGGATTCCAGCAATAATCAACATATGAATCTGCATACTTCCAACTAGTGAAAGAAGAGTTCCTCCAATTGCAGCAGCTATAATTTGAGGTACACAAATTGTGCCGTTGAATAATCCAAGGTACGTACCCATATTCTTTCCAGATATTGAATTTGTAAGGATTGTGAATGGTAAAGCTAACATAGCAGCCCATGCGCATCCAATCATTATATATGAAATGAATAACAGATACTGATCGTGAATAAAATATGTGGAAATAAATCCGATGCCGCCAAGAATCAAGCTTATGCTATATACTACCTTGTGGCTTTTGAATAATGGTATTAAGATTGCCCATAATATGGAGCCTACAGCTTGCACTGCAAAAAGTACGCCCACCCAGTTGCCCGCTTCTTGATATGCAGCTGAAGTAGGGTCAGTAGTGTTCCATACAGTTTGCGCAATTGCTCCTGGGGTGTAAGTCCACATATACATAAAAGCGCACCAACAGAAGAATTGGACAACTCCAACAGTCCAGAACACTTTAGGTGCATGTATGAGTAATGAAATCATAGATTCTCTCTTTTCTTCTTTTTGCTCTTCTTTTTTGTCAGCAAATCCATGAAATTCAGCATATTCCGTTGGAGGCATTTCTCTAACCGTGATAAATGTATATATAACGCAGAGAATCAAAATAGCTGCGCCAACATAGAATGCATAAGTGACAGTGGGAGGAACTTGACCTTTTGGGGCAATATTGCTGATTCCAATGAAAGTGAAGATAATTGGAGCCAGATAACCTACGAGACTACCTGCATTGCAAAGAAAGCTCTGAATGGAATAAGCAAGACCTTTCTGGCGCTCATTTACTTGGTCACCTACAAGCATTTTAAATGGCTGCATTGCCATATTGATGGAAGTGTCTAGGAACATCAGTGCAATAAATCCGAAAATCATAGCTGCGCTTACAGATAAGCCAAGGCTACCTGCATTAGGGAGTAGGCACATAACTATTACGGCAATCAAAGCTCCAATTAATAGATATGGAAGCCTGCGGCCGAGTTTACACCAAGTTTTATCGCTGGCAGAGCCAATAATAGGTTGAACGATAATTCCCATCAATGGTGGAAGAATCCAAAAATAGCTTAAATTGTGTGGGTCAGCGCCAAGAGTTGCAAAAATACGACTGATATTGGCACTTTGTAAAGCATAGGCAATCTGTACACCGAAGAATCCAAAACTTAGATTCCACAGTTTCCAGAAACTTAGGTCTGGTTTAGTTTTCATGTTAATAAAACAAATTTTTTTACTGTATAATTTGATTATACAACCAATGAATTTCATCAATCCAGATGTCTGGATTGGGAGTTTCAAGAATCATAGGTATATCATCAAATCGTGAATCATTCATCATAAGTCTAAAGAACTCTTCTCCAACAAATCCTTTTCCAATACTCTCATGGCGGTCTACTTTAGAGCCAAGTTCTTTTTTAGCATCATTAAGATGCATTGCACAAAGATAATCTCTTCCAATGATATCGTCAAATTCTTTCCAAGTTTTTTCATAACTATCTTTCAAAGAAATATCATAACCTGCGGCAAAAGCATGGCACGTGTCGATGCAGACTCCTACACGGCTCTTATCCTCCACTTTATCAATTATATGTGCAAGCTGTTGGAAAGAATATCCGAGATTAGAACCTTGACCTGCAGTATTCTCTATCACGGCTTTAACGCCATGAGTTTGGTCAAGAGTAATATTTATTGATTCTGCTATTTTGTCAAGGCATTCATCAATGGAAAGCATATTAACATGACTACCCGGATGAAAATTCAGTAGTGATAGACCTAATTGCTCACATCGCTTCATTTCATCGAGGAATGCTGCTCGGGATAAATGTAATTTCTGCGCATCAGGGCTGCCAAGATTGATAAGATAGCTGTCGTGAGGCAGGATGTGTTTAGGTTTGTAGCCATACTCCACAATGTTTTTTTTGAAACTCGCTATTGATTCTTCAGAAAGAGGTTTGGAATTCCATCGAGCTGGATTGCGAGTGAAAAGCGCAAAAGCTTTTGCGTCAATATTATGAGCATTTATAGGAGCATTTTCAACTCCACCTTCAACGTCTACATGTGCGCCAATATATTTCATCATAGTTAAATTGAATATACAAATTTAGTTCTATTATTTAGCTAAACAATGAATAACGTTATTTGGTTAAGTCACTATAAGATAGTTCTTCTTTTTTGTCTACATGCTAATCATAATTGACAAAAAGGTAATTGAGATTATTGATTATGCATTATCTTTGTATCTTACAAATCTTTTAATGTATTCGATGACAGTAACTAATGGAATTATAAAATTGGTCGCATCTTTGTCTCAAAAGAAGAATCGTGATGATCAAGGGTGTTTTGTAGCAGAAGGGACGAAGTGTGTTCGCGACACATGGGATTTTTTTAATTGCAAAATGATAATAGCGACAAAAGAGTGGTATGAGCAATGCGGCCATAGTGGACATTTGGATAAAATATATTTTGCAACAAAATCGCAAATGCAAAAGATGTCGCAATTTTCCACCGCATCAGATGTGATAGCAGTTTATGAGACTCCTGTATATGATATTAAGAGAGAAGAGATAGAGAATGATTTGAATATCGTACTCGATGGCATCCAAGATCCAGGCAATTTAGGAACAATAATGAGATTGGCTGATTGGTACGGAATTAAAAATATTTTCTGTAGCAAAACTACAGTAGATGTATTCAATCACAAAGTAGTGCAAGCTACAATGGGAGCTATATCAAGGGTAAAAGTCTATTATTGTGATTTGTTGGATTTATTTGATGAATATAGAGAAATACCTGTTTATGGTACATTTCTTGAAGGTAAGAATATATATAAGGCAGATTTAAGCGAAAGAGGCTTTGTGGTATTTGGAAACGAAGGACGAGGAATATCCAAGGAGCTGAGAGACGTTATTGATAGAAAATTGCTAATACCGTCGTATCCACAAGGTGTAGTAACATCAGAGTCGCTGAATGTAGGTGTGGCGGCCGCAATAACAATAAGTGAATTTAGAAGAAGAATCATAACCAACAAATAACGGAGAATTATAAGATGGCTAAGGTAAAGACTATGTTTTTTTGCAGTAACTGCGGAGCAGAATCTCCAAAGTGGATAGGGAAGTGCCCAGCTTGTGGCGAATGGAATACATTCGTGGAAGAGCAAGTGGTGAGTAAACCCGCTACTAAACAATCTTATCATGGAGGAGATAAGAAAGAAAGATCCCAAGCCGTAAAGATTGGCGAGATAAAATCGGAAAATGAAAAAAGAATTCCGTTGCCAAGTGGAGAGTTAAACAGAGTTCTTGGCGGAGGATTAGTGCCAGGTTCTATAATACTTATAGGAGGTGAACCAGGTATAGGAAAATCTACCTTGGTGCTGCAAAATGTATTAAGAATAAGGAGTAGAAAGGTCTTGTATATATCTGGAGAAGAGAGCCCACAACAAATAAAAATGAGGGCTGACCGAATTTGTGAAGGGCAGATAGACTGTGAATGCTACTTGATAAGTGAAACATCTCTTGAGGCAATATTTACAAGTATAAAAAACAACAACCCAGATTTAGTGGTGGTGGATTCAATCCAAACCATAGCATCGGATGCGTTGGAATCAGCAGCTGGAAGCGTGGGCCAAGTGAGGGAATGCGCAGCAGCATTATTAAAATTCGCCAAGGAAACGAATACTCCGGTAGTGTTAATAGGCCATATAAATAAGGAAGGAAGCATAGCTGGGCCTAAAGTGCTTGAACATATAGTTGATGCAGTGCTACAATTTGAAGGAGACCGCCATTATATGTATAGAATTTTGCGCGGAATCAAGAACCGTTTTGGAAGTACTTCGGAAATGGGAATTTATGAGATGACGCAATCAGGATTACGAGAAGTTACAAACCCGTCTGAAATGCTTTTATCTCAAAAAGATGATGAGGATTTGTCTGGAATTGCGATTGGAGTAACGCTAGAAGGCATTAGGCCATTTCTAATCGAAGCACAAGCGTTAGTGAGTACGGCAGCTTACGGAACGGCGCAACGTTCAGTTACGGGCTTTGATTCAAAAAGGATGAACATGCTACTTGCCGTACTAGAAAAAAGAGTAGGATTCAAGCTTGCACAAAAAGATGTGTTCTTAAATATAGCAGGCGGTTTGAAGGTGAATGACCCCGCACTAGACCTTGCTGTTATATGCGCTATACTATCATCGAATGTGGACAGAGCGATCCAGAAAGGCGTGTGTATGAGTGGAGAAGTAGGCTTGTCCGGAGAATTAAGACAAGTAACTAGGATTGAGCAAAGAATAAGTGAAGCGGAGAAATTGGGATTCAAAACTATGATTATCCCAAAATATAATCTAAAAGGATTTGATACAAGCAAACTCAAGATGAAATTAGTTGAAGTAGGAAAAGTAGAAGAGGCGTTCAAATACTTATTTGGATAACAGAATTTGACATAACTTGAGGTAATAAGTTAATGATTATTAAACCGATAAATTGCTTTTAAACCAATTATGTCCTTTATAGTCTAAATTTCAAACAAAGAAAAATTAGAATAGCTGCTTCAAACACTAACTTTTTTCAAACACTTCAAAAACATGACGTTAGGATACGTCAAAATAATTAGACAATAGATTAATGATACACGGGCTTTGCATGATGATGTGCAGAGCCCGATTGCTTTTTATCCTAAAATTTATAGCTGATTCCAATTGATGCACAGAGAGCGTGAGCTGAATAATCGGCAGTAAATGTGGTTTCAGTAGGCTGTCCAAGAGAAGGAATATACTTATAAATGAGATTCTCGTAGGTATAAGAAGCATTTTTTTCTTTTAGACCTGCTATATAAGAAAGTGCAAAATCAATAGAAAGAGAGGCTAAAGGACGGAAAGAAAAACCACAACAAGGTGAAATTTTATCCATACCCGGAGTTTCTGGATTATAATATTTCTTATTAACAGGTGTGTTGTCATAATATATGCCGCATCTTAAATCAAAACGGGGAGTAAGTGAAATTTGAGTCCCAAGTCTAAAGGCCCATGAATTGCTGTATTTTTTAGGAAGATATTGATTTAACCCTTTAAGCTGAGTGTCATTAAATTCAATAGCAAGTACATCATAATCTTTCCACCAGGTTAATTGCGCGTCAAAAGCCAAAGTGAGTTTATTAATAGGTTTTGCGGAAATCCCAAATGACAACACATAAGGTAGAGGCATTTGAGCAGCAAAATTAGCTTTATTAATAAGTTCTACAGAACTTTCAAGCATTTGTTGCGCTAGTTGGTTGGCATAAGTAACTGAAGCATCTCCAGATTTTACTTTCGCGGTTATTTTGGATTTAAACGCCACACCTATAGATATCCAATCATTGATATCATAATGAATACCCGCGTTTACGCCCAATCTAACAGATGATTTACCTTTTAAATTTACAGATGCAGGGGTGGTTTCATTGAATTGATATGATACACCCATAGCTTGCAAAAGATAATCCATGGATGATGCAGTAACCAACCCTTTGTTTAAATCTACTTCGCCCCAGGTAATCATTAATCCAGCACCAATGCCTAAGCGAGGTATTATTCGCCAACTAATTGATGGTTGAAAAGAATATGTCTTTAAACTAATTTTTTGATTCAAGATCGCACCGGGCCAATTCTCTCCCCAATTTATGCTACTACCATATGGAGTGGTGAATGCTAGGCCACCTTTAATATTATTTGTAATGCTGAATGCTCCATAAAAATAAAATGGAGTGTTGATAGAAGATTTTGACCTGTATTGCATTCCATCTAATTCGGCGGATGCTTTGGGCGAAATTGCAGTTATACCAGCTGAAAAATCTAATGTTTTATCAAGAAAAGCCATTGAACCTGGATTGAAGTTCATGCTTTCTGCTCCAAGTTTTAATGCAGTGCCAGTATGAGCCATTCCAAGTTGTCGTGTACTTAGGGTGTTAACCTGATAACCTTCTCCAAAACAAGGTGATGCGATAAGCATATCGATTAAGAGAATAACTATTTTTTTCATATAATTGAAGATTTATTATTCTTACAATTATATAATTAGATAGTTCAAGAATTTGTGTACAAAAAAGGCTTTCTGGAATAATTCCAGAAAGCCAAATGTATTTGTGGTATTTCAATTGTTTGTCTTAGAATGAGTATCCAAGACCCACTGCCATACACCATGCATGTACTTTATAATCGGCTGTGAATTTAGATTCATATGGCTTGCCTAGAGTTTTGAGAATCAAATCTTCGTAGGTGTAGCTTGCGCCTTTTTGTCCTAATCCTGCCACATAAGAAAGAGCTACGTCGATAGAAAGTCTATTAACGGGACGGAAAGAGAATCCTAGTGAAGGAGAGATCTTGTCCATTCCAGGAGTCTCTGGATTGTAGTATTCTTTAGATACAGGGGTGCAATCATAAGAAAGACCTGCGCGAAGATCCATTCTTGGTGTTATAGCATATTGAGCTCCAGCACGGAATGCCCAAGCGTTAGAATAATTCTTTTTTAGATATTGGTTTAGGGGTTTAACTTGGTCTTCAGCAAAATCTATTGTAAGGGTTTTATAAGCATTCCAACCAGTAAGTTGTGCGTCAAAAGCCAAAAGAAGTTTTGGCGAAACCTTGTAGCTTGTTCCTATTGTAAATATATAAGGAAGAGGCATTTCAGCTGAGAAATTAGCCTTGTTAATGATTCCTATTTTACTAGACAAAACTTTTTCTGCCAATTCATTAGCGTAAGTAACGGAAGCAATTCCAGCATTAACCTTAGCATTCATTTTAGAGCGAAAAGAAGCTCCAATGGTAAGATTCTTTGTTACATCATACATCGCACCTACATTGAATCCAAAAGCCATGTTTGCAGTTCCTTGAAGATTTGCTGAAGCAGGAGCCGTATTTCCGAAACGGAAATCTTGTCCAGTTGCTGTCATTAGCAAGTCCATTGATTTTGAGTTGATAAGAGCTTTGTCAAGATTAACTTTTCCCCAAGAAATCATAAGTCCTGCACCAATAGAAAGGTTAGGTGTAATTTTATAAGAAAGAGTTGGTTGCACAGAGTATGTTGTGAGTTTTACTCTTTGATTTAGAACTGCACCGGGCCAATTGTCTGTCCAATCGATGCTACTTCCATAAGGCGTGGTAAATGAAATACCGGCTTTGAAGTTGTCATATACTCTGAACCCCGCATATATATAGAATGGGGTGCTAACTTGACTTTCTGATTTGTATTTATTGCCATCTGGAGTTGTGGCTGTAGCATTAGGAGCTATTCCTGTAACTCCAGCAGATATATCTAGAGTTTTATCCATGAAGGCCATACCTGCTGGATTGAAGAGCATATTTTCCGCTCCAAGTTTCATTCCGGCTCCCACATGACCCATACCAAGTTGACGTGTACTAAGCGTATTAATCTGATACCCTTCAGCATACACTGTGGCTGCTATTGCAATAGCAAATAACGATAAAAAGATTTTCTTCATATACTAAATGTTAAAAACGGTGCAAAGATAGTTAAGCAATATTTACCTCAAAGCTAGCTTTACATTACTTAACAATAATTAACCTTGCCTTAATTTCCTTTTTGGTGTTCTAAATGTCGTATTTCGGCTAATAAAGTATAATATTTTAACAATATATATGTTAATATGTTAATGGAAATACATGTTGGTATAAATGGATTTTAATTCGTAACTTTGCACTCTTAATTTTCAGCAATGATAGCAGTAAATAATCTAGGTATTCAATTTGGTAAAAGAGCGTTGTTTCAGGATGTGAATCTTAAGTTCACACCGGGCAATTGTTATGGTATAATTGGCGCAAATGGTGCAGGAAAAAGTACCTTAATGCGTATTCTAAGTGGAGAACTATCTCCAACACACGGCACAGTTACTCAGGGCTCTGGGGAAAGAATGTCTGTGTTGAGTCAGGATCACTTTGAGTTTGATGAATTCACTGTGCTTGACACGGTTCTTCAAGGCCACACAGTTTTATGGGAAGTAATGCAGGAAAAGAATAAATTATATTCCAAAGAAGACTTTAGTGATGAAGATGGGATAAGGGCTTCAGAACTTGAGGAAAAATTTGCAGAGTTGGAAGGCTGGAATGCAGAAAGTGATGCTGCATCATTATTAAGCGGCCTTGGAATAAAAGAAGAGAAACACTACACACTAATGAAGGATATGAGTCCTAAAGAGAAAGTGCGTGTTCTTTTAGCAAAAGCCCTTTTTGGAAATCCAGACAATTTGCTTTTGGATGAGCCGACCAATGACTTAGACCTTGATACAGTTAGCTGGCTTGAGGACTATTTGTCTAGATGCGGAAATACAGTGCTTGTGGTGTCGCACGACCGTCACTTTTTAGACGCGATTTCAACACATACACTAGATATAGATTATAATAAGGTATCTTTATTTTCTGGAAACTACAGTTTCTGGTATCAATCAAGCCAGTTGGCTCTTCGTCAACAACAGCAAGCAAACAAGAAAGCAGAAGAGAAGAAAAAGGAACTTCAGGAGTTTATTCGTCGGTTCAGTGCTAATGTGGCTAAATCCAAGCAGACAACTAGTAGAAAGAAGATGCTTGAAAAACTTAATGTTGAAGAGATTCAGCCATCTTCCCGTCGTTACCCAGGTATAATTTTTACACCTAATAGAGAACCTGGAAATAAGATACTTGAGGTTCATGGACTAACAGCTATTGTGGATGGCGATGTTTTATTCCAAGATTTGAATCTAACTATTGAGAAGAATGATAAAGCTGTGTTCTTGAGTCGAGATCCAAGAGCTATGACTGCATTCTTTGAGATAATCACAGGAAACCGTAAGCCAGATGCAGGTTCATTTGAATGGGGACAAACAATCACTACAGCTTATCTTCCAGTGGATAATACATCATTCTTTGAGACTGATATGAACCTTGTGGACTGGTTGTCACAATATAGCGACGACACGAGTGAAATCTACATCAAGGGATTTTTGGGCAAGATGTTGTTCTCAGGAGAAGAAGTACTTAAAAAAGCATCAGTTCTTTCTGGAGGTGAGAAAATGCGTTGTATGATTGCTAAAATGATGATGATGGATGCAAATACATTGATACTTGATACTCCTACGAATCATCTTGATTTGGAATCTATTCAAGCATTTAATAATACATTGCAGGCGTTTAAAGGTAACATTTTGATGTCGTCGCATGACCATGAGTTCATACAAACTATATGTACTCGCGAAATAGAATTGACACCTAATGGTATTATCGATAAGATGATGGATTATGATGATTATATCAGTGATGAAAAGGTTTTAGAGCTTAAAGAAAAACTTTATAAAAAGTAAACTAAATATCACATTATTATGGTAAAGCATATCGTATCTTTTAAACTTACAGGAACTCCAGAAGAAAGATTGGAAGTTGCCAAAAAATTCAAATTAGCACTCGATGCTCTTCCTGAGCAAATAGAAGTGTTGAAAAGTATTGAAGTGGGAATAAACGAGAATCCTAATGAATCTTGGGATGTTGTTCTTACAGCAATAGTGGAAAAGATGGAATATATGGATGTATATGCTAAGCATCCAGCTCATGTGGCTGCAGCAGGATTGCTTGCAGGGCATAAAGAGAATAGAGCTTGCGTGGATTATACATTTTAATCAAGATATTATATAAATAATATAAGAGAGCCTATATCCTGTGGGATATTGGCTCTCTTTATTGTTTAAGAAAGACTTTATGTTGATAATACGCTAAGTGCTAGGCATCTGATATTTAATATGTTACCCAGAATTTAAGAGTTACAGGCTGTTTATGCTCATAAATTAAGGTTTTCGATTTGCTCTCGATAGCTTAAGTTTTTAGTAATTTAGCCGACGAAAACTTACATAAACTTTAACATTACCATCCGTTATGAAACTAAAGTGGTTTACTATTACGTTAATGATATTATTACCAATGATGTCTTTTGGCTCAAAAGCATATCAAGTGAAAGACAGTTCAGTTATAATACAGATAGAGAAAACAAAAGCATCTGATGCCAAGCTAATAAGAATAACAGCTTGTGGTAATAATATATTTCATGTATCTGCTACTCCCGAAGCTAAATTTGCCGATCCAACGAGCCTTATAATTGTTCCTGTGAACAAAAATATCCCGATAAAAGTAACGCAAAAAAAAGATACAGTAAGAATTTACACATCGGAAATAACTGCTAATGTGCTGGTAAAATCAGGTCGGATATGGTACAATGATAAATCAGGTAATTTGATTCTTGAAGAGAAAAGGGCTGGAGGACGCCGCTTCACGCCAATAAGTGTAGGCGGAACCAATGGATATACTATACGCCAAATATTTGAATCGCCTAATGATGAGGCTTTTTATGGATTAGGACAGCATCAATCAGATGAGTTTAACTATAAAGGCAAAAATGAAGAATTATTCCAGTATAATACGAAGGTTTCTGTTCCATTTATCGTTTCTAACAAGAATTATGGGGTATTACTGGATAGTTATTCACTATGTCGTTTTGGGAGTGCAAAAGATTATTCCCAACTAAATAAATTGTTTAAACTCTATGATAAGGATGGAAAACCAGGAGGCTTGAGTGGGACATACATCCAGGAGGACGGTAAAAAAATAGTCAGGCAGGAGGATTCAATTTATTTTGAAAATCTAAAAACAATTAAGAATTTGCCAAAAGGATTGAAATTAATGGGCTCATCGGTTACTTATGATGGAAGTATCCAAGCCATGGAATCGGGGGCCTTTAAGTTTATACTATATTATGCTGGCTATATAAAAGTGAGCATTGACAACAAAGAAGTAGTGGCTGAGAGATGGCGTACTGCTTGGAATCCTAACAGTTATAAATTTTCAGTGAATTTGACAAAAGGAGAGATAGTTCCAATAAAGATCGAGTGGAAACCTGATGGAGGCGAATCCTATTGCGGATTAAGGGCATTATCTCCAGTTAGTGCTCAAGAAGAAGGATTACATTCATGGTGGAGCGAAATGTCGAAGCAATTAGACTATTATTTTATAGCCGGCAAAAACATGGATGATGTGATTAGCGGATATAGAACTCTTACTGGGAAAGCTCCAATAATGCCAAAATGGGCCATGGGTTTCTGGCAGAGTAGAGAGAGATATAAAACATCGGCAGAGATTGTTGGAGCTCTGAAAGGTTTTAGAGATAGACATATACCTATAGATAATATAGTCCTGGACTGGAACTATTGGCCTGAAAATGCTTGGGGAAGCCATGATTTTGATAAAAACCGTTTTCCAAATCCAAAATCAATGGTGGATTCGATACATTCGTTGAACGGACATATAATGATATCTGTGTGGCCAAAATTTTATCCCACAACGGAAAACTATAAGGAATTTGATAGAAATGGCTGGATTTATCAACAAGCCATAAAAGACAGTCTTAGGGATTGGATAGGACAGGGGTATCATTATTCGTTCTACGATGCCTATAGCGTAGATGCGAGAAAACTCTTTTGGAAGCAGATGCAAAACAAACTCTATCCAATAGGAATAGATGCATGGTGGATGGATGCAAGTGAACCAAATGTGAGAGACTGCACAGATATCGATTATCGTAAAGCACTTTGTGGACCAACTGCTTTAGGGTCGTCTAGAGAATTCTTTAATGCCTATGCCTTAATGAATGCTGAGGCAATATATGACGGACAAAGAGAAGTTGACAATGATAAGCGTGTGTTTCTTTTAACACGATCAGGATTTGCCGGGCTTCAGAGATATTCTACTGCCACATGGAGTGGTGATATTGCCACAAGATGGGAGGACATGAAGGCTCAGATTTCAGCAGGACTTAATTTTGCTATAAGTGGGATTCCATATTGGACTATGGATATTGGAGGTTTTTGTGTGGAAAGTAGATATGTAGCTGGACAAAAAGTTTGGGATGATAAAGGTGTTGAAAATGCGGACTATAAAGAATGGCGTGAACTGAACGCTAGGTGGTACCAATTTGGTGCATTTGCTCCACTATATCGCTCTCATGGCCAATATCCGTTTCGCGAGATATGGAATATCGCACCAGAAGGGCATCCTGCATATAGCAGCATCGCATATTATACTAAACTTAGATATTCGTTGATGCCCTATATTTATTCTCTTGCAGGAAAAGTCTATTTTGACAATTATACGATTATGCGGCCTTTGGTGATGGTTTTCAGTAACGACAAACAAGTGGAAAATATTAGTGATCAGTATATGTTTGGCCCTTCAATTATGGTTAATCCTGTATATAAATACGGAGATAGAAGCCGTGAGGTATATTTTCCGAATGGCTGTGGGTGGTATGATTTCTACACAGGACAGTATTGGAAGGGAGGCGAAAAATTACAAGTTGATGCTCCATACGAAAAGATTCCATTATTTGTGAAGGAAGGGGCAATACTTCCTTTCGGACCAGAAATACAATATTCAGATGAGAAGCCTGCAAATAACATACAATTGTATGTGTATGGAGGGAGAGACGGAAGCTTTACTCTGTATGAAGATGAAAATGTAAACTATAATTACGAAAAAGGAGCTTATTCCAAAATCGAATTTAAATATGACGATAAGGGTAGGACTTTAACTATTGATAAGAGGATAGGAGCCTTTCCCGGTATGTTAAAAGAACGGACGTTTAATATTATATATATCGACAGAAATCATCCGAAAGGTTACTCGCCAGACTCAAAGGGTTCTCCTGTGGAATATAATGGTGAAAGAATAGAGATTAAATTATAATGTATGCATTAATGCCAGATAAGCACTACAATTGCAGTCTGGCATTAACTTTGTTTCTTTGCTATTTTATTATCAGAATCGGCTCTCACAGGAAGTGTAAGGGGATGGGTTCCCTATGGCATAGATTGCATTTAAGAAAGACAATCAATATCGCATATTACTTGCTAATGAGCATCGCATTACCTAAACTTTCAATAATTTTGGCCTTTTCATTATACCCTGTGGTAGATAAACGCAGTAAAGGAAGCTCTATGATATCAAGAATGTGGTTTTTTTTAGTGTCTCGTTTTTGTTGAACCTTATTGTCATGGAAAGAGATGCCATCCACCTCAATAGCTAATACTGGAGTTTTATCAGTTTTGTTATAAAGAAGAAAGTCGAGCCTTGAATTATTTTTTATGAAAGCAATTTCATCTTTTGTAAAGGGTTTATAGTCGCGGATAAGATCACGAAGTTTATATTCTCTTACCATATCAATAGACGAAAATTGCGAATTAGACAATAAAATTTCATCAGTCAATAACTTATAAATAATAACTTCAGCAGCAGAGCCTTGGATATTGTTATTGGACTCTATGAAAGTGACAAACGCCTTATTGTATTCTTTATATAAAAGATCGAAAACTGAACATATTTTCCCTTTTACAATAGTCTTTTTTGGATCGGTAGTATAGTAGATATAACGTATCAGATCTCCGATATTTGTTCCATGAGGGAGCTCCATAGACTGGGGCTTCACTATTATGAACTCTTTAACGGCTCTAGATACTGCTACGTTTATCAAATTGGGATTATCAATAAAGTCATTTATTTGATTGCTGACAGTGTTGAATATAATGGCGTTCTTTTCTCTTCCTTGATATTTATGTATTGTGTCGGCTTCAGATCCGATGGGTAGAATTCTTTTCAACATATCTGCGTGGTCACGGTAGGGAGTTATTACCCCGACAGAAGTATAATCATGAGAATAATGTTCTCTTATATAGATGTTTGTTTCGTCAATCTGCCTTTGGTTCATCTTACCTCTTGCTCCAGATATATTTGTCTCAATAATTTTGAAGGGATGATTTGTACCGCTTGTCATGATAACAAGATTATTGTCATAATACTTCTTGTTGCAAAAACCGATAATAGTAGGATGGCATCTGTAATGCTCTTTTAATAATACAGAATTTATTTTAGCACCATAAAGAGTTTTGAGCGAGCTTAAAATATGATGCTTAACATAGTTATATGCGGGTGCAATATGATATGACTTATACAGCTCTTCGGCTATACCTTTGCTATTTTCATCGACAATATGAGATAATTGCATGCTGTCTCCGACAACAACCACATTTCTGCAACAAGAGAAGCATACTGCAGCTTTGATTATATCTACTTGCGATGATTCATCGATAATGAGATAGTCATAAAGGAAATTTTTCTGAGTACAGGTGCTCAACGAGAGGGTAGAACTCAGGATGACGGGAAAATGCTTAACAAACTCATCAAAGTGTCTTTTGTAATCTTTGCCTGTGAAACCACCATCTTTAAGGTTCTTGTATCGGTCAAACAGAGCCGCGTCGAATAATAATTTTGATGTTTCTACAAATTGTTTTAGGTTTGAGGCTTCATTATTAGATTCCAGCCATTTTTCAGTAGAAGAGATTTCGTCTTTGAGATTATTTATATATAGCTCATAAAATTTGTGATTCAGATATGGGTTGAGCTCGTCATTGTAATGGCTAAGGACGCTCATGTCCCAAAGTCCATATTGTAGAATTAATCGTAATTTATTTATTATAGACAACCTTTTATGATTCCCAATATCTGATAGCGTCCTACTTAGTTTTAATGCTTTGGAATAATTCCATTTGCGATAAAATTTCTTGTCAAGTTCGGCTTTAACTATGGGAGAAAGTTGTTGTTCAGATTGGATATGATTAAACTCTATTTCGGTATCTGCAAGTAATGTTTTTAATGTAGCAAGTTTATTCCTGTGTTTAAAACATTCTGTGAGAATGATATCAATATTTTTGACAATCTCCTTAGCTTCAGTTAGCTTATCTTTCTGTAATTCCCATGTTTTATCGATTGGCCGCCATTTAAAATTATCAAAAAATGCTTGAATGTTTTCGTTGTTTCCAAGAGATGCCGCAATCATGTCATAGCCATATTTTTGAAGTTTCTCTCCTATATTGGAAACGGCTGAATTATTATTTGATACAATGGCTACGGTTTTGTTTTGAACAATAAGATTGGCTAAGATATTCAGTATTGTTTGTGTCTTTCCTGTGCCTGGAGGTCCTTCAACTATACTGATACTTTTTGCGAAAGCGCTTACTACAGCCATTTTTTGACTCTCATTACATCCAAATGGATATATAAGCGTTTCATTAGATTGGCATATGGATGGATTGGCTCCATCAAGATAATTTGATAATGCGGATCTTGATTCCCCAACATCAATTCGATTTAGAGCTTTTAGTGAAATATCAGAACTTAATTGATTAATATTCTTACTTTCAGTTTCGTCAGATTGGATTTCAAAAGATATTTCTCCGGTATGGCTCAATATATTCTTGAAATAATCGATAACTGAGTGGGCATGCACGGTATCCTGTTTTTCATCACAAATCTCAATATTTGAAATGTTTTCAATTGGATTAGAATGAGAATCTACATTTCTAAAAATAAGATATCTACCATAATTATCGACAATGTTATATTGCTGGTTTAGTTTCCCATTTTCATAAATATGAACATTTTCCCGTGTCGATAAATAGGAGTAATAACGAACTTTGTCAGCACCATAATTGTAGCTTCTTCCATTATTGAATGTTATTTGATAACCTTTGTGTGTACGTACTACATTAGAAACGTCACTCTTATATTCAAATTCTGAGGATGCTTTGTTTTTCAAATATATTATAAACGACTCCTTCATTAAGCTAAACATATATATCTGCAAAGATAGTGATTAAAAAAAATCTAACTATATAAATCAAATTCCCGTAACTATTCGTAGATGATTTAATTCATAATAAATTAATCCTTTTATAGTGTAGAATTAATAGCTTTTTTCGTCTTTGTGATGACGGCTTTACTATTTTTAGCTCAAAATTCTGTTGCGACAATAAGACGGGAGAATTATTCTTTAAAGATGGTTTAAGTTCGACTAACGACCAATTCCTAGCTGATAACAAAGGCACAACAAAGTATATCAGTTTTCTAATGGCGGGGAAAGCTTATCTCTGGGTCTCATTTTATCATTTGCAATTGGTATGGTAAAAGTATATAGAATAAAAAAAGAATCAGATGAATCTGATTCTTCTCGGAGCGGAGAGGGAGGGATTCGAACCCCCGGAGGTGTGACCCTCAACGGTTTTCAAGACCGCCGCAATCGACCACTCTGCCACCTCTCCTGGTGTCTTTGTTGAAGACGTTATGTCTTTAAGACGAGCGCAAAGGTAATGGGAAAGTTTGAATTATGCAAGTTTTCACATGAAAAAGTGCCAAAAAATTATTCAAAATCTACCACAGTGATACCTGCACCACCGAATTGTACGTGTTCGTCTCTAAAAGATTTGACACTTTGAATGGTGTTGAGATATTCGCGAATTCTTTCTCTGAGTATGCCTGTCCCAGTGCCGTGCAATATCCGAACTCTATGTGCATTAAATTGTAATGCATCATTTACAAAGTAAGTTACGGCTTGAATGGCCTCGTCTGCTCTCATACCTCTTACGTCGATATCTTGTTTGAATTCGAGTTGTCGGTTCCTGATTTCCTTTGACATAGTAGGGCTCATTTTTGTGGGAGTAGATTTTTTTATGCTACCAGAGAATTTTTTTAATTTTTTACTCTCAATTATTGTTTTTAAAAGTCCAAATGCCACAGTTGATTTCGTTCCTTCTATTGAAATTATTTCTCCGATTGTATCCGAACCTTCGATTTTTACTTTATCGCCGATTTTTAAATCCAAATTTTCATTTGCTTTTGGCTTCTCTAAGGCTTGAACTTTTTTATGCTTTTTGGATTTTGATGGGATAATTTTAATCGCACTATCATCATCAGTATTTTCTTTTTCTAATCGGGCGTGGAATTCTTGAAGCTGCTTTCTTATTTCTTTAGTCTTCTCTTTTTCAGCTTGAGCCACTTTTATATCGTGGATGGTGCGCTCAATAGAGGAGTTGCTTTGTTCGAGGATGCTTTTAGCCTCATTCTTAGCTTTGCGGATTATTTCATTTCGTTCCTTGTTAATATTTTCAGCCTTGGCATTATATTCTTCCAGAACTGAATCAATCTTTTTTTGTTTAGTGCGAATATCTTGGCGCTTATTTTCCCAATACTTCCTGTCTCTAGCGATATCTAGAAGATATTTGTCCATATTGATATAATCGCTACCTGCGATTTCTTCAGCTTCTTTTATTACGTCTAGAGGAAGTCCGATTTTTCTAGCTATTTCCACAGCAAATGAACTACCAGGATAGCCGATTGAAAGTTGGAATAGAGGTTCCATCTTTTGTCTGTCATATAACATAGCTCCATTTATGACTCCTTCAGTGTCTTCCGCAAAATGCTTAAGATTTTGATAGTGAGTTGTAATTACACCAAACATTTTTTTATCATTCATTCTATGAAGAATAGATTGAGCTATAGCTCCTCCTATTTGAGGTTCTGTGCCGCCTCCGAATTCATCTATTAAGATAATGGTATTTTCATTTCCTTTTGAAAGAAAATACTTCATGTTGGTTAGGTGTGAGCTGTATGTACTTAGATCGTTTTCGAGAGATTGTTCGTCACCAATGTCTATGAATATACTTTCGAAAATGCCGACATGGGAATTTGAATATATGGGTGGAAGTATCCCGCATTGAACCATATATTGAATAATCCCAACGGTCTTTAGGCACACTGATTTACCTCCAGCATTAGGGCCCGAAATCAAAAGTATTCTATTATTGGAATCGAGGTGTATATTAAGAGGAACTACTGTTTTCCCTTGTTCTTTTAGAGACATATATAGTCCTGGGTGGACCGCATGATACCATTCAAGTTGTGAATCTTTTTCAATTGATGGTAGAGAGGCGTTTATATCACGTGCAAATAGAGCCTTTGCGCGCGTGAAATCTATTTTGCCTAGTATTTCATAAGAAATAAGAAGATCATCGATATATGGGCGGATAAAATCGGATACGACAGTAAGAATTCGTATAATTTCCCTGCGCATGTCGCCTTCGAGCTCTCGAATAGTATTGTTGGCTTCAACAATTTCTCCAGGTTCAATAAATACAGTTTTACCAGAGGCAGATTCATCATGAACTATACCTTTGATTTTGCGCTTGTTCATTGGGGCGACGGGAAGCACAAGGCGCCCATCTCTAACCGATGGTGCAACATCTTTTTCCAGGATCCCATTTTGCCTTCCTTCGGTAATTATTCTTCTAAGAATGCCATTAATGCTTGCTGTGGTTGATTGAATTCTTTTTTTAATTGAGAGTAATTCAGGAGTGGCATTATCCTTTATGTTCCCGAATTTATCAATAATATTCTCGATCTCGCGAGTAATAAGGGGGAAGGATTGCAATTGTGAGCACATATCACTTAAGGCAGGATAGGGTAAAGCACCTTCTTCTTTTGGAGAGAAAAATGAGGTAATGGAAGCTATAGTGTTGAGCGAGCGCAGCAATCTAAATAAGCTCTCCTCTGACATGAAAGATCCTTCGGCACGAATGGAATTAAGTGATGGCGTGACGTCAAAAAAATCATTTATAGGAAAATCTATTGAGCTAGATATTATGTTAAGAAACTCATTAGTTTCATTGAGTTGCCTGATAACCGTTGAATACTCTGATGAGAAACAAATAAAAGAACTTTGCATGAGCCCTAATGGGCTTATACATTTATTTTCAATGTCTTGGCGCACAAAGTCAAAACCGATTTTTGATTCGAAATTCGTTGGATAAATCATAATGCAAAATTAGTGAATAATTAGAAATTCTCAACATCCATTACATACTTATGATTTGGCTGTAAATTAGATGGAATCTAAAAAAGAAGTAACATTTATGTAACAAAAACGTATTTATGTAACAAGTTGAAATGCAGTGTGTTATAAATAATTAATATACTTGATAAAAAAATTAAGTCAAAAAATAGTTGTATATGAAAAATATTTGTATATTTGAGCTTTCGGGATTTATTTACTATGAATATGAAGAGATATGAATACTTTAACATTTGAAAATCAACTTGTAGAACTGCAATCGAAACTATTTTCTTTTGCGTATCAACTCACTGCTAACAAAGAAGATGCCCAAGACCTTGTGCAAGAAACCTCGTTGAAAATTTTGAATAACGCATCTAAATTTGTTAATGAGCAAAACTTCAAAGGATGGTCGTTGACCATTATGAAGAACATCTTTATTAATAATTATCGAAAGTTGTCTAAGAGAAAAATTATTTCAGACACATCTGATAATGAGTTTTTGCTTAATGCGAAACCATTATTCTCGCCTGATACTCCAGATAGTTTATATTCCTCCAAGGAGATTAATTTAATCATTAATTCATTTTCACCAGAATTTAGAGTACCTTTCATGTATTACATTAGCGGATACTCTTATCAAGAAATAGCGGAAGCTATAGATATTCCTTTAGGAACAGTTAAAAGCCGTATTTTCTTTGCGCGAAAGAAACTTCAGAAATTGCTTAAAGATTTTAGGTAGTTGAAATTAAGTGAACTATAAAGATAAGAGGAAGCAAAACTTTAACTTTTTGTTTCCTCTTTGTTTCCTAACTCTCTCAAATTGTCTTCTCTCTCTTTACGAAGTTTTTCTTTTCTTTTAAGGGCATAATGAAGTAATACGATTATGATGAGAGTGCTTCCAATAATCCCAAAATAGAATAAATATTTGCCTGCTTTGAAATATGGGAATCCGATATAGGACATTCCAGCCAAATAAATCAGCAAAGCTATTGGACCTATAGTGGATCGTTTAAACTTCTTCATTAATTTCTTCTGGTTTTAATAAGTATTTTGAATGAGAAAAATCAAATTTGTCCTGTGTAAGAAATAAATATATTCTCAAGCATGCATAAGCGTCAATCGCAGCATACATTTGTTGCGCAGGCGACAAGATGTCGTTTTCCCAATTGGACAACCTTTGACCTTTTGAAATACGCTTATCAAAGAGTATGGCATATATTTTCTGCAAGCTGGCATCAATGATATTATAAGAATGAACCATTTGTTGCAAATCAATGAAGCCGGCAGGATTGACATCTGAGATTTTCTTTATCATTCCGAAATCATCTTTAATAGAGAGCCCAATCTTCATGACAGAATCATCTTCAAGGAAATCTTTGACCTCTTTTGATATTCCAATTTTGTTTATCCTAAATAGGAAACATTCATCTAGCGTGGAAAGTTGTATAAGGGAAACGTTGTGAGAGGCACCTTTTCTAAAAGACGGGCGAGTTTCAGTGTCGAATCCAATCTGCTTGAATTTGCCAAGATAATTGAGTGCAGACCGCGCTTCAGAAATATTGTTTATTACGTGAATACTTCCTTTGAAAACTTCTGTATCAAGTGAAGCAACTTGATCTTTTGTAACTGAAATCCTAATCATTTTTTCGAATTCAAATTGATGCAAAAAACTCTTTATCCATAGCAATGGAGATTAGTCAAGAGCTATAATACTTAAAACAAATATCAAAGAGAGATGTAAGTATATGATGCAAAGATAATGTCGAGTAATGGATTTCTAAAATAATTTTAGGATTAATATTTATTAGTTATATATTCCTTTGTTGATAAATTACTCGTTTAAGGATTTAACTTATATGATAAAATGGCAAATACTTCCTTGAAAGAAAATATAAAGTTATATTTGTATCATAATTTATTGACTAGTATTAATAATGCGAATTCACCAATTATATATTTTAGTTATTCTCGTGACTATAATGTGTACACTCACCGGATGCTTTACTGGAGTAGAGAGTACAAAAAGAATAACGGTTAAAGATGTGGAGAAAACCGTTGGCATAAAAGAACCCAATATAAACACGGATTTAAATGTGACGCTTCCAGATTCTTTCCCGATGTGGGCTAATGGGAAGTGTTTCTACATAACTGATCATAATGTTAGAAAGATATTTTTGGAAAATAGTAATTACGAGCTTGATTCATTATTGAAGGTTGGGGATGTTCTTAAGTATAAAGGTTATTTTAAAGAAAAATATCTTGATAATGAAGAAAAAGTAAATATTCGTCTAACAGACGGATTAAACGACTTTATTTATCCGACAGGAAAAACTTTAGACGAAATAGCTAAAATCAAGAATGGACTAACTATACCTTTTCTTATAGATTTGGACATGGTGCAAGCATATAAGAAAGCTATGAGTGGCATGGAATATTTCATTAAGACTCCATTATGGTATAATTCTGAAATGGAATCTATACCGGGAAGAAAATTCGTTCAAGTAAGAATAGAAGATGTTGTACCTGGAAATAGTGTTTTTCCGCTGAAACTATCATTCGTAACATCAGAGGGTTCAAGAGCGTATTTGATGATGTCCCCAATCAGGAATTCATTGCAAAACAGAGTGTTTGATGATCTTTTCTCAATTAAAGATATAAGGAAAAACTATCCAACAGTGACTGATAAAAACTGGGATTTAATAGTAAAAGGCGAAGTTGCTTTAGAAATGACTAAAGATGAATGTAGGTTATCCCTAGGTGCTCCAAAATCAATTGAAACAATTCCCACCTATGGAGGGTTGCAAGAGTTTTGGTATTATGGAGACGGGACATATTTACGTTTCTTAGATGGCATACTTCGTAAGTTTAGAAAATAATATAAAAATATGCATATAGAAAAAGACTACTCACTTCAGGCTATAACTACTTTTCATTTGCCTGCAAAGTGTAAATATTTTGTAGAATATAATACAATTGCTGAGTTAAAGGAATTTATAAACTCAGAATTGGCCAAAAAGGAGAACTTGTTTCAAATAGGTGGAGGAAGCAATTTATTGTTCACGAAAGATTTTGACGGAATAATACTTCATTCGTGCATAAAGTTTATAAACATTATTTCTGAAGACAATGATGGAGTGATTGTGGAAGCTGGCGCTGGTATCGAATGGGATGAATTCGTAAAATACTGTGTGTCAAACAGCTTTAGTGGAGTAGAGAATCTATCTTATATACCTGGAGAAGTAGGGGCAAGTGCAATTCAGAATATAGGAAGTTATGGAGCTGAAGTAAAAGATGTAATATACTGTATTCATACTGTTGAAAAAGAGACAGGTATGGAAAGAATATTCATGAATGATGAATGCGATTACGGCTATCGAGATAGTATTTTTAAGAAGGAACTTAAAGATAAGTATATTGTTACTTCGGTGGAATATAAGTTGTCCAAAAAACCTTCATATATATTGGATTACGGCCCATTAAAGAAATTGCTTGAAAGCCAGGAGAATATCACGCTCCAGAAAATACGTGAGACTATAATTATGGTTCGTACAAGTAAGCTACCAGATCCTAAAGAGATAGGAAGTGTGGGGAGCTTCTTTAAGAATCCTGTAATTAGTATAGAAGAGTTTAAAACACTCCAAACGAAATATCCAGATATTGCACATTATATTGTAGATGAAGGTCATATCAAGGTTCCTGCTGGATGGCTAATAGAGCATGCTGGATTAAAAGGCTATAGAATCGGTCAGGCTGGAGTTTATGAAAAGCAATGCTTGGTTATTGTTAATTGGGGAGGGGCTTCTTCGAATGATATAATCGCTCTATACCAATATGTAATTAGTACTGTAAAGAAACTATATAATATTGAATTACATCCCGAAGCTAATATAATTTAGGCAGGAAGAAAGATGGAAATTGAATTTTTGGGAACAGGAACGTCAACAGGAGTGCCGCAGATTGGATGTAAATGCGCTACTTGTTGCTCAAGCGATATGCGTGATAATCGTTTGAGAACGTCTGCGATTGTTCGAACTGGCAAGCATAATATTTTAATAGATTGTGGTCCTGATTTCAGAACGCAAATGCTAAGAACCTCAAATCAGTGGCTTGACGCATTGTTGGTGACACACAGTCATTATGATCATGTTGGGGGACTGGACGATTTGCGCCCATATTGTTTCGATGGACCATTCCCAGTATATGCTCAGGATAATGTTATAAACGATATAAAAGCGAGGTTGCCTTATTGTTTCAAGGAAAATTTATATCCAGGAGTTCCCACTTTTAAAATGATTAAAGCCGACTCCACTCATCCAATAGATTTAAATGGTGAAATAATTCAACCAATTCCAATATGGCATTATAAACTCCTTATTAATGGGTATAAAATTGGGAATCTTGCTTATATAACGGATGCAAAAACTATAGATGAAGAGGTGATAGAAAGCCTTAAAGGAATAAAAGTTTTAGTTATCAATGCTTTAAGGATAAGGCCGCATCTTTCACATATATCACTATCAGAGAGTCTTGAGATAATTGGACGTATAAAACCACAAAGAGCCTATCTAATTCATTTAAGTCATGACATGGGATTGCATGAAAATGTTTCAAAATTATTACCAGCAAATGTAAGTATTGCATATGATGGCTTAAAGGTTGAAATATAGCTAGTTTTGTTAAAGTTTAAATGTGCCTTAATAGCAAAATGTCAGAATTAATATTGGAAATTTAAGGAAATTCGGTAAAAAATCCTCCAAAAATGATTGTATGAATGAAAAATACTTTATATTTGTACAGTTCAAAGAACTAAACAAAAATTAAATTTATATTACCTAAAAAGATAATTTATCATGAATGTAGAAGAAATTTTAAGTAACCTTGAGGCCAAGCACCCAGGCGAAAAAGAGTACTTACAAGCAGTTAGAGAAGTCCTTCTCTCTGTAAAAGACGTCTATAATCAACATCCTGAATTTGAAAAGTCTAAAATTATAGAACGTATGGTTGAACCCGACCGTATATTCACATTCCGTGTTACATGGCTTGATGATAAAGGTGAAGTGCAAACCAACATCGGTTATCGTGTACAATTTAACAACGCGATTGGCCCGTACAAGGGTGGTGTACGCTTCCATGCATCTGTAAATCTGTCAATACTTAAATTCTTAGGATTTGAACAAACATTTAAGAACGCCTTAACAACACTTCCAATGGGTGGTGGTAAAGGAGGTTCTGATTTCAGCCCAAGAGGCAAGAGTGATAAAGAAATCATGCGCTTCTGCCAAGCTTTCATTCTTGAGTTATGGCGCAATTTAGGCCCAGATCGTGATGTGCCTGCTGGTGATATAGGTGTAGGTGGCCGCGAGGTTGGTTATATGTATGGAATGTATAAGAAATTGGCTCAAGAACATACTGGAACATTTACAGGAAAAGGACTTGAATTTGGTGGTTCAAAGATCCGTCCAGAAGCCACTGGATTTGGTGCATGCTATTTCGTTCGCAATATGTTAAAGACAAAGGGTGAAGATTTCGCAGGTAAAACTGTTGCTATCTCAGGATTTGGAAATGTAGCTTGGGGAGCAGCTTCAAAAGCGACTGAATTAGGAGCAAAAGTTGTTACCATCTCTGGTCCTGATGGATATATCTATGATCCAGACGGAATTTCAGGAGAAAAGATAGACTATATGTTGGAACTTCGTTCAAGTGGCGAAGATATTGTTGCCCCTTATGCGAAAAAATATCCTAATGCGAAATTCTTTGCAGGACGTCGTCCTTGGGAAGTAAAAGTAGATATTGCTATGCCTTGTGCTACTCAAAATGAGGTTGGTAAAGAGGATGCAGAAAATCTGGTTAAAAATAATGTATTCTGTGTTGGAGAAGTTTCAAATATGGGATGTACTCCAGAAGCAATTGATACATTTATAGAAAATAAGGTTATGTATGGTCCTGGTAAGGCTGTAAATGCTGGTGG